>TARA_R100000656_G_scaffold4549_2_pt1 | contig 42918 bp, 33 predicted proteins | sample TARA_R100000656 | Tara Oceans TARA_R100000656 (sample SAMEA2622517) | marine metagenome | biome: marine biome (ENVO:00000447); feature: mesopelagic zone (ENVO:00000213); material: "saline water (ENVO:00002010), including plankton (ENVO:xxxxxxxx)" | depth 350 m
ACCGGCCTCTCCGCCGGCAACACCTCCGATCAGACCGCCAATCACGGCACCGGCTATGCCGCCGAGCAGAGATCCTCCAGGGCCCGCGACATAGCCCAGCGTCATACCCACACGAGCGCCACTGGTGGCCGCCGCAACTCCACTCGCGGCACCTGCGGCTGTGCCGACAGAGCCGCAGACCCTGCGCCCGTTGTGGAGTGTTGATGCCCGGATAGATTGGCATTTGGGGCATTGAATGATCATGAAGCCTCCATGAAATGGGACCAGGAAGGCCATTCCTTACTGGTTTCATGGAGGTGGTATGTGTTTGAAATTATTTGGGATCGTGTTGAAATATTGAAAAATACCAATCCTTAGCGGGGGTGTTTGCAGTATGCGAGTGTGTTTTTGTAGTGTTATTTCTGGTTGTTGGGTTGAGGTTGGGTTTTATGTCGGTTTTGAATTCTTTCTTCAAAGATTTGACTAATGAAGAGTCTAAATTTATTCCTATTCTTGAGGGCGATAACTTAGGCCTTTTAATGCGTTGCGCAATTAATGAGCTGGACTGGTTCTATTATAACTATTCTCGAGAGGCAGAGCCAAGTTTTGAACAGAGTGAGCGTCTTTATGTCCTCAGTTTAGGTGTGGCTAGGCTTGTAAAAATTGTGCTAGAAAATAGAGAGAGTTTTGATGTTCCGGTTGTGACAATGCCTAGACGGAAAGATTTTACCGTTAAAGTTTTGTCGTTGGCTTCTGCGTTAGGGATTATTCAGCATGGGCGGCGTGTTGCTCAGACTATTGCTGGTGGTATTGGTGAAATAAAAAAAACTGGTGATATGGAGTATGAGGTTTATATACCTGAATACATTGAGGATGATGGGGTTTACGAAAGAGCTGTTGTTGAACACTATAATAAAGAGTCAAGACAGAAACTAAAAGATTTTTCTCTTCACGAAAAGTGGAGAGAGATAGAGAAAGAGGTAGAGAAAAAACTAGACGATCTAGTTTATCCGTTCATGGAGCATTATATCGGGTATGGGGCTGATCCTGTACTGGATGAATATTTTTTTGGTATTGCTTCTCATGAGGTGAGTCTTAAAGAGGGGTATGACTCTTATCATTATGCTGTTGAATTTGGAGGTGTGAGAATCCAGCATTACATGCTCGGGTTAAAATTTGTTGTCGCGCATAGCATGCGACATGAGCGTTTCGCCGAAGCTCTAGTAAAAAAATGTTCGGATATAAAGTTGGAAAATGTACTAACGATAAGCGCTGATATTGACTCATTTGTCGAGAGCATCCGTGACGCTGTAAATTATTTTGGATCTGCATATGAAGGTTTTGAAGAGATAGGTATAGGTGAGGCAAATATAATATTTAAAGTTTTGACTTATGGTAGAGAAAGCTTGGATTTGATAGATCCTCCGGGTAGTCCATATCCTTTATCCATAAAATGCTCTGAAAATGGAGTTATTAGGGCTCTATTTGGTGCGTATTCAGAGCCTGTTCGTTATTTGCTTGAGTCACTTAGGTTTCATTTCCCAAAAGATTTTGATAGAAATCAGTCGGGAAGAGAAAAATCGCTACAAAGAGCTGTTCGAAGAGTGATTGATGACACAATCAATGAAGTAGAGTACTTAGAAAATATTAAAATGCGCCTAGATAAAAGGGTGCTTTCTGATATAGATTTGGTGGCGCTAGAGAAAAAAACGGGGACTATTGTGTTTTTCCAGCTTAAGCATCAAGAGCTATATGGTGCAGATATACACGCTAAAAAAATGAGAAATGAGCGTCTCAAGAAGCAGGCATCCGATTGGGTAGATTCAGTGGAAAAATGGGTGTCTGGGTCTGGGCTAAATGGGGTTTTAAAGGCTCTTCAGTTGCCCAAGGATTGGGGTAAAAATGTTGATATACTGAAAGTTGTTCTGTCTAGGCACTATGCATATTCTTTAAGAGATGTTGTGGTTGGTGGAGACTCCGCTTTTTCTAACTGGCCACAATTTTTTAATGTGGCCCAGATTGTTAAGGAGAGCTCAAAACCAACATTGAAAGATTTTATTTTTGCTCTTAAGGAAAATCAAGAGGAGACGAATAAAGAAATACATTTGCAGGAGCCGGCGACTAGATGGTCGGTGCATAAACTTGCATTTCTAGTCACCCAAGAAAAAAGCCGCTAGGCTTATTTGAAATATTTAATGGGATTTTGGTTTGGAATTAAGAAATTGTGTTGTAGACAATTTCAGCTATCTTTTCGGCTAGCATGGGGGGGACAGCATTTCCAACTTGAATGTATTGTTCTGTGCGGTTCCCTTCGAAAAAATAATCATCCGGGAATGTCTGTAGTCGAGCTGCCTCTCTTACGGTAAGGCTTCGGCATTGGCTCGTGTCAGGATGAATGAAGTAATGTCCGTCTTTGGAGATATGGCTAACTATGGTGGTTGATGGACTATCCCATAACTGAACACGGAATCGATCGGCAAAATTTCCCGATTTCCAATTCTTATGATTTGGTGCAAGAGATGCAGGGTAGTCGCTGGCTTTAGGGGAATAGCCTTTTGCCGCAAAAGTTGAGGCAAAAAGATAGCGCGCCAAGTCACTAGGCATATGCCCCCTTGATAAATGGTTTGTCACGCCTTGGAGTCTATGGCTTTGGACTTTCGCCAGAAATTCCTGGGCTTGGTGAGACTGCCCATGGGGGATATTTCTCATGCCAACAAACTGGCCGCCTCGATCATATTTGAAGTTCCTGTTGAGGATGCTTTGTAATCCATTTCGGATAGATATTTGCGTTTCTCGATCCATTCCTTTGTCTATGGCGGTTATTACGGCACTCCGTATTTCCTGCTTCCAAGTGGCTTCACCACAATCATTGCGGCTAAGTCCGCTTCGAAGGTGCGGTAGTCCATGGAGAGCAGACTTTACAGAAATTGAAGATATTGATGGGGTCAGTTGTTTGGGAATAGGGGTGTTGGGACCATCATCTCTGATTCCAAGTAGGATTACTCGATGCCGGGCCTGAGGGATTCCATAGTTTTCAGACCGAATAATGAAGTTATTCAGATCAATTTTGTCAGGATCATCACCATGCTGAATTACGTCACTGGTAACCAGTGAGTGAATTCGGTATCGAACGCCATTACTTTTACCTGGAGCTGTTAGATCCTTGAGAATTTGAGGGAATATCCGTTCATTCCCGACACGAGAGGAAAGGATCCCCTTGACATTTTCCATGACAAAGGCTACCGGGCGATAATTGGCTAAGATTTTAAGGTACTCGCGATAGAGGAAATGACGGTCATCATTTTCTGGCCGATAGCCTTGAATCCCCTTGTTCCTAGACCGACCCGCTAAGCTATAGGCTTGGCAGGGTGGCCCTCCAATAAGAACCCAGTCGTCTTTACTTGGATCAATGTGTTTTCGAAGGCCGTCGTTTAATTGTTCTTCTCCCTTGCATGTGCCCAATTCAAGTGGTAGCGCTTCTTCAGAGGCTTCATTCCACAGAGATTCTGTCTTAAGGTCATATGGAAGTGATGAGTTTCCTTGCAGGTACTCGTAGTAGCTTTGAGGGATGCCTCCTGCTTCCCGGCATAGCCTGTAGAATGTGCGCAGTCGCAGGGTGCGCACTGCAGGAGGGGTCTTCTCTGCAGATAGAACGATGTTGAAGGGAGAGTTTCCTCCAGGTCGGGGTGAATATCGTGTAAACCCTTCTCCTAGGCCGCCAGGTCCAGCGAATAGATCTATTGCTTTGAATTTATTCATTATTTTATGAAAGACTCTAGTCCGATTTGTTGCCAATAGGCCCTTGAATATTGGGAAAGGTCGAATGGCTGATATTGTTGATCCCGCAACGCGCTCTAGGATGATGGCCGGAATACGCGGCAAGAATACCAGGCCTGAGCTACTGATTAGAAGTGCTTTGCACAAGGCTGGGTTCAGATTTAGGCTCCACGACAGGCGTTTAGCTGGTGTACCTGATATTGTCTTGCCGAAATATGAAGCTGTGATATTCGTAAACGGCTGTTTCTGGCATAGGCATTCGGGGTGCCGATACGCTTCAACTCCTTCTACGCGCCCTGAATTCTGGCGAGTCAAGTTCGAGGAGAATATTCAGCGAGATGAGCGCAATAGACGGCTTCTCCTTGACGCAGGTTGGAGGGTGTTTACTATTTGGGAGTGTTGCCTTAGGCACAGTCCGGTCATCATGATTGATGAGCTGATTAGATTACTCAAAGCTCAAGGGCGAGAGGGGTGTGAGTTGCCTCGCGACCCAATTATCATGCCTAAATGATTGGGGTCAAGAATTTAGGGGGTATGCACAGACAGAAAATCATGAGACCGAGAGTGTTTGTTGATGTGTCTGACATGCTTGGCCGCTCACTTTGATTCACAGGACCAAGAGAAGCGGTTGACTGCATCGTCACCCTGCTTCTATGGGGTAGAGGTCATTGGATAGAAGCTTAGATAATCCAAAAAATACAACTTAGATAATTACAAAGTTAGTTATGGCTTTTAGGGGGCGAGTTTTATGAATAAGACGGTTTCGGTAAAATGAGTGTGTTGGTAGCATTGTGAAAAGGGAGGGCGAATTTCTCAACCTTTACTCTAGAGTATCGAGTGAAATCGATAAGGAGCGTCTTCGTCCGATTGAAATTCATCTGATTGCAAGTGGAAATTTGAAGGAACTTGTCGATTTTGCTGGGTCCCCGCGACTTTATGCAACTGACTCAAAGGGTGACTCCCCGCTTCACCTTGCCGCCCGAACAGGAAATCTAGCTGTCTGCGAGATGTTCATTCGATCCGGGGCTGACCTTCAAAAACGGAATGATTATCAGCAAACGCCTGCCGATGCGGCTCTTGCCGAAGGGCGCAATATGGCTGCACAATTTCTGTATTCGTTAGTTGAGAAATCGCCCACTTCTGAAATATTGGCAGTAGACTGCGCGACCCATGGTTTAGGAAAAACTACAGAAAGTACAGAAAAAGAGATCGAGCTTGCTATTGCAACCCCCTCTAGAGGGGGGGCTACAGGCACCATTCCCGGTGACTTGGATAATTTATTAAGTTTTGAGTCAGAAAAATCTCCAGAAGATTTTTTCATTCAGTCCGAGAGCGAAACGGCTTCAGGTACATTCGTCGCTCTCCTTGGTTCGGGAGCTATTGGTGATAACGAAGAGGGCTGGGACCTAGACATCTCGTCGGCACAGATTGAGGGAGAAGGTATCGTTTCCGACGCCTCTATCGTCGCCGATGATGGTGCCGAGTATAGCTTTCTGAAAGTCCGGAACCGGGGGAGGCAATCCGTCAAGCGCACTGTCGTCCAGACAGGTACGCAGCTGTCAGTCGAACCGGCGATCTGTATCGCTTGGGCAGAAGAAATTTTGGGGAAGGGATGGTGCGGTTTCTATGACATAGAGGCCTTGGCCGTGCTCTGCAAAGGTAACGGTGACCCAGCGGATTTATGCATTAACATCCAGCGCAATTTGGAAGCTGCGGGTATCGATATTGTCGATCAAGACACCGGGCAAGGAGCGGGCCTCTGGAGCTCCAAATCGGACATCTCAGTCGACGATCTGGTTGAGGCGATCGAAGCAGCCCTTACGAGAGCGACGCGGCTGCCCGGAACCGAACGCTTTTTCATGGACAAGTCCGGTGAACGCCTACTTCTGGAGCCTTTGGTGCGGGCAAAGCAGGAAATTCAGCTGGGAATTCTCGCCTGCGAAACTGCCGTTGAAATAATTCTCGGTGTCCTCGACAGCATCCGCGATGGGTCAAGAGACCCTAGTTCTGTCTCGCTGAGAACCATTATTCCTGCGCGCCCGAACCATATAGAGACGGCGGAAGTGTTTGTTGCAGTGGAAACCTTAAGGTCTTGGCAGGCCAACGGCCGAGTCATGGACGGGAAACTGCGAAGAGAAGCTCTTATGGCGTTAGAAACGCTTGATTTCTCTCTGGCGTTCCATAAAGAGATCGTCCGCTCGCTGGATAAGGGCCCCGCGAGCTGGGAGCATGTTAGTAGGTTGGATGTTCAGATTTCGCTCTTTGAGGCCGCGACTCAGCATTTAATCAGTAAACATCTACCCTACGTACGTCGTTTTGCCGCACGGAATGTTGCAGAAGGCGAAGAGCTAGAAGATGTCTTCCAAGTGGCATTTATGGGACTGCAGCGATCGACTAGGCGGTACGATCCAGAGCGCGGGACTAGGTTCGTCATCTATTGTGCTTTATGGATGAGGCAGGCGCTGATGCGTTGGCGTGCTGACGAGGGGGCAGCGATTCGTGTCCCCGTGCATCGGCACGAAAATATCACGAAGCTTAATAGCGTGCTGGATAGATTGGACGTCAGGGTTGATGGTGTCGTTTCCGACAATGATCTAGCTGTCGAGTTGGAATGGACCATTGACGAAGTTCGGCAGTTTCGTGGGATTCCGCGTGAAGCGGAATATCCTGAGAGCATTGACGATTGGGACAACCTGCTGCCAGGGCAGGAGGATTCGTATATCTTCGAGCAGGCGGATACCGAAAAGGTTGTAAGGGACGCTCTTGCCGAACTGCCGGAGCGCCAAGCTGACGTCATCCGAATGCGGTTCGGAATCGGGAGAGATTCCGAAATGACCCTTGAAGATATCGGCCAGGTCTATGGATTGACTCGCGAGCGCATCCGTCAAATCGAGGTCAAGGCTCTTACTGGTCTTTCCCATCCGAGTCGCCAGTGTCATTTGCGACAATTGCTGGGGTTGTGACGGTATGGGTGTAAGAAATGCTCCTCCTCATGCCGGTTCGATGCTTGAGTCGCTTCGCGGGCTTGGCTACGCGCCGACGACCGCACTTGCCGATTTGATAGACAATTCTATTGCGGCAAATTCGAGCACGGTTTCCATTTGTCTCGAATGGGGAGGCGCAGAAAGCTGGGTGCGGATCATTGATGATGGCGATGGCATGGACGACGCAGCTCTGGAGGCCGGCATGCGACTCGGCGCGAGCGACCCACGGGTTGAGCGCGCCGCCAGCGACCTTGGCCGCTTCGGGCTGGGATTGAAAACAGCGAGTTTCTCTCAAGCGAGGCGACTGACTGTGGCTAGTCGGCAGAATGGTGGTCCAATTGTCTGCCTGCGCTGGGATCTCGATCTTATCGGTCAGGAGTCGGGTGCCGAATGGCCACTTTTTGAAGGGCCCGCACCGGGATCAGAGTATTTGCTTTCTCCGCTCAATCAGATGGAACATGGCACCGTCGTTCTTTGGGAAAAGCTCGACCGTATCGTGACCGATGGGTTCGTCGCGACCGACATGATTGAGCTTGTCGATCGTATAGACAGCCATCTAGCGATGATTTTTCATCGCCTCTTGGAAGGACAGAAACCGGAGCTTCGCCTCTTGCTCAATGACAGACCGGTGAAGCCTTGGGACCCTTATTTGACTGGGCATCCCAGCAAGGCATACGAAAGCCCCGAGTATCGTCTCCTCCACACTGCGGGAGTGAACGTTCAATGCCATGTTCTTCCGCATCGCGACATGCTCAAGACTGCTGAGCAGGAAATCGCTGCTGGATCCATGGGATGGACGCAGCAGGAAGGATTCTACGTATATCGTAATAAACGTCTTTTGCTTGCTGGCGGCTGGTTAGGCATAGGCGATGGTGGTAGACCTTGGCCGCGGGATGAAGCCCACAGGCTTGCTCGAATACGGCTCGATATCCCGAACAGTGCAGATGCCGAATGGAAGATTAATGTCCTGAAATCGGCGGCTAGTCCCCCAGTTCGATTAAGACCCCAGCTTCACCGTTTAGCATCGGAGACTCGTGACATCGCGAAGCGGGTTTTTGCTCACCGGGGCCACATAGCACCAGTCACTGGTAGGCGTATTAGTGGCGTTGCAGAGACTTGGCAAGTGCGACGCTCAGCGCAAGGTGCTTTTTACAGGATTGCTCGAGACCATGACCTTGTAGCCTCTGTACTTAGTCGCGCCGGCTCGCTCAAGCCCGACATCTTGGCTCTTCTCCGACTTATCGAGGAAACTGTTCCTGTTCAGCGAATATGGCTAGATACTGCGGAAGACAAAGAAATACCGAGGACGGGGTTTTCCGGGGCCCCTGACAACGAAGTGATGGAAACGCTTTCATCGATGTTTGAAGCGCTCGTGAAATTTCGTGGACTCAGCCCGGACGAGGCTTGCGAAAGGCTTGGTCGTACCCCCCCATTTGACCGTTATCTCGATCTGATCTCAGCCCTTGAAGTGAAAAATACGCAATGACTATTTCTAATCAAAAGGCTTTCGATTCAATCCTTTCTATGGCTCAGAACATGCTCCGTCTTGCCGCGGAGCGCGCTCAAAGTCCACTCACTCCCGAAATGATCGAAAAGGAGCTGGAAAAGCTTGCGATTATGATGGAGGACGCCTTTACCCTCGTAGACCGGGATGCGCTTGTTGACGAATTGATCCGCCGGGCAAGCCGCACCGTTGGAAAGAATGCCATCCTCTCGAGCGGCGATGATCATGTTCCTTGGCTAGATGCAGAAAGAAAGAAGGGCTGGACATATTGGCGTCGCTACTCCGAATATATGGAGGCGCGTATCCCGTGGACAGCTCTAGACGCCCTAGATGTCGCCACGGATGAGGTCCTATCGCAACTAGAAGACCCTACCAGGAAAGGCGCTTGGGATCGTCGCGGTCTAGTCGTGGGCCATGTTCAGTCGGGAAAGACCGGTAACTATACAGGTTTGATCTGCAAAGCTGCCGATGCCGGGTACAAGATAATCATCGTCCTTGCCGGTCTGCATAATAATCTGAGGGCTCAGACACAGATTCGCCTCGACGAAGGGTTTCTAGGATTTGCCACCATCTCCGACGCGGAAGAACTCCCAGCAGTCGGTGTCGGGCTGATTGACAGCGACATGTCCGTTCGTCCCAACGCGGCAACTAACCGAAGCGACAAGGGTGACTTCAATACGGCTGTTGCGGCTAAGATGAACATCAGCCCTGAACAGAGGCCATGGCTGTTCGTGGTCAAGAAGAACAAAACGGTGCTCGAGCGACTTCTGCATTGGATCCGCAACCGTGTCGTCAATCATGTTGATCCCGAAACCGGTCTCAAGCTTGTCACCAACCTGCCTCTCCTCGTGATCGATGATGAGTCTGATCATGGATCTGTCGACACTGGCGAAGATGTCGTGGACGATTTTGGTAACCCGGATCTCGAACATGAACCGAAAACCATCAACAAGTTAATTCGGTCGATTCTCCACCACTTCTCGCGAAAGGCCTATGTCGGTTACACGGCGACGCCGTTTGCAAACATTTTTATTCATGACCGCGGTGAGACACAGGAACATGGGCCAGATCTTTTCCCAGCAGCTTTTATTACCAGTCTAGCCGCGCCATCGAATTATGTCGGCCCGGGTCGTGTATTCGGGTCAGCCTCCAATACTCCTGACGACTTGCCCCTTGTGCGCGCCTTGTCTGATGAGGAGTTTCAGCCGTGGATGCCGAGTAAAACAACCACATCTCCAGAGATAAAGCCGCATAAGAACGGATATCTTCCTCGCTGGAAAGGCGAGGACTGTGTGCCGGATTCGCTTGCGGAAGCGATCCGCTCTTTCGTTTACGCTTGTGCGGTTCGGAAGCTACGCGGGCAGGGTAACAAGCATTCTTCAATGCTGATCCATGTAACCCGCTTCACCTCGGTTCAAAGCGAAGTCGTCAACCAGGTCGCCGAATACCTTCGGGATCTTAAAGGCCGCTATACCCGCGGCATTGAACTGGCCCCCCTCGAAGCGTCCATGCGTGAGGAATATGAAGCGACGTTTCTGATCGGTATGCAGGAGATCCGTGCTGCCTTCGTCGAAGGTGAGACGCTGCAGGATTTCTCTTGGGAGGAGGTTCGTGTCGTTATTCCTGACGTCTTGTCAGACATACGAGTACGCGAGATCAACGGCACGGCAAAGGACGCACTAGATTACGAGGAGCACAAGGAAACAGGCCTGAAGGTAATTGCTATTGGCGGAGACAAGTTGGCTCGCGGTCTCACGCTAGAAGGCCTTTGCACAAGTTACTTCCTGCGGACCGCCCGTATGTACGACACTCTTATGCAAATGGGTCGGTGGTTTGGGTACCGTGACGGCTATCTAGATGTGTGCCGACTTTATACCTCAGAGGAAATGGTAGAGTGGTTTGGGCATATCGCGGATGCAGCAGAAGAGTTACGCCAAGAGTTTGACAACATGGTTGCGGCGGGCGCCACGCCCAAACAGTTTGGCTTGCGTGTGAAGTCCCACTCTGTCCTTACAGTGACATCGCGGGCCAAGATGAGGAATGCTCGAGCGATGCAGCTCACCTATTCTGGCGACTTGCTGCAGACCATAGTGTTCCCAAACAGGAAGGACGACATCACGGCTAACTACCAGGCTACAGACCGCTTCATAAGGGCGCTTGGCCCATCGGTGGATCTGAACAAGCAGGAGTACCTGCACGACAGTCAGAAGTGGAACGGTCACCTTTGGCGGGATGTGTCACCCCTAAGCGTTATCTCCTTTCTGCGTGAATACAGAACCCATCCGGCCAGCTTCCGGATTATGAGCCCGCTGATCGCAGACTTTATCGAGGAGATGAATAAAGACCAAGAGCTCACTAGCTGGACTGTAGCGCTGATCGGGAAGGATAGTGGCCCTGACGATAAACATCGCACGGTAGGTGCCTGCTCGGTCAACATGCTCCAGCGTAAGCGCACTACCGAACATGCAGATCGGTACTCGATCAAAACACTCATTTCTCCTCGCGATCAGGCGATTGATCTGACTGAGGAGGAGTGGAAGGCTGCACTAGAGCTCAGCCAGAAGACTTGGCGTAACGATGTGGATAGAAACGAAGGCAAGGAGCCGCCGTCAGAACCTAGAGGTCCGCAGATCCGCCACATTCTCGGAGAAGGGGTGGCTGAAGCGGGTATTCCGTCTCGCAGGAAGCGAGGTCTATTGTTGATTTATCTGCTTGATCCGGCCGGGGCCGGGCTTTCTGAGCTTGCAGATGCCGACCCTGTCGTTGCCTGGGCAATCAGTTTTCCGTCAAGCACTTCCGAGAGAAGGGTCTCTAACTCAAGGTATATTGCCAACAGTGTGCTATGGGGAGGCATCAATGAATGGATGGACTGAAGATGGCCTTGCACGCTCTTGGCGTGCGCTCGCGCGACAGGAGGCCGGAGAAGACTGGCGGTTTGTCCACCTCACCAGAATGGGCCCTGTATCAGTTGAGGCGGGTTGCCACTTCCCTCTTGGGCGCGAAGGGCTGATTGTTTCTTTTCCTAGATCATGGTCGGTTAATCCGGCACGACTGCCTGAAGGAAAAGGCTTCGATGTCACCTGTATAGAAGGTCAGACTATTTTTTCTGAGAAGACTGCCATCGCCTTGGTTAGGCGACCTGAGGGGTCGCCGGATATTTTCACGATAATGGTCGTAGATGTATTGAGGGCGCTCGAGGCCGCTGCCAGCACGATGGGGCGTAACGTTATGGATGCGTTCCTAGAAAGAGTTAGGGAATGGCAGACGTTCATGGCTCGAACACATCGTCCTCTTTCGCTTGATGCACAGATTGGCCTGTTTGGAGAGCTGTGGATGCTCAGGGTGCTCGCGGACAGCTCCCTTGGCACTGGTGCTCTTGATTGTTGGCAGGGGCCGTTACGGGCGGCACAAGACTTCCACGTTCGCGGTGGCGCGATTGAGGTAAAGAGCACGGTTCGGGCCGGAAGCTTCCTAGCCCGAATCAACAGCATCGAACAACTGGATGGTGACAAAGCTCCCATTTTTCTTTGCGCTTTCCGTTTTGAAGAAGCTACTGATGGGGTCTCACTAGTCGATCTCGTTTCCGAGCTTCGCGAGAGGTTCAGGCTGGCGGGGGTGCAACGAGGCTTCGAAGCTTTGCTAATGGTGATGGGGTACATCGATGAACATGCAGCACTCTACGGGAGAACACTGGCATTAAAGAATGTAAAGGCATTCCGATCGGAAGGTGATATGTCACGACTTACGCGCGCCAGCCTGCCAGCTGCTATTCGTTCGGCCACCTATGTGCTAGACCTTGATGCCTTAGAGGCCCCGTCACTCGGGCTTTCGGAGTTGATCAACGAATTTGGACTTGACTTAAATGAGCCTTGATGAGTTTCATCGAAATTTCCGATCCGATCTACAGACGACCATTGTCGAACGCGTAGATGCCGGCGAGGGTCCTTTTCCTTCGGAGGAGCTAGTCTTTGCTGAAAAAGTTATGGAGCATGTTGCGGATTCCGGAATCTGTGATGAGCCGACTGTCTGCCACTGGAACGGCAAGGTTGGTAACGCGAAACTTCGAATCACAGGCTATGCCCTTAGCTCAGACGAAGCCGCCTTAGACTTATTCGTTACCCATTATTTCGGGACTGAAGAACTGAGTAATCTCAGAGACTCGGATGCCACGGCCACAGCCAGCGAAGGTGTACGTTTTCTATTCCGCGCGGCCAGCGGTAACCTAGATACAAGAATTGATCCTACTCATCCTGTCCGAGATCTAGTTACGACCATCCGCTCCCGCTGGAACGACATCGACCGTCTTCGGGTGTTTGTGATCTCCGATGGCCGGACAAAGACCAAGCGGTTCTCAAGCAAGGAGGTCCATCATAAGGTGGTGGCAGTCGAGGCCATGGACATGGAGAGGTTGTTCCGTCATGCCGAAGGCAAGCCACGGGATGAGCTCGCGGTCAGCTTCGTCCAATCGATCGGTCGGCCGCTCCCGTGCGTCCATGTTCCAGATCCGGATGCAGATTATGAATATGCCTTGACTGCAATTCCTGGGCAACTAATTCGCGACCTCTACCTACGATTCGGGACCCGTCTACTAGAAGCCAATGTGCGAACCTTTCTTGGTGCTAGGCGCGCGGTGAACAAGGGGATTGTTGAAACATTACGAGAGGAGCCTGAGCATTTTTTGGCGTTCAATAACGGGCTGGTTCTCGTCTGTGATGAAGCGGCGTTCGAACGATCTGACGAAGGGAGTCTGGGGCTTTCTTTTCTAAAGGGCCTGCAAATCGTGAACGGTGGCCAAACCACCTCAAGCATCTATTTTGCGTCGCGCGATGACCGGGCCATTGACCTGAGTCACGTCATGGTTCCGGCGAAGATCATCATTCTGAAAGGATCGCAAGATGAGGCACGTGAGCGCCTGATCAGCAACGTCTCTCGCTATGCGAACAGCCAGAACGCAGTAAAGATGTCTGACTTGTCAGCGAACCGTCCGTTCCATGTTCAGCTTGAAAAACTAGCAAACGACACTTGGTGCCCGGACGGCGCAACGCGGTGGTTCTATGAGCGTGCGGCTGGTGCATATAACGTGATGCTGCTCAGGGAGGGTACCACCACCGCCAAGCGACGAAAGCTTCAGGAAATGATTGGCCCTCGTCGAAAACTCACAAAAAATGACATCGCCAAGTATCATGAAGCGTGGCGCGGGAGACCCAACAGCGTGGCACTCGGGGGCGAGAAGAACTTTGCCGCCTTCATGGCCTTTCTTGATGATGATCCGGAGATCTTGCCTAACCCTCTTGACGCACGCTGGTACAGGGCGATGGTGGCCAAGGTCATCCTGTTCAAGACTGTGGAAAGCATGATCAAAACGAAGAGGGCTAAGGAGATATTTCGTCAAGGCTACGTCAATATTGCGACTTATGTTGTTTCTGTCGTCTCGGATCGAGTTGGCGACAGTCTAGATCTTGAGCAGATCTGGAGGCGGCAAGGAATTTCAAGTGGTCTTAGGAGCTTGCTATGGGATTGGGCTATTGTCGTAAATTCGGAGTTCAACCGTATTGCTCCTGGGCAACAGTTCTCAGAAGTGGCGAAGCGTGCGGATACTTGGGCGAAAATAAGAGTCGCGGAATTCCCCGCACCGCAGGATTCGATCCAAGAGCTAAGTCAGTGAGCCCTCTTCATTTTTAAGTGGTTATAAGCCCGACACGGGGAAGTAACTTGGCAATCGGGACTTGAACCATTGAACCGAAGTTTCAATGGGTGCGATGTTATATGGGATGCCTTTATATCACCTTATGGCGAAACTAGCCCCCTCTTCGGCAGCCTAGTCAAAAGTGTAGTTTCTTGTGTAAGCTGCCTCTAAGGTCAATCAAAACAGACTCAGATTCTCTCTATTACACACCTATGTATTATTGGTGTTTATCAATAAACCTATTCTTTGACTATTTTTCTTGTAAATCTTTGATCTCTGATGTATCGATTTATCTGCCATTAAGAAAATTCGATCTATATTTAAAATTCGAATTTGTAATAGGGATTCGATCAACAGGGAGCTTTCAATCTCGTGCCAGGATCTTGGCTGCAATAGGTGAGGTGATCATCTGAATCACTGCAAAAAAAGCGGCTGGGATCGCTATTTCAGAGGGTAATCCGGATGCGGCTACAAAAGCAGCTGCGATGCTGAATTCTTTTTTACTTACAGTAAAAATATATGTAATGACTTCTTTTCGGTCAATGGTTATCAATCGTGATGCCATTCCTACTAGATAACCAATCAGGTTCAGCAATAAGGCTGCGCCAGCAATCACAAAAGCGTACCAGCCATAGCCAATGATAGTCTCTGCGTTGGGGCCGACTACGGCTAGCAATATCAAAAGATATATAATTGATCCAAGCCCGGCATAAGCGGAATCATGTCGTCCAAAGAACGTAGGAAATCCTGTGCGTAAGCTCACACCTATGATAGTTGGGATGAGAACAATCAAGACCAGTTCGAGAATGATCGAACCGAGCGGGACTTCCAGTTTTATGCCTGTAAGCCATAGAAAAAGGAAAGGAACTATAAAAGGGGATAGCGCAGTGTTAACTGCATTAAAAACGGCAGCAAGGGCAATATTGCCTCGTGCCATCAGTACGAGGAGAGGGGACGATACATCTGTTGGCAGTGTGCCAAGTAAAGTCTGGCCTGCTGCCAGTGAACCGCTCCCAAAGAAGAGGCGACCCGTTAGCAACCCGGCAATCGACATTGGACCATAAACCAGGATCAGTGCCAAAAACTGCCTGGATGGTTTACGAAGTACCAATCGCACATCATGGGCGTCGAACGTCAGGCTGATAACAAGCATTAACAATGCAAGTAATGGTCCTATGAATGATGCAAAGAAATTCCCAGTCTCCGGTATTATTAATCCCAGTCCAGCTGCAACGATGACAAACCATACGAGGTGAGACTCAACGAAAGAGATTAGTCGGCTCATATTTCCAAGTTCCAATTGATGGTTTTTAACCGATGGCGGCGGGGCATTATCAGGTAATTTTTTTGAGCTGTTTTAGATGATTTCTGAGAGGGGGAGGCCCGCCATAGCCCCTTGAACTGAGCGTTTTGGCGGGCGGATCATAACATTAAGCGCCGATTGGCATCGGCGCTCATTCTTTCAGACTACAGAATCATCCTCTGCGCCATCCTCGATCCTGATGGCGCGATTGACGTCACTGACGAAGACGCGGCCATCACCACGCAGGCCCGTGTGGGCCTCGGACTTGAAGGCCTGTACAACCTCGTCCACGTATTGATCGTGGCAAACCACCTCAACTTTAACGTGTTTGACGAAGTCGGCGGCACCGTCAATCGGATTTGCCGCGCTGGTATGCACCTTACTGCGCCCAAAACCGCGCACTTCCGACACGCTCATGCCGGTAACGCCATCGATCCGATGCAGGGCTAGTGTTACCGCTTCCACCTTGTGGAGCTTGATGTAGGCTTTTATCTCTTGCATGTGACTATCTCCAGTTAGTGGCTTGCGCCGATATCAGCGGGCTTGTCGGCAAACCACTGATAGAGTGCGGGGAGGACAAGTAAGGTCAGCAGCGTGGCGGTTACCAGGCCGCCAACAACAACTGTTGCCAATGGCCGCTGCACCTCGCTGCCCGTACCACTGGCAAACAGCAGCGGGAACAGCCCCAGGGCGGTGGTTACTGCCGTCATGATGACGGCGCGCAGGCGTGAGCAGGCAGCTCTCACACTGGCTTCTGCAACGGGAACCCCGTCTCTGACCAACTCATTGAGATAACTGACCAGTACGAGGCCGTTTTCCAGCGCGATGCCAAACAAGGCGATGAAGCCCACGGATGCGGGCACCGACAAACTCTGGCCGCTCAACCACAATCCGACAATGCCGCCCACTAGGGCCAGCGGGATATTGAGCATGATCAGCAGGGCATTGCGCAGTGAATTGAAGTTCGCGTAGAGCATGAGGAACACTAGGCCTAGGGTGATCGGTACCACAATCATCAACCTTTTGTTGGCCTGTTGTTGAAGCTCGAACTGACCGCCCCACTTGAGAAAATAGCCAGGTGGCAAATCGACCTGCTCAGCAATGGCGGCATCGGCCTCGGCCACAAAGGAGCCTATATCCCGTTCACGTACATTGGTCTGAATGGTTATGAATCGCTGATTATTCTCACGCGTGATCTGCCGTGGGCCGACCACTTCCTCGATGTTGGCCAGCTCTTCCAGCGGGATGCGCTGGCCTGCGTCATTCTCGATGATCAGCTGCCGGATCACATCCGCTTCATCGCGTGATTTTTTCTCCAGGCGAACATAAATATCGAAGCGTCTGATTCCCTCAAACACCTGGCCGGCTTCACTGCCACCCACGGCAACGCTCAAGGTTTTCTGAACATCACTGACGTTGAGGCCATAGCGAGCAATCGCGTTGCGATTTAGGGTGATGCGCAGTTGCGGTGTGCCACCGATTTGGTCACGCTGAACATCCTGAGCACCGGGTACTGTGCGCATAACCTGCTCAATGGCCTGGGCTTGTTTGGCGAGCACGTCCAGATCATCACCAAACAGCTTGGCTGCAAGCTCTGCTTTGGTGCCTGTCAGCAGTTCATCCACCGCAGCGGCGATAGGCTGAGTGAAGTTGAACTTGGCGCCGGGAAAATTCTCGAACTTTTTGCTCATGGCTGCGTAAAGCCCGTCCAGGGATTCTGCGCTGACCCATTCCTCCTGTGGCTTGAGAGAGACGAAAATCTCCGCATTATTGACCGGGTCGGCATGAGCGCCGACCTCGCCACGACCAATGCGTGAGACCACCTGGGTTACCTCGGGAAACGCCTTCTTCAGCTGCCGTTCGAAGACGGTGATGGTGTCTTCGGCTTTCTCCAGAGAAATGGACGGTGCCATGGTGGCGCGGATCAGCAGGTCGCCTTCGTTCAGCCGTGGCACGAACTCCGACCCAAGAAACGGCGCCACTGCAATACCTACAGCCAACACCACTCCGGCCACAGTTACGGCGATCCAGCGACGGGCGACCATGAGTTGCACCATTGGCTGATAGCCTTTCATCAGAAAACTGATGATGTCCTTGCGCGGCTTATCATCTTGTTTCTGTGGGCGTTTCATCAGCAATAACGAGGTCACCGGTGCAACCACAAGGGCGAAAATCAGTGAACCGAGCATAGCCACCGCCACGGTATAGGCCAGCGGTCGGAACGTTGCCCCTTCCACGCCCTGTAGGGTAAACAAGGGCAGGAACACGATGATAATAATACTAATGGCGAAGAGGATCGGACGTGCAACAGCCTGACAGGCTCGTGCGACGATATGCAGACGGGATTCATCCGGCGAGGATTCGCGCAGCATGCGATCAACGTTTTCCACTACTACGACCGCCCCGTCCACCATCATGCCAATGGCAATGGCTATCCCGCCCAGTGACATCAGGTTTGCCGAAATGCCGAAGAACTTCATGGCAAGGAAGGTAAAGCCCACAGAAAAGGGTATGGAGAGCGCTACTACCAGGCTCGGGCGTAGCCCTCCCATAAAGGCCAGTAGGACCAGTGCTACCAGAATGATCCCTTGTAACAAGGCGTTGATTACGGTGCTTACGGCGGCTTTCACCAATGTAGCCTGATCATAGTACGGCTGGACCTCAATCCCTTTCGGGAGGTTGTCGTTGATCGTTGCCAGCTCCTTCTTGACTGCATTGATCACCTCGGAGGTGTTGCTGCCGATCAACTTCAATACCATGCCGACAACGACTTCACCGTTGCCATCCTTGGTGGTAAGTCCGCGTCGAATCTCGCCACCAATCTTGAGCTCGCCGAGCTGCTCCAGATAGACGGGCGTGCCGTCGATGGTTTTGACCACGATGTTGCGCAGTGAAGCCAGGTCCGTGGCGAGGCCCACGGACCGCACGATGTACTCCTCATCGTTCTTGACAATAAACTGGGCGCCGGCATTAGCGTTGTTCTCCTCGATGCGCTCCTTGATCTGCGGTAGCGATACGTCGTAACGAATCAAGGCGTCCGGGTCCACGCGGACCTGAAACTGTTTTACCTCGCCGCCAATGGAAAGTACTTCCGTGACTCCCTTGACTGTTTGCAGGTTGAACTTGACGATCCAATCCTGGATTTCACGCAGCTGGGTATTGTTGTATTCGCCGCTAGTATCTTCCAGTACATAAAACAGAATCTGCCCGAGGCCGGTGGTGATCGGCCCCATGACTGGTTCCCCAAAGCCGTCAGGAATTGACTCACGGGCAACTTGCAGACGCTCACCCACCAGCTGTCGAGCGAAATAAATATCGGTGCCGTCCTCGAAATAGATATTTACCACCGACAAACCGAAGTTAGAGACCGAACGTACGTGATCCAGTTTCGGCAAGCCATTCATGGCGCTTTCAACGGGGTAAGTGACGTATTTTTCGACTTCCTCCGGTGCCAGCCCTTCGGTTTCTACGAACACCTGCACCAGAGACGGTGAGATATCCGGGTAGGCGTCCACAGGCAGGGTGCGATAAGCGAAGTAACCGCCGATCAGTGTTGCCAGAGATAACACGACCACCAACAGCCGGTTCTCCAGCGCAAAACGGATGATGCTTTGCATGCTGTTCTCCTGTGTTAGTGGTTGTGACCTGATTCAAATTCGCTTTTCTGCAGCTCTGCTTTGAGCACAAAGCCGCCCCTGGAGACATATTTTTCACCCGCTTCCAGGCCTTTCAATATTTCTACCTGATCGCTGTCATTGCGGCCAAGCTTGACCGCTCGTGGTTGCCAGCGCTCCCCTTGTCGCACAAATACGGTGGGCTGGTTTTCGAAATCAATAACAGCGCTTCTGGGTACTACCACGGCTGCAGGGAATTTACCGACGGTAATGGTCGCCTCGACGAACATACCAGGCTTCCACTCTCGGTTTTTGTTGGTGAGAAAGATGCGAGCTAGGCCGGTACGCGTCCCTTCATCTACCAGCGGGGCAACATAATCGATACGGGCGTCGACCGGTGCTGGGCCGTGTGAGGTTGTGATGCGCACAGGTTGACCGGTTTTCACGCGCGGTATCTGTTTCGGATAAAGGGCAATGTCTACCCACAGAGTTGATAAATCCGCGACAACGAAAGCGGTGTCGTCAGGGGATAAATGTTCGCCCGTCGCCACGTGTCTTTTGATCACCACGCCGTCTATCAAGGATTTCAGCGAAAAACGCACCAGTGTTTCTGAGCTTTCTGCCGCCGCAAGGGTTTCTCCAGCCTTAATATTGTCACCAATATTGGCCCGTACCTTGGTGATTTTTGCCGCGAAACGGGGAGTGATGTGGGCAACGGCTTCCTCGTTGAGTCGCACTTCCCCAGGCAGGGATACTTGCTGGTGAATCACCCCGGCCTGGGCAGACGCAATTTCACCACCGAATTCACGTAACAGCTCGGCGCTAAATGTCAGCTCGGGCTCTTCACTTTTCCCGTGGTCCTCATGGCCATTTTCTGCTGCGCGGTCCGCTTCTTTGTGTGCGCCATGGTTATCCTTATCGTGTTGCTCTTCGTCGTGGCTTTCCTCGTGCTCCTCTTCGTGGCCATCCTGGTGATCATCAGGCGAGCCTGATTCGTGCTGAGCGTGTTGCTTTTTTTCTTCTTTTTCATGGTGTTCTGATGCATAGACGGTACTGGAGCTAGCCAGCAGTAGAGTTGCCATCAGATGTGGGATAATTTTCATTGTGCGGTCTCCTGTTCACCGGCGTTGGAGAGCGTCATGCCGGTGAGGCGTTCAATCTCGTTACGGTGCTGGTGGAAGCGAGCTGCTAGGGCAATGGCACGCTCTTCAAGGGCAACTTGCTCTTGCTGGGCACTAGTCAGATCAAGCAGGCTGTAGCGGCCGGCCCGGTAACCTTGCTCAATATCGCGATACAGTTGCCGGGCAAGGGGCAGGGCGGTGTCCTCGACCAGGGACAGTTCTTCGCGGATAAGCTTCAGGTTTCGGTAGAGGGCTTCCAGGGTGGCTTCCAGCTCAATGCGGCGTGCCTTCTTTTGTGCCTGGCTTTCTGCCAGTTCTGCCTGGGCCTGGGCAATGTTGCCGCGATTGGGATTCCGTAGGTTTAATGGCAGTGAAAATCCAGCGACCAGGGTGTTGTTGTCGCTGAGCCGATCATGGCGAGCCCCCAGGGTGACTTCGAGGTCGCGTCGGCCATTGGCTTGTGCCAGGCGTATCTGGGCTTCACGCAGGCGGGTTTCGTTGGCCAATCTCAGCAAGTCAGGGGCCTGCTCCAGTTGCGCCTTGATGTCTGCCAGTGGCGGAAGCGTGGGTAAGGGACGCAGGGCGGTAGTTGGCAGCAGGTCCGCGACTCCCGTTTCTCCCCAGAGTGCAGCCAGCTGCTGGCTGGCGGTATCGCGTTTGACCTGGGCGCGTTGCAGAGCAATGCTGGCTTGGCGGCTGGCCAGGGTCAGGCGGGTAAGATCGGATTGCGGGGCCGCACCCGCATTGACCCGGCGTCGTGCGGCCGCTTCTGATTGCCGCGCCAAAGCCAAGCTTCGTTCTGCCAGTGCAACCCTTTCCTGGGCTTCAGCCAGCATCACATAACGACGCACGGCTTCGCCAAGCACCTCAAGCCGGGCCTGATCATAAGCGAGTTGAGTGTTGTCCAGCGACAGGCTGGCCACTTGGGTACGTTGACGTCGTTTGCCACCAAGTTCGATCAACTGACTCAGTGCTACGGTTATTTCCGCGCCATTGATGCCATCAGCTGGCTCGTCACCGGCCAGGTTTTCCGCCTCCACAGACAGGGAGGGCTGTGGCATCAGACTGGCCTGCAATTTTTCGGCATCAGCAGCACGTAATCGATAGGGGAAGGTAGCGAGCCCTGGATTTTTTTCGAGGGTCTCTGCTATGACTTCTTGCAGGGAAATCCGTTGCCCTGTATTGGTTTCTGGCGGCTCTGTTGCCATGGCAGATTGCCATACCAGCACTGCCGCCATGGCTGCTGCCCACAGGCAGGCGCCGCGTAATCGGTAAAACATGGGATTCTCCCGTTCAGACTGTGTCGAGCGGCAATTGTCGCCGCAGAAAAGCGTCAGACGAGCGGTTGCTGATCGGGAGGGGGAACCGGGGGACGGTTATGGTTGGAAATCAGGCGAGTGCGATAATGGCTTTCCCAGTCTTTTTGAGCACCACTGGGATAGTGTGCAAAACCGACAACAGGCAGGTTCATCGGTGAATGGCTGTGGCAGCCGTGGTGGCTTTCGCAATCAACGTTGTCGGAGAGTGGGGGGTGTGTGCCTGCATCGTGGAAGGCGCCATGCTGGATGTCAGCCAGAGTGCTGTCGTGGACAGAATGATCAGCTTCCTCACCGACTACGACCACAGCATTCAACAACATGAAAAGCGCAAGCACCATTGCCGTTACAGCGCTTTTTGGAGTATGGCGATGACTGGACATGGCGCTCTGTATCCAATGTTGGCTTTTGAGCAAGGCTAAGTATGCTAACAAGTCAGGCACACCTGTCAACCTGCCAGCATTATGAAGACTCATGGCGAGCCTGGCGCAGTATGGAGAACGCGCTGTGAGTAAATAGGCTCGCCATCACCAAGGCAAGAATCAGATCCGGCCATGGAGAATTCAGCCAGGCCACCAAGCCTGCTGCGGCTATAACCCCTACATTACCGATGGCATCGTTGCGGGAACATAGCCAGACTGACCGGATATTAGCGTCGCCGTTGCGAAAGCGCATCAGCAGAAGGGCACTGGTCACATTGGCCGCCAGGGCGAGTAGAGCAATGCCTCCCATCCAGCCTGCCAGGGGGGGTGCAGCGTTACCAAAACTCAGCAGAGTAGTAACTAGGATTACCAGCCCCATGACCAACAGAGATGCGCCTTTGAGGGTAGCGGCTCGGGTACGCCAAAGTAATGGCTTGCCGATTACCCACAGGCTAAGGGCGTAAGTACCTGTATCTCCGGCAAAATCCAAGGCGTCGGCCTGTAACGCCTTTGAGCCGGAGAGGGCGCCCGTCACAATTTCCACCGCAAACATAACCGCATTGATGGCAATCACAGTCCACAGTACCCGGCGGTATTGCGGACTCTGGCCATCGAATTCAATCTCATTGTTGCAACAGCCGGGCATGGAAACACTCCTTGCGATCTTGCCAGTTCGGGTGCCAGTATAAAACCTACAATAGTTGCAGGTTCAACCATATGCTCACTATCGGGAAGCTTGCGGATGCCTCAGGTTGCACCGTTGGTCTGATTCGCCACTACGAAAAAGAAGGGTTGTTACCGCCGGTGGCACGTAGTGAAGGCAACCAGCGGCGATATATGCAGATCCACTTGCAGCGCTTGCTGTTCATTCGTCACGGACGAGAGCTGGGCTTCACCCTCACCGAGATTCGTGAACTGATCGTGCTGTCCAGTGAGCCCCAGGCGTCATGTCAGGCTGTCGATGAGCTGACCCGCGCCCACCTAGAGCAGGTGAAAAACCGAATAAAGCGATTGCATGCTATGCGTGACGAACTGGAAAGGATGCTTGGCCAGTGCCAAATTGGCAGGGTAGCGGATTGCCGAATCATCGAAACGCTTTCGGACCATGAGCTTTGTGATCATAGCCAGGCTCAGGCTGATCACCTTCCAGGCTACCGAACGTTGTCGATGGCTTCCAGCAGCGAGTAGCGACGCTGACGCCGATAAAGTGACTGACAGCGTGAATCAGGGGCTGATCAACTCAACCGCGTGTGGTGTCGGGTTCCTATTGGAGGCCGGGGTGTGGTTAAGCCTGCCGGATGCATTACGGTATCAGATCTCAATGCGGAAAAGTCAGACCAGTAGACCGAGGAATACAAAGCAAACAATTGTCAGCACAATGCTACAAGCTGCTATGGCAACTAGGAATCCCCAGCGATCCAACATTAAAGGAAACAGGACAAACATGGGGGGGCGGAATTGGTCCTACCCACAAAAAGTAGACACTGTTATGCGCACCTGCGCTCAAACTCTGCTGGACTGATGTTTCCAATCGCAGAGTGTCTCTGTTTGCGGTTATAAAAGATTTCTATGTATTCAAAGATACCGGATCGGACTGCTTCGATGGAAGCATATTGCTCCGCATAGATCAGCTCCACCTTGAGCCTGCTATAGAAAGACTCCATTACCGCATTATCCCAACAATTACCCTGGCGACTCATGCTCGGCAAACAGCCTCGTGAACGAACCAGATCGAGATATTTCACGGAACGGAACTGAACCCCACGATCAGAGTGAATTATCAGTCCGGGCTGGATATCCCGATTTGCGTACGCCATTGCAAGTGCATCCATCGCCAGCCTCTCTGTCATTGAGGTATCCAGCTTCCAGCCAACGATGGCACGAGAATAAAGATCCATTACCGTCGCAAGATAGAGCCAGCGCCCATTGACCCAGATATAGGTGATATCCGTCACCCATTTCTGATTTGGCCCCTCCGCCCGAAACCGACGACGCAACCGGTTCTCTTCCACATTGATCATCGTCGGGCTGGCTGGGCGATAGTGAAACCCCTTACCGTTGCGTGCCCGGATACCCCGCAACCGCATGATATTGGCTACAAAATTCTTCGAACATGGCAGACCCGCATCTGCCAATTCATCAGCAAGCCTGGGGGCGCCATAGCGGGCCTTGAACTCCGCAAACAGTTCAACAACCTTGCTCTCCACCTGTTCGCGCCGTAGCTGAGCAGCACAGGGCGGGCGCTTCAGCCACTTGTAGAACCCTGAGCGGGATACGTTCATGGCTCGGCACATCAACACGACGGAGTAATGTCCCAAATACTCGGCAATGACCGCGTACTTCACTCTTGGTGCTTCGCAAAGTACGCAGCAGCCTTTTTTAGGAATTCGTTCTCCTTACGCGCTTCATTGAGCTCGCGCTTGAGGCGTCGCACTTCCTCGGATTCGTGTTTGGAGTAATCGACACCGTCCAGGCTATTGAATTGCTTATCGGAAAGGCGAGAAAACTGGCGGCGCCAGTTATAGATCTGGCCGGGGTGCAAACCCAACTCCTTGGCAACCGATACCGCCGTATTCCCTGGTTGGTCGGATCGGCGGACGGCTTCTCTACGGAAGTCTTCCGTATATGCTTGCCGCTGTTTCTTGGCCATGACACACCTCCATTAGGGGCTACCCTAACTATAAAGGGTGTCTACTCTCTGTGGGTAACTCGGGAATTGCATGCCAGGAGGTGTGCCTAGAGCGGTTGTTGATTCTCTTCGTGCTAAAAAAAGAGGTAGAAGTCCTTAGCTGCTAATGACTAATAGCGTTACTAGGCTTGAAGGTGTGTGCAGGTGGGCTCCGTATTGTCCGCTAGATTCCATGGTGATCCGTCACGATCCAGAAACCAAGTGTAGGTTATGGTATAGCAAGTGACCCTTTTGGCAATGATGGCCAGTTAAATAAGCCTAAACACACCTGTGCATCATAGGTGTATGTTGGCTCAGGTCCGCGCTCACGCTTCCTCCGGGGGGATCAGTGACAGAAATCAAAGGGGAGATGATATAGGGAACGACACAACTTTTCTTCCCAATCGGGGACACCCATCAATCAGGAGATCTCCTACAGGGATTTTAGTCTTAATCTGATATCGAGCTGTTCACTTGGTCAGTATTGTTGGTTCATGGAAAAGCAAGGAGGCTGCCCATGACCCGCGCTAGATATACCCAGGTATCCCTGGATTCCACGTCTTATTACCACTGTATCTGCCGCTGTGTGCGGCGGGCGTTTCTGTGTGGCAAAGACCATTATTCCGGTCAGGATTACGAGCACCGCCGCCAGTGGGTGGTGGATCGCCTGGCCGTATTGGCAGAGGTGTTCGCCATTGATCTGTGCGCCTATGCGGTAATGTCCAATCATTACCACCTTGTGGTCCGGATCAATCAACAGCAGGCGCTTGGCTGGTCTGACCGTGAGGTGGCGGAGCGCTGGATGCAGTTGTTCAGCGGGCCTTTAATCGTGAAGCGATGGTTGAAAGGCGAGACGAAGGATGCGGAAGATCTCAAGGCACAGGAGATCGTGGATACGTGGCGAGAACGGCTTCATGACTTGGGGTGGTTCATGAAGTGCCTTAACGAGCATCTTGCCCGAAAAGCCAACGAAGAAGACTGCTGCAAGGGCCGCTTCTGGGGGAGTCGTTACAAGTGTCAGGCCTTGCTGGATGAAAAGGCCGTGCTGCAGTGCATGGCCTATGTGGATCTCAATCCTGTTCGAGCGGGTATGGCGGATACACCTGAAAACGCCGATTACACCTCGATTAAGCAGCGATCTGAGAAGATTCAGAGTGGCAAAAGCATGAACGTGCCCGCTTTGCTCCCTATGGTAGATGCAGAAAACACGGAAACCGCTGATCACGATACTGTGTGCCGTTTCAGGCTGATGGACTATCTGGAATTGGTAGACAGCACGGGACGGGCAGTGCGTGATGACAAGCGAGGCTCGATCTCAGCGCATGCTGCGGGCGTGCTGGATCGCCTCGGAATTGATGAGAGAGCCTGGCTTGCACATATGAAGCCGAGACAGCGCCGCCAGCCGATAGCAATGGGGACTCTGGAAAAGCTGAAGGAATACGCCCAGAACACCGGTCGTAAATGGGTAGCGGGCCAAAGCTTGGTGGTGTGGTAAGTCATGGCTTTGGTTGATTAAATTTGTGCGTGTCCCCGAGTCGACTTTCATGGGTGCCCCTGTCGGGATAGCGTCACACTACGGCGCAGCGCTGCACTTGAGAGGACACAGCCCGAGCCAGTTCCTTCGGCCGGCTCAGCGGTGCCCAGTGAGAGGCATCCAGTTCCGAACTGCTGTACGTTCTGGTGCCTTGTGCGCATTGCTCAAACACGGAAGGTGGCAGGAAGGGGTCCTTGACCGCCAGCAGCACATGAACCGGCACCTGACTGACCACACGCCGTGGCCGTAAGGTACGCTGCAGCAGGTTAGCGCGGTAGATGCCGAGATAACGGATGGCATCGCCTTCCACGCCCGGGTTTTTCTGATAGGTAATGCGCGGTTCGAAGTGGGTCACCATGCGTCGCATCATGGCCACCCCCAGGCCCGAACGCCAGAGCAGTTCCGGTAGCAACGGCAGGGTAAAGAAGGTCATCAGGGAGTTGCGGCCCAGTTGGCCAAACAGCTGTAGCAGGTTGCGCGGTGTGGGGCGTAGCAGGCGCTTGCGCAGGAACAGGCCTACGTGCTCGAGGCTGGGTGACAGGGTGGTGAAGGACGCGATGCGCTTTTCTCCTTCCGGGCTGGCGATGGCTTCCCAGCCGTATAAACCGCCCCAGTCGTGGCCAACCAGGTGGACTTTCTGGTTAGGCCTCACGGCGTCGATCACCGCGAACAGATCCTCAATCAGGGCCGCATATTTGTAATGACGAATACCGCGAATGGGGCTGGAATCGCCGCAGCCGCGCATATCAAAGGCTACCACGAAGTAGTCCTTTTCCAGTTCTCTGGCAACCTTTTCCCAGAGGGCGGCGCGGTCGGGAAAACCGTGGGCCAGCACGATGATTTCCCGTGGTTGCTCCACGCTGGGTGCCTGGCCCCAAGTGTAAAGTGCCAATTGGATGTCACCGGCCTGAATCTTTTGTTTGTTCATTGTCGATTGTCCCTGGTTAGCCGTGCTCACGGGTAGCCTGCCCGTAGATCACATAAAACATGGCGATAAAGAAAAGACCCAGGCAGCCCCCTGCGGGTAGTACGTAACCCTGACCTGCAGCCAGGTAGTCTGCCGGCAACCCGACCCAGTTCACCGCCCAGAGCATGCCCAGCAACAAGGCAGGGAAGGGCAGCAGAGTGAGCAGAAAGACCAGGCTTTCCTTCATCAGTGCGCGTTGCCCAACACGCCAGGTGCCGAGGAAAACCAGCAGGAAGGCCGCCAGCAGGGTGCCCGCCAGGGTGTAGAGGGTACCGCCGGACAGTAACCCCTTGTTTGGCTGCAAGCCGATATGGTGGCCCATGGCCAGGCTGGCCAGCAGCATCAGCCCGGTGGCAACGGCGAAAGTGGTCACCATGCGGGAGGAGGTGGGTTGTTGCGGCCGGGTAAACAGCTGGCGTAGCAACCACAGACCGGTGAACAGTGCGGTGCCATTGGCGAGAGCAAACAGGGGTCCAAGCCAGCCATACTCACTGAGCATGCCGCTTTCCCGTTCCATTAGGGCGGGAGGCATGAGGCTGGCCGGGGCCAGTGAGAGGATGCCGTCGCTGAACACATAGGCCGTGAGGCTGACCGCAAAGACCAGCGCAGCCAGTCCAAACCAGAAAGGCATGGCGGTGAAAAAGGCGTGGTTGATGGCCGGCACCAGTGGCGCGGACTTGCGACGTACCAACGCGCGCAGGTACTGGCGGTTTACCAGCGACAGGCCGTAACCGATCAGCAGTACCTCAGGCAGCATGATGCCCATGGTGACCAGGTTTAGTGTTTCCTGATCAATGTGGGGAAATGCCCAGGCCAGCACCACCCAATTCCAGCGCAGCATGGGCGCCACAATCAGGCAGCCGAACGACAGCGCCATCCAGGACTGATGTTCATGAATGCGCTTTGCGCTCAGAGCTCGCATGGCCATGACAATGGCGATGATGGCCAGTATTCCGAAAACCCACAGTGCACACCAGGCCACCAGGTGGGCGTAGATATTGTGCGGCGGCGTAAGGGCTAAATAGACCAGCGACAACATCACCGAGATGGGGGCGGTCACCACGTAAAGGGCGCCAAACGCACGGTGCACTCGCATGAAACGTTTGCGGAACTGAGGCCAGAACTGAAAACCGCCCACTACCAGGCAGAACACACCCAGCAGTATATGGCTGACCAGCAATAGCTGATTGTGTGGCGGCATGGTGGTGTAGTAGAGGCTTTGATCCGGCAGCCGGGATTCCGTCATTCTTTCTACCGACGTGGCGCGTGCCAGGAAGGCCAGCTCTTCGCTGACATGGCTCAGGGTGTCCAGATCCGGTGTGGCGCGGGCCTGTGCGATCTGATCACCAAGAAGATCGCTGCTGTCATCAACAATAAACGGCAGCATGAAGCGGGTGGCGCCCTCGTGCAGGGCAATCAAGCCGGTGGCTGCCATGACGAGTGTGATCAACAGGACATAAGACAGTGCGGTCTTGTGGCCTAGCCATGCCATTGGTGCGGGCGTGTGTGGTTTCATCTCAAGCATCCTTCATTTGGTTCCATTTTGGAACCGATTGGGATGCTAGGTTCTTTTTTGGTACCATGTCAACAAACACCATTGGCCGTAGAGCCGAGAAGGGAGTGCTGATGAAGTGGGAAAATGTTGGAGAGATGAATTGTTCGGTGGCGCGCACCCTGTCGGTGATCGGTGATCGCTGGACCATGCTGATCATCCGCAATGCCTTCATGGGAACTCGGCGCTTTGCCGATTTCCAGTCACAGCTGGGCATGACCAAGCACCTGCTTTCCGGTCGCCTCAAGCGGTTGGTGGAGGTAGGGGTCTTTACCCGGGAGGCTTATCAGCAAGGCCGATACGAATATCGGTTCACGGCCATGGGCGATGCTCTCTACCCGGTCTTGCTGTCGATGGCGGCTTGGGGCGATCGCTGGCTTGATGAAGGCAAGGGGGCTCCTGTCGTCTTTGTTCACAAGGAGTGTGGCAAGCCCATGACTCCGACTATGACTTGCTCGGAATGTGGGGAACCGGTAACGGTACATAACGTGATTCCTGCGCCGGGCCCAGGGCTGATGACCATTAACGAGAAAGCATGAGTCCCGTGCTCGGATAAGTGATTTGGTGGGTCGGGGGTACATTATTGAGACAATGATTCTCGTTCCCCGGCAATAGAAATAACCCCGCGCGAATCAATACGAGAGCGCCGAGGATGTTAATCCCCGGCGCTCAATCCGGAAGCGCGGGAAGGTTATGCTTTTACGGCTCTTTTCAAGGGCGCTGAATTCTCTCTTTCTTCCGCTTCCGCTTCCTGGCGGGTCTGCTTTTTTTGTCCTTTCAGTCGGCACGCGGTCAGTGGGTCGAAGTCGGGCCCCCACTGGGAGAATCGTGTCGGATCGGCCAGCACCTTGCCGCTACGGATTTCTTCTTGCAGGTTGCGTCCGGTGATGGCGCTAGCTGCATAAAGTCCGCTTAACATGGCTCCTGCCGTCCCCGGCCCCCAGGTGGTGCTGGCCCCGGCCATGAACAGTCCCTTGATGACGGTGTTGACGCCTGGCCGGAAGGGGCCGAATTGGGTTATGCGAGGTTCGATGCCAAATGCTGCGCCCTGGCTCGTGTAGGTGAACCGCTCCTGGGAGGCGGGCGTGCCTTGTTCATTCCAGGCAACCTTGGCAGAGGCTCCAGGGTAGGCCTGTTCAATACGGTCCAGCAGCCCGGCCGAGATGATTTCCTTTATTTCCTGATAGCGAGAGTCGCGACGGTAGGCGCCGGTGGCCACATCGTAGCCGTTGAATCCCCACAGATTGGGATCTGAGGGTGCCAGTGTTTGTGCTTCAATGGCGGCATGGCCTGAAGGCGCACTGCGGTGATTGTCCAGGTCTCGTCGGGTTGAACACTGGACAAAGGCTGGCTGGTTACGGGCAAAGTCTTGTGCCCAGTCTATCGGGTCGCGGCCCGAGGCCCGGGTCACTCGTCGCGAGAAAGACCGATGCAGGTTCCACAGTGAAGAGGTGCTGTCCCAGTTGGGCACAACATAGTAATTGGTGTTCGGGGTCTTGCTGATATCGATTTCGATACCGAAAAACCCATTGATCAAGGGGTGAGACATTTTCCAGTTTTCGCTGCGGCGAGTGACGGAGGCGGGCAGGTTTTCGTAGCCTACCAGGTCCCGGTAAGTGCGTTTGATGTCGCCCGCCGCTACCACCGCTGAGGCACGAAGCTCTCTTCCTCCTTCCAGGCGAACCCCTTTGACTGCTCCGCCTTCGATCAGAATCCGATCGACATGGGTCTGGGTACGGATTTCACCCCCATGGCTGCGAATCACTTCGGCAAAACCCGCGGCAATCATCTGTCCACCGCCTTTCGGGTACCAGGCGCCACCGTTGATGAAATCATGCAGAAAGGACGCTCGCATCATCACTGGTGCTGCATCCGGCGTTGTCGCTGTGGCAGCATCCTGCAGGGAAAGCGTCATGATGGTGCGGGGGCGCAAGCGACAGGCGGCAAGCAAAGAGGCATGAGGCATCATGATCCACGGTGCTGCCCAACCACATCGCGCGGCGAATTTGGCCATTTCGGTTTTCGATGAGAAGGACACGCTGGGGTCCAGACTATTGGCGATTCTTCGCATCACCGAGATATAGAAACGCAGTCCGCGTGCTTCGCCCGGGAAGGCAAGGAGCAGATTCTCGAGATATTGATCCCAGCAGGAGGGAGTACGAAGCTCCAGATCCGGGCCGATAATGGTGTCGAAGCCGTCGCGATCCAGTTGCAGCCAGTGTATTCGGTCGTCCAGCCCGAGGCCCTGCATCAACGTTGCTATCGTAGAACCCGGGCCACAATCGCCGATGTAATGAACCCCGCAATCGAATTCCCATTTTTTCTTGCGGCGAAAGACATGGGAGCTACCCCCCAGTACGGCATAGCGCTCCAGTAACAGAGTGCGTTTGCCGGATGCGGCGAGGTAAGCGGCTGACGAGAGCCCACCGAGGCCTGCGCCGATAACGATGGCATCCCAGTTCTCAGAATGAGCGGAAGAAGCGTTTCCAGAAGTCATTATCTTCACCGATATTTTAATGGTTTCTCGCGGTCAGGCTTGATCGCCTGGCGTTGGGCTTGTCCTCATACGGTGAGGGGCTATTTGCATCAGTAAGCCGGGAGCCCGAGATCTTGATTTGACAAATCTAGTGAGGATGATGACATTGGTGAATGACAAAGTGGTGCAGAAATTTGACTTTTGGGGACATCATTAATGCCGGTTAAGCCCTACTGGGATGTTTTGCGGCCCTCTAGCAGCTTGAATATCTTGCTGCAATGCGCAGGAGACTATGGCCTTGGCAGTGAACGGTGCTTGTCCGGCAGCGGAATAGAGGAGGACAGTCTGCTTGCGCCACAGGCGCATATTTACGGAAGGCAAGAGTTGCAAGTGATTCGCAACATTCTTGCCGAGCTGGGCCCCGGGACGCCGCTGGCTCTTGAAGTGGGTTGCCGTCAACATGCCACCACCTTTGGCATGTTGGGCTTTGCCATCCTGAGTAGCCAGAACCTGCAGGAAGCCATGCAGCTTTTTCTTCGCCACATACGCATGACCTCTTCCTACTCCCGTATCACCCCTGCTTCTGGGAATGGGGAGGCGTTGCTGCGGGCCGATAATTCCCAATTGCCAGCGGATGTCCGCAACTTCCTCGTGGAGCGTGAACTTGCCACGCTGATTACGCTGGAGAGGGATTTGGCACCGCTGGACATGCGAGCCCAGGCCGTAAGGTTCCAGTTCCCTGAGCCTTCGTATGCTCATCGCGTCGAGGACATTCTGGGTATTGTTCCGGAATATGATTTTCCCACCAATGAATGTGCGTTTCCCGTTGAAATGCTGAAGATGCCCTTGTCGCAGAGTAACCCGGCGACCCGGCAAGCCTGTGAAGAAGAGTGTCGTCGTTTATTGCAGACAATGAGCGACCGTTCCGGACTGGCAAGCCAGGTGAGAGACCGTTTGGTCAATAGTGCTTCACTCTTCCCGAGCATGCAGTCGTTGGCCGATGATATGAATATTCACCCGAAAACCCTGCGCCGCCGTCTGGCCAAAGAGGGCGTGATTTTCTCGGACTTGCTGGAGGAGGTACGCAGGGCGATTGCGGAAGAATTACTGGTCAATACCGAGTTGTCTCATGAGGAGATCTCCGTGCGCCTGGGCTATTCCGAGACGTCGGCGTTTTCCCGAGCGTTCAAGCGTTGGAATTCGGTTTCTCCGCGTCAGTTCAGACGTGATTTAAGAGTCAAAGAGCACTGAATCGTTACTGAAGCAGGACTCAATGCTCTTGATCTTGTTGTGCGCAGTGGCCGCGATGAATGCCGTGCACCATTAAGCGGTTTGCTGCCGGCTGGCTTTTTCGCAGACCAACATAGTGATGGCCATACGAGCGACTGCCTGGTCTTGGGTATCCAGAATGTCCACGTTGCAATGAAGTTGCCAGCCTTGGGCCACTGTAAGGGGAGTTCAGCGGTGGCCACCGCAGTCAGATCTGTTTCTGCTTTTTTCAGGTATTCCACTTCCATGCCCTTGGGAATCCAACTGTGAGTCAGGGGAATGCTCACATCAGTCATGGTGCTACCGGCCAGCTCGGCCATGTTGCACATGGCAATGGCATGGACGGTGCCCAGGTGGTTCAGTACCGGACGGCGCTTCCTGATTTTTACTTCACCGTAACCGGGGCGCCGCTCGCTGATCAGCGATTTATGGACGCGAAGTAGGGGGCTTTCAGGCAAAGACTTTTGGAAAAAAGGGCCTTGCCCATGGGCAGCGCACTGAACTTGTTGTAAAGCGCCAGGTTGGGCTGGATCTGTTCGGTCATGGTGTTCTCCTGAGGTTGAGCGCGGTGTCGATGGCCGCGGTCGGTCACCGTTATTTCCACATCCGACGCCCGAGTGGAGGGGTTTGTAGCGGCGATTTCCTGGCCGCTCTTGATGACCAGCAAGCCCGCATGGCCCCCGCCATAGAGCTTGCAGAGGATCTTCACGGGGCCATCGTCGCCATGGTCACCACCTATCTGACTTGGGTTTTCGAGCAACCGGTGCTGGCCCGTTTCATGTTCCAGGTTCGCAGCCAGGTGGCCGCAGGCAATTTCAAAAACGACATGGATGAGCGCAACAAGCAGCGCTATGCACGCCTGTTGGCCTATCTGACTGAGGGGGGGCCAAGGGAGAGATTCGAGCGTTACCCAGAGAGGTCTACGCGTCCTTGCTTATTGGGCAAAGCGAGAATTACTACGGGGCCTGGCTTTCCGGACGCGTTAAAGGGGTGCCGACAGATTATGCGCAGGTATTTTCTGAAGCTGCCTGGTGTTCGGTGGCTTGTTCATAATTAGAGATATTTAGCATGGCAATGGTTAACGAAGCAGCATGATTATGTGGGTGTAGCAATATGGTTTTTCTACCGCTGCATTCGTCGTATGTCGTATCCAAGTTCCTTTCTTCCAAGAGCGTCCATGCGTATCCGCTACAATCCAGACCCCAAGTATAGGTTGTGGTGTAGGAAATCAATCGTGGCCAGCTGACGGTCAATAAAAGAGGCTTAAACACACCCATGCATCTTCGGCGTATGTTGGTTCAGGTCCGCGCTCACGCTTCCTCCGGGGGTAATCAGTGACTCAGATGAAAGGAGGCATGATATAGGGAATGGGGGCGGGAATCATGGGGTAAGGAGGTATGGGGATGGTGGGATGGTAGAAGGGGCGAGGTTAAGGGTGTGGGGGTAACGTGAGATTTGATTGGTCGGATTTATGCGTGACCCCTCTTTCTATTGGGCAATCGCGTAGACGAAGACGAGATCAAAAAACAGCTCGGAGAAAGAAACCTTATGTTCTGAATGGTCGCCCTTGGGGCGGAAGAGCCCATGTGTCTAGGAATGTATGGTTTCTCCTGGCGGATACTCGGCATGGTTGGGATGGCCCCGCCAAGCGGGGCCGGATGGATTATTTCCCTTCGGTAAGGGTGCTGTAACTGGTAATCAGGTTACGGTAATCCGGGATGTGGTTGGAGAAAAGAGCACCCAAACCTTCAATGTCGTTGCGCCAGTCACGATGCAGTTCGCAGGCGGTACCGAACCAGGTCATCAGTTGGGCGCCGGCGGAAGTCATACGATCCCAGGCCGCATCCCGGGTCATGGCATTAAAGGTGCCGGAGGCATCAGTGACGATGAAAACCTCGAAATCTTCCTCCAGGGCCGACAGCGCCGGGAAGGCCACGCACACCTCGGTGACCACGCCAGCAATAATCAGCTGTTTCTTGCCGGTGGCTTTAACAGCCTTTACGAAGTCCTCGTTATCCCAAGCATTGATCTGGCCCGGACGGGCGATGTAGGGCGCATCCGGGAACATTTCTTTTAGCTCGGGGACCAGCGGACCGTTGGGGCCGGTTTCAAAACTGGTGGTAAGAATGGTCGGCAGGTTGAAGTATTTCGCCAGATCGGCCAGGGCCAACACGTTGTTCTTGAACTTGTCCGGATCAATATCACGAACCAGAGACAGCAGGCCGGCCTGATGGTCGACCAGCAACACTGCAGCATTGTCTTTGTCGAGACGAGTATATTGTTTACCCATAGTCTTTCTCCTGGTGGTAACGGGTAACGATTTCGCTACCCTCGATTGAAAAAATCACGATGACATTTTCCCGAAATCACCCTGCTGGAAATCCCGGATTGCCTGACGGATTTCCTCCTTGGTATTCATGACAAAGGGACCGTAGCCTTCGATCGGTTCGTTCAGGGGCTCGCCTGCGATCAGCAGTAGCTGGCTTTCTGCCTCCGTTTGAATTTGCACCTGATTACCCTGTGAACTGAGCACCACCATCTGGCCGACGGCGGCACGGGCATGTTCATTGATCAGGCTGCTGCCACTCCTGGCGATTACTGCCGTATTCCAGCCATCGGGTACGTCAAGCAGCACGTTGGCGTGATCCTGCAAGGTCACGTCCCAGACCAGCATGGGTGAAAAGGTCTTGGCCGGGCCTGCATGCCCTTGAAACTCACCAGCAATAACCCGGATTTCGCCGTTGGCGGCGGCCAGTGGCACCACGGGAATCTGTTCCCCGGTAATCGCCTGATAGGAGGGAGGGGCCATCTTGTCGGCTGCGGGCAGATTGACCCACAGCTGGATCATTTCCAGGTGTCCGCCCTGGTAGGTGAATGCCGGAGAATGAAACTCCTCATGGAGAATCCCGGCACCGGCAGTCATCCACTGCACATCCCCGGGACCGATTACGCCACCCTCACCGGTGGAATCCCGGTGCGCGACTTCGCCCTGATAGACAATCGTTACGGTTTCAAAACCGCGATGGGGATGTTCGCCCACGCCGCGTGGCTTGGTCGCTGGTGGAAAGCGGGCCGGGCCGGCATAGTCCAGCAATAGAAATGGGCTCAGTTGCTTGCCGTGGCTTTCATAGGAAAACAGGGAGCGAACCGGAAAACCGTTACCCACCCAGTGGGGTTGAGGCGCGGAATATACACCCAGGATTTTTTTCATCGACGGTCTCCTTATCAATCTGCAATGAATGATAGGGATGGAACGATTGAGCTGATAGATGGCAATATTGCGATGCAGCGTTGCATTAATGGAACGATAAATGGAAGACCTTAACGACCTGTATTACTTCGCGAAAGTGGTCGAATACGGCGGTTTTGCCCCGGCGGAGCGTGCAATTGGTATTCCCAAGTCCAAGCTCAGTCGGCGGGTGGCGTCGCTGGAAGACCGCTTGGGCGTGCGGCTACTAAACCGCTCAAGCCGCCAATTTTCGGTGTCCGAAATTGGTGGTCAGTACTATGAGCATTGCAATGCCATGCTTATTGAAGCCGAATCTGCCCAGGAGGCCATTGATACCGTTCGGGCCGAACCTCGTGGTGTGATTCGCGTAACCTGCCCAATTACCCTGCTGCATGTCCATATCGGGCCCTTCCTGGCCGACTTTATGCGTCAGTACCCGCAGATCACGATCCATCTGGAAGCCACCAACCGCCGGGTGGATTTGATCAATGAAGGGGTGGATGTGGCCATTAGGGTACGGCCTCCACCGTTACAGGACAGCGACCTGCGGCTGCGGGTGCTATCCGACAGAGGGCTCGCCCTGGTTGCCAGCCCTGAGCTGATCACACAGTTCGGTATGCCGTGTCATCCAAGAGAGCTGGAGCTGTGGCCGAGTCTTGGATTGGGATCACCGCGGCCGGATTTTCGTTGGGAGTTACGGGGCGAGGATGGCAGCCAGATCAGCGTGTTTCATCAGCCCCGTTTCGTGACCACTGACATGATTGCCCTGCGCCGGGCCGCCATGGCCGGAGTAGGGGTGGTGCAGCTGCCCGTGCTGACGGTGCAAAGACAATTGGAACGCGGCGAGCTGGTAAAGATCCTGCCCCACTGGGCGCTGCATCGGGATATCATTCATGTGGTGTTCCCGTCCCGGCGTGGTGTTCTGCCTGCCGTGAGAACGTTGATTGACAGTCTGGTCGAGTTCTACGAGTCCTTTGATGAGGAATGATTCCGGGTGGCGAGCCTTTCATCGTTGTTATGTTCTTGGTGAGATTGTCTGGCAGTCTTGCCAAGCCTGCCTCGACAGGCGCGGTTAAAGGCAGATTACTCCGAGTAGCCCAGCAATCGGGCGGTCTGACTGAATGGTTTTGTGTCATGGAACAGCAACCAGGATCATTATCCAGCTTTTGTTCTGCCAATATCTGTAAATGCATCCCACAGTCATTACTGTTATTTAACACAGTGCAGGTTGGCTTGGTTCGCCCAGAGACGTTCACTTAAGTCCGTTATCATCCTGTGAAAATTATAGTTTTTTGAAGAGAAATTTTTATTTATCAATTTTGGTCTGATTACATTAAGTCAAACACACTCACGCATAATAGGCGGGTGTTGGCTCGGGTCCGCAGTCATGCTTTCTTAAGAGTCAGTGACTCATATGAAGAATGCATGGTATTGGAATGGGTGGATGAATCATGGGCATGGTTTGTATGCCCTGCATTCAACAGAGCGTTTCTATAAAGTGCTAAGGTGACGGACGTGATTAGAGTCCTCGCCGAAGCAGAGTCAACGGCAAAACAGAGTGCACCATCCAATTCGCCCCTACGGCAATCCGGAATGATCTTATGCCCCGCATCGCGGTCTTCGCCGACGTTCAGAATATCTATTACACCACCCGCCAGGCGTTTGGGCGGCAGTTCAATTATCGTGCCCTGTGGCAGCACCTTTCTGAGCGAGGTGAGATTGTGCACGCCATGGCCTACGCCACCCATCGTGGCGATGATGGCCAGACGAAATTTCAGGATGCCCTGAAGCACATTGGGTTCACGGTAAAACTGAAGCCCTATATCCAGCGCAGCGATGGTTCCAGCAAAGGGGACTGGGATGTGGGTATCGCCGTGGATGTGATGACCCTGGCGTCGCAGGTGGATACGGTGGTGTTGCTATCTGGTGATGGTGACTTTGATGTGTTGCTGGAGCGGATCAACGTTGACCCCGGTGTTCGAACGGAGGTCTATGGAGTGGAATCACTGACAGCCCGTTCCCTGATTGATAGCGCCTCGGTATACCACCCGATCGGCGATGATCTTCTGTTATAGGGATTGCGCCTTGCTTGCGCAGGCATTGTGTCGAGGTCGCGGTCGGTGAGCTGGGGCAGGGCAGAATGGCGCTGACTACAAGATGTAGCGAGTACCGTTGGAGCTTTGCTCGCAAAGCTCCAACGGGTGCTGACACAACGATGCTTCAGTGAATTTACCTGCCGTTCGGGCCGGTCCTGCTGTAGGCCACGTTCTAGCGTGCGGCGTCCAGAGCCTGGCTGATGTCTGCCAGGATATCGTCCACATGCTCGATACCGATGGACAGGCGCACCATCTCGCGGCTGACGCCGGCGTTGGCCAATTCTTTGTCATCCAGCTGACGGTGGGTGGTGGAAGCGGGGTGGCAGGCCAGTGAGCGGGCATCGCCAATGTTCACCAACCGCAGGATCAATTGCAGGGCGTCAATGAAACGGGCACCGGCTTCCTGACCGCCCTCAATGCCGAAGCTGAGAATACCGGACGCGCGGCCATCCATGTATTTCTGCGCCAGTGCATTGTCCGGGCTTTCCGGCAGCCCTGCGTAGTTCACCCAGTTCACCTGGGGGTGATCGCGCAGGAACTCGGCCACCTTCTGTGCATTTTCACAATGGCGATCCATGCGCAGCGGCAGGGTTTCAATGCCCTGCAGAATCAAAAAGGTATTGAACGGGCTCAGCGCGGCGCCGGTGTTGCGAAGCGGGGCCACTCGTGCGCGACCAATGAAGGCGGCTTCGCCCAGGGCTTCGGTGTAGACCACGCCGTGGTAGGACGGATCGGGTTCGTTGAGTACCCGGAAACGCTCCTTGTGCTTGGTCCAGGGGAATTTCCCGGAATCCACAATAATCCCGGCCACGGAGTTACCGTGCCCACCCATGTACTTTGTCAGCGAGTGCACGACGATATCGGCGCCATGCTCGATGGGCCGCCACAGGTAAGGTGTGGCGACGGTATTGTCGACGATAAGCGGTACGCCGGCCTGATGGGCTACCTCGGCCAGGCGTTCGATGTCGACAATATTGCCGGCGGGGTTGCCCACGGATTCACAAAAGACGGCCTTGGTGTTGTCATCGATGGATGCGGCAAGCGCATCAAAATCATCATGGCTGACAAAGCGTGCCTCGATGCCCCGGCGCGGCAGACTGTGGGCAAAGAAGTTGTAGGTGCCACCGTAGAGTTTGCTGGTAGTGACGATGTTATCGCCCACTTCGGTGATGGTTTCCAGCGCATACTCGATGGCGGCCATGCCGGAGGCGACGGCCAGGGCGCCGACGCCTCCTTCCATGGCAGCGACCCGCTCTTCGAGAACCGCATTGGTGGGGTTCATGATGCGGGTATAAATATTTCCGGGCACCTTCAGATCAAACAGATCCGCCCCATGCTGGGTGTTGTCGAAGGCATAGGACGTGGTCTGGTAGATCGGTGTCACAACCGCCTTGGTCGTGGGGTCCACCTGAAAGCCGGCACGCACGGCAAGGGTTTCCATCTTCATGAGCAGTCCTTGTGTTGTTGTATGAGTGAGTCAGTTTCCAGAGAGTATCAAACTGTTGAAGGCTTATCCGGGGTTATGTTCGGCTTACGGCCAGCAAACGCAAGCGCAGAAAATGCCCCTGAAGAGGCCATTGAATGTCGTTCCCCACCTTCAGGCCCAGCAGCGCCGCTCCGGCAGGGGTGAGAATGGATATGGCGTCGCTGACTGACTGTGCTTCATGGGGAAGAGTCAGTGCTCGTTCGTGTTCCTTGCCGGTGGACTCATTGCGAAAACGCATGCGGCTACCCAGCGTCACAACATCGTCCGGTATGGCATCAGCTTCAACAATATGGGCACGGGCCAACTCATCGTAAAGATAATCGATCTGGTCCGACTCCCCTTTGAAGTTGTCCAGTAGGGCAAAAAGACGGTCGCGATCAGTGGTGCTAACGGTAATCGGGGGTAGCGTATTCATGATGTTCTCCTGACGGTGTGATGAGTGTTTGCCGGGGGCGCCGAACCCCCGGTTTCCGTCGGGTGTTCGGCGTCAGGAGAGAAAGGCAGGGGTACTCGTAACCAGGGCGGAAGCGCTGGCAGTGCGGCAAGAGATCAGACCGTCGGTGGCGGCAATGGTGGTGCGAATCGGGTTCATGGCTTGAGATTAGCAGAGCCGCCCGGTTTGTCCAGCGGTCTCTTCAGGCCGGTTTGCCCCGGAACAGCAGTTTCTCCAGCTCCCTGTCATTTTTCACCATGTCTTCAAGGCTGTATTCGTCCAGCACCGCCAGAAAAGCCTTCTGTGCTTTCTTCAGTGCATTCTTCAGTTTGCAGCCCGGGTCGATGGGACAGGTTGAGTCCGACCCGAAGCATTCCAGCAATTTCAGGTTTTCGGTTTCCCGCACCAGTTTCCCGACCTTGATGGCGGCAGGCGTTTGCGCCAGCACCAGACCGCCACCACGACCACGCAGACTTTTCACATAGCCCAGCTGCGACAGAGTCTGGGCCACCTTGGCCACATGGTTGGCAGAAATACCGTAGTCCCGGGCAATTTCCTGCACGGTCACCGGGCGCCCTCCCTCTTTCAGTGCCAGATGAATGAGGGTGCGCAGGGAATAGTCGGTATGGGTAGAGAGTTGCATGGCTTGACCCGTTCAAAAGTGGTATCTAATATGCCTTTTATAAACAGGCATGTAAAATACCACTTTTAGGAGGCAGTCATGCTGACAGCGAATCAGGTGGCAGTGATCAAGCAAACCGTTCCCGTCCTGCAGGAAAATGGTGAGGTGCTGACCCGGCACTTCTACGAGCGCATGTTTCGGGAAAACCCGGAAGTGTTGACGTTCTTCAACCCGGCCCATCAGAAAGCGGGTACTCAGCAGCGGGCGTTGGCAGGGGCTATCTGTGCCTATGCTCAGCATATTGAAAATCCGGCAGCACTGGCCGACGCGGTGGAGCTGATTGCCCAGAAACATGCCTCCCTGGGGATTCAGGCGGAGCATTACCCCGTCGTGGGTGAGAACCTGCTGGCATCTATTCAGGAAGTGCTGGGGGAGGCGGCCAGCCCGGAGATTATTGATGCCTGGGCGGCGGCTTATGGGGTGCTGGCGACTATCTTCATCGACCGGGAGCAGCAGATTTACCAGGACCAGAAGACGGACTTCGGCTGGACCGGCTTCAAGCGCTTTGTGGTGAAAAAACGGGAGGCAGCCAGCGACAATATCGTGTCACTGTACCTGGCGCCGGAGGATGGTCAGCCGCTCCAGGCCCACCAACCGGGCCAATACATTACCGTGCGATTGACTCCGCAGGATGGTGAGCCGGTGATGCGCAACTACAGTCTGTCCAATCGTCCGGGAGCGGATTACTTCCGGATCAGTGTCAAACGGGAGCTGGCGGTGGTGGATGGCGCTCCTAACGGGGTCTGCTCCAACCATCTGCACGACCGGATTCAGGAAGGGGATGTGCTGGAGCTGGCGCCGCCCTGTGGCGAATTCACTCTGCAAACCCGTGATGAAACGCAACGCCCTCTGGTGTTGATGGCCGGCGGTGTTGGCATTACGCCATTGTTGTCCATGTTGTATGCGGCACTGGAAGCCCAGCCGGGCCGTGAGGTGATCTTCATCCAGTGCGCGCTTAACAGTGCGGTCCGGCCTTTTGCTGAAGAGCTGGCGGCGTTGCAACGGGATTACACAAACCTGTGCACTCATCTGCGTTTGAGTGAACCGTCAGAGAGTGATCGTCATCAGGGAGACTATGATAGTGAAGGTTTTCTGGATGCGGCACTGCTCGATGAGCTGCTGGGCGAGCGCCACGCCGACTTCTATCTGTGTGGCCCGGCGCCGATGCTTAAACATGCCTGGCAGTTGCTGAAAACGCGGGGCGTGGACGAAGCGGATATCCATTTCGAGTTCTTTGGCCCGGCTGATGATCTGGCGGCGTAACGGGTAAGGCCGTCCAGACAGGGGGGAACCTGTCTGTGGCAAAACACCGCATTTCCTTTTTCCTGGTCCCTTTGTAGATTGCCCCAGTCAATAAGGGGGGCAGGAAATGCGGTTTTGGTGTGCGGTTATCTTTTTTGTTGTCTACTCGGCGTGTGCCTCGGCAAATGAGCTTGCCACGGTAAGGGTGGGCGCTGCTGTTTCTTCTGAGCTCTCACCGGATGTGCTGCATTCTGCCGCCGACAGTGGTGACTGGTTACGTCAACAGCCCGGCGTGGATGGTGTCCGAATGGGAGGACATGGCATTGATCCGGTGATACGCGGTCAAAGCCAGAATCGTCTGAATATCCTCCTTGATGACAGCTTTGTGTATGGCGGTTGCCCTAATCGTATGGATCCACCAACCGCCTACGCCCCGCTGCACTCTTACGATGAGATCGAGATTCGCAAGGGAATCACTTCCTTGCAGGACGGGCCGGGAGGCTCCGGCGGTACGGTGCTGTTTCGTCGCGTTACGCCTGTTTTCCTGGAAAACGATGCCCCGGTGCGGGGTGATTTTGGGGGGCGTTACGGCAGCAATGGCGACAGTCGTGAAGCATGGACAAATCTGATTGTCGGCAATGAAGACGGCTACCTGCGGACCTTTGGTCAGTACGGCAAGGCAAACAATTATGAGGATGGTGATGGCCGGGAAATTGCCAGCGGTTATGAGATTCGTCAGGGGGGGGGGATCCTCGGGTGGACGCCGAATGCTGACAGTGAATGGTCGGTGCAATACGAGGAAACCCGGGAGAGGGACGTGCAGTTTGCCGGAGCCGGCATGGACAGCCCACGCAGTGACAGTACCACGGTGGCCTTGAAAGGCCGCCACCGGATGAGTTCCCGTTGGACTCTGTCGGGCAATGTGAGCTGGAACCAGGTTGATCATCTCATGGATAACTTCAGCCTTCGCCCGGCGCCCATACAGATGGGCTCAGCCATGAAGGTTGAGGTGCCTTCCGAGTCTGAAACCCTGACCGCAAAGTTGATGGCGGAATCCGTATCAGGCCCTACAGAAATTGCTTTTGGCCTCAATGCCCAACGCAATCGGCGTGATGCGGTGTTGCGAAATGTCTCAAGCTCCCCCGTGCTTGAGCTGGCGCGACTATGGCCGGACGTGATGATTCGACATCTGGGCGGCTTTGCGGAAGTGACGCAGCACTTTTCCGATCAGCAGCGTTTGTCCGGTGGAGTGAGAATTGACCATGCTGTGGCCCGCCCCAGGGACAGTAACGAGCGCCCCGCCGGCCCGCCCTGGGTGCGTAGTGCAGCACAGCTCTATGAACAGGCCTACGGGGTCAGGGGTGATCTTGAGGTGCGGGAATGGTTGCCCGCCGCCTTCCTGCGATTTGAACTGGACCAGCAGGGCCACCACTGGTTTGCCAGTGCCAGCTACAGTGAGCGGTTGGGCGACGCCTCAGAACTGTATATTGCCCGCAACGCTGCCATGGGTAACCAGCAGTGGATTGGTAATCCCGATTTGGCTCCGGAAGCACATCGGCAGCTGGATATTGGCTTGCG
>TARA_R100000656_G_scaffold124884_1_pt1 | contig 38880 bp, 33 predicted proteins | sample TARA_R100000656 | Tara Oceans TARA_R100000656 (sample SAMEA2622517) | marine metagenome | biome: marine biome (ENVO:00000447); feature: mesopelagic zone (ENVO:00000213); material: "saline water (ENVO:00002010), including plankton (ENVO:xxxxxxxx)" | depth 350 m
TGGTGGCATACCACCGAAATACAAACAGGCATTAATAACGCAACCCTCTACTTTTAGCGTCAATTAAAAATGGGTGTATTACCTTAAGAACTCAATCGCCTCAATTGAAAATAATTATCAGAGATTTTGAGGTGAATTCAATACATGACTATATGGAAAGTGGAAAAGTAAATCTTGCGATCTCATTCCCTGACTGTGTTCCTTCGTCATATCTGACGATGAAACTTTTTGAAGAACAGCATGTATGTGTAACATCAAATTTTTCTAGCATTCCAAAAATAAGTGCAACACTAAAGCAAGTCGCTGAGCATCCTAATATTTCAGCATCGCCTTCGCGCCCAAATTTTAAAGGTTCTATTGATGATTGGTTTGAAAAACATGATTTAACGAGAAATGTTGTGATTACAGCACCTTGTTTCTCAGTTGTCCCCTTATATCTAAACGTGACAGATTCGCTCGCATTCTTACCTTCAAGAGCTGTGAATGAAAGTAGCTTGGTAGAAATCAAGCTGGATGAAATGCCTGAACCTTTTGATGTTATTGTCGCGTGGCATCCAAGGACAAACGATGACCCACTCCAAAAGTGGGTTATCTCTAAGTTAGTACAGTTTACATGAGGCTAATCGTGTCCATGTTTTTTATGAATGTCCGCTTCTGGCACAGAGCAGTTATTCAGGATTATAAGTTTTTCGGGTTCAGGGATCCGGATGGCGTTGCGAGCACTTGGCTAGGTATATATTAATTATTAAGAGCAAAGGTCAATACTTGAAGGCTTGAAGGTAAGTTAAAACGAAGAAAAGTCACGATATGGTCACCATTTGGTCACCGAGCATAAAAAAAGGCCCTGCTTTTCAGCTAAGGCCTTGATTTAATTGGTGTACCCGAGAGGATTCGAACCTCTGACCTCTGCCTCCGGAGGGCAGCGCTCTATCCAGCTGAGCTACGGGTGCAACCGTCGCACTTTGGTGCGAGCGCGCATTATAGACAGCCTTTTGTTGTAAGTCTATTCCCTGACAGTGCGTTTTTTAGGCAAACAGTTTTTCAGGCAGTGATTGCGCCACTGGCTCTGAAAAGCTAGAGTAACTGAATTGTGGTTGAGGAACCTGTTTAATGGTTGGTTTTGTTAGCGCGCTGCGCTATTGGCACTGGTTATTGTTAGTTGTATTGGCTGGTGTGTCTTTACTGGCCACTGAAATTTTAGTTGAGCACGAACAACAACTTATCCGCAGCCAGCAATTACGCCATGAAGTGGCCAGTGCTGGCCAGTTAAAAGCCATGCTTGAATCAGAGCTAAATATCCCACTGTATTTAACCGTCGGCTTAGCCTCTTATGTCAAAGCCAGTGACGGTATGGTAGATAAAGCCGAGCTGGATATTTTACTGCCCGGGCTGGTCGAGCAAGCCAAGCATATCCGCAATATTGGTGTGGCACCGGACAATCGGCTGCAATATATTTATCCGCTTGCCGGCAATGAGCGCGCCATTAATTTATATTACCCCGATTTACCCGACCAATGGCCGGCAGTCGCCGAAACAATTCGTAGCGGCCAGGCCCGGTTAATTGGCCCGATTCGGCTGGTGCAAGGAGGTCAGGCTTTTATTTACCGACTGCCGATCTTTATTCCCGATGATACTTATTGGGGCATTCTAAGCACTGTGATTAATATTGAAACCATCTGGTCTTTGCTGGCAGATAAGGCGGCAGAGCAAAATGTCACTATTGCGCTCAGAGCTAAAACGCCCGGCCAAAATGAATACGGCAACAGCTTTTTCGGTGAGCCAGAATTATTTTATGACGACAGCCTGCTGCTTAATCTGGCCATTCGCGGCGCAGATTGGCAAATGGCCATCAGAGCTACCGGTCCGGTGCTTAACAGGGGGTTGTTGTTACGCGTTAGCTTGTATGCTGGCACCCTTTGTCTGCTTATTTTACTAGCCTGGTTATTTTACTCCAGGCAAAGACTACGCCAAACGGCTAATGAGCTAAGCCACAGCGAAAGCTACTTACGGGCAGTGATGGATAACGTACGCGATGCCATCGTTGTGACCAGCGAGGACGGCATTATAGAAGATGCAAATTTGTCCTGTTTCCGATTGTATGGCTATCCCAGAGACAGCTTGCAAGGCTTACACTGGTCGATGTTGCTGGCTACCCCCCAAAATATTGACGAGATTTACAGCGCCACGTCAGCACCCGAACAAGAGTTTGAAGGTCTGGGCTTACGCCAGGATAGTAGTCAGTTCGAGCTATCGTTAACACGAACCAGGCTGGTTCAGGGCCAGCAGCAGCAACAGTTAATGTTGATCCGGGATATTACAGAACGTAAACGAATTGAAAAACTGAAAAATGATTTTGTTGCCACGGTAAGCCATGAATTACGGACACCACTAACCGCTATTAACGGTGCCCTTGGTCTGGCCATTGGTGGTGCGCTGGGGGATTTGAACCAGGCTGCACAGAAAATGCTGACCATGGCTCATAGCAGTTGTGGCCAGCTAAATCAGCTGATCAACGATTTACTGGATACGGAGCGCCTGGCCAGCGGCAAAATGCGCTTTGCCATTTCAGAGGTGGCCTTAATACCTTTGCTGGAGCAAAACATCACTCAGATTAAAGCGATGCAGCATCAGCAGCGCCTGGTTATCAACCAGGATAATCAAAAACCCTATCTTGTCATGGCGGATAAAGGCCGCTTAAGCCAGGTGTGCCTGAATTTGTTGTCAAATGCCGTAAAGTTTTCATCGGCTGACAGTGTGGTTGAAATTAAGTTAAGTGAACATGGCGGGATGATTCGGGTCAGCATTATTGATCAGGGTAAGGGGGTTAGTGGCGAGTTTTTACCGCGTTTATTTCAGCGGTTTGCTCAGGCCGATAATCACAACAGTCGTCAGCATGCCGGCACCGGCCTCGGATTAGCGATCAGTAAAGCACTAATAGAACAAATGGACGGCAATATTGGTTATCAGCGTTTGGCGCAAGGTAGCTGCTTCTATTTTGAATTACCAGCAGCCGGGGCTTTATCTGACTAAAATTTGCTCCTGCCCGGTTTTTGTCTTAATTTGCTTACCACTGGCTGCAAAACGCGGCTTTTTGTTACCTTTTTTGACATACTGCATCTGCTACAGCTCGCCTGTATGGGCATGGCTGATAATAATGACTAGCGGCTTCAGCCGCAATTTCGCCAAGGAGACATAACAATGCGCAAAACGATACTCGCTACTGCGATGGGAGCCATTTTCGCGCTGAGCGCCTGCTCAGACAATACTGCCCCTAAGCAGGTAGCATCCGCTCCCTCAGCCGTTGAGAATACTAAAGTGACCAGCAGCAACCCTTTTTTTCAGCAAAGCAGCCTGCAATATCAGGCGCCCGATTTTACTGCTTTTAATGATGACCACTTTTTGCCTGCGTTTGAAGAAGGCATGAAGCAGCACATGGCTGAAGTGGAAGTAATCGCCAATAACCCGGCCGAACCTACGTTTGACAATACCCTGGTTGCCCTGGAAAAAAGTGGTGAAATGTTAAACCGGGTGTCTCGGGTATTTTACAACCTTACCGGCACTGACAGTAACGAACAACGGCGTAAAATTCAGTCTGAACTGGCGCCAAAAATGGCCGCTCATTCTGACAACATCAGTTTAAACCCTGCCCTGTTTGCCCGGGTTAAAGCGATATACGACAACCGTAATGATTTACAACTGGATGCAGAGAGTGTGCGACTGGCTGAAGTGTATTACGACCGCTTTGTACGTGCCGGTGCCCAGCTGACTGAAGAGCAGAAAACGGCTATTCGGGCGCTGAATGAAGAGCACTCCAACCTGACCACCAAGTTTTCGCAAAGCCTGCTGGCTGAAACCAAAAATATCGCCGTTGTGGTTGATAACAAAGAACAACTGGCCGGCTTAACCGATGCCCAGATCACAGCAGCAGCCGCTGCGGCAAAAGCCGCCGGCCATGATGGTAAATACCTGCTAAGCATTACCAATACTACCCGTCAGCCAGTACTGAGCCAGCTTGATAACCGTGAACTGCGTAAGCGGGTGTGGGAAGCCTCTGCGTATCGTGGCCAAAGCGGTGAGTTTAACACTACGCCTATCGTCAGCCGTTTAGCGCAACTGCGCGCAGAGCGCGCCAAATTACTGGGTTATGCAAACTGGGCCAGTTATGGTCTGGAAGCGCAAATGGCCAAAACACCGGAAGCCGTTTTTGATATGCTCGGCAGCATGGTGCCGGCCGTGGTAGAAAATACCAAAAAGGAACTGGCTGATATCAACGCGATGATCAAACAGCAAGGCGGTGATTTCGAAGCCCAGCCCTGGGACTGGGAATATTACGCAGAATTGGTACGGCAGGCTAAATATGATTTAGACGAAAACGAAGTTAAACAGTACTTTGAGTTTAACCGGGTACTGGAAGACGGCGTATTTTATACTCTGAACCGTTTTTACGGTATTCGGTTCGAACCGCGTCCGGATTTACCGGTGTACCATCCGGATGTAAAAGCTTATGAAGTATTTGACGCTGATGGCTCCAGCCTGGCTATTTTTTATGCTGATTACTTTGCCCGTGAAGGCAAACGTGGCGGCGCCTGGATGAGCTCTTTCGTTGGCCAGTCTAACTTACTGGGTACCAAGCCTGTGGTGGTGAATGTAATGAACATTCCTAAGGCACCTGAAGGTAGCCCAACGTTAATCAGCTATGACCATACCACTACGATATTCCATGAACTTGGGCATGGTATTCATGGCATGTTCTCTGACGTGAAGTATCCAACGTTAGCCGGTACAGCGGTATCGCGTGACTTTGTTGAGTTTCCTTCTACTTTTGAAGAAGACTGGGCACAACACCCTGAAGTATTAGGTAACTACGCTAAACACTACGAAACCGGCGAGCCTATTCCAAAAGAATTGCTGGATAAAGTACTGCGCTCACGCAGCTTTAACCAGGGCTATGACACCCTGGAATATATGTCTGCTGCTTTGTTAGACATGGAGTGGCACTCACTGTCAGCGGATGAGCCTCTGCAGGATGTGGTGGCGTTTGAAGCTGCAGCCCTGAAAAAGCACGGCGTAGACTTACCAGCGGTACCCCCGCGCTATAAGTCACCGTTCTTCTCCCATTCCATGGGTGGCGGCTACTCAGCCGGTTATTATGCCTATATGTGGAGTGAAATTCTGGCGGCAGATGCTTTTGCCTATGTGCAGTCGCGTGGCGGTCTAACCCGGGAGAATGGCGATCATTACCGCAAGAACATTCTGGAAGTAGGTAATTCACGGCCAACCATGGAATCGTATAAAGCATTCCGCGGCCAGGAGCCGACTACTGAAGCGTTGTTAATTCGTCGCGGTTTGAAAACCAAAGTAGACTAAACAGTAAACCAAAAGGGTAAACCAGCCCGGTTTACCCGAAAAAAAGCCCCGTTGCTTATTGTTAGGCAACGGGGCTTTTTTATTTGAGCTGCAGTGATTAGCGCAGGTTAAGCGCCGGCCACTTGCATCTGACTAATCAACACGGAGCCGGTTAGCACACCACCGCGACGGTCGACATCATTGCCTACTGCGGCAATATTCATAAACATATCAGCCAGGTTACCGGCAATTGTCACTTCGGCTACCGGGAACTGAATTTCACCGTGTTCTACCCAGAAACCACTGGCACCGCGGGAGTAATCGCCCGTGACGGTATTAACCCCCTGGCCCATCAGTTCAGTGACCAGCAAGCCTTTGCCCATTTGCCGGCAAAGGGCAGCTAAATCGTCATTGCCATGGCTAATTAACCAGTTGTGAATACCCCCGGCATGGCCGGTACTGGCCATACCCAGTTTACGCGCTGAATAACTGGTGGTCAGATAGGTGTTCAGTACGCCATTTTCAATTACCGCTAAGTCACGGGTTTTCACCCCTTCGGCATCAAACGGGCTGGACGCCAAAGCCTGCGTTAAATGCGGCTTTTCCTGCACGGTTACCGCTGATGACATCACCTGCTTACCTACTTTATCCAGTAAAAAACTGGATTTCCGGTAAATGCTGCCACCACTTATCGCAGACACCAGATGGCCAAACAAGCTGCTGGCAATGTCGGCCCGGAAAATAACCGGTACTTTCTGGGTGGGTACCTGGCGCGCACCTAACCGGGCCACCGTTTCCAACGCTGATTCACGGCCAATTTGTTTTGGATCGAGTAATTTACTGTACTGGCGCGCCACGGTAAAACTGTAGTCGCGCTGCATCTCATCGTCCTGCTCGCCAATCACCACACAACTGAAGCTGTGGCGCGAACTCGGGTAGCCGACCAATTGGCCATGGCTGTTGCCATAAACTTTTAATCCCTGGTGTGATGAGAACGATGCCCCTTCAGAGTTCGTGATGCGCTTATCAGTGGCAAAAGCCGCTTCTTCGGCGCCGGCACATAAGCTAATCGCCAGCTCTGTGCTGATACTATCCGGATAAAATAAATCTAAATCCGGTGGGCTGAACTCAAGCCAACCCGCTTCAGCCACCCCGGCGTGCGGGTCTTCAGAGGTATAACGGGCAATATCAGCGGCGGCAGCGACGGCACGTTCCAGCGCCTGCGGGCTTAAATCTGCAGTGGAGGCCGAGCCTTTGCGCTGGCCAAAATATAAACTGATCCCCAGGCCACCGTCCTGGTTAAATTCGACTGTTTCTACCTCGCCATGGCGGGTTTCCACGCTTAAGCCGCGGGTACGGCTCATTGATGCTTCTGCACTGCTGGCACCCAGCGCTTTGGCGCGGGCCAATACTGCACTGACGGCATCTTTAACTTCGGCTATTTCCTGCCAGACGTTTTGTTCTGTTACTTGCATATTCACTCTTGCTGATCGCCCTGTTTGTGCCAAGCTTACCATATACTGCTAGCGGCTGCTGCCAGCAGCCAATACTTTAATGATCTAAGTTTAGAAGCGTAAGTTTAACAACAGAAGTTTCGTGGCTTAAGCTTGGAGATATAAGTTTAGTGATATACTTAACCAAACTTTGCTAACGAAGAAGCACCATGACCGAAACTGAATTTAAATATGGCGACAGTAAATGGCTGGAACAACCAGACCATATCAGCAAAAGCCAGATAAAACGTGAAATGCATGCCTTGCAGACCCTGGGAGAAGAGCTGGTGGCATTAAGCCCGGCTGCCCGCGCTAAGGTACCGCTGGATGAAGAATTAGTTGATGCGCTGGAGCTGGCTGACAAACTGGCTAAGAAACGTGAAGCACTGCGTCGCCATATCCAGTTTATTGGCCGCTTAATGCGCACCCGGGATATCGAGCAGATAGAGCAGGCGCTGGCGGTAATGCGCAACACCAAACAAGCGGCAGACAAGCAATTTCATAAAGTAGAAAAGTGGCGGGAAAAACTGTTAAGTAACGACGATGCGTTAACGGAATTTGTCGCGGCCTATCCGGAAGTGGAGATCCAGCAACTGCGGTTGTTAATTCGCCAGGCCAAAAAAGAGCAGGAAAAAGAGCAGCCGCCCAAAGCCTTTAGAGAGCTGTTTCAGCTGATCCGGCCGGTTATTATGGAAAACGACGCTAATTAATTGCGCTGACCACGCAAAAAACAAAGCCAGCAATGAGCTGGCTTTTTAAATTCTGTCGTTTAATAACACTTAAATACGGGTTAACCAGTTATGCTTGTCTTCGGCGCGGCCCCACTGGATATCGTTTAAGGCCTGGCGCAGTTTTAAAGTAGTCGGGCCAGCTTCGCCGCTGCCCACTTGATGCTCAGTGCCATCGGCAATCAGGGTGCCAACCGGCGTTAATACCGCTGCGGTGCCGGATAGTGCCGCTTCTGCACCTGGCTTAGCGGCGCGCTCGAGCAACTCGCTAACGCTCAGCTCGCGCTCTGATACGGTCATCCCCATGTCGCGGGCCAGGGTTAACACAGAATCGCGGGTTACCCCATGCAAAAAGCTGCTATCAAGCGCTTTGGTAATAATTTCATTGCCGTCAATCAGCATAAAATTGGCTGCACCGGTTTCCTGCACATCACCACCCGGGCAAAACAGTACCTGGTCGGCCTGGACACTGGCGCGGGCTTTTAAGATAGGTTGCAGCGCACTGGCATAGTTGCCGCCACTTTTTACCATTCCCATATGAGCAGCGCAGCGGGCACCATTTTGCTCCAGCAATAAGCGTAGCGGCTTGCTGCCACCAGCAAAGTAATCACCGACCGGCGATAGCAACACATACAACATTGAGCTGGCAGTAGGTGCAGCGGCTTTACCAATGGCGGCCTCGGTACCAATATGAGTAGGCCTGATATACATAGAGCCCGGTGGCTCTGGCACGTCGCTGGCATACTGCTTGACGATATCAATAATCATCTGGCTTAGGGTTGCCGCGTCAGGCTGCGGTAACGATAGTAAAGCGCTACTCTGAATTAAACGGGCAACGTTTTTTTCCATCCGGAATAAATTAATTGAACCATCACTATGTTTAAACGCTTTTAAGCCTTCAAAGCAGGTGCTGGCATAGTGCAGCACATGGGCGCCCGGGTGCAGGCTAATGCTGTCTGCAGCAACAATTTGCGGGGTGCTCCAGGCGCCCTGCTCAAAACGGGTTAATGCCATTTGAGGCATAAAAACACTACCAAATGCAGCCATTTTTGTTTCCTGTTGTTTGTCTTTTATAAGTTATTGGGTGCCGCCAACGGTCATTGCATCCAGTTTTAGGGTTGGCTGGCCAACCCCTACCGGCACGCTTTGTCCCTGCTTACCACAGACGCCAACGCCGGTATCCAGCGCCAGATCGTTACCGACCATCGACACCTGCTGCATCGCTGCCGGACCGTTACCAATCAGGGTTGCGCCTTTAATCGGGCTGGTTATTTTACCGTCTTCAATTAAATAAGCTTCTGAGGCTGAAAACACAAATTTACCGGAGGTAATATCTACCTGACCACCGCCAAAATTAGGGGCATAAATGCCTTTTTTAACGCTGGCGATAATCTCTGCCGGATCGTGTTCGCCAGCCAGCATGTAGGTATTGGTCATCCGCGGCATGGGTAAATGGGCAAAAGATTCACGGCGGCCATTGCCGGTAGGGTTTACCCCCATTAGCATCGCATTATGCTTATCCTGAATATAACCTTTCAGAATGCCTTTTTCGATCAGTACGTTGTGTTGGCTGGGCACGCCTTCATCGTCGACATTGAGTGAACCACGACGATGGGCAAGGGTGCCGTCATCAACGATAGTGCAGAGTTTTGATGCTACCTGCTGGCCAATCTTGCCACTGAAATTAGAAGAGCCTTTGCGGTTAAAGTCGCCCTCAAGACCATGCCCTACGGCTTCGTGCAGCAATACGCCCGGCCAGCCTGAACCCAGTACTACCGGCATGGTACCCGCCGGCGCATCTATTGCCGTTAAGTTAACCTGAGCCATACGTACGGCATCACGGGCATATTGCTGCCAGCGTGGTTGTCCGTTTAACTGTTCAGTGAAGTACAAGTAATCGGTACGGCCGCCACCTCCGGCGCTGCCCCGCTCGCGTCGGCCATCCTGTTCCAGTAATACCGAGCAGTTCAGGCGCACCAACGGCCGGATATCGGTAGCAAAAGTACCATCACTGGCTGCTACCAATACTTCTTCATACACACCCGACAAACTAACCATGACCTGTTCGGCCCGGTTATCAAGCGTGCGGATAAAGGCTTCAATCTGGTTAAGCAGGGCAACTTTTTCGGTATTACTGAGGCTTTGCAGTGGCTCACACGGCAGGTAGATATTGCTGTTGCCACTTTTGCTGAATGCTTTTACCCGGCCCTGCTGGCCATGGCTGGCAATACCCCGGGCAGCACCGGCGGCTTGCTGCAAAGCAGCAGCGCTAATGGTATCGGCATAAGCAAAACCGGTTTTCTCACCACTGATGGCCCGTACGCCAACCCCACGTTCAATATTAAACGAGCCGTCTTTTACCAGGCCGTCTTCCAGCACCCAGGATTCATGCACACTGGATTGAAAATATAAGTCGGCATAATCAAGCTGATGACCAAATAAATAGCCAAGTGTGTGCTCCAGATCTGTCATGCTAAGATCGGAGGCGGTAATTAAATTCTGTTCAACTGCATTCATTATTTCAGCTCACTGTTAAAACGATTATGCTGGTGCACCGGCATTTTCTGACCAAGTTGCTGGCATTGACTGATATCAACCAGCGCTGATACCCAGCCAGGTCCGGTACCCGCGTCAGCCACTACGTCGCCCCAGGGGTCGATAATAAGACTGTGCCCATAGGTTTCGCGACCATTGGCATGGACACCAGTCTGGTTTGCCGCCAGCACAAAACATTGATTTTCAATAGCCCGGGCTTTTAATAACGTATGCCAGTGCGCCGTTCCGGTTAGCCGGGTAAAAGCCGATGGCACGGTTAATACCTGCATTCCCTTTGCTGCCAATGCCTGCATCAAGCCAGCAAAGCGTACATCATAACATATACTCAGCCCCAGTTTCAGATCGGGCAATTGGCACAGGCTAATCTTTTCACCAGGTAAGGTGGTTGCCGATTCCCGGTAGCTACCGGTGTTATCCGCCACACTGACATCGAACATATGCAATTTCTGATAATCTGCCAGCCGCTGTCCTGTCGGACTGTAGACCAGTGAAGACGCTGCGAAACGTTGCGGGTCGTGCGTTGCGGTAGGCTGGCTGCCTGCCACCAGATATACCCCAAATTCAATGGCTAGTTGCTGGCATGTTTGCTGAATAAAACCCTCACCAATAGCTGCCTGATGTGCCAGCTGTAGTTTGTCGCTGCCACCGAACACCGCAAAGCATTCAGGCAACAGCACCAGATGCTGTGCCGCTGGCGGTAATTGCTGCAGATACTGCTTTACGGCGGCCAGGTTGGCGGCCGGTTCAGGCACGCTGTTAAGCTGAATAGCTGATAAACGCCAGTTAGTCGCCACGTGGTTGCTCCTCTGAGTCGAGCACCGATTCTGGTTTGGCAATCCTTACCGGCACCGGCACTTCTGTACTATGTCGATTTACTTCGGTAACTACCGGTTTGGCAAGTGTACCGGTAACGGTAAAGTTGATCCTCGAGATCACTTCTGCCGACTGAAACACCTCATCCAGCGCCAGCGCAGCCAGGCCCGTCGCCGGGTTAACCATCCAGGCAATAATTACCGGCAAACTGGAAGTGACCTTTGGCGAAAAAGACATCTGATAATCCAATTCATTGCTAACCAAATCAGCATAGCCCTGAATAGCCAGGTTGCCAGGCACACCATCGATGGTGGTATCACTGGTTTGCACCACCCCTTGATGGATAGCCAACGCACCTGACATTTTGTTATAGAAAAAGCCCTTTGAGAATACATCGCGAAAATCCAGCCGTAGTTTGCGCACCAGCGAGTCCAGGCTGAAAATAGAAAATAGTCGGGCTCCCTGATCGCTGACTTCAGTCAGGGCGCCGTCACCAAGATTAAATTGCACCTGACCGTTTAGTTTGGCAAGGTCAAACTGGCTCGGTGCTGCTGGCCAGTTCAGCGTAAAGTTGATATCGGCCCGGCTGCCACTAATACCGGTAGTAAGCTGAAATTCATTTAACAGCTGCCCCAGATTGGCGCTTTGGAATCTGCCGCTTAGCTCAGTGACCCCTAACTGCTGGTCAGGCACCCAGCTGCCCTGCATCACCAGTTCATTCTTTTTATATCGACTGTTAAATGTCGACAGTTGCCAGTGATCTCCCTGGCCAACGGCAGCCATCTCAAGCTGACCAAACCGAAAGTTGCCAATAGCGCAATCACTACATTTTAATGTCACTGGCGCCATGGTGAGTAAACTGGCTTGCAGTTGTGGCAGAATCTCTGCTGTTACAATGCGGCTGGCGGTTGCTAAATCGGTGCTGGCGCTTGCTGCCGGATCTTCGCCAGGGTCCGGTTGCAATGAAGCCGGTAACGGCAAATGCAGATAGTCAATCTCAACCTGCACGCCTTGTTGCTGCCAGTCGTGACTGAATGACCAGCGACTGGCGATTTGTGTGCCATGCAGCCTTAACTGCCAGGCATCCTGGCCCGGTTCCAGCTCAAATACGTTATTTTTCAGGGCCGTACCGGCTACCAGCCTAAGATCAGCAATGCTACCCCGCACCCGGCTTAATGGCGGCATTACCCCGTTGTTATCCTGTTCTGCAGTGAACAGCTGCTCACTTAACAGTTTTTGCCAGGGCAACAGTTCGGCCCGGTCAATATCAACATCAATGGTAAAACCCGCACCATTAAGGCCGGCATTTACCTGCCCCAGGCTTAAATTTGCCCGATTGACCCGGGCCGCTGCATGGTCCAGTTCAGCCGTGAAAAATAACTGGTTTGCATAATTTAAGGTTAGCAACCCTTGTTGACTGTTGCCATCAGCCTTGATAGTGAGCGGCGCGGCGCTGCTGGCTGCTTTTTGATAGGGCGCCGGTAACGCCAAACCAGTGTTAGTCAGGTCGGCGCTAAGCTGAGAGCGGTAGCTGAAATTATCTTGTTGCAGGTCTAAGGCTAAGGCCAGCTGCCAGTCCAGTTCACCGCTAACCAATGTTGCAGCGTCTGGCCACAACGCCTGTACCACGTTGCTGCTGGCATTTTTAGCAGCGGCATCGAGCTGAAACAGGTAAGTGTCGTCTTGCTGCTGGCCCGCTATAGTGGCGACAACCGGTAGCTCACGCCAGTTAAATGTCAGATCTTGGGCGTTTATCTTTGCATCATTAAATGTCAGCACACCCGTTAACTCGCGCACCGCCAGTTGGGGCGCAGCTAAGTCCAGACTGATGTTTTGCAGCGCTAATTGTCCGCTGGCCTGCACCGCTGGCTCGCGTAATCCTAACTGCAGTTCAATATTAGCCCGGGCCGGGCCGGTCGGTGCCAGTTGTTGTAATACTTTGCCTAAATTAGCGGCAAGCGGCGAGGCATTGATGAGCCCGGTTGCCTCACTTAACTGCAGGGCACTGTCGATCTCAATACTAAGAAATTCAGCATCCAGTAAATTGGGGATAGTCGCCCTTACGTCGCCCTGCAACGCGATGCCGGCAATGGTCGCCTGGTCGCTGCTGATTTGCATGGCGGCATTTTCAAACCATAAATTACTGCCCAGCTGCTGTAGCGCCGGCCACTGCGGATTAAATACAAAGCTGGCGTCACTGACCTCTGCTGCAACCTGAAATATGCCCTGGCCTTCTGCAAATGGATACTGGGCTGGTGCACCTTGCCACAGCACGGTAGCCTGGTTTATCTGGCCATCGACAATTGCATCGCCCAGATACTCTCGTATCTTTTCTGGCAGATAACGCAACGGTAAATAACGGCTAACATGGTCTGCGCTGGCATCGGTGAGTGCGGCAAACAAACTAAGCTCGGGCTGTTGTGCCAGCCGCCATTGCATTGCAGCATTCAGGGTAAAATCTTCTGACAGAAGCTGCAACGAGGGGATTTGTATTTGCCAGATCCCATTTTGGCTTTGCCGGGCGAGCAGGTTTAGTTCTACCTGTTGATATGTTATCGGCGCACTGAACATGCTATCCCAGCGTAGTTCATTTTGCTGCCCGCTAAGCGTTATGCCGGCAGCACTGGGGCCCGCCCAGAACTGGCCATCCAGCGCCTTGACGCCCGGTAAATCTATACTGTTTTCTTTACTTAAATTTCGTAGCTGACCCAGTAATTGCCAGTTGTCATTATTTTGAAACTGCCACTGGCCAAACGTTAACTCACCGTGCAAGCCGGTGGTTGTCAGGCGGGCCAGCTGCGGTATCTCTTCACTGAGTAACTGACTCAGCGGCGCCAGGGCATCAAGTTTTAATTGCTGTAGCTGACCATACCAACCTGCCGTTTGCCGATGCAGCTGCACTTTAAGATCAGGCCATTGTGTCTGACCATCAGACAGCGCTAAGCTCCCTGAGTACAAAGACCAGCCGTCTGCTGTTGGATGCCATAATAGCTGGCCGGGGCCCAATTTCAGAAGCTGTGGCTGCCCTTCACGTTGCCAGCTTAAACTGTTATCAGCCAGTTCAATCTGAAACCGCTGCAACTCGCCGTCGTCGACCCGACCCCAGGCCTGAAAATTGATATCTGCCTGATCCAGCCGGCCAGCTTCGGGCAGTGACTGCGCAAACCAGGGTAAAATATCCAGCTCGCGACTTTCCAGAAATATCTGGCCAAATGCCTTATCTAAACTGGGTCCGTACAAATCAATAATAAACGAAAGTGTATTGCCGGTGATATCCGCTACCGCGAGCTCACCAATACCCTGGTGATGTTCGCCATCATTGCGCCAGTCCAGCTTGTCCACCGCAATGACGATATCATCGCTGCCTGCGGCGGTTAAGATCAGTTCGCTGTCCAGCAGGGTAAAATGATTAAGTTGCCGGAAAAATAGATGTTCCAGCGCGGTAATTGCCGGGGCCGCATCCAGTGGCTGATTGCCTTGAGGGCGACGGAGCAAGGTACTGCTTGGAACCGCATAGCGCAGGCCACGGAGTTCAAAATGTTCAGCCCGCAACTGCATGCTGCGCACACTTTGCCAGAAATTAATCCGTACCCGGGTTTGCTTTATCTGCAGCTGCAATCCCTGCTGCGCATTACCTAACTGCATATGGTTCAGCACCATAGCCGGCCCCAGCTTTTGCCAACCGGCGCTGATTTCCGCTATCTGCACTTCGGTACCTAGCTGGCGGGCCAGCAGATTTTCCAAATGATGTTTGTAACTATCGGCATAGGGCAAGGCCAGCCGCAACACGGAAACCAGAGTAGCAAGCAGCACCAGGCCTATGGCCAGCAATAGCCAGATTTTATGTAAACAATAAAAGCAGACTCGTGTTGCCTTATGCACTACATCATCACCACATCAAATTGCTCCTGGGTGTACATGGGCTCACCATAAATGGTTATTTGTTTCCCAATAAATACCTGCAATTCTGCCAGGCTGTGAAATTCGTCTGTGGTCAGTGCATCTTTCACTACCGGTGATACGTACACAGCAAATTTGTCTGCCGCATAAGCACGATTAACCCGGACAATTTCCCGTAAAATTTCAAAACACACTGTTTCCACCGTCTTCAACGTACCACGGCCCTTACATACCGGACACTCTGAGCAAAGGATATGCTCCAGACTTTCCCGGGTTCTTTTGCGGGTCATCTCTACCAGGCCCAATGCTGAAAAACCATGAATGTTAGTTTTTGCCCGGTCACGCGCCAGCGCCAGTTCCAGGCTATGGTAAACCCGGCGCTGATGCTCAGTACTTTGCATATCAATAAAGTCGATAATGATAATACCGCCAAGGTTTCGTAATCTCAGCTGGCGGGCAATGGCCTGTGTGGCTTCGGTGTTGGTATTAAATATGGTTTCTTCCAGATTACGATGGCCGACAAAAGCGCCGGTGTTAACGTCAATGGTGGTCATTGCTTCGGTTTGATCGATGATCAGATAACCGCCGCTTTTTAGCGGGACTTTGCGTTCGAGTGCCCGCTGAATTTCATTTTCGACATCAAACATATCAAAAATTGGCCGCTCGCCAGGATAGTACTCCAGCAACGGTGAAATATGTGGCATAAACTCTTCACAAAAAGCAGTAAGTTGCTGATAGGTAATTTTAGAGTCTATGCGCACCCGTTCCAGTTCGCTGCCAACAAAATCACGTAGTATCCGGTAACACAGGGTCAGATCTTCGTAAACCACCCCCTCTTTGCGGGTTTTTTGCTTGCGTTTAACAATTTTACTCCAGAGCTTCTTCAAAAACCTGGCGTCCTGCACCAGCTCATCACTTCCGGCCCCTTCAGCCGCGGTGCGAACAATAAAACCGCCACTGTCATCCAGGCAATCACTGACAATATCTTTTAAACGCTTACGCTCAGCTTCCGTTTCTAAACGCTGTGATACGCCAACATGGCTGGAGTCGGGCATAAACACCAGATAACGGGATGGCAGAGTAATATCAGTAGTTAAGCGCGCCCCCTTAGTACCCAACGGATCCTTTACTACCTGCACCAGCAAATGCTGGCCTTCCCGCACTAACACCCGGATGTCCTTGCTTACAGCCGGCTTACTGTCCTGCTCGGTACTTTCATTGTGCTGGACAATGTCAGAGGCATGTAAAAAAGCGGCTTTATCCAGGCCTATGTCGACAAAAGCGGCCTGCATGCCAGGCAACACCCGGCTAACTTTGCCAACATAAATGTTGCCGACCAGGCCGAGTTTGGCCTGGCGCTCAATGTGCAATTCCTGCAGCACCCCATTTTCAATCAGTGCCACCCGGGTTTCAGTGGGCGTAACGTTTAACAGTAGTTCTGCACTCATGCCTGCTCCTGCCAGTTACGTAATAAAAGATCGGTTTCGCATAATGGTAAACCTACAACGGCACTATAGCTGCCACTGATGTGGCGGACAAAACGACCGCCCTGCCCCTGAATGCCGTAACCACCGGCTTTATCACGAGGTTCGCCTGTGTGCCAGTAAGCAGCAATCTCAGTGGCGTCCAGTTGGCGGAAACACACCTCAGTGCTGACAGAGCAAGTGCTACTGTTGGTTTGTCCCACCAGTGCCACTGCCGTCATGACCTGATGGCAACGACCAGACAGTAATTGCATCATCCGGCTGAAACCTGCCTGATCAACCGGCTTACCCAATATAAGCTCATCGACCACCACAATGGTGTCGGCACCTAAAACCGGTAGGGCAAAATGGAGTTGCTCAGCACCTGCCTTCGCCTTCGCGTAGGCTAGTCTGGAAACATAATGCTGTGGGTTTTCATTGCCTTGCAGGCTTTCATCAACGTCTACTTTTACCAGAGAAAACGGTACTGCGATTTGCTGCAGTAGTTCACGACGCCGGGGCGAAGCTGATGCGAGAGCGATTTCTGGATACATGTTTAAAGGTCTTAATGGTATTGAAGCAAAAATTACTGGATTTTAAAACGCCTGCGATAGCGCCTTAACAGCCAGAACAACCAGGGCCAGACCAACATACCGGTTAACACCGGCCATAAATAAGCCGGCAAAAAATAAACGCCGGTTAAAAAGTGGCTGAGCCAGAATAGCAGCAAATGATACAGCGCTAAAAACAGGCCTAACAGTAAGGCTTGCTGGATCACCGAAAAGTTCCTGATCTTTAAATGATTAACCGCGACGATAAAAGTGACTACTGAAAATGCCAGCGCATTAACCCCCAACACTGTACCAACCAGTACGTCGGTCAGAAAGCCCAGTACAAAAGCAGTAAGAATATTTACCCGGCCCGGCAATGCCATGGTCCAGTACAAAACGACCAATAGGGCCCAGTCAGGCCGGAATAATTTAACCTGTTGCGGCATAGGCATCACAGTTAACAGTAACGCGACCAGCAGCGACAAATAAATAAAACCAAGACCATTACTTCTGCGCATTACTTCGGGTCCTCCAGCTCAAACAAATTGTCCAGCCGGGCACCTGGCCACAATAGCAACACATGCCGGATCCGATCCAACTGTGCATAAGGTTTGGCATAAACCGTCATAAAAGGCTGACTTTCATCAGTTTGCACCCGGGTCACCTCTGCGACCGGGTACCCTTCCGGAAACAAGCCATCCAGCCCCGAGGTCAGTAAGCGATCGCCAACCCGGATATCAGCACTTTGGGGCAGATGGATTACCCGCAACAAATCCCATTGCCCCAGCCCCTCGGCCACCGTACGAATGCCGGTACGCTCAGCCCTGACTGATATTGCATGGGTGTTATCTGAAATAAGTAAAGCGCGGCTGCTGGTAGGGCCAACACTAACGATCTGGCCGACTACGCCACTTTCGTCAATAAGCGGCTGATGGACAGTGACACCATCATTTTTGCCTTTATTTAATACTACCTGATGGCTAAACGGATGGCTGTAAACGGCCAGCACTTCTGCCACCAGCCGCTGACCATCGGTCAGCGGAGCTGAACCGAGCAAAGCGCGAAGTTTACTATTTTCCTGCTGCAAATATCCCAACAGCTGCAACTGGCCATTCTGGCGCAGTAAGGTTTCTTTTAAGCGGGCATTTTCATCCAGCAGACGCTGGTGCGACATAAATTGCTCACTCGCACCAGAGAGCAGAGTTTCGGGCAGGCTGGCAATATAAAACAACGGGCTGACAGCAGAGGTAAGAAAACTGCGAAGTTGGGTAGACCGCTCGGTATAGCGATCTACCACCATTAATCCGACACTACAAAGTACCGCCAGCAGCAAACGCAGGCCGAGTAGCGGGCCCCGGCTGAAAATGGCGTTCATAACAGCACTATTGTAGTAAGGGCACTATCACTCATAACTGAAGACATCACCACCGTGCATATCGATCATTTCCAATGCTTTTCCGCCGCCGCGGGCCACACAGGTTAACGGGTCGTCGGCCACGACTACCGGAATACCGGTTTCTTCCATTAACAGCCGATCCAAATCACGCAATAAGGCGCCGCCGCCTGTTAATACCATGCCGCGCTCTGAAATATCCGATGCCAGCTCTGGTGGTGCCTGCTCCAGGGCGACCATTACTGCACTGACGATGCCAGCCAGAGGCTCCTGCAGTGCTTCCAGGATTTCATTGCTGGTCATGGTAAAGCTACGTGGCACGCCTTCTGCGAGGTTGCGACCCCGAACTTCGATTTCCAGCACATCATCGCTGGGATAGGCCGAACCAATTTCGGTTTTTATCCGCTCTGCCGTTGCTTCACCAATTAAAATGCCATAATTGCGACGAATATAGTTAACGATGGCATCGTCAAACTTGTCACCGCCAATCCGCACTGACGAGGAATACACCACGCCATTTAACGAAATAATAGCCACTTCCGTGGTACCGCCACCAATATCCACTACCATTGAACCGGTTGCTTCTGATACCGGCAAGCCAGCACCAATTGCGGCCGCCATTGGCTCGTCAATCAGATAAACTTCGCGGGCACCGGCGCCCTGCGCCGATTCACGAATAGCACGGCGCTCTACCTGAGTCGATCCACAAGGTACACAGACCAGCACCCGCGGGCTGGGCCGTAAAAAACTATTACTGTGCGCCTGACGGATAAAGTGTTGTAACATTTTTTCAGTAACGTAAAAGTCGGCAATTACGCCATCTTTCATTGGCCGGATAGCTTTAATGTTGCCCGGCGTACGGCCCAGCATCCGTTTAGCGGCATGCCCTACGGCTGCCACACTTTTCGGGCCACCGGCACGTTCCTGACGAATGGCAACCACCGAAGGCTCGTTTAGCACAATGCCCTGATCCTTGACATAAATAAGGGTGTTAGCTGTACCTAAATCGATAGATAAGTCGTTTGAAAAGAGGCCACGCAATTTATTAAACATGTCGACGCCAGATCCTATTAACAAGTTCTCCGCCAGCAACGGCACCATTGGCGGGCACACTGCTTGGTTTACTTCGGAGGTAAAATCAGTTATTCGGGCTATTCTAAGTAAGTCTATGCCAAGAAAATAGCCTTTTATGACATTTTTCAGAAATTAATCAGTGTTGTTGCGCAGTTTATCAGAGTAGCCAGTACTTACTTAGTTCAGCATTTCTATCTGAATATTAAAAGCGCTCCTGCCAGTAGATTTGCCGCGGGTTGCCACGGTAACGGCCAAACATAAACTCTGCAACCGGCGAGTTACTATAGTTGCCATCATCGTTCCAGTCATATTGCAGCCATACCGGTACCTGATAAGTTGCCTCCACATTACCGGTTTCATCCGGAGCCACCAGCAATAACCCACCTGGCGGTGTTTTGCCGCTATTAAGTGTAGTAGCGCTGGCCTGGGCTGTGGTAAGGCCGTTACTCAGACTAAGATTAGCAGCGCTGATCACACTACAATTGTCAGCCGTGTTGTTAATAAAGCGACTGCCATCCCAATATTCTGCCGTTAAGTTTACCGGTAAATCATCAAATTCCGGGCCAAAACCATTGGCCATTTGCAATCGGCCGTAACGAATATCGGTCAGCAGCAGGGCGGCAGCATTGCAACTATTGTCGCTGGCACAAGCGATATTGCTGGTATTGGTATCAGGATTAGCAATCATACTTCCATCATCATCCACCACGTTTAATGCGATGGTGAGGGTTGAGAAGGGACCATCAGCCGCTCCGCCTGGTAGCCTGTTTAGTAGCAGCTCAGTGGTACTGAACGGTTGCAGGCCCTGGCTCCAGTTACCAAAGCCGCTGCTGCTGAGCCGCCCGGTCAAATCCGTGCCATTGTCAGCATTTTCTGCCTGCAGCAATAACGTGCTGTTAGCAAATGCACCAAAGTAATTGCGGGTGCGCTGGCCAAGGGTATTTCGTGCGGTCAGGGTAAATCCCAAATCAAAAGGTTGCTGCATATAACTGAAACTACCACATGCCGGGCTGCTACTGATATCACTAACGGCAAAATCGGCTGGCACAAAGCGTCCTGTAGCCTGGCCGCTTGCCGCTGGCACCGGATCGCTCATGCTTAAATAATTTATCGGTGCAGTATTAAACCTGAATACACCCACTTCAGATACGCTTTGCTGCACAAGGGTTTGGCTATTGACGGCTCGCTGGTGTGTATAGTTAACCAAGCCAAGGGTACCAGGCACCCCAGCCGGCGCCTGCAGAATATGGTTAAGGCCGATATTATTCTGTTGGAAATTCGGGGTTGCCGGGTTAGTACAAATGTCAGTACTGCCTTCCTGCCAGGCATGGGCGCTTATGGTAAGCGGAAACGACTCACCTGCGCGCTTAAATACCGGACAACTGGCATCAGCTGCCAGACAATGTCCGTTATTTTTAATACATAAACCTGCCGGGCGGCGAATAAACTGATCAGCGCCGTTTAACACCAGGCCGTTATCGTTATTGGCTGCACTACCACTGTAACGACCACTGAGTTGCACCTGCCCTGCGTCGGCATAATTGACACTGATTAGCGCTTCGCCGTTAGCGTCAAAGTTTAGCGGGACTGCAGTCGGGCTGGTATCAGTGAGACTAATATTCGCCCCATTTACCTGCAGCGGCATTGATACCGGACGGGCTGCCACCCCGGGATCAATATAACTGCCCCAAAAGCCAACATTGCGGCTGACATTGGCAAACTGGGGCACACATTGCTGGCTGACATCACTTTGCCGCACAGCCGCGACAATAATATTGCTAACAGGCTGATTAGCAATGCCATCGGGCACATTAAACACCAGCCCGGCACTGGCAAAGTTGATATTGCAAGCGGCAGTGCTTAACGCCCCCCCACCGGCACGACACAAGGTTTGACTTAGCGGCCGGGTGGCTGGCACTGAACCGCTAACGCCAATCAACATACTACCAGCAACATTTCGGCGCAAATCAACAGTGGTAGTGCCACCACTAAAATTAAGCACATTGCCCCCTACCCAGCCGCCATTAGCGATGGTAGCCGGACTTAAGGTTGCCCGAACCGGGTCCGTGATCAGCCTGTCGCAATCGGCACTGGCGCAAGCCCTTACTGTCAGGGTTTCCGGCTTACAGGTTAATGCCCGGCCGCTGTAATCAAATTCAAAATGATCAATTTGCTGGCCGACGGGACTGGAGCGCAGCGCACAAATACTCAGATTATCCAGTTCGTGAATATTAGTTGAGCCACCGGTAGAACCGGTTAGTGACAAAAAGAAGTTTTCTGGCACGGCTGCCTGGCCGGGTTCTGTGCGGACGTTAAACGGTTCTATTAACGTAATAAAGCCCGTCCCATGGTCCCGTTCAACCGAGACTATGGTGGTACCGGGCGTTCTGGAGTCGACGGTAAAACGGTAGCGGTGTGGGTTGGCTTCATTGCCATCAACCCTGGGGCTGAGACAGCCGCCGGCCGGATTTGTCGCACCATTGTTACAGGTACCGCGCAGATAACGATAGCCAGTAGTACCCTCGCCGGATCCCCTTACCACCACACTTTGCTGGCGCCGCCCTTTGCTGGCAGCCCCGCCTTCATTAGAAAAGTTACCAAATTCGTCCAGGCCAAAGCCTAACCAGCCTCCGGCAAATCCAGCAATACCCGGTTTATAGCCATAACCCAGCGGGCCACCAAAGCTGCCGGGTTGCGGCGTGACGGTGGCATCAGACAGCACTACCGCCAGACCATCAGCACCACTGCCGCCATAAGCCCGGTAATCAAACTCGACGATCACCAGATTATCAGCCGCCGGATACAGCCGCTGGTACGTCGCAGAGGTAGCCTGGTTTGCCACCGCCTGAGTCATGCGAAGCCGGCCATTTATTACCTGCGGGGTAAAACTCCCATTGCTGCGGGCGGTAACCCAGGTATCGCTTAAAGTTGCATCGCTAAAAGTGTCGGCCAGACACACTAATTCGGGTGCTGAGGGAGTGACCACCTCCTGCCAGGTTTTACCAATTGCTATCCGATCAATAGTAACCCGATCACTGACAGATAAGTTTTCAGTGCGAAAACCAATTTCCCGGAATGACGTAATATCACTGTTACCCGTTGTACTAATGTCAGGGCTGGCGGGCTCATCGCTTAACGTGGCGGGATTCACCCACAACTGCCATTGATCATACGGCTGATTTGAGCCCGGTGTGGTTTTCGCCATACGACCAACAATCAGATAAGTTTCACCATTTACGATGGGCGTGCTGTAGACATCATTATTCGTGCGGGTGCGCACCATAATGTCTTCTTGACCGGCGCCACTGCCTCGATTACTTTTTAAACCAATATTCGGCACATTACTAAAGCCGGTTTGATCAAACCATAACGCTGCAAAGCGGTTGTTACCATCGGTTATATCAAACCTGACAAGCATACTGACATAGACAATATCATCATCACGGCGGCTACTGATAAACCGGGTTGCAGCTGTGGCAGAGCTACCAGAAAATGTTAATGCACGATCTCCGCCGGCGATAAACTCACTATTAGCAGCATCGTAACGTAATTGATTTGTCGATGTATCAGTGATTTGCTGCCGGCTGGTAACACCCGACCAGGCACCATTCCAACCGGTACCGCCATTTTGACCAGCGATACTGCCTGTTGGGTAGCTTTCAAAATCATCAATTGCCAGTAATTCGCCACACAAATTACCACCAGCTAGTGCCGGTATTGCAGCAGGCCGGTAATTTACTGTTCCAAAATTTGCAACCGCACCTTTGGCGGTCACTGCGCCATTAACAACCGAATTATTATTCAGCTGAACCGCGCCACCGGCCAACACAAAACCATTAATAATTGCATTATTGTTGATTGTCAGACTGCCACTAACAACTAAAATAAAGTTTTCTGGCGCACCACCGGAATTAAGTACTGTACTATTGCCAATCGTCAGGTTGCCGTTGACAAAAAGCCGGGTCGTGGCACCAGACGTTGCACGAACAGTGTTGTTGGCGATAAACCAGTCAGCGCTTTCAGCAAAATAATAATCAATAGGCTGCAAAGGCTCTGGAAAACTCGCGTTTGGGCTGGAAGGATAATTAATTGAACCAGGTTGGGGACTATTGCTGCGAATGGCAGTGGTCCAGATCTCTTCACAATTAATCGCCAGTACCGGGGTACTGAGCAACAATAATAAACTGAAAAGTATTCGCCTCATTGCCTTACCTCCAGCACTATACTGCGACTGGTAATAAATTCATTAGCATTACAACTGGCGCTGCTTTGCAATTGATAAAGCTGGCTAAGCTGCTCGCTGGCAACCGCCTGAGCGCTGCATTGCACCTGCGCCTGACAGCCGGTTAAACCGTCGGTATTAAAATTAAATGTCCAGCTACTGCAGTTGCTGGCACCAGTACGGGGGAAAAGCTCCGTTAAGGCCAGCTCCATGCCACTTTGCGCAGCAAATAACGCGCGGGTGCCTTGTACCTCATACACCACACTGTCGCTACTGCTTAACAAAATACGCGACAACGCCAGCACGATTGCCAGCATCACCACAATAATAAACACCGCGACAATTAATGCACTGCCACGTTGCGGGGTTTTCGCAAGCGCCCGGTTAAGGAACATTGGGAATATGCACCTCGTAATTAAAAAACATGTCGCTGGTCTGGCTCTGGCCGAATTGCAGTAATAAGTTCACCACACTGTTACGGGTCAGCACAGCATCATTGACGGCAAAGCGCACCCGCTGCACATCACTGGCCATTAAAACCGCACTGCCTGTTGGCGGTAACGGTTGCAACGTATTGTAAGGATAATTGCTGTAACGGCGAATAGTGCCGTCTACCGCGTTAAAACAGTAACTTACCGGGCTTGACGCCAGTAAATAAAAACGCTGTTCCGGTGAGCCTAGCGGAAAGCTGTGGCTGCTGGCAAGCTGAACCGTACGGGTGGCACTATTGCCATCCATATCGTCTGTTTCAGTGCCGGCAAAAGCGATCGTGCTACCGTTATTGCTATAAATATCGCCCGGCTGCCGGGGATAAATACTCAACGGCAGAGTTGGAACAGCGCCAAGATAACTGCTTTGCCAGTTTAAGATAGCCAGCTTTAGCTCAGTACCTGCCTCAGGGGCTACTGGAGCCTGCAAATAGATACCACTGCTAACAATGGGTGCAAACTCTATGCAGCGTAGTAATGCCACATCTGCGGTACGAATACTGTTCGGCGCCGCGTTGCGCAGTTCACGCTGCAGCCGCTCAGCCACAAACCGGCTTTGATTCAGGATCTGTTCCCGCTCGGTGGCGTCACTATACATTGTAGCGCCAAGACCAATATAACTGCTTACGCCCAATGCCAACACCGACAACAGCACAATAACAATGGTTAGCTCTATCAAACTAAAGCCGTGCCGGAACCTTATTGAGGTTGTTGTTTGTTGACGCTGCATCACCAGTTCCCTTTATAGCTGCTGAACTGCAGTGCACTGCCGGTTGGTGTAATAACCGTAACGGTAATCACTTTCACCTGATCTGGGGCCAGGCCGATACCGCTAACGTCAGCGGCGGAGGCATAACGAACACGAACCTGCAGCTGATAATTACGATATACGTCGGCCAGATCTTCCGCCAGAATATTGGTTAACAGGGAACCGTTAGCGGTAAAATTATCAAAATCATCGACATCGTTAAACCGTAGCCGGTTATCGGCTGCGCTTTCTCCGGGGTCGGCCGGCCAGCTGCCATCGGCGTTTTGTACGGTGCATGCCGGGGCGCCACTCTCGCCACAGCGCAGTATACTGCCACTACGGGGGCTTTGCTGATCAAACGAGCGCGCCATAATATCATTTAGCATACTCTGGCCCAGCTCAGTGGCCCGCACCTGATGCCAGGGATCGGTACTTTTAATATATAACGGCCCCAGTACGGCAGTCACCAGACTCAGCGCAATAGCCAGCACCACTATACCGACAATCAGCTCAATCAGACTTACACCCCGTTGGCGGCGGCCTGACACAGCTATGGTTAACATCGATGAGGCTAACATCGGTGAATATACCCTTCATACTCTATACAAATAGCCAGGTTAACACTGCCCTGGACATTAACCCGGCAGCTACTGTTACATCGACGTGAGCCGGATGCGGTTATAGGCTGGCCCAGGTTATTGAAAAAAAGGTCGTTATTAAAGGCGCCAGGCGACAGCCGGATGCTGCTGCGATCACGTTCGCTGATACATAATGCGGTAGCGGTATTAGCACAGGCATCAATGCCGGCGGGGTTAATACTGAAACTGTCAACCCGAAAACCGACCGGCGGGCAGTTGGTGCATTGCATGGCCTGCATTTGCTGGCGCTGGATCAGGCTGAAGGCCTGGTCGCGATACAGGTATTCGTTGGTACCGCTGCCAGAAAAAAAGCGTGGTAGCAGGGACACTGCTAACACGCCTATGATTACCAGCACCACAATCAGCTCTATTAAGGTAAAGCCGGTATGTCGCTGCAGGTTGTTCATTACAACTTTCTACTATCAGCAGCCGGTGCTTACTAATGAAATGGCTGGTTTATCTCCATCAGCTGACGAAGCAGTGTAAAGCACATAACAGGCTCCAGTATCAGTAATAGCATCTGTAGACTCGCCAATTCGAATTTGGCCTGGTGTACCTGGTATACTCTCTGCTACAGCGCCACCCATTGTAAAATCTGACAATTCAGCAGCGGCGTTTAAGGCTACTGCTGTTGCTTTCGGATAACCAAAAGTGACAGGAATACTCTCAACAGTCGTATCCTCTGTTCCCTGCACACCAGCAATAATAGCCTTACCATAGACCAACGAACCCGCTGACTCTAATGAACCTTTTACACCCTGCAAAACCGATTTACGGGCATCGCCCCCAAAATCTAAAAACTTCGGTGCAGCAGTCACTGCCAGAATCCCCAGAATAACGATTACGATAATTAGTTCAATTAAAGTAAAACCTGCCTGATTACGTTTCATAAATACTACCTTTTGCTTAATTAAAACTTAGATGTTTTTGTTTAAAAATAAACCAACCTGACCTGTCTGCGCATTGTACGAAAAGCCATTATTACCGACGGTATCGCCAGGTGCTGCCGACAGACCCGCTGTCTGATGGTAAAAACAGGTATTAGCATCAGCCCGGACAAACAACTGGTCTGCTGGATCAAATGTTGTATCAACCCGCAGCCGTTGCTGAAACAGGTTGTTAATCAGGTACAGGCAATCATCTGCGGTAACACTGGTAAACCGGGTATTACTCGCCGGATCACCCGACGGGTAGCCAATATCACCATCAACTCCAATTGGTACCATGTCATAGTTTACAACCGTACGCTCTGCCGTGCCACCGTTGCCATCTGGCCGGCCCGCCACTTCCCATTGCGCCCGTACCAGCCCCACTGCCGAAGCATAACCACCGGCAATCCCCTCTACTGCGACGTCTTCCGCTTCTGCGGTAACATTTAAAAACCGTGGTAACGCGGTCGCGGCCAGCAGGCCAAGAATGATGATCACGATCACCAGTTCGATTAAGGTAAAGCCACCTTGTTGTTGCATATTGGCTTGTTTCATATTGATTTCTCCCAGGCACATGTCATATTGAGTATATCGTTATTTATTGTTATCAACTTATTTTGAATCAAGTATCAGCCGCCTTTATAAGCGTTTAGCATATCCCACATCGGGGTAAAAATGCCCAACGCCAGTAACAGCACCATGGCGGCGACGATCACAATCAGGATCGGCTCTATTTTCGCGGTCAGGCTTTTTAAGTCAAAAGCTACTTCGCGCTCATAAAAGCCCGCTACTTCCGTTAGCATTTCATCCATTTGGCCGGTTTCTTCACCAACCGATATCATTTGTAACACCAACTCAGTAAACATATCACTTTGCTGTGCTACCCGCAGCAGGCTCTCGCCCCGTTCAATACTGCGCCGCATTTCCCGGATCTTCTCTCCAAGATAGTCGTTATCAACCGCTTCGGCAACTAAACTAAGCGCAGTAGTAATTGGCACCCCGGCTTTTAGCATCATGGAAAAGCTACGGGCAAAACGGCCCAGAGTAGCCCGGTTAATAATGCTGCCAATAATGGGTACCCGTAATTTCCAACGACCCCAACGGTATTTACCCGCCGGTGTTTGCAAATAGAAACTGACACCAATAATTGCTGCTACTAACAATACCAGTAACAAGGGCCAGAAGGTAATAAAAAACGAGGAACTTGCCAGTAACAATTGGGTAGACCAGGGCAGTTCGGCATTAAAGCGGGCAAACATATTGGCAAATTGGGGAATAACAAAGATATTGAGGATAACCATGGCCACCACCAGGGCAAATAAAACAAAAATCGGATAACGGGTGGCCTGTTTTATTTGTTTGCGGGTTTCCAGCTCCTGTTCAAAATAAAAGGTTAACTGTAAAAAAGCGTCGTCCAGCCGGCCGGTATTTTCTCCAACGTGCACCAGACTAATAATTAAGCGGCTGAATACTTTAGGGTGGCTGGCCATGGCCACCGATAAACTGCGGCCATTTTCCAGTTCACTGGCCAGATCAGTCATTACCTGTCGCAGGCGCGGCGAGCCGGTGCTCTCAGCCAGGCTCTTAATCGACCTGATAATAGGAATGCCGGCTTTCATCAGTGAATACATCTGACGGGAAAAAATAATCAGCTCAGTCAGGCTGACTTTAGCCTGCCATAATTCGAACCGGGCCGTTTTTTCGGCTACCACAATGGCTTCAATACTCAGTGGAATATACCGCCGCTGCTTCAGCATGTCGGCTGCTGCTGCCTGACTACCGGCTTCCAGCTGGCCGGTAACAGCGTTGCCACTGGCGTCCCGCGCTTTGTACTGAAAGCTGGCCATATCTTAGTTGTCCTCTGCCGCGTCAGTCGCGGGCGTGTCAGGCGCCAACGGCTCGGTTTCCAGGTATTCGGATACCCTAATAACCTCTTCCAGGGTGGTAATACCTTGCTGAGCATAATCGAGGGCCATATTACCCAGAGTGACAAAATCGGGGCTGTGGTAGGCCAGGTTACTGAACCCTTCGATATCAGAGCGGCGCAGCGCATCTGCTAATGGTTTATTGATCACCAGCAGCTCGAATACGCCCAACCGACCTTTGTAACCGGTATGATGACAAGACTGACAACCTTGCCCCTGCCAGTAACCGGCATTGTCATTGGCGTTATGATGGCGTAACCAGGTTAACTCCAGTTCATCAGGCTGATGTGGCTTTTTACAATAGTCACATAACCGCCTAACCAGACGCTGGGCAATAATGGCCCGCAGAGCACTGGCTACCAGATAAGGCGCTGCCCCCATATCAATTAAGCGCAGGGTACTGGATACAGCATCGTTAGTATGCAAGGTAGATAATACCAGGTGCCCGGTAAGCGCGCCGCGCAGGCCCATTTCGGCGGTTTCCTGATCGCGCATCTCGCCCACCATGATAATATCGGGGTCCTGGCGCAAGGTGGTGCGAAGTACATTGCTGAAGGTCAGGCCAATTTTATGATTAACCTGCACCTGATTAATCCGCGATAAGCGGTATTCAACCGGATCTTCCACTGTGATTATTTTGCTGCCCGCCTGATTAAGCTCACTAAGCAAGCCATATAAGGTGGTCGTTTTACCCGAACCGGTAGGCCCGGTAACAAGTATCATGCCATGCGGGCTTTGTACAATACGTCGCAGTCTGGCTAACATCGGGCCCGGTATACCGGTATCTTCCATTTTTAACAGCCCGGCTGACTGGTCCAGCAAACGCATTACCACCGACTCACCGTATTGCACCGGCATGGTAGACATCCGGATATCAATTTTATGCTGCTTAACCGTAATTTGAAACCGGCCATCCTGTGGCAGCCTTTTCTCAGAAATATCCAGGCTGGCCATCAGTTTTAACCGCAGCACCAGCGCGGCAGCAATACTCACTTCATTTAAGGTACTTTCCTGTAAAATACCGTCTACCCGCTGGCGGATACGCAGCACCTTTTCATCGGGTTCAATATGAATATCTGAGGCTTTAACCTGCACCGCATCTTCAAAGATTGAACGTAACAGCTTGGCTATCGTATTGTCGGTTTCTTCGCGGTTCTCCTCGGCCAGCAATGCATCATCAGTATCACCGCTATGCTCTTGCTTTAACTGGGTCGCGAAGGTTTCAATATCTTTGGTGCGCCGGTACAACGAGTCAAATGCTTCCAGCAACTGGCTTTCGCGGACCACGGCAATTTTAATTTCGCGCGGTGCCAATAGCGGTGCAATCTGATCCAGCACGGCCAGATCGGCAGGGTCGTTCATGCCAAGCAATACTGCATCGCCCATGTCTTCAATCACCAGTGCTCTGAAGCGTCTGGCATGCACTTCAGCCAGTAACTGGGCGGCTTTGGGATCAATCTTTCGCTGCGCGATATCCAGAAAGGGCACCTGCAGCTGTTGCGCTAAAAACTGCAGTAACTGCTGCTCAGATAGAAACTGCATTTCGATCAGGGTGGCGCCCAGCTTGCGACCACTGCTTTTCTGGCGCGCCAGAGCCTGCTCCAGCTGGGCCTCAGTAATAATGTTTTCGTGCACCAGCAAATCGCCTAGGCGCATTTTCAGCTTGGGTTTTTGCATACTAAGGTTCTGTTGCCTTAAGCCGTTGTTGGATAAAATTATGGCTGCTAACCGATAACGCCTGACGATATTGCCAGGCATGTTGATAATACTGGTGGGCCTGCGCTGGCTGGCCAAGTTGTTCGTTGGCTAGCGCAGCGCCGAGACTCCAGCGCCCCTGGTCTGGCTGCAACTGCTGTAAACGCTGATACCAGTCAAGTGCCGCTGCATGTTGCTGCAGTTGCTGGAGTACCGTGGCTTTCATACCAAAATATTCCGGCTGTGCAGCCAACTCAAACTGATCGGGTAAGAACGCCAATGCTTGTTGCCACTGGCCCTGACGCACCGCCAGCTGCGCCAACTGCATATTAATTTCTGCACTTATTACCCCTTTTTGGCGGGCTTGTAACAGCACCTGGCTGGCGGTAATGATTTGTTGTTGCTTTAACCATAATCTGGCGAGGTTCAGATAACCGTTTGCCTCCGCAGGTTGTTGCGACACAATCTGTTGCCAGATAGCAATGGCGCTACCCGTGTCTCCTGCAGCTTCACTGGCATTTGCCCGTTGTTGCATATTTTGCTGCTGCTCGTCAGTGCTTAGCCGTTGTTTATCTATCACCGTCTGTGGTTTAGCTATGGATGCCGGTTCAGTTGCAGCCTGAACCGGAGCCACCTCACGTTGTATCGTCAGCGCTACCACCTGAGGTTCGACAGCGGGTTGGGCAGCTACTGCTGGTTCTGCCACAGCTACCGGTTTAGGTTTTTGTTCTGCTGTTGCCGCCGCTATGGGTGCGGCTGACAGTATCGCCATGATGCTGTCAGGCTTAGCTTCGGCCACCTCGATTTGCTGGCTGTTTTTGGCTACAGGTGCCACCTGCAAGGCACTTGCAACTGCTGTTAGTTTCGTAGCAGTTTGTGATTGAACGCCGTGGTTCTGCCAAAGTACACCAATTAAAACCGCTATTGCCAGCCCAGCAAAGCCAAGGAAATAAACAGTACGCCCGCTGTCGTGTCGGGGTGCCTGTTCCTTTTTTGCGGAGCGAACGCCTGGCTGCTGACGTTGTTCAAGATCCTGCAGCATTTTATTAATAACACTCATCGCCACATCCAGGCAACACAAGCTGCGCTAAATACCGCAGCACCGCTGAACAACCACAGAAAGTGGCGCGTAGTGCCCCGGGTGTCTTCGGTATCTCTGGCGGCAAAGCGGATATGCCTGGCCGTCACCCGGCTTTTACCTTCGCCATAGGCCAGCATTAACCCCTTATGGGCCAATAAATTAACCAGTCTGGGAATGCCACGGCTATAACGACCAATAGCAAGTAGGGCAAATGCATTAAATAAAGCTGGGGTTGCACCGGCTATCTGCAGCCGGTGCCGCACATAAAACCGAATTTGTGGCGGCGACATTACAGGCAATTGGTAAGCAAATGAAATACGTTGTCGTAATTGCCGGAACTGCTGACTTGCTAAACGTTGATCCAATTCAGGCTGGCCAAACAACACCACCTGTAATAATTTGCGCTGCTCGGTTTCCAGGTTTGTTAATAGCCGTAATGACTCGAGGGTGTCGTCGGGTAAACCTTGCGCTTCATCCATGACCAGGATAATTTTCTTACCACTATGCGCGAGTAAAATAAGCTGCCGTTGCAGCAATTGCAAAAGCTGGCTGGCATCGATATTGGCTGAATATTTCAGTCCAAGCTCTGCTGCCAGTGCCCAGCGCAGCTCTAATGGACTGACACTGGGATCAGGCAAATAAGCCAGCTGCCAGTCCGCTTGCGCCTGCTTTAAAAGCAGCCGGCACAATAACGTTTTACCAGTACCGACTTCACCGGTTACTTTAATAAAGCCCTCACCAGCAGTTAACGCGGTATTCAACACCGCCAGAGCCGCTTCGTGCTGCGGCAAACCAACATAAAAGCGGGTATCTGGGGTGAGTGAAAAAGGCGTTAATGCCAGATTAAAGTGGGCAGCATACATAAGCTTATTGCTCAGGATACCAGTCAGTGATTAATTCTGCTGACTGCTGTAACTGCTGCTGCCAGACCCCATTACCGACGACAGTTGGCTTTAGCAGGATTACCAGTTCCTTTTTTCTTTCCACTTTATTTTTGCTAGTAAATAACTGGCCCAAAATAGGTATTGCACCCAAAACCGGTGTGCGTGATTCACTGTCACTGGTTACCGTTTGCATCAAGCCACCAATAACTACAATTTCACCACTTTGCGCTTTAATAATGGTATCCGATTCCCGGATATTGCTTTGCGCCAGCGGCAACACAATTTGTTCATCGCTAAAACGGATCGTTTTACTTTGCTCTGATGTTTCAGTAACCGATGGATGCACATGCAATATCACGCTACCATTTTGGTCTATCTGTGGCGTGACATCTAACGCTATACCTGAGAAAAACGGCTGTAATGAAATATTAGGGGAGGTGGTGGTAGCACCAGTACCGGCAATAGTAGTATTGCTGGTAATATCAGTAACGAAATATTCATCCTGGCCTACTTTAATCACGGCTTTCTGATTATTCATTGCCGTAACCCGCGGACTGGACAGCACCTGGGCATTGCCCTGCGTCTCCAATAAATTAATTACGCCGTTAAAATCAGCATTGCTGAAAGAAATAGCGCTGACCCCACCGACGTTGCTGCTTATTGTATTGTTTGGGATAACCCCTGACGTGGTGAAGTTAAAGCTGGTTGAACCGATTGTTGCCAGCGCATTCTGCCAGTTAATACCTTGCTGATATTCGTCACTTAACGTGACTTCAATAATTTTTGCTTCCAACACAACCTGACGCTGCAAATGTTGCTCAGACTGCCCTAAAAAGGCTTTTACTGCGGCAATTTCATCTGGCATTCCACGCACGGTAACCAAGCCTGCCTGCTTGCTGACGACAACCATCCGTTGTGGCCCTTCACCTAATACACCCTCTACAGCCTCTTTTAAATCACTCCAGAAATCAGTTCGACTCTCACTTTGAATGGTGCTGCCATTAAACTGTTGCTGACTGTTCTGGGCCTGGCCATTATTATTATTGGCAAAAGGGTCGTTCTGTAAACTATTATTGGCTAAATTCTGACCGCCCTGATTATTACCGTTTTGATTATTATTGTCCTGTGACACCCCACCTGAGTTGACAGAAATAGAGGAAAAACCATTGCGTTGCAGCATTAAATAATTAACGGCGATGATTTCGGTGCGCAAACCAGCAGGATAAACCTGATACACCATACCCTGGCGTCGGATATCAAACCCATACAACGATTGCACTATTGCCAGGGTTTCTGCCAGCGTAACCTGCTTCAGCTGCAGGCTTATTGTGCCACTGATACTGGGATGAACCACCAGACTGTAAGGCGTATCGTGGACAACTGAATGGAAAAAGTCGCTCAGGGCAACATCAACAGCGGAAACATTAAACCTTGGTTCATTGTTAGCTATGGCAACAGGTGGCCTGGCCAGTAAGTCCTGTGTAACTGCCATCGGTATCGCTAATACTGGCGTCGGTTCGGCTACTGCTGGCTGTAATGCTTTTTTCGCTGCCGTAGGGCCAGCATTTGGCTGTAAGGCCTGACACGCGCTCAGCAATATCAGACTGCTGACAAAACACAAATTTAAACGGGTACTATTCATCATAATTTTTTATCGTTTTATTATGTAACTGCAAAATTAATTGCTCTTCTCCCCGGCTCAGTATTACCGAAGTCGCCCTGATTTTCGTGAGAGTGTAACCCTGATATTGCTCACCAAGCTGAAGTAACTGACCATTAATCGTGGCGCTTGTCCGCTGGCTACTGTTTTGAATAATTTGTAACCTTAACGCACTGACCGGATTAGCAGCATTACCGTTGCCACTAACACTGCTGGTGTCAACATAACCTGTGGCTGGGCGAGTGGGATCGGCCTGGCTGGCAAACGTTAACAACAGCACAGCGCTATAGCTGAATAAAGTTTTCATTCTCGCTCACTGTAATAAATTCAAGGCTAATATCAGCCATCGGATAATCCGTTACCTGATAATCCAGTTGCTGCCACTGAACCAGCCAGGGTAACTGCTCCAACTCGGCTAACAGTTGCTGCACGCTAGCGTAACGACCACGAACCACCAGTGTTGTTCTGTGCTGATACAATAAGGGTGCCTCATCTGCCAACTGGCCTGCCAGAACAACGGGTACGGCTGCAGAAGTAGACAGTGACTGCAACTTTAGCCGCTGACTTTTTGCAAGAATTTCCCGTAGTAGCGCCAGCATCTGATCTGCACCAATAAATAAACTGCTTTGTTTTTGCCTTTGCGCTGCCAGCTCTGCCTGTTGCCGGGTAAGGCTGGCAATGTCATCCCGAAACGGTTGTTCAATATCAATGGCCAGCTGTAACTGCAATAGCTCAAGTTGTTGCTGAACTTGCTGTTGCTGTAAGCGCAGCGTTTGCTGCTGTCCGGTTAACTGTTTTTGTTGTTGCCAGGCAGGCTCTATCAGATAGATTAACAGAAGCCAGAAAACTAAAACTACTGAACCAAAGAAAACCAGCCGTTTTTCACGTAGCTGCAATGCCTGATATTTTTGATTTAATTGCTGCCAGTTAGCCATGTTCAGTCTCCCTGCTCAGCGATAAGATGAAACTGTACCGCCTGCTGCTCTGGCAGTTGGGATAAACGCAGTTCGTTAAAGCGCTGGCCTTGAAAGTAGTCGAAATGACGCAGGCTTTCCAGCCAGCCAGGCACTTCAGCTGGCGCTATCGTCAGACCTTTTAGCTCACTGCTGCCTGGGCGCAGTTTAAAATGAGTTAACCATACGCTGTTAATATCGGTGGCAAGTAGCTGCTGCAACACCGTACTGTAAGCATAATCAGCTGTTATTTGTTGTGCCGATAAATAGTGTTGCAAGGCGATTTGTTGTTCCACCCGTCGTTTAAGCACATCACGCTCAGTGATAAGCGCTGACGATGGCTGACGCTGCAGCAATGCCTGTTGCAATAGTTCAAGCTGCTGCTGCTGACGCGTTAATTGCTGCTCGGCCTGAGCATTGAGGTGTAGCTGTTTTTCTTGTTGCCATTGCAACCCTCCCCACCCCAGCAAACTAATAACCAGTACCAGTGCCAGCAAAGCAAATAATGACGGCAGGGCCATCGTTTGCCTCTGGGGTTGTAACGCTAACTGATATAAATTAATGCGCTGCTTCATGGCGCCGGCTCCCAGCTGGAGCTGGCTGTAGCTGCAATGGCAGGCCAGAATTCATTTAAATCAATGGCCATAGCCCACTGCAATTCTGGTTTAAGTTGCAGTGCCTGAACCTGGCTAAATCCTGCCTGATGAAACAACGGCACTAAATCCGTTCGTTCTGCGCCGCTGCATAACAGTTGGATACTACGCACTGGCGGTAATTTAAGCTGACTTTCGATGTAATCCATAGAGCGTTGAATTTCGAGCAATAAACTATCAAAAACTCCCTGCTGCAATTCGATTTTATTGTATTGATGCAGCCGGTTAAAGCCGCGTAACCGTCTGGAGAATTGTAACTGCCCCTGACGAATAACCTGCAATAATACGTCCTGCCCGGGTTGATGCATTAATACTAACGCGGCATGATCAGCATATTGGGGCAATTCATGGATTAACCATTCTTCAATCAGGATTTGCTGCAAGCTCAGTTTGGCATCAGCAACAATTGCAATCAGCTCCTGCAGCTGGCTTTTAGCACTCACCACGACGTTAATTTTAGCTGGCTGACCAGGCGCTGCGGGTAAGTCGATATAGTCCAGGACCATATTTTCTAATGTAATATCGGTCAGATCTTTGATTTGCCAGGGTAACGCTGCCATTAACTCCTGCTCGTCCAGCGCCGGTTTTTCCAGTTGCACAATCTGGTACATAGCCGGAGAAATAATCAATGTCAGCGCCATCATTTTACTTACATTGCCAAGAGCCTCTTGCATTGCCGACTGCCAATCACCCTCCTTGACAGGATAAACAGAAACGAATGCTTCTTGTTCTTTTGCTGACTGAAGTAATAGTTGAATTTCGTGCTCACGAATATGCAATACGGCTATACCCGCGGATCTATTGTGGCCAAATCTGATGTGCTGCAATACTTTGGCTAACATCTTAATGCTACTTAACCCTGATCTCGGTTTATAATACTGGCACCTTAAATTTTAAAGTTGCCAACCCGCTGTATGTTATTGTCACTCCCTGATATCGCAACGCCTTCTGCCAATTGGCACCGGATTATTGAACCGCTGCTCTCTGAGGCGAGCGTGGAAGTTTGGTTATACTGTCCGGTTACGGCTGAGCCGATGCTATCTGGTAACAAATGGATGAAATTACAATATCATATAAAGTTGATTCAGCAACAGCAATATCGCGGCTTAGTGACTTTTGGTGGCCCTTTTTCAAATCATCTTGCTGCCTGTGCCGCGGCTGCGAAACTAAACAAGTTTAATGCAACAGCCTATGTCCGTGCAGACAACATTGATCCAGATAATCCTACCTTAGCATACTGCCAGACACAGGGAATGAAGCTAATCGCAATCGATCGCCAGAGCTACCGACAACGGCAGCAACCGGCTTTTATCGAGCTGATTAGCAAACGCCATCCTGGTTATCTAGTTATTCCAGAAGGAGGAAGTTCGGCAATGGGAATGCGCGGTATCGCAGGTTTAAACCTTACTGATACCCCGGCCGGTCCGGCTGATATTATCGCAACGGCATCGGCCAGTGGCGGAACCTTAGCCGGCATAATAACAGCAGCCAGTCAGGCAGGCGTTAAGGCTAAAGAGATTATTGGGCTGGCCGTAGTAAATGACAGCTCTTTGGCCGACAAAGTTGCGGGGTTACTGACAACACCAGAGGTTACGCCCTTGCCCTGGCGTATTATCACCACAGCAGCTGAACATCGTTATGCCAAATGTCCGGTGCAGCACATTGATTTCAGTTGTCAATTTACTAGACAACATGGCATTGCCATTGAACCTGTATATACTGGCAGAGCCCTGTATAAGCTTTATCAAATGATTGCAGAGGGACAGTTTGCTCCTGGCAGCAGGATCAGTTTCTTTCATACCGGCGGCTTGCAGGGCCTGGCTGGATTATACTACCGCAAGTTAATTAATCTGCAACAGTACCGGTTACTATCTGGGGCAACGGTTGGCTAAAGTAAAATCCCTGGCCGCCGGCTACCCCCAGTTTTTGCAGAGTCTGCCATTCTGTCTCCAGCTCTACCCCAGTTCCAATCACCCGGATCCCGCGTTCAGAGAAATGAGAAATTAATCCTCTGACAAACAACTGCTGCTCCAAATGTTGATCAATATTACGAACAACCGAAGGGTGCAGTTTCGCTGACTCTATCGCCAAATCATCTGCATATGGCGGTATATCAATCGTCAGGCCGACCTGATCTATAACCAGCTGAAAACCGAGGTTAATAATTCTGTCCAATATCGGTTTTAATTTATCATAGTAGCGGATAAGGTGATGCTCGGTTAGTTCCAGCGCCAGCTGTGACGGGTCGAGCTGGCCAGAAACGACTATGTGCTCGAGCCATTGCTGCCAATCCTTACTTAACAGGGAATGGGCGTTAATATTGACACTACATCTTATTGCACTGCGACTTTCCAGAGAACCCAGCCTGGCTGCCCGCAACAATACATGCTGGTCAATTTGCAATGTTAGGCCACAACTGTAAGCCATCGGCAGAAATATCGCCGCCGGAATATTTTGCCCCTCGGTACTTTGCAACCGAACCAAAACCTCCTGTTGCAATAGTTCCTGTTCTTGCCAGGAAAATACCGGCTGAAAACTTAAACTGAAGCGATGTTGCGCCAACGCCTTGGTTAATTCAGATCGCCACCAGACTGAGCCTTTTGCTGCTGGTTTTTTTTCCGGTTCAAAGCCAAAGGCACTATTATGGCCGTATAGCTGGGCGGTGCGTAGCGCCATATCGGCTTCAGACAACAATTGATACGTGGTCTGGTTACGCTGATAAGCAACATAGCCGATATGCACAAAGTCAGCACTTAAATAGTTGGCAAAACAGTTTGCCCGACCCATAGCAACTACCAGCGTATCAGCCAGATTAGCCATTTCTTTTTCTGAAATACCGGACAGTAGTAGCACTAAGTCGTTTTCTGACAGCCGTGCTAAAATCCTGTCCTGGTATGGTTCACAATAACTGTTGATAACTTCGACACAAGCTTTTAGACAGGCCAGTTGTTTAACCTGACTAATACTGTGACCAGGATGGGATACTTCAATAATAAATAAGCCGCCGGCGCCTTCTTCAGAGGCATCGCTTAAAAAATGTTGTAGTTTGCTTTCAAAAAAAATACGGTTGCCAATCGCCAGTTCATGATCGATCAAGCCTTGCACCCTAACCAGATGGCGCACCTCGTGATCCCGCCTGATATAATTCACCAGCCGATCATTAATCTTTTCCAGTCGAATTTCCGGCATTAAATCACTACGATGGGTTAATTCTAGGCGCTCTTCTAACTTTTTAATCGCATGATCAACTGTTAATACGGTGGTAGCCAGAGAGCGCCTATGCCATTGCACCAGAAAAAAAAGTCCAGCCAGAAAAATGATCAGTGCAATATTAAGCAGCGAGAAAATTTGCCAGCCAGCAAGTTGTGAAACAGGCAGAGTTAATGACAGAGTGAAGAGTATATTGGCAAAAATAAAGCAGCAAGCCAGGATAATAAACCAGCTGGAATAGGTTTTTTGTTTAAACAAGCTGGCAAGTGACACAAGCAACTCCTTTTGACTGTCAATACAGTGTTAACTTAATTTAATGATTTGTCCAGATATTACCCAATTTTCCAACGTTAAGATCAGTATGCTAAACGCAAAAAGGCCTACCGGTTAGGGTAGGCCTTTTGCTTGAATTGGGAGCCTGGCGGTGTACTGCTCTCGCATGGCGAATGCCACACTACCATCGTCGCAGCTGCGTTT
>TARA_R100000656_G_scaffold104176_3_pt1 | contig 38725 bp, 83 predicted proteins | sample TARA_R100000656 | Tara Oceans TARA_R100000656 (sample SAMEA2622517) | marine metagenome | biome: marine biome (ENVO:00000447); feature: mesopelagic zone (ENVO:00000213); material: "saline water (ENVO:00002010), including plankton (ENVO:xxxxxxxx)" | depth 350 m
GGCCGACCATGGATGACCCGCTCGATCGAGAGCCCTCGGGACTGACCGCCAAGGGCAAGTGACAAAGGGCGTGTACCCGATCTAGGTGACCCAACCCTGGCCATACTAGGTAGGGAGCCGGGGCACCAGCCCACCAAACCACCAACCGAGGAGCAACCAAACCACATGCTACTCTATAGCAACATGCGCCGCCTGTCCGATCTCACCACCGAGGAGATGCTGCCGCCGGAGTACGAAGAGTTTCGGGAAGCGTTCATCAAGTGGGAGTCCGCCGAGCTTCGGTGGAAGGGAGTTTCACCGGAGCTTGCGAAGATGACCGCGGAGCAGCTGTTCACCGACGAAGAGAACTCCGAGACCCCCTTCGCCAAGCGGAACAACGCTGTCAAGTGCAACCGCACCATCCCCGCCAACGAACACCACGGACCCGAGAACTTGCCGGAAGTTCTTCAGTCCTTCGGTGCCTGATCTTTCCACCTAATCACTAATACACGAAACAAGGAGAACCACCATGAGCTACAACGTTTACATGATCTACCCCGAACTCAACATCGGCTACGCTCCCGGCGACCTGCTCGCTCAGGGCATGGTTCGAGCGGTCGAGATCAAGGTCGGTCAGGCCGACTCGGAGTACGAGGCGCGATGCCTGGCGCTCAACCTTGGGATCGCCAACCTGAAGGACCGTAAAGCTCGGCGGAACCGGAACGAGGACGACACCTCGACGGTGATCGGGTTTGGTATCCGGTCCCGCTACACGCCGCCCAAGACCTCCCGTCGGCAGCACGAGAAGACGTACCAGTGGGAGATCTCCATGCAGGACATCGAGATCATGATCTACAACGAGGTGCAGCGCCGCAAGCGGGAGGGTATCCCGCTCGAAGGGACGAAGGGGAAGAAGTGAATGGTCTGTAAGCGATGCGGTGAAGACACCACCCACCTGATCGACTGTCTGTACTTTGGCGATGTCGAGGACTACCAGCGAGCCACTACCGAGGAATCTCGCTGCAAGGACTGCGGTGCACCCCTCGGTGACGACCACTACATCGGTTGCCGCTGGCTGTTCGAGGTCACGGGCACACAGTGTCTAGATGATGATTGAGTTAGTATGCACGATTCAAGAATGGCCCACCTAACCCACGAAAGCTGCGTCCGTGAGGGTTACATCTTCGCCGAGATGCCAGCCGATTACGACCCAGCGCTAGTGACGTCCGAGGACTGCGCCCACGACGGTGCCATCCGCGTCCTTGGCGTCGAAGAAACCGAAGCTGAGATGGAGCGTTAAATGTGCCCTACAGAGACAGTGACATGACCATCGAGAAAAAGCTTGAGCAGATCCACAACGACATTTCGGTCGACCTTACGAACTTACGGGCTGAAGTTCGTCACGCAAGAGCATTCAGCAAGGACAAGATGCAGACTCGTGCAGTCGTTGTTAGTCTGCTCTTCCTCCTGATCTTCTCACTGGCCGGTCTCGGAACTTGCGCCCACTCACAGTGGCTGGACATCTCAACCACCGAGGGCAGATGCTACACGGCATGTGGCGGGGATGTGGAAAGCGTCACCGAAGAAGAGTGTATCTGTCGCCAGAAAGCTCCCGAAACCAACGAAACTCCCTAACAGCCTCAAGCTCTAGCCAAACAAACAGAAAGCAGGAAACACCTTGAGCATCCCCGCCATTCAGGAAGTCACGACCGCCTCCGTTCTCAAGTACCTTCGGGAGATGGACGGTCCCTCCGGTACCTCGCCCAAGGGGCTGGGTCGTGTCATGAAGGCTCTCAAGACGGACAAGTACCGCTCGGTACCCTCTCTCGTCAAGCACTCCAATATCAGTGAGATCGTGGCTCGCGGTGCGGTGACGTTCCTGGTCGCGAACGGCCTGGCCGACTCGTACCGCGACACCAGCAGCCGTAGGTACGGTCGTCCCCCGACGTTGTACCGGCTGCGGAGCCGAGCGGTCATGGCCAGCGACCAGGTGCTGGCCGACGAGTTCGGCTGCCACCCGAACCTGGTTCGGTACTACCGAGCGGTTGTCGAGTTCGGCCCGGCGACCCTGCGTGAGCTGGACGAGCAGCTCCCGGGGCTCTCGTGGTACTCGGTCAAGATGCAGCTCCCCAAGCTTCGTGACATGAACGTGGTCTGCCAGAAGCAGACTCAGGGACACACGCATGTGTACTTCGTGGAGGAGCCCGAGTCTGCTCAGGAGCCCTCGAACCTGGAGTTGGCGCAGGCGGCATCTCAGGGTCAGCTCACCCAGACGCAGCAGACTCAGCTGAACTCGATTCTTCCTCCGATCAGTACCTTCGCTGGAAACTACGAGGGCACCGACCTGACCATGGTGGAAGAGACCGAGGAGCCCATCGAGATTCGTCCGCTCATCGAAGATGCGCAGCTTACCAAGGCCCTGATGACGCTGACGGGCATGGCGGAGGCGCACAGTAACGCGACCGTCAAGGCGGCTGAGATTCGCTCGGCGGGGCTCCTCCAGGTGGGCCAGGTGGTCGGCGGGGCTATCTTGCAAGGTCTGACGAAGATCGCCAGCGCCATCGAGAGCACCGCAGCCGCGAAGCAGGATCGAGAGGAGGCTCACCCCGACGGGGTCAACGGGAACGAGACCCCTGCCGTAAAGGTGGCCTCGGACAGGGGTACTCTCCTCCCGCCTGGTGGGCGTACTCCCGGCCGCCACCCGGGCCGCAGCCGCAACGGCTCCTACCGCTCCTAGTACAACAACCCAAGGGAACATGAAGTGCCCCGCAACCCGAACTCAGAAAACCCCACAGGGCTGAACCATACGACTGTAGGGGAGTTCTTTACTGAGGACCAGTTGCGGGAGTTTCCCCCTGCCAAGTTCAGCTCCAATGTGGAGTCGGAGGCGGCAGGGGACATGTTCCCGTTTAACTCGTGGTTGGTGCAGCGGATCCAGTCACCCCTGCCTAACGGTGGGGCTCGTCGTCTTCGTCCCCACGCACCCCTAGAAGGAACCAAGTGGGAGGAGATCGCCGACTTCTGTACGCTGGACTACATGGGGGCTGCCGAGTTCGAGGGAACTACCATCCCCGCAGTTCTAGCCGATCTTGCCTCTGCCGGGGACGAAGGTGAGCTAGCAACCGCGTCGATGGTTGTGCTTCCCCACGTCTACCAGAACTCGGGTATCGCAGCACAGCATAACCCAGAAGTTCCCCCTCCTGGTTTCTTTCCTTCTAGCCCTTTCCGGTTTGATCTTACGTACCAGCGTGGAATCATGGTTCCACCCACGAGGCCCAAGCGCCTCTACGTGATTGCTCCGAAGGAAAGTATTCAACCGGCGGTGGACCGCATCAACAGTATCGTGGCGGACCAGTTCGACATGAAGTGCGAGCCGCTCTGTTGGCTGGGTCTAGACCCGATCCACAAAGACGACGCGACTTACCGAGGCTGGTTTGAGTTGGACCACGGGTTCATGTTCTTCACTGACCACGGCATGTTCCAGAGCTTTGCGCAGCTGCTCGGCGCCACCAATGATTGTGATCACGCAGACCTCCCGGTCGAGCCGCAGTTTGAAAACCTGCGAGGCAGCAAGACAGAGATCAGCGACTTCATGGTGGCCAGGTCCATGACAGGCGAGCCCAAGGGTTTGTTGCACTGGTGGTGGACGCTGAAGGACCGCGCACAGATCGCTAACATGAACATCGAGGATACCCCAGGGTGGCCTGACAACCCGGATTGGGACTTCTATCCTCAGGGGGTTCCAAAGAGAGACCTGGGTAGCTGGGATTCCACAGAGGGCCTGATGTCTCGATTCAATACCTATGGCACCAAGCCACGTGGCCGTAACATTCAGAAGTTCGAGGCAACGAAGAGAAAGGTACTTGAGAGGGGCGCTACTAAGGCACACCAAGTGTGTTGTACTGTTTGCGGGTACTCCGCTATCAAGTCGGCCAACGGCTTGAGGAAGCACTACGATATGTTGCACCCCGGAATTCTGAAATCCCCCAGCCCCGTGTACGGATCTTCCGATCCCTTCCCTCTACCAAAGGTCGACTAGTGTTTCATCTTCATGTGTCCTACAGTCTCGGCCACTACGAATGGGGCGAGCCTGATGTTCAGCTGGCCAGGGCGGTAGGACGAACCACCGACGCCTCTGGAACAGACTTCATGTCTCCGCAGCGGGACCTCACGTGGGACTTCGAAACCACGGAGGAACTGGAAGACGCCATCAAACGCGTCAACGCACTGAACATGAACTTCCTCTCGATTTCATTCACAGAATCACAAGAGTAAAGTCAATGACTATGCAGTACCCTCCTTTTCAGGACATGCCGTGGGCCCTGTGGCTCGACGACATTCGCAACCCAAGCGTTTACTTCGACGCTCTAGGGTACACGATGATCGAGGAGGTCAAGGACCTCCCGGTTCTGTGGGCCCGCGACGTGGAGCAGGCGGTTTACTTCGTCAAGTCTTTCGGGACTCCACAGTTCATGTGCCTCGACCATGACCTGGGTGTGCCTGCGTACTCCAACACCCCGGAGAAGAGTACCAAGTTCCTTGGTTGGCTCGCGAACTACGTCAACCTTGTAAAGCCCATTCCGTACCGCACACACTCGGACAACCCCGAAGGGTGTAAGAGCGTGGTGGCGTTTCTGGAGTCCTGGTACAAGTCTTCCCTGCTTCCAGGGAACGAGCACGCCTACCAGGCCCTAAAGAACGAGGAAGAAGAATGACACAGAAGGAAGTGATCGCGCTGGCACTGATGCAAGCTGCGATTAGGAGGGTCAACACTATGGGGCTCTGTATTGATGTCGTTGATGCCGATAAAGACATCAAGCCCCAAGACGTTAGAGTACAGAGGAGGACCAGTCGTGGGCCTGACTTGCCCGCCGGTGCGCGCAGCTGTCCTGCGTGCCTTCCTGAGGGGTGTGCTTACTGCGGCGGGCGCGGATGGCTCGAAGCCTCTTCGCCGCACTTCCCCGTTGATCCCACGACCTGGTCTATCGAGCACGAAGTCGAAGCGCTTCTACAATCCCTGGGCGGGTCGTTAGAGTTGGAGCGCAGCGAAACAACTCGTCGCAACGACACCGCTTGCGTCGTACAAGCCCTAGACAACGCCGTGGCCCACACGATCGAAAAGATCGCACTGTATTATGAAGGGCAAACTGGCCTTACCTATCTCGGCCCCGAGATTCGACGTCGGTTTCTGTTTGGAGAGGAATGAGTGCCAGCGCCTGGCTGGTCCACCAACTACTCATGGATTACTATGCACCTACTTCTATGCCTTTTTATCCTGTTCATGGCAGGTCTTGCCGCGGTCCTCATGCAGCAGGGTGAATTCACGGGCGATAACCACGAATCAGACGAAGATGACGAGCCAAACTGGCCTGTAGGGCCGGAGTAGAGGCAAGGTCTTTTAACATGACGAACATCATTGACGAATTTACGGTTGCCGTACGCACTGGTATTCAAGCCGTGGTGGCGGAGAAGATTGCCGCTACAGAACAGGCGCACAGGGAAGAACGAGAGAGACAAGGCTCCCTCGAACGAGAGAGGCGTGAGCTTGCCCTGACCAGGAAGAGGAAGGCTGCACTGGAGTGGGCGAAGAATGAGCTACCAACCGTACTCAAAGCCCGCCTCCCCGTTCCTCTGGTTGTACAATCAGGGATTGTGCATTTCACACTTGAGGCGAGTACCCACCCTCTCAAACGGTCAGACTGGCCCCCGCATCTCAAACTAGAGCCTGTGGTTGAAGCTTTGAATCTCATCCCAGGGATCAAAGTTCTGGTCGCGGACGCCAGGAACGAATCTGGTAGAGATGCCAGTGAGTCCTGTAAATCGTACGTGATTAGATGTTCCCTTGATCTCAGAAGGCTAGGATTACGTGACGAAGTGGCTTTCTAGCTGTGAGGAAGAAATCGAGCATATCTTAGCTCGCATCAAGCGCTAAAGTAGACTGGTATAGTGGTCAACCCTGGCCATACTAGATAGGGTCGGTGGGCTGCAAAGCTTGCCGGCCCTTTCTGCAATTCATCATTCAACTCAGGAGAACCACCATGGGTCACTACATTTCCACTTCCGAGCTTCCGCCCTCCGTCTCCGCAGCCCTTGAGAGCGTCGGCTACGGCCGCAAGGACATCGAGGTCAAGGTCCAGGAGAAGATCTCCCTCAGCCCCACTTCGGGTGACGGTTTCAAGGGGTTCGTCGTCGCTTGCAAGCTCGACGGAAGCCGCGAGTTCTCGACCACGTGGGGCAGCTGGGGCGGCACCAACATGTTCACGAAGACCGTGGACGATGCCTACCAGCTGATCGACGTGCCCGCCAACATGGGCTTCCTCGTCGGGCGGATCGGTGGCGGCAGGCCCACGTACGCCTCGCTGGTTGTTGGCCCCGCCAACATGAACCCGACTCTACTGCCTCCGCAGTCCGAGCTGACCGAGAAGGAGCGCTGGGCTCTAGGCGTCTTCAAGACGTACAAGAGTTCCTACCGTAAAGAGAAGCTCCGGGAGCGGGGCGTCACCGCGGAAGAGATCAAGAGTCTCGCCGACCGGGGCTTTCTGAAGATCGCCAAGAACGGCGCCACTAGCATCACCACCGAGGGGAAGAACAACGCAGCACGCGTCTTCTGATACCTATGGCAACTTGGTCCACATACGGAGTCAAGCCCAAGAGCTTGGCGTACAAGATCCTGGGCAACAAGATCGTCAAAGCGATCGCACACGACATGGGCACTGAGTACCGTGTCGTGTGGAAGCCCCCTTCTACCTACGAAGGACCCACGTGGGACGGAACCACATTACGCAATAGCTCTCATCCTGAGATATACGGTATACACGACGTGGCGCACCTCATGGAGGCGCCCAAGTGTCGGCGTCACCTTCCCGAGTTTGGCCTGGGCACAGACCCCGGAGGGAGCTACCCCTATGAGTATGATGACTACCTCACCATCGATCTCAAAAGAGCCGAGCGTGAAGAGTGGCGTGTCTGTGACCTGCACTGGGCGCTGGCTGCATACGTAGGTGGGTTAAGCCATGCGTCCTTGATTGAGGACCACCTCAACATGAATGAATCCCCTACCGTCACTGTTGAAGCTATCAATCGTATGCAGAAGTACGTAGATCGTGGCTGGCTCCCGGATAACTTCTTGGAGCGGGTCCTCAAAGTCCAAGCGAAAGAGCTAAAGAGGGACTCTTATGGGGGATAAGACATAGTGGAATCACTCAGCTCTGCACTCGACTACTACCTGATGATGTTGCGGGCGTTCCCCTTCCAGATCGGATGGCTGACCTGTACGTCCCCTCTCCTGATCTGGTTAGCGTGCGTTCTTGGGAGGCGTCTTTGGAGCTGGCTGTTCGACACTTACCGATAGATCTATCTTTCGTCCACACGTAAAGTCGCCTCAGAAATGAGTTATTTTGTAAGTAAGAATAACTGAAAGTAGGAAGTTTTGCTCGACTACATGAAGTGGACAGAGTTCAACTCTGTATGGCCGTGTAACCGGTGCGGTGAGCGGTCCTGCCAGGCTAAGAATCAGTGTGACGACTTCTTCCTGGACGTGGGCATCAAAGAAACCAGTGGTCACATCGACGCGATGTCGGAAGAGGAGTTCGTAGCACACAACTCCCTTCCCGCAGACATGCAAGATGCAGAGCGTATGATCATGTACAGAGCGGCGGCTCTTCTCCGGAAGTGGCGTGACGAGCCCACGTTTACCACTGCGCCCACTATCGTTCCACCCCCTACCAGGTAGCTGAGACATGCACTCGTGGCGGAAACCTCTCGACAAGTTCACTCTGCGGTACCTGATAGAGCGTATCACGGAAGACAGAGAGCTGCACCTGGCCAACGCCAAGGAGGCCAAGGAGTACGGAGAGTCGGCTCACGAGAACTTCCTCATCCGTGCGGAGGAGTGCGCTCGCATCCTTCAGCAAATGAAGAAGCAGTACGAGTCCCTGCGCTCTACCCCTCCGCCCCCTGTTCCGCCAGCTGCGGGTGACTCCTTCCGGCGCCCCGTGGCTCCTGACATCACGGAGGAGCCGCTTCGCCGCGCCACCTACAAGCGCAAGAACAGCTGGCCCTGATCCTTCATTACCCCTCACCAAGCTGAGACAACCCAATGACCACGAGTAGAGTACGTGCCGCGGACATGTTGCCAGGTGACCGAGTTCTGGAGGAGGGTCTGCGTGCTCTCGGGTTCGACACAAGGGCCCGTATCCAGGTCCGCTCTGTCGCTTTTGAGAGTAGCGACCGCATCCGCATCGCCTACAGCTTCCTTAGCTCGGTGAGTGACATGTGGCTCAACAATGAGCTGAGTTTCCCTGCAAATACGATGATTTGCGTCGAGCGAGCGTGACCTAGAGAGGCCAACCCTGGCCATACTAGGTAGGGAGCCGAGGGGCTGAGGCGACGTTGGTTGTCTCAGCCCCTGCTTATTTTCCCTTGACTTCTTCCGTGCCGCGAATCAGATAGATGAATGAGCCGAGGTCGCGGAGACCTCAACGAGAGAACGGCGGGCACGGGAGCTAGAGTGGCCAACCCTGGCCATACTAGGTAGAGACGCCGGGACAGCACCGGCAACCAACAACGAACCGCTAACAGTCAGTAACACACCGGGTACGGGACCAACCCTACAATGAGGTCCCAGAAAGACACCAGTACCATGGCCAAGTCCACCACCAAGTCCAGCGCCTCCACCGTCACCTACATGCAGCCCATGCTGGAGAACGGGTTCGGCAGCGAGCTGGAGAACGCGGTCGCCGCGCTCAACAACATGCTGTGCCGGGAGGGCCGCACGGCCCAGGATCCCGCCTCGATGCTCCTCGGGACCATCAAGAGCGAGCTGGGGAAGATGGGCGTCTCCTTCGACATCGTCCCCCGCCCGCTGGGTCTGGCCGACGCCACCCCCAAGGTCACGGTCCGCACCGAGACGCCCCCGGCCACGCCGAAGAAGCGCCGCAAGCAGAAGAAGACCAAGCAGTCGAAGGCGAAGGCCACCACCTCGGACGGCACGGTCGACCAGCGGACCATCCACCCGATGCAGCGCAAGGCGGCAGAAGGCGTCCGGAAGATCGACCACGAGGAGCTGGAGCGTCTCCAGGTGGCCGGGACGGTCGACGAGAACGCCGACGCACCGTACGGCTGTGACTCGGACGGCAACAAGCTCGCCCCGTACGGCGTGAAGACCAACGGCATGCCGGCCAAGCGCCGGGGCAAGGTCGCCGTGGCGTCGCCCACCGAGACCGAGGCCACCGAGAAGACCGAGCCCAAGACGGCCCCCAAGGCCGAGACGAAGCCCAAGGTCGCCCCCGAGACCCAGAAGGTCGCCCCGAAGACGGAGCCGTCGACGGACACCACGGCCGTGGCGGACGCCGACATCGACCTGACCGACCTGGACGATCTCGACGGGCTGTTCGAGGACGCCGCGATCGCCTGATCGCAGCAGCTCTGTAAAAAGGGGGAGAGACCGCTAAGGCCTCTCCCCCTTTTGCTGTTTAAGGAGCTGCACGTGTGCACACTTGAGATTTTCAGCCCGAAGAACGAACATCTAGCAACCATCCTCGACTTTCCTGGGGTTCCTACAACGGGGACTAAGGTCGTCGCTCTTGTGGGAGTGAGGATGAGGGGGCTGAGGATTGCAGAGGAACCTGAGTGGGCCTGGGTGGACGGCAAATACTGCGCCGTCGCAGTGGCTTTCGAGTTCGATCTCACGAAAGGGCAGGCAGCTCGCTTCGCTGCTCTCCACAAGACGTCGTCCGACCACTGGAACGGACGCTGAAACTACGCCTCCAACCAGTTACTTAACTGGTATGGAGGTAGCTATGGTTCTTGAATATGTCGCACTCGCTTACTTCGCAGATGGTACTCGAATCACTTTCTGGAGTGAGGATTTCGAGGAAGCGACAGCAAGAGCCGCAGCCTGGCACGATATCTACATCAACGACCTTTGTGGAATGAATACGAACGGCGCCCGTGTGGCGTCGATTGTGGTTAAGTTCCCTGATGGTAGGGAACAGGAGCTATACACCTGTGCTGAGTACAGACGCGGTACACCTCTTCGCAAGTTCGAATAGTTCACTCTTCAATCCGGCCAAGGATAGATCCTACTTGGTTGTCGACAACTACACGGAGAAGGGAGTATGCTTCACTTCTCACATCTGCAAGCTCGGACAGTTCCGAGAGACTAGACGTGTTGACTACCTGAATCTCTACAACATGCGGAACCCAGACCGTAGCGATTCCCTGATGCTGAGTTACCTGGAGGGAGCCGACAAGGGCCAGTCCCACGAACTCAACTCCATCGTGGTGGTCTCGTACCTGGGTCACAGCCCTGTGGCTTGGTCACTGGCTTTCCATACCCGGGTGGTCAGTTGCCTCGATGATGAGGGGGTTGATCCGGAAGAGATTCCAGAAGATGATCCCGACGCCGCGTACTTCAAACCGTTCCGGGCCTACAACCTGAACGTCTTTACGAATCCTTCGTATCGTGGTATGGGACTTGGGTATGCGACCGTGGACACCATGGTCAACTACCTCAAGGGCCGCAAGCGCCGCCTCGTGTGCCAGCCCTGGGACGCCGCAGGCTGGACGACTTTCATGAAGGCGGGTGTCGAAGTACTCGATCCTGCCGCCCGCTTCAAGTAGCTGATTTCGCTTTACTTTTACTGTTCATGCTCTGAGAGGGGCAACCCTGGCCATACTAGTTACCGTGGCGGGGAGGCCGTGTTGGCCTTTGCTCCTCACCTCCAACCTGAAACCCTCAATAAGTAGATAGGCAAAATCATGGCACGTAACTCATCCACCGCCCCCGGTATCCAGCGCGTCGGTCACCTGCTCCGGTTCCCCCTCACCAAGGGTGGGAGCTGGCTCGTCGACCCGGCGGAGATCGTCTCGATCGCAGCGCACAACAAGGACCACAACGTCACCGTCTGTCGGCAGCGGGACGACAACTTCAACTACTTCATCCCGTTCCCCCTCGAAGTGGTCGACGAGGTTGTCACCCAGGCGCTGGGTGAGGGCGACGAAGATATCCTCGACTGATATCTCTGCTCGCTCTAGTAATGACTAACCTCCAAGGAGGTCCCCATGGGCTTCAACAACTACGACGACGATGACATTCTCCTGGACCCGGTACTGATCGCCCAGGACGCAGAGCTGCAAGCACAGGAACGATCGCTCCTGTACGTGGCTCACACCACCGACGACATCAACGAGTACACTCGGCTGCGGAACCAGGCGGAGGAATTCAACTACGCCCGAGGCAAGATGAGGGAGGCCGCCGTGTATGCTCGCCAGATTCGCGAAGATGACCTCGAAGAGCAGCGGATCGCTCGTCGCCGGGAACAAACGCTTCAGCAACTGGTGGCATACTTCAACCGGGAGGTGGCTCAGCCCCGCATCGAAAACTTCCGGGCGAAGAGGCGAAAGCTCTGGCACGAGTACCTGGCGTGGAGCGACAACGGAAGTTCTCGCCCCATCTGGGAGTACCCCAACATCCAGGAGAAGCGGGCGTACCTTCGCCTCACCGACTCTGTGCTGGTGTCGGTAGCCCACGGCATGGACCACTGGATCGAGGCGGAGCCGTATCCTGGGCAGGTGAAGGACATGTGCGTGTTGAAGCTGCCGGCAGACGGCAAGCTCGAAGACGTGAACCTCGACGAGCTGAAGAGCCTGATCGCAGGTGGGGTCATCGATATCACCAGGCACGAGTTCAGGGTCCGTCCCGACGTGAGGGAGAACGCAAAGAACTACATCCGTAGGGCTTGTGCAGAGAACGGGTGGTCGGTCCCTGGTGATTGAAGCGCCTGAGCCTCGAAGGAGAATTAGACGATGACAAAGACTAACACCAACACGCTCGACCGCCTCCGCAACACCGACGACGTTGAGCTGTACGAGACCGACAGTCGAGGCTGCAACCTCACGGAGGCCGGCGCGCAGTTGGCCGAGGCTGCCGGCCTGACCGTCGACGTTGATGCCTACGGCAACGCGTATGTGGTGGAGACGACTGGTGAGTGAAAGCGGTGACCCCTCTGACTAGTGCGTTGGTTTTCTTTCTCACTGCTCTTAGTTATTAACTCTTAGGCTGAGCAGACAGCTGCTCAGTGATGACCCTGTAGCTCAGCTGGATAGAGCAGCGGATTTCTAATCCGCAGGTCGCGTGTTCGAGTCACGCCGGGGTTGCTTGAAAATGGTGCCATCGAAAGGTCAGTAGATATGTGGTTCACTTTCTCACAAGATCGCAACGTTAGCCCATGGCGTGACAGCTTCACCATCACCGAGCAGGCAGGACAGTTCGTCCTCATCGAGGTGGAAGGTATACGCGATGTGAGGGAGGCCAACGACCGGTTCGAGAAGTTCACGGGGGAGCACCTCCACCGGTACGACAGCTCGTGCGGCTCGTCGTACGACGACGAGGACATCCACCGGCCATGGAGAGCGGTTGACACCGATACCGCTAGACACCGTCCCACGGTGCTGGGTCGTAACATCGAGGACCCCGAGGACCTGAATACTTTCCTCTACCTGTACTACAGCACGCTTAGCTGCGGAGAAGCGGGCCTGCAAATCAACATGTACTTCGCCAACGGGGAGAGCAAGAAGCTCACCTTCAGCGAAGAAGACTTCAAGAGTGCCAGGGCTGCCTGGGCCGAGACTCGCCCCAAGATGTGGGCGACACTCGTGAACAACCACGGGGCCTTCGAACCACGCGTGGTGGTCCTCCAGAGTTACGGAACCAGGGCCCGGGACTACTGGTATGATGTCGAAGGAAACTTCGGAGGTGAACTTGTACCCGAGGGTGAAAACGCCACGCGGGACGACGGTCCCGCTTACTACGCCTCTGCAACCAAGGGCAAGGTGGAGGAGTACGTGAGCGGTGCACTACGCGTCTTCAAGGCGGCCGTTGCCGGTGCTGAGGCGGAGATGAAGAAGATCCGCGGCACCCGAGGGACCACCAAAGAGCACGCTCTGGGAGCGAACCGCGCCCTTTGCCTAATCAAGCAAGCGCTGAACTGAGCAACCGGAAAGAAGAAAATCATGAGCCACCTCGTATACATCGTCTCCTGTTCTGGTCCGAACCCCGCCAAGGCGTCGAAGGAGAAGCTCTTCCTCGACTACGAAGAGGCCGAGGCCCACGCCGCGGAGCGTTCTCGGGATGACAAGCCCGCCAAGTTCTCCGTGTACCCCATGGTCATGGAAGAACTCCGCGATCCCAAGCCCGATTCCAAGCTCCACCACGGCCGGAGCCGGCACAGGATCAAAGACAACCCCCTCGAAAAGCGCTTCGCCGACATGTGGGAGAAGCTGAACGGGTTCGACCCCGGACGTGGAATCCTCTCGTACCTGCTGGCGAACGACAACAACCGCCCCGATGACGTGAACGAGCGAGACGCCGAGGTGGCCGCCACGGTGATCCAGTGGCTGGGTTCCCCTGTGGGGATGGGGTTCGTGCGTGATGTCCTACAGCTGGACAAGATGAGAGACGCGCTTCGTTACCTCAAGGAGTCCATGGACGCCACGGCGGACAGCGCCCCTCCTGGGTCTCGTGGTTACATCCGCGACAACGCACGGCAGGTCAAGCGAGTCATCAACATCCTCGACAACATGAACGGCTAGGCGTGAGGGGAACGCATGGTTGATTGGGAGGCCATGACGCAGGTGAGGAACTTCATGGTCCAGAACCAAAAGCTCCTGCCTCTGTCGGCGAAGAAACTACACAGCCTCATGGACCCGAGCTGGAGTACCAGTAAGATGTCCCACCTCATGGATCTCCTTGAGGCCAGCGGAGACGTGGTGTCCGATACAGTGCGGTACACTAGCGAAAAGCAGAAGGAACACAACCGAAAGTACGCAGAGTTCGGCCTGCGGTTCTCTACCAAGGTCCGGGTCTACTCCCTCTCACCTTCCCTGGCGATCCCTCACGAACTATTCCCTCTCACATCAGCAGGGCACGATGAACATCAATGACTACCTAGTCCAGTACAATGACACTCACGACTTGCGCCCGTGGACTGCGAGCGAGCCGGACAAGTACCGAAAGAAGATGGCAGGACGCTCTCTTCAGAAGGTGGCTGCGGGTGTCGTAGCCAGGGCACTCAAGATTCACGAGAGGGTCGGCGCGCAGGGGGACCCACGCTTCGACAAAATCTACACTGAGAAGTGGAACGCTCAGTGGGAGCTGTTCTCGTCGAGCCTGCGGCCCGCGAAGAACGAGACCGAAGAGCAGAAAAAGGCACGACTCAACCAGCGCAATAAGTCGTGGGTCACGCTGAACGCGCTCGACGCGTTGTCGTATAGCGGGGTGCGCCTCGGTGACATGCAGATCGATGTCCGGCGCGCACTGAAAGGGGAGAAGTAATGCATCTAGGACCTATCAGCTACCGTGAGCCTGCGTCGGTCCCTCAGGCAGAGGAGACCGAGCCAGAGCCGGGGCTCTCCAACCACGAGATCGAAGTGGCAGTGGTCTACGGCCAGTGGCTGGAAGACTGCAAGGCGCAGAAGTGGCAGAACATACGAAGCATCGTGTTTGAGATCTTCTTGATTCCGATCACGGCGCTGTGGTATACAGTAGTTATGCTCGCATGCGTCCCCGTAGATCTTGCTCGCAGAGTTGTCTACGGGAGAGACTTCTACCTCAGCGAGCCAACCATGGTTGGGAGGGCCGCGCTCCTCTGGTTTTCATGGTTCCCTGTGAAGTACAAGCCTGTCGAGCCGTGGAGTTCCGTTGCCGACGCGGAGCGTGCGACAGCAGAGAACGAGTCAGTCGACGCGTTTCGCCACCCACACTACCAGAAGAAGTACCAGAAAGCCCTGAGGGCTGAGACCACGTGGAGTAGGCTGCGCAACTCGGACGCGGCCCGAGAAGTCTACCGACGATACCTCAAGGAAAAGTACGAGAGGGTTTGCTAATGAAAGAAATGGAAATTCCGATGCCTCCCGACTCCCCTGGTGAGTCCCCCTACCGTAAGAACGCGCGGCCCCCTGACGAGGACGTAGATAAGATCATCTCCGACGCGGAAGCCCTCGCGCTGGAGATGGGGGAGTACGTAGAGAGTCATCACCCTATCGGCGGATCCCTGCTCTCGACGGCGTTCATCGAACACTACGACCAGGTGAGAGGGGCCACTTACTTGAAGTGGCGTGAGGATGTGACCAGCCGTAAGTGGCATAGGCTGGCCCTGATATTTCTCGCGCCACTGTGGATCCCTGCGTACATCGTGTGCGAACTGTGGGTAGTGCTCCACTACTTGGGCCAGAGAGTTCTCTATGGGACGAAGGACAAGTGGGTTCTCATGAAAGTGAAGAACCCCATTGCTGCGTTTCTGAGGAGTGAGCCGCGACCGACGTTCTCTGTCGTCCTTGGTCAGCAGGGTGATAGGGCACGTTCCGCGGCCTATACGGGAGACCTCCTTGCCGAGCGTGCGGACAGACTCGCTAACGTGTGCGACATGAATCTCTCCGACAGTCTCTTGGCTGTGCAGTTGGATGACCTCAAGCGTCTCTCCAAGACACTAAGGAAGCGAACAAATGAAACGCGCTTCACAGCTAGAATGCTTAGGGGAGAGGAACGAAAGTGGCGGTTTGACGTGGAGGACTTTCAAGCCCTGGCTCAGAAGGTCAGTCGCACCCATGCTCCTTCGGCGATCTCAGTGCTGTCTGTGTACGACAGAGCGAAGGCTCTAAATGCACTTTGACGACGAGATAGATGACGAGATACACCCCGATGAGCTGAGGAGGATCTGGGCGAATAGGGAGCTACGACGAAAGGTACGGGCGCAGCGTGGTGGCCCGTACACCGGTCGCTGTGCTCGGTGCGGAAGCTCCGACCTGTGGGACGACAACCTGTCCTATGGGTGCCGCAAGTGCGGACTAGTACACGTAGGCAACATGTAGAGGGGCCAACCCTGGCCATACTAAGAGGGGTCGGGGAGCCTTGGGCTTGCTGACCCTTCTTGCGTTCCACCGACAACCAACCACAAGGAATCAACCACCATGCAGACTCAGAACCACGAGAAGTCCCCCGTCATCTTCAACATCGACAAGTCCTTCACCGAAGAGGACATCGAGACCATCCTGGTGTCCGGCTTCGAGGGCGGCATCGGGTACTGGGCGGTCCTGCTCGACCTGGAGGAGCCCGAGAACGTCCCCGAGCGCCTCTCCAAGATGGGCAAGTGGTACCGGGCCATCCTGGCCGGCGGTCACGTCACCATCGCCGACACCGAGGAGCACTACCGGGCCGGTGGTGACGTGTCGAAGATTCAGACCTGGCGCCTGGACCTGGACGCCCTCAAGCGTGGCCTGGAGGCTTGCCGGAGTCACGAGTACACCTGGCGCAACGCCCAGGACGCCTGGAACATCGACGCCGACGTGGCGGACAACATCATCCAGTTCGCCCTCTTCGGGGAGCTGGTCTACGGCTGATTGATTTGGGTTAGCCCCTAGCCGTCGAGAAGTTCTCGACGGCCTGGGAGTAACTCAAACCACAAAGGAGAACCACATGAACTTCGAAGAGAAGCTTCGAGAAGCCGAGGAACAGTACGACGAAAGGGTGTCTGCCATCGCGGAGGAGGTGCGCCGGACGTTGCTGATTCCTGTGTGTGACAAGTACAACATGCTGTTCATGGCAGGCAACGGTACCTGGTTCCTTGAACTCACCGACGAGGAGGGGGAGAAGTTCTCCGTTGAATCCCTGGAGGCACAAGACTCGGAGTTTTGCTTCTACGAAGACAAGGCAGAGCTAATCAAGAGGCTCAGGGAAGATCGAAACGTACGGAAGCTGATCGAGGCTCTCAGTCTATCCGTGGGAGATTTTGATCTGGGCAGTGTCACTAACGACTACGACGGGAGGCAGTGATATGTCGAACTCGATGACCGAAGATGACTTCTGGGATCTTTGGGAGACCCAGGGTTCCCAGAGGGCATACGAAGTACTAGAGGTTGTCGGTGGTAGGTTCTACGGTGGTAGGTTTTACAGCGAAGGGGAAGAAGAGATGACCAACAAGACCAAGACCAAGGAAAAGTTCAATCAGCGGCTGGCCTCCTTCGTGGAGTGGTTCGTCGACCACGGAGGTGATGTCGACGGGACCGCGTTCAACGATGCATGCTCCGAGCTGTTCGGCCTGGCACGTGACTGCGTGGGCAGAGGCAACCCTGTTCCGCTGGTTGTCCAGAAGTCGCAAGGCATGTTCCTGTTGGACGCGGCGTGTGCGCTGATGGGTCGTCACGTCCCACAGGAGCTTCTGCAAGTGGATTGCCTCCGCGTGGAACGATACCTCAACGCTGGGCGGCACGACGACGATCGGGTAGTCGGGCTCGTGGAAAGGAAGTGAAGTAGGTATGAGAATCCCCGAGAAGTGGATGCGCCACATGCTAGACGTGGTGGCGAGCAAAGCCCCCGAAGGTGAAGACATCGAAGTCAAGTTCGCCTCGGAGGGCGGGAACCTTCTAGTGGTGTCCAGGAAGTGCACCGGGGTGGGCGATGATGGGTCGCCGGTCTACGCCTGGGAGCTTCAACCCGACCCGGAGGATGAGTTTGGCCCAGCCAAGCAGCGGATTATGCGTGCGGCAAAGGAGCAGTCGCCGCGTGAGGCAATCCGTACGCTTGGCAAGTGCTGGTCTGACCTGGATGCCATCAGTACGATGGCGGAGGCGCAAACACGCATCGTCCTCAGGAAGATGGAGGACCCGGAACTGGCTCCCATTCCTCCTGGCCTGGCAGGGGCGTGGCTACATTCCTCGCTATATGCGGTGGACAACACCGCGAAGCTGGCAGTGCGTGCAGCACTTCACGCTTTGGGAGATTTGGGAGAGCGCAAGCTGTCGGTACAAATCTGTCGAATGGCAGGAGGCAAGGCAGAGGTCGAGTGGTGGGACGTCAGAGAGTCAGAGCTAGTTTCTAGCTGGATATTCTACCCGTCGGAACTGAGGTGGCCAGGTCTACGGGCCAAGGTTTACTCACCAAGTGAGCCAGGATCGTTTCGACTGATCTCGAAGAGATTCTACAACGCCTTCGATCTCATCGACGACCTCTGTGCCGCAGCTGCACAACCGGAGTAGGATAGTCATGTGTATGCAGCCAAAGTGCGAGCATCTCTGGGAGCCCCTTCCTAGATGGCAGGCCCGGTATCGGTGTACACACTGCCGAGTGATTGCTTGGCGCCCGAAGCTGGCGTGCGGCTCTGGGTCCGCCGAGATCACACCACTCAAGTGTTCCTGGAAGTCTCGACGGTCAGAGCCCGCTTGCCACAACCCGGCTACTCACGTTCGCAAGGATGTGAAACATCGGAGAACGCATACGTGCGATGCCTGCCTGCTCAAGTGGGAGGAGAAGCAGCTCCAAAAGTACGGCTACGTCCCTGACGACTCTACTTGGTAATACCAGCAAAGACGAGAACCTAGAAACTCACACTGTGTGAGTAGAAAGAAAACAATCATGAGTAAAACCACCAGATACGAGAAGCGAACCGACATCCACCGTGTGGGTGCCATCGTCCCCGCAGACTACGAGTACCTCAGGAGCTACTCCCTAGCTGGGTCGGAGGGAGGCTGGCCCGTCCCTGCGTACGGGATCAACTGCGAGCTGGACTACCGGACGGAGAACAAGAAGACGGGTGAGATCAAGAACGGCGAGCACCGGGCCGACGGTCGGTGCTGCGTGATCGGTTTCTTGCATCACTCGGGACTGAACCGCCCGCCCAAGGGAGCCCCGGGAACCTGCACGGTGTGCGGAACCTGGCACCGGCACGGAGATATCTGGCTGCACAAGCCCACCGACACGTTCATCTTCGTGGGGCACCAGTGTGCGGACAAGTACGAACTCATCGCAGACCGGCAGCAGTGGGAGCGTGATCTGGGCAACGTCCGTGAGCGGTCTGCACGGGAACACGCGATTGCCATGCGACAGGAAGAGCGGGAAGACTACCTCGCTGCTACTCCGAAGGTCGCCGCTGCCCTGGCCTGTGATGGGGTCGAGAAGCTCGTGCAGATCCGAGAAGCGTTCATGCACTCTCGGTACACTTCCCTGACGGAGAAGCAGGAGAAGTACGTGCTCGCCCTGCACCACCGCTTCCTGCACCCCGAGGAGGAGAAGCCCAAGGTTCCGGCGCAGATCGAGGAGGGCAAGCGCCAGGTCATCGAGGGCACGATCATCTCTGTAAAGGAGAGGGAGGACCTCTACCGTGGTGGGGTCAGCTACAAGATGACGATGTCCATCCCGCACGGGGAAGGAGAGTGGCTGTGCTGGGGCACCGCACCCGCGGCGCTCTGGCCCATCCCGGAGGGGAAGCAGCACCGCGGCTCGAAGATCCGCATCAAGACCCGACTGAAGCAGGGACGCGATGAGTATTTCGCGCTGTCTTCCAGGCCCTCCCTGGTCGACGTCATCGAGTGGGCGAACGCAGAAGAATAGAGTCTTGAGGAGCACACATGAAAGCCCTGTACGAAACTTACACAGCTCACTGTCATGTGTGTGAAACACAGCTTCAGTTCACTTGGGACGACGTGACGTATAACCGGTGGCAGGCCGCTCACTTGATTGAGTGTGTGGCCTGCCGCGCGGACATTGAAGTGGCAGGCCCAGGCTCCGACGCCGAGGCCATCAAGGAAGTTCGTACGAGGTTCAAATGACGATGCTAATCGATATCGAAAGAGACGATGAAAAGAAGGTCGAAGTAGACTCTCTGCCATTTGGACAGGTGTTCAAAATCGGTGAAGCCTGCTACGTGAAAGTCAGTACCGTCAACCCCCATTTCAACGAAAACTTGGCGATTATCCTGCACTCCCCGACCAACCCATCACGAGTATTCTCGCCCCAGTACCTAGACAAGAAGCAAAAGGTAATCCCCCACGAGTCTACGCTTCACGTCGGGAAGGTGAAGTAATGGACTGGTCATGGTTTGACGAGATGTGGTGGCAGTGGGATGAGCAGCATGTGCCTCCACACCATGGGGACGACGACGAGGAGTAGTCCAGTGTACGATCCGAACAACAGTGAGGTTGATTTCTACGCAGCAGACTTTGTCTGGGGATGCGAGCAGTACCTGCGGGGGAATCTAATCTCACTGGTCTACAAGCTCACCTACTTCAAGAGATCGGCCACGCCACCTGATGCGAGCGGGTTCGAGCGCGAGCTTCAGAAGCTGATGCGTGACAAGGGCATCACCTTGGAGCGTATGACCTTCGCGGAGTTCGCAAGACGTGCGTACGACGCGGTGACTAAGTAACCCAACCCTGGCCACACTAAGCATGGAAGCCGAAACCACCAAGCTCAAAGGAAAGAACATGGCAGTCAAGGTACACAAGTTCGAAGTGGTCATCGTCGACACCGACAACGTCGGGCCTGCGAAGCTCGTGGCAGACCTGGAGACGTCTGACATCGTCCGTGTGATGGACCGCGAAACGATCGAGGTCGACGGCTCGACCCCCTTCAATCACAACGACTATCGGAGACTCTTTCCGAAGACGAAGGTCACCCCAGAGCAGATGGAAGACCTGAAGGGGCTGGCCGCCGACCTGGAGGAGGCGGCCAAGCCGTTCTATACCTTCAACCTGAACAGCCTGGCGATCGGAAGCCTCAGCTCGAAGGCGGAGAAGGTCTACAACACGAGCTTGCACGTGGCGAGGTTCATGCGCTGGCTCGCAGGCGAAGAAGACTAACCAACCCGCAGAAACCACAAGGAAATAACCAATGACCTGTGACATGATCAAGGTTCAGTACACCTCCCAGGAACGAGAGTTCGATTCCCTGGAGGAGGCCGCACAGTTTCTCTCCAGGCTGGGTCAGCGCCCCAGCCTCGACGGGGAGGAGATCAGCATCGAGTACCTCGACGACGAGCACGGCCCACTTCACTCGGAGACGTGGCTGTGTCTCCAGGACTACGGGGACAGCGAGTTCAAGATCAGCCCGTGGGCCGACACGGGAGACTTCGACAGGGACTGCTTCTTCCTTGATATCACGGACGAGGAAGAGATCGAAGACGCCCTGGAGCACTTCAGCAGCCGGGGGCTAAGGTCCAACCTTAGGAGAGATCGCATGGTACCTTTCCCAATTCGCACCACAGAAGATGAACTCATCCTAGTCGCTGTCAAAGTCCAGGACTTTCCGGTGGGGGCCCTGCTCTTTGATGGGAAAGCCCTTCACAGGGTGACTCAAGTCACTCGCACCAAAGACGGCATGGTCTTTCTCTCCTTTGAAGGGGAGTTCTCCGTTGAAGGGGAGAACAAGACCATGTCGAGAGGCAGGGGCGCCCGGGTTCCGCTAGTGGCAGGGGTTAGAAACGCTCTACTAGTGGGCCTCCTCCACTACGAAGGCTAAGTCCCAACCCTGGCCATACTAGAAGGGGTCGGCGGGAAACCGTCGGCCCCTTCGAGAGTTAATCAGAAAGGATGAGCAATGGCAAGTCGACAGAAGGTTACGTCCACGCCTGAGGAAAACCACCTTTGGCAGTGGCTCCTCAAGAATCGGCCCAACAAGAAGGGTCATCTCTACATTCAAGGAGAGAGAACCCGTTCGGAAGTCTCTCCTTACGAACTGTCCTTCGCTGACAAGAACTTCGTTTTCCTCATCGAAGTTCATGAGGATGAAGAGAAGCCGAGTGATTTCACGGTTACGTTCTGGACCGTGGCGTATGTCGGCGACCCTCATGGGAAGAGCGGTAACTACTATTACCACTCCTATGCTGGTTCGATTGGCGGAGACACCAGAAATCTTCAGGAAATCCACCGCAAGGGCGGTCTCCAGATTGACACGTTCTACAACGACGACTGAGAGGTACCATGAGCACACGACGACGGCTTCGAATGAGAGATGAGAGAGGGCGTCGCTTGCGTGGGTACTTCTTTCTTTACCACGATTTACCAATCATCTCCTTCCATCGCACGAAGCGCTTAGCGAAGAAGATGGCGGATAGACGAGCGCGAGAAGTGATGGAAGAGGATCGCAGGCGCATTGAAGAAGAGAAAGAGGACGCATACCATGAGTGAGTACCCGCTAGGCGACCAGAGAAACAAGCGCCCCACGCACGAGATGGGCAATGGGGCTGACGTATTCGTAGCTGAGAAGTCCGATGGTGCCCTCATCGAACTGCTTGGTGGGGAGTACAACAACCAGGTCATGCTCTCTAGTTCTCAGCTCGGCGAGCTGAAGAAGTTCTACGGGTTCGACGAGAGCGAAAACCACCCCCTCATCAAGTCCGGTGATGTTCGCAACCTGTTTCGTCAGGTGGAGATCGACGGGGTGAGGATCATGGCTTTCCTAGCCAAGCACGGCCTTCTCGAACAGGGAGAGGATCCTGTTCGGTCGCTGGCGTGGGCCATCGACCAGGAACTCTACCGAACCACGCCCGACATCTGGAACGAGGGAGAAGAGGACGAATGACCACTACATTCTACGGAAAAGAGTTCGACACTGTGGGGGAAGAGAACGAGAAGCTCCTCGACGCTGCCCTGGTGGCCTACCAAGAGAGCTTCACTTACACCTCGGAGTGCTGTGCGGCCGAGAGCACCAGGCTCATCAGCCCCAACACGTTCCGGTGCGAGAACTGCGACTCCCTGACCCGCAGCGTGATCACGATGGCGGAGGCGCGTGACCTCCTGGCCTTCTTCGCTGCGGACCTCCTCACCAACACCAAAAAGAAGCAGAGTAAGGAAAACACATGAGCTTCGCAATCATGTACAAGATCAATCCGGACGGGACCCTCGAAGGAGCAGCGGGGTACCAGAACGCCCATGGGTTCGCGGCATTCGTCTGGACCTCGCTCGTCGAGCGTTACGGGCTGACGGAGGATCAGTGGCGGGCCGACAAGACCTTCGAAAAGGAGCCGATGGACTACGGTATGTTCGGTTCCTGGAGGTACGTCTGGCACCTGCACGCCCAGGGAAAGCTGGGACTCGCGCCGTGGGAGCACAACGTTCTCATGGCCACCTACGACCGGTACATGGTAAAGGCCGAGGACTTCCAGGTCTTTGCGGACTCCCTGGAAACCTTTGCCGCGGAGCACAACGATGAAGGCAAGCGTGTCTGTCACCTGAAGACGATGGCGGATGACGTTCGCAAGCTCATCGATTCGGATGCGATCGGGGTGTGCTGGTGGCCGATGAATGTGTCCGATAACCTTTGGTCGACCTACGACTACGAGACGGACGAGTCGGTCTGGTACAACTTTGTCGATGAGGACAACCACACCGTGGCGAAGATCCTCACGCAGGAGAACTCATGAAGCTATACCAACTCAAGGTGAGGCGAACAGAGGATCAACCGGAAGGGGCAAACTTCGACGAGTGGTTCACGTCTCTGGAGAAGGCCAAGAGTAGGCGGAAGAAGCTGATCAAGGAGCGGGCGGACAGGACATCCAACTATCTCGTGGGCCACGACTTCGAGATCTACCGCGTGCTTGTCAAGGAAATGAGCCCTCGTAGTCTACTGCTGGCAGCGCTGAACGGCAAAGCGTTCGCTACTCACAGTGAGCAGGTGGTCGCCCCCTACGACCCTGAGGACCGCGAGGGGCAGGGCTGGCGAAACAGGTGGGAGTTGGGTGGGTTTTCGCCCAACTGGCTCCAGCTGAATTCGCGATTCGACCGGGAAATCGGGCTGGCTCTGAGCCGGTACGCGTACCGGTACACACTCAACTATGGGCAACACATTGCTCACCAATTCGAGGGCCCAGTGATCGGGCGGGGTGATAGAATCAGGGAAGACGAAGACCTCATCGAGAAGGCTGTAGAGTGGGCTGAGAACCTCATCGGAGAAAAGCATGAACAACGACAGTAACGTAAACGTAAACCGGTACTTCAAGGACAGCAACGTAAAGCGGTACTTCAACTGGCGGCGAGAGCTAAAGTTGATGGACATTCAGATCGAGACTATCGAGCAGGAGCTGGAGGCGTTGCGCGAGTCCAAGAATATCCAAGAGAACCTGTGGCTCACGTGCGACCACATCTGCAACAGGTACACGTTCGAGAACCGCGACACCTGGACTCGAAACAGCCTTCTCGATGAGGTGACCGCTGTTCTGGGTGGTTGTATGTCGGAGAGCGAAGAGTTCATCGACTCTCACTTCACCAAGAACGCCACGTACAAGTGGGACGCGGATGACCGTCTAGCTCGCACCCCGGTATGATATCACGATGCTAAGAAAATGTCGCCTGATTATCGCTATCGCCCCCTTACTATTACTCGCCACAGGGTGTTTTACCAACGGTAGGACCGTCGCCCGAGCAGTTGCGCACAGTTTGGCTGCGACAGGGGAGGCGCTAAGTTGTCCGGGCGGCAGAACAACGAGAGGCTACTGCTGTACTCAGGGTTGCTCCTGCGGTGGTTCATGTATCAACTGTGGGTATACTTGTCACCGTGACGTCTATGGGCGTTACTGGTACCAATAAAGAGAGAACTGATGGCATGGCTGAGCGGAAAGAGATGGTGAACTTCAGGGCTAGCCCTCGTCTCGCCGAGGCTATTCGAGAGGCCGCCCAGAAGTCCTCCGTGTCTACTTCCACGTGGCTTCGTGCTGTAGTAGCAGAAGCTGCGGGGAGGCCGGACCTGGCAGGAGAAGAGGGGGCGAAGATTCTTCAGACCCCCGCACGACCGTTCAACGAACAGCTCGACGAGCAGATTCGCGAGATTCAGCAACACGCCCGTGGAATCGAATGGGCTGCGAACAGCTTGAGACTACTCAATAACCCAGACAGAAACAACCACTAACCAGAAAAGAAACCACCATGCAAAAGAATCCTCCCACCTGGCACACAGGCATCAAGCACACCGCCACGCTCTACACCCTCAGCCGTGCTCGGCAGGGGAGCGCGGAGCCGCCCAAGTTTCTCTACGCCAGCACCACCTCGGGGGCCGTCATCAACATGACCCGGGCAGGGGTCGGTCCTCGCGGGGAGTACGACGTGCTCGGCGAGATCATGAGCTGCGATGGCGACTCTTTCGAAGAGGCGATGACCAACCTTCGGCAGACGCTGCTGGTTCACCCGCTGTTCGAGTGGGCCCGCGTCTGGGTCTGTAACAGCCGCTGGGCGCACGAGACGACGCACCTGCTGCGACGGTACAACGAGGACGGGTACCTCTCCAAGCGCCTACAAGAGTGGGACCCCGACGTCTGGGAGCGACCCGAGTGGGCCAAGGACTTCAAGTACCCCTGGACCCAGCCCGATCCCGCGTACCTCCTGTAAAGCACTCCCTACCACCCCCTACCACCCCTCGCCTGCCACCTTCCACGCGACAACAAGGAGCCTCCCATGGCCAAGAAGACGAAGACCAAGAAGTCCAAGAAGCCTTACAAGGTCACGGTGCACAAACCTGACTATGAAGACCTCGAAAGTGACATCATTGACGAGAACGTTGAGATCGCCATCCAGGCTTTCCAAACCCCCGAAAGCTTTGCTGAGGCACTGTCCGAGGCGTGGGACACCCATGTGCTAGTCCCCGGCGTAGACAGGGAGGACATCGACGCATTCGACCATGGTATCATAATCGACGTCACAGGCGAAGGCGAGCTACGGATGTGGGGCACCATAATGGCGCAGCGCTATCGTAACCTCACGGATGAGGAGAAGAGGGTCCGCGATAAGAAGCGTCAAAAGGAAGAGGCAGAGAAAGAGAAGACGCGCGAGAAAGCACTTGAGCGACGCTTCCGCGCGGCCTTCCAGCACCTGGGTGACCTCGTAGAGGAGGACCCCAAGAGGGCCAGCGAGGAGCTGGCCAAGCTACAGAGGCACGTAGCCAAGCTACAGCTGTCCCTGTCCGAGTAAGGGATAAAGGATCGATCATCATGATGACACTGTTGTTGAGTTTGGGCGTTCCCCTGCTGGCCCTCATCGCTGCGTCGGGTGCGATGACCTACGTCATCAAGCGTAGGCACGCTCGCAATGAGCTGGCGTGGCAGGCACGGGAGCAAGCGGACAAAGAGATGGAGGCCGTCTCTAACCTGGGGTCCAGGATTCTCTACGACTCAAGCCTGACGGGCGACGAGTGGGCAGAGATCGACGCCGAGGTAGAGCGCGCAACCAAGACGGGATGGTAGGGAAGATGAAGAGATTCATGGTGTTCGCAGGTTCCCACTACTACCCAAGCGGTGGAATGCATGACTTCGCGTCTTCCCACGACACGAGGGACGAGGCAAGAGCCGCTGCGAAGAAAGCAGTGGCGGCAGGGGAAACAGGAATCCACTTCAATGACTGGGCTCACGTGTACGACAGTGAGACGGGTGCGTGGTGGGACGAGGAATCAGAGGATTGGACAGAGGAAGCAGAGGAAGTGTGAAGTTCAAGCTCCTAAACCCTCAGGACCGGTACTCCGACGTGATGGGAGTACCGGTCCCCGAAGACCACTTTCTTCTGGACGTGTTCGCGAGCTTCCCTCGCAAGCAGCACACCGACCTTGAGCTGAACGAGCAGCACACCGACCTTGAGCTGAACGAGTCTACCGAGGTCGACATCAGCATGGGCAACGAGACCCGTCACTACGTAGTGGAGCGAGTAGAGTAACCCTTAAGCGGCCAACCCTGGCCATACTAGGCTAGGTGGGACGTCCCACCTAGCCTTTTCACGTTCTGCCCCGAAACAATCACCAAGGAACAATGGAACAATCATGACCTACGACATGTACGGACTGCTCAACCTCGACGAAGCCTACATCAAAGCCACCGTGGGGTGGAAGCGCCTCTACGTCTCGCTGGAGACGAAGTACTACGAGGGCCAGGCCCGAACCCTCCTCGGGAACAAGGCCACGGAGACGGTCTTCCGTGCGATGCGAAAGCCCGTCTACGGACTCTCGGACATCGAGGAGGCAATGCGAGAGGCGATCGAAGACACCTGCACCCTTCAGCTCAACCTCTTCGGCGGGGAGTTCATCGAATGCTGAACTGTGACTGCTACACGAACATCGACAACATGAAGGATGTCAAGTGGCCCACCTCCTTCGTGTTTCCCCCTCGCGTGGGTGACAAAGTGGAGGGAGAAGATGCAAGGGGAGGGGCACACGTTCTCACGGTGGTAAGAATCACGCATACGATGAGGCACCGTGGCCCTGTGGTCATGGTCGAGCTTCACCGCTGAGAACTATGCAATACATCATCAAGTTCTACGAAGACCACTTCCAGCGAAACCTGAGCTGGCTGCTCGATGCCGGGGGCCTGGAGGACGTCGGCATCGAGCAGTGGCGTATGGTATCGACTTCCTTCCGCGAAACGGACGTGGTAGAGACCAACTACCACCCCACAGCGAGAGCGCGAAAGGAAGCTCCCGCACCCCTGAGGCACTACATCAAGGCGACCCAGGAAGTTCCGAGCCGCTCCTTGTACTATGGATGCGGACGTGACCTTCCAGGGCTCGAAGCTTTGAGCCGAGGAGGACAGACCGAGGTGGTGGGGTACGATCCCTACCACCCGGACGAGAAGTTCCGCAGCGAACCACAGGGCGCATTCGACGAGATCGTTTGCGTCTACACCCTGAACGTAGTCCCCCAGGACGTGGGGGAAGAAATCCTAGACCACATGGCATCGATGCTCAAGCCAGGAGGAAAGGCTTTGGTTTCGGTGCGAAGGAGAATATAATCATGCACACGCACACGGCACGCGACATGGAAAAGATGATCGTAACGAATGTACGCTCGTTACTTCCCCGACACAATCCCGGCCTCGGGCTACTGTTCACGTTCGAGATAGTCTTCACGTTCCACGACCCCACTGACATCACTGACCCCACTGAGAAGAGGTCCGTGGAGATTCTCGTGGAGCGCCCGGACAACTTCACGAGGGTGTTCTCCCGGGTCTTTTCAGGGGTCGAGGACCGGGGTCCAGCGCTACGTAGAAGCGCACTGAAGGCAGATGTACTGGAGAAGTGGGAAGAGGAGGCATCTAAGAAGTGGATGCTCGACTGTGATCACGACTCGGAGTGGACGTCCTTCAAGGTGCTGAAAGAACTGGACTCGTACAGTCGCAGAAGAGCCGAAGACATGCCAAAGGGCGAATACTAACCAAAACAAGGGGCCAGGGTTAAAAGACCTTGGCCCCTTGTCCCGTTGCGAGAGGAAAAAGACATGACAGATGAGAATGAGCGCGAAGGTGAGCCGGTCGTCATTGACACCTGTTACAAGTTTCAGGGATCTAAGCACATAGGAGACGGGCTTTATCGCGATCTGGTTGAGTCCCCACAAGTACTCGGTTACGACCCCGACCAGCTTACTGCGATGGGGGATCAAGTACAGATCAAAATTCCTCGCGTGTCGGCGGAAGACTTCGTGCAAATGATGAGAAGTATCATCGCGAAGGCATCAGAAATGGGTGAGATTCAGCCAAAGGGGAGCAATATCGGGGAAGTTTTCATCTACCAAGGGGAAGAAGGCGACCTACGATTTGGTGGGGGCTATCTTCTTCTCTACATCCTCCGAGATCCCACTGAAGATGAGGTGAATCTTCTCCGGAAGTCGTGGAAAGACCGTAGTATCGAAAGAGACCGAGGAGGGAAGGACAGCTTGACGAAGGCGCTGTGTTCCGTAGCAGACTACATGGAGGAAGACCCGCAACTAGCGTACGAAACTCTCTCATCACTCTACAACAGAGCTGCCCAGCTCACGGGGAATAAGGAATGAGCTTCGAAGGATACACACAGAGCTTCTGTAAGAACGGTCACCTGGACACGTACGAACTACCCACGTACGGTGACACGCACAAGTGTTCGATCTGTAATGAGGATTGGGCCATCGAGAACATCGTAGACGACACCAACTGCGAGATGTTTGGGGAGATCCCGCAGGACGTACTGGACACCTGGGTCGTGCAGGGAGAGCGGGAGGAGATGTGCAACCTGGGACACCTTCATGTCGTGGGCAATACGGTCTACAAGATCCCAACGGAGGAAGAGATCGAGGCCGCGCGTCATTACTACCACGAACGTGATGGGTGGGTAAAGATCAACCCGTAGAGTGGGGCCCTGAGGGGCCCTACTGCTTAAGGGCCAACCCTGGCCATACTAGATAGGGAGCCGGGGGACTGGCCGCCAACCAAGAAAAGAGAGACCACCAATGGAAGACACCGAATACCCGAACCGCCACGACATTCTGCTGGGCACTGGCACCCCGGAGGACAACGCCGACGCTGGCTGGTGCACCGGTCACGACACCAGCGACGAAGCCGAGGCACGAGCCCTGTTCGAGAGCGACGAGAAGCTCCGGGAGATGTTCCCGTGGTTCTTCAAGCAGCCCCATGTGGTGCTCCGCGAGAAGGACGTCATCGTCGCCCTCATTCCGCCGGAGGGTGAAGAGGAGCACCGCGTGGTGGTCAAGGCCGACCCGAAGGCCGCGCAGCAGGCCAAGCGACGCGAAGAGATGGAGGAGCGCGCAGAGCGCCGCGAGCTGGCCATGGAGGCCGGGATGCTCCACGGCGTGGACGCGTACAACGAAATCATGGGGTACTGATCATGGAAGAGAACGAAAAGGCAATCGAGATCAAGGTCAACTGGTCTCTGTTCTGGAGAGACTACTTCCGGTGGGCCATCCCGTTCCTGTGCGGTTGGTGGGGGAGCGCCCTCTTCACCTACCTGACGAGCTGAGGAGACTGTCTATGGACCAGCACACAACCTACCTGAAGCTTCAGGAAGCCGTCCTCAAGGAGGTACAGGATCTTCGGAAGGAGGAAGACCGCGAGGAATGGGCAGCCGTACTTTCCCGGCTCGGGATGCTGTACGAGTTCGAGAGTCTCAACGGGCAGGATGGAACTGTCGTTCGTGCTCTCACCGAGAGGGACGCATTCGAGGAAGCGTACAAGCACCTCGGCTCCGAGGAAGAGATCATCCTGGTGAGGGTCCACGATCCTCGTGACGGGAAGATCGTCATGGACACCTTGGCCGACGCAGACAAGTACGAAGACATGCTCGACGCAGACGAAGACTACTTCGACGGCAACGACTGAGCAGAAACAGCAAACAACGAAAGGTCAATGACATGAGTAAGAGTAAGAGTAAGTACCGAATCACTCTGACGCTCGACAACCGCGACAGGCTCGTCTTGGAAGCGGACCAGGAGCGCCTCAACTTGATTATCTCCGACATGGGGGATGACCCCACTGCGTGGGGTATCGTCAACTACATCTCCAGGGAAGCAGATCTTGCGAGAGCACAGAACAAGAGGCTCGACCTCACGTTCGGTGATGGTGAGAACGTCATCCACGTCATGGACCTGCGTCAAGTGGTGGCGATCAACGTGGAGACGGTGAAGTAACATGCACTTCTGTGCCGACGAAGCCATGGCGATTGCGTCCGCCGTGCCCCTACTGTCCTACCTGGCCATGCGAATCCGTGCGTGGTTTGGGGGTCGACGGTAGGGCCCTGCCAGGACATCAATACCACAACAGAGGATCCGAGCAGTGCACATCAATAATCAGATACAGGCTACGCTACATAACAGCTTGTTCCCTCGGGCAGCAGAGGAAGACATTCCACTGAAGCTTCGGTGGCTGAAGCGGCTGGCATCACAACTGGAGAAGCAAGGTTCTTGGGCTCCGATGGAACCCGAGAAGGTGGAGCGGGTCATCAGTGTCGTGGAGCAGGCAGGGGACCTCGTTCGACACTTCCCGGCGATGAAGGTAGAGAGCGTGAAGGCGACGGTGGGTGAGGAGTTCCACCAGGAGATCGCAAAGACAGACGAACTCATCACGGAGATGTGGGATCTGTGGCAGGACCTGAAGGAGAAGCACAACCCGCCGAAACCAAAGAAGCCAAAGCAGGGCCGCGAAGTCATCGACAACATCGCGGATAGAATGGCTCCGGTACCGTCCTCGCTTCCCAAGGGCTGGGTCCCTGCCAAGAAGCACGAACCCAAGCTGTGCCACGTCACGGGAAAGGTTCGGTTCTCCTCGGAGCGGCAGGCCAAGGTAGCACAGGGACGAGGGCGAAAGAAGGATAGACTTCGCGTCTACCGCTGCCCTCATTGCAACGACTTCCACATGACCAGCCAGATTCGTTCCATGGACGAACCCGACGCGAACCCCAAGCACCGCCGTCGCCGTCGCCGTCGCCGCCGCTAACCACCAACCACCAACCAAAGAAAGAGAACAGATGCCGAAGATCAAAGACGCCAAGGGCGCAGAGATGAAGCACACCCAGCTCCTAGTGGACTCCGAGAATGGGGGCATTCACCTGGTCTACCACGAGACCGCGGTCATGAGCCTGCTCCCCACGGGGGTAACTCTCCGAGACGGAGGGTGGCAAACTACGACCACGCTGCGGCGAATCAACCAGGGAGCTGAGATCTTCAGGATTCCACTGAGTGTCTACCTGAAGGATGGCAAGTGGATCATCCGATTCGGTCGCACCGGGATGGAGTGTGCCTTCGAAGACGGGATGGAGTTCCCGCCTGGCGCCCTGGGCATGAGTGTCGCCGAGATGGAAGACGCGTCACTGCACGTGAACAAGACGCGCCGCCCCAAGGATGCAGCCACCAGCTCCGTGGAGCTGTAACCCACACGCTAACAATCAACCTACCCAACTACCCTACCCAACAACACTACATGAAAGAAAGCACCATGAGCAAGATCAATCACGAAGGACCCTATGGGGTGATCAACGAGGACACGACCTACCTGCGGTTTCCGCGGCCCGTCGACGAGGAATACAACACGTTCGGTACGGCGCTGGAGAAGGCGGCACAGATGGTGGCCGATGGCCACGCAGAGACCGTGTCCGTGGTCCGGGCCCGGTGGAGCACTCAGCAGAACTGTTACGTCGAGCTGGGCGAGGGCGGATCCGTACACATCGACGCCACGATGTGGGATAGTCAGGAAGAGGAATGACCCCCTTTGGAGGAGGAACGATGCATGTCTTTGTCGAAGGAGTGATGTACCACATCAATGACCACAACCTCAAGCTGCGGCCCGAAGAGTGGCTCATGGTCGCCCAGAGGCACGGGGAGGACGTGAACAAGGTCATCGAGATGGTCGACACCCTCATGTTCCGGGGCGACAGGGACGCGGCCTACATGGTGGGCTGCTACCTCCTGGACTGCCTGAGAGCGCAGCCCAAGGACGTCAACCTCATCAAGCTGGGAACCACGCTGGCCAACGCGCTGGAGAGGAACCTGAAGTAGAACTGGTGTGAGCTTTCTCAGACAGTGAGTAAACGCACTGTAAATAATGAATGAATAGGAGGTTCTGCTGATGAATGATCACGAGCGTAGAGACAGAAACCCTGGACGTGAGCGTGGTCTACGTCACGAACCGGTGTTCCGCCCCCTCCTCTCCGACACGAGAGAGGCCAAGCTCAAGAAGGAAGAAGCCTACATCGAGAGGATGATTCGGCGAGACAAGGAGCGTGGGCTGGTCTAGACGCCACGCCGTACAGATGAGACAAGGGCTGCCTTTCGGGGTGGCCCTTGTCTCATTAACCAAGAACGTTACTTAACTACGACAACACAACAGGAGTGCCCATGAAGACAGTTTGTATTCTACTTTTCTCTCTCGTTATCGGCTGCCAGGTGGATCCGGTGGCCTCGACGTCGCTCGCCCTTTGCGCAGACGGTGCGCCAGGCTGCGACGATGCAGGGGCCACCGACAGCGGCACCGACGCCGGTCCGAGCTGCGCGCTACCCGCGGGGCCGCTGTGCTCTGGCTCGCGCTGGCTCGGCGACTCCAGCGGTTCGACGATCGGCGGGCTGCCAGTGATGCTCGCGTCGTGGGAGCAGTACCAGGCCGGCGTGTTCCGCGTCGGGCAGGGTCAAGCGGGCATGACGTGGGCGAGCCTCGACGTGCTCCAGCTCGACGCGGACGACAAGATCTCGTTTCTCCTGGACGGCGGTCAGGTGATCAAGCTCCAGGATCATCCGCAGGTCGGCAACCTGTGGTGGTTTGGGGACGTCGCGCACGTCTGGTTCGGCAACACGCTGCGCCGTGACGCGGACCTGACGTTCCAGGGCACCAACAGCGGGAGCGCGGCCGAGGGCATCGCGAACAGCCTCACGATCCGCGGGCAGAACATGCATGCTCTCGCGGGAGCCGCCCTTGCTCAAGGGGGCGACGTGGAGATCCGAGCCGGGAACGCGGCCAGCGCAGACGGTCTTGCGGTCCGTGACCCTGGCGAGGTCGTCATAGGCGGCGGCCGGGTGGGCTACGAGACGCGAGGGAATATTGCCCTTCACGAGGAGCCTGAAGATTGGGGAGGTATGGAGGGCGGCATCTTTGTGCGCGACGTCCGCACTGCGCCCACGGCCGACCCAAGCGCGGGCGGCTACCTCTTCGCGTCCGGCGGGGCGCTCTACTGGCACGGGTCGGCCGGGACGATCACGCAGATCGCAGCTCCCTAGGGTCGTGAATGGTGTGAGGGTTGGCCCTTGTCTCGTTAAGGGGCCAACCCTGGCCATACTAGATAGGGAAGCCGGGGAGCCCGGCTCGGCACTGAATCGAACCACCGACAACCACAGAGGTAATCAATCATGAACGTCACCAGCCAGCTCCGCACCTTCGCCGACAACGACAACCGCGACGAGGTCCAGGCCAGCTACGAGTACCGGCGGGACTTCGTGCGAGGCTTCATCGACGCCTGCGACGACACCTGCGACACCGACACGTACACCTCCGACGCCTACATGGATGGTCAGGATGCGTGCGAGAACTTCGAGGGCATCTACGGTGAGCCGCCGCTGCCCGAGCACGCCGCCGAGGCGTACGCCGACTGCCAGGTGAACGGCAGCGGGCACAACTTCACCTGGCTCTGATCTTCAACCACCAGCAGCAAACCAGACCACCTGAGAAAAGAAGGAAGAATGAGCGAAACTCTGCGAATCTACGTGGCCTGCCTGGCTTCGTACAACCACGGTGACCTGCACGGGGAGTGGATCGAGGTCGACCCGGATTGGGACATCTCCGATCTGGCCGAGGCCATCAGCGAGCGGGTCCTCAAGACCAGCAAGCACAACGGGGAGGAGTGGGCCATCCACGACGTCGACAGTTTCTGTGACTTCGGGATCAAGGAGCACACGAGCCTGGAAGAAGTGATTCGCTTCGCCCAGCTCGTCGAGCGTCACGAGGAGGATGTTCTCTGTGCGGCGACCCGGGTCTGGTCGTGCAGCGAGGGGCCCGACGAACTGGAGTCGATGATCGAAGAGCGGTTCCACGGAGCGTACGACAACAAGGGCGAATATGCCGCGGAGATCAACGAAGGCGTCGAACTGCCCGCGCACCTGGCCCAGTACATGAACTGGGAAGCGTACGAGCGAGACCTGGAGCTAGGAGGAGACATCACCGTCTCCTTCTACGACGGCAGCTACTACATCTTCTCCAACTGAGGGGAGAGAGTGAGGGGAGCAACACACTCCCCTCACTTTCCAACCACCCAACCACCAAAGGATTCCCCAATGAGCGAAGACACGACCGAAGAGTACCCCAAGATGTTCAGTGGCAAGGAGCCGACCGCGTACCAGAAGCGCATCATCGACACGGGAAGGACCGTGAAGAAGCTGATCAGGAGCTGGGACGGTCCTTCCACCACGGACTTGCATCATGCGATCATGACCCTGGAGGCTCTTCGGGAGCTGGCCAAGGAGTTGGACATGCGGCTTCTCCGGAGCTGGACCACTGAATATCTCATCGCGATGATGAACATCCGTGAGAGGCGGGGCGGAAGGTACGGCGGATGAACGACACCGAAGAGACCCTCAAGAGAGTTCAGGAGCGCATCGAGAAGAAGTTCCTGAAGTACGCACTTCGTGACCACAAGCTCCGTGAGTCCATCAGACAGATCTTGCTGGACGAGATCCGAAAAGCTGCGCCGAAGAAAGAGAAGGAATAATCATGACCGTCATCAACCACTTCAACATCGCGATCCTCATGGCCAAGGCAGACATGCTCAAGGAGGGCGCGACCAAGAAGCAGGACGTCACCACCGGGCTCGACTACCTGGACGCCTGCCGGAACATGGGCTGCAAGCTCACGACCGAGGAGTTCGTGTCCCTACAGCGGCAGAGCCAGGCGACGGCCATCGAGGGCCCCGCGGTCGTCAGGCTCTACACCCGAAAGGTTCGGTGAAAGAATGAGCCTGCTACTCAAGGCGTGGCTCCTGTTCGCAAGCGGATGGGCTGCCGGGGCGATTGTTCCGGCAGCCGTCCGCGGCTGGGTCGGGGGCCACATGATGGGCTTCCACTTCAACGCCGGGCACATCCTCGGCATCGTCCTAGGCTGCCTCATCATCTCCAAGATGAGCAAGTAAAGAAAGAGAAAGACATGAGCCACTACGAGACCGAAACCAAGCCCGCACTCCGAAACCTGCGCCAGGTGGCCCTGGGTGGCCAACGCGCTCCCTGGACGCTGGCTCAGATCAAGGAAGCCATCGACGCCGCGGCCGAAGCCGGGGCGACCAAGAAAGTGAGATAGACATGCTACGATTCAACGCCCTCAATGCGCGACTGAGCCTCATCGAAGACATCAACAGGCTGGCCTGGGTCATCAGCGACGACGGACCGGAGGTCACCGAGCACGAGGAAGAGACCGCCTACAGCTTCACGATCAAGCGAGAGATCCTCCCGGAGACGATCAAGTCGTTCCACGAGCGAAACGTCCGCATCAGCATGGTGGGGCGCAAGTGCATCATGGTGGTCGCCAAGTACAAGAACCCCGAGAGAATGGTCCCCGCCCAGACCGACTCGGACGACGCGGTCGAGTTCGTCAAGGTCACGACCGAGGACGGGGAAGAGCTGGGAGTCCGAGTCAACGGGGTGACGTACATCTACTACAAGGGAGACGCTGTGCGTTGCGCCGGGACGGAGTACGAGGCCGAGCCGGCCCTCAAGTCCGAGTTCGGCCACACCATCCACCCGCTGTGGTGGGAGAAGGACGAGTAAGGTCCCGAAGAAAGCGGGCTGGTCTATTAGACCAGCCCGCTTTCTTCTAGTCGCGCTCGCGGCGAAGGGCAGTGTTGATGATCGGAACAACGTTTCCCTCGGGCTGGTACACGGGTACTGCCCAGGCGTCGTCGTCGACCTTGTGGATGACCTGCATCTCTTCTAGCTTCTTGATAGCGCGCCAGCAAGAGGGCCGAGAGCAAGCGGTGGCTTTTGTAAGGAACTGCATGGTTGCGCCCACTACTACCCAGTCCACCGCGTCCTCATCCTCGATGGGGCACTCGGTGTACTGCGCAGCCTCGGGGCTAGCCTCGTACTTCTCCAGCGCTTTGCGGTAGAGCACTGTAAACACCCACTTTTGAGTGTGGGTGAGCTTACTGTTGCGTACGATTTTGTCGGGAGTCTGCCAGTGAATCATGGTAATACCTCCCTTCATAGATAACCACCAACCAAAACCATAACAAACACGTACAGTTAGGAACACCACCATGAGCTATCGAGACCTCCCGGAAGGGAGAGACCTGACCGAGAAGCTTGAGGACCAGGAACCTCTGGGCGTCCCTCCCATTCAGCACACGCCTTCCCCCAAGAAGCAGCCCAAGTTCGATCCCTTCGAGGATGACCTCGGGTCCAAAAAGGCAGCTACAGACATCCCCAGCAAGAAAGACAAGAAGCCAATCATGAGCAAGAAAGTAGCGAACCCACAGCCCGACAGGATGCCTCCCCAAGAGGGCGAAGACGTGCGTATCTGGCGGCACAACACATTCGAAGACCCTCATCCCGAAAGATACCCGGAGAAGTACGCCAAGGCTCTAGAGATTGCCAAGCGCTTGGCATACGTGAAAGCAGGGATCTACTTCGAGTGTGGTGAGTACCTGCACCTAATCCGGCCGACGGATAGGGAGCGCGTCAGTTCCAAGTGGGGAGCTATCCGGTATGATCGGATCATATGTTTCGAGTACAACCTTCGACATGGTTTGCCCTCCAGGGATTATGTCATTATTCACCTCAGCCCCAAGGATAAGGTAAATACTGATGTGCCCGTTGATGTCATTGGGGCCGCTCTCAAGGCGATGAGTGAAATCAGGCGTGGCTCTGATGATGTGGAGTATGGAGTTGACTTTCCCTACGTGGCTCAGTTCTTCCGCCTGCCCACGTTGAACTGGGATGGTTGCTACTACGTAGAAGACAAGAGGTTGGACGTATGATGATCAAGTGTATGAATGTTCTCAGTGTGGTTACGCTGGCTCTTCTGTGGGCTTCCGCAGTAGGGGCGCTACTGAACCACTGGTTTGCTTTCCCTTGCCTGGCGCTAAGCTGCACCGGGGCTGTGGTCTTGACGGTCATGGCCCGAGCGGAGGTTGCTCCGGTGGCCACGGCCACGGAGGAGAGCACACAGGCGTGAACACGAAAGGCCAACCCTGGCCATACTAGATAGTGAAGCCGGCAAGGTGTCGGCAGAAAGGAATAATCATGAACGAGCTACTCTGTGACAGCAGCACGGTGGATGCCGTGTCCGTTCTCCTCAACATCGTGTCGTTCCTCTGCATCTTTGGGATGGGCGTCGTCGCCATCGCTCTCGTCGAGGACTTCGACTTTCTCCTCTCCGACTGCGCCGCCGTCCGCGACGAGTACGCTCAGCTCCAGTGGGAGTGCGACCGCACGACGTCGCTGCTCCCGACGATGCCCGACGATCTTCTGGCTCATCTTCCGGCACCCCGCACCACGCTGCCCGTCGAGACGTTCGACTCCTCCCCCGAGGATCTCGCAGTGGCGTACTTCAGCAGCCTGCTCGGGCTCACGGCACCCACCACGGCCAAGATGAGTACACAAGCGAGCGAGGACCCGGTCCCCAACCGCGCACCCATGCTCCCACCACCCCCAAGACTATCGCTGGTCTGAGGCAACAGATGAGAGACGAAATCACAGAGACGCAAGACCAGTCCCGGAACGGAGTCAAGGTGGTAGTCACCAAGTACTTCGACAAGAAGGGACCGTCCGGGTCGCGAGTGGAAGCGAGCTGTAGCTGCTTCGGGTCCCCTCACCGAGTTCACGACGACCCGTACTGTCCGCTGTTCCGCGAACAGGAAAAGGAAAACCATCATGTGTAAGCGAAAAGTATTCATCAGTCCTGCCTGCGGGCCCTACGGAGCCCGGTTCTACATCGAGTGGGACATGAACGGCCCCCTCTCCAAGTTGGAGCTGGACATCCTTCGCTACATGAAGTCCATGGACATGTGGTCAGGCAGCGACGGGACGGGAAAGAACTACTACCAGTGGGAAGTGAAGACTGGACATGTCGACGACATCGCCACGACACTGGTGGACACCTACGGCTGCAAGATCACGACGGACCACGAGTGGATGCGGGACGAGGACAGTCGCGAGGAGTCGCGGGTGCAGACCGAAGATGGAAGACTCTCGGTCTCGGTCAGCTCCAGCCCCTCGGCGCTCGTGGTCCTGGATGGCTTCGATGTCCTGGTGACGCGAAGCCAGGTGGACGGGGAGTTCCTCGTCGAGATCGGTAGCACCAACGTCGAGGACAAGGACCAGCACGAAGACGGAGTCCCGAAGGTCCGCGTCCTCTGCAACGACGCGATGATCATGGACCATGGCCGGCACGTGCCGGAAAAGGAGTGGTAGAATGCTGAACGACACCGACCGGGCGAACATTCGCCAGCTCGAAAACAAGATGGAAGAGTTGCGGGAGGTTCGCAACCACATCAGTGACGCGAAGGCCCTGCTCCGATCATCGGGCATCACGGAGAGCACCGACCCCGATGCGTGGGGTTCCATGGGTGCCTTCGATGCGGCGGAGGGAGCGCTGGATGCCTTGAAGGCGGCGAGCCGTCTCAACAACATCGCGTACCGTCGTCTGGAAGAGCGGGTCCAGGAGATCCGTCGACAGGCGATGGAAGACACGAACCGCTAACACAGGAAACGGGG
>TARA_R100000656_G_scaffold104176_2_pt1 | contig 37202 bp, 66 predicted proteins | sample TARA_R100000656 | Tara Oceans TARA_R100000656 (sample SAMEA2622517) | marine metagenome | biome: marine biome (ENVO:00000447); feature: mesopelagic zone (ENVO:00000213); material: "saline water (ENVO:00002010), including plankton (ENVO:xxxxxxxx)" | depth 350 m
CTTCCCGTCTCGTCGATCCCCGAGGACCTCGACGACGAGGAAGACGAGGATGATGACCTCGACGATGAGGAGGAAGAGACCGAGGAAGATGATGACGACGAGGAAGACGTCGACTTCTCGAAGCCCCCGGCAGGACTAGAGGCGCCACCCCCGGCCCCTAAGCAGGGTAAGGGTGTCGCACCGGCAGGCTCAGCTTCACCTCCTCCCGCTCCGCCTCCCCCGGCTGACCCCACTCCGTTCGAGACTGCGGCCTCTACCCGTGTAAAGGGTGCCATCACAGGGATGGATGCCGAGTCGAAGGCAGTAGCAGACATCACGGATCTTCTCCTTGCGGGTGAGGAATCTGAGATCGTCAGCATTCTTCGGGACTTCTGCCCCGACAACTTCGGCATCAAGCGCTCGCGACAGCTCCTGCGCGAGGCGCAGGACAGGGCCATCGCCCGTACCAAGCGTCTCGCTGGCGGTATCGGGGTCACACTCGATGAGTGGAAGATGGACTCCGAGTAAACTACGTCGGGGGCTAGGAGGGCGCATCTCCTAGTTTTTACTCGACAAGGGCAGGTGGGCAATGATGCTCGCCTGCCCTTTCCTTTTCAACCCTGGCCATACTGGTGAGCATGCACCACCTCGAATCCCTCTTCGCCGCTATCAGCTGCGTGAGCGCCACCAACAGTGGGCCACGTGAGTTCAACCTCAAGCGACCTGTGCGGGACATCCGTACCAGCATTGGGGAGGACCTCCTGCGTGCAGCCGTGGACATCATCAACAGCCGTGATACGCCTGTGGCTCACTTCCGTGTACTGCGGCACGATCCCTATTCCCCCGAGAAGTTCGACGAGCTGAGGAGCCTCGCACCGTCGCACGGGATAATGGAATTGAACTCGAACCTGTCGATCCTTCCCGGGTCCCGGAGTAAGAGCTACATCCAATACACGGACGCGAATGATGTCCCCGTTCGTTACTGGGTCAACTTTGGGTCCATGCCTGAAGACATGGATCACGCCTACCGCATCTACAACAGTCGCATCCATATCCTGGTAGAGCTGACCCTCTCGGTGTTGGCCAACAAAAAGCTACCGTTGTGGAAGGAGCTGGAGGAGTCTGGAGGTCTTACCCCGAGCTAGATGCCCAACCCTGGCCATACTAAACAGGGAAGCCGGTGGTGACGAGCCGCCAGAAAGAACATATCATGAGTATTTTCAAGGTCCTAGCCGCGGTGGTAACGGCCCTCGCGTCGGCCTCGACAGCCATCGCACAGCCCATGACGCAGCACGATCGGGAGAACCTGGCCCGGCACTACTACACCGCAGGTGTTCAGGCATACGAGGCGGAGAACTGGCTCCTGTGCGCCGAGCGCTTCGAGCAGAGCTTCACGCTCGTCTTTGCCCCTGAGATCCTGTACAACATCGGCCGGTGCTACGAACGGTACATCGGTGAGCAGGAGGGCGAGGTTGCCTACCAGCTGTACGACAGGGCGATCGCGGCCTTCACCCGCTACCTTACGGATAGTCCCGATGCTGCCGACGCCGACGACATCCGGGAGGGCATCCTCAGGCTTCGCGCTGCCCGGCCCGATCCTGGTCTCCAACGTGCCCCACACGTCCCCGATCCGGAACCCGAGGAAGTGGCTGCCCCGCCCGAGGAGGAAGTCATACTCCCTTCCCCTCAGCCGGAGGTAACCGTGGACCCTGTCATCTCTCCGGTTCTCACCGTGGAGCCCGCGCCTCCTGGGCCTGAGTTCATCCTCACGCCCATCGCCGGAGCCACTACGGCAGCCGCTCTTGTTGCCGCCATCGCACTCGGAGTCGCTGCCCAGAACAGGTTCAACGATCTTGAGCGTATCTGTGCTCAAGGGCCTGATGGATGCAGCGACGCAGACATCGCGGGGATGCACTCCATGGCGGACTCCGCCAACATTCTCTACATCACCGCTGGCGTTCTTGGTGCCGGTACCGGTGCCCTCTTCGCCCTTGAATACACTGGAGTATTCTGATGACCCGCTTCGCACTCGCACTCTTTGCGCTCCTCCTGGGAGCCTGCTCTTTCGACACCAGTTCTTTCCAGCACGACTCTGCGGTCACAGTTGATGCTCATACGTTTATCGACGGAAGTTCGCCTGCGGACACAGGAACCAACGACGGAGGAGCGCCGGATGGTGGTGACCTAGGAGATGGTGGTGGCACTATCACAGACGCTAGCCATGATGGCGGAAGTACTCCTGACAGTGGGAGTTCCGACGCAGAGTTGCCTCGTGACTCTGGTATGGATTCCGGTAGCGAGGTACTGGACGCTGGAGGTGTCATCTGCACCCCCACCGGAACTTATCAGTTCCGGTCCCTAGTCGACCCCTTCAGCGCTTGTGGAAGTTCCTGGGATGCAAGTCACCACAACGACACAGCCCTTTCCGGTACCTCCCTTGTATTCATGGGGTCTCAGGGGCCTTTTCTTCCGGCGACCATCTCTCAGACTAATGTCTGCGAGTGGCGCGGTACGTTGCGTGTGAACATTAGCTTTGGACCTAGCTTCAGTTGTATAGTCACACTACGCGCAGCACAAATGGAGGTGTCATGTACTGAAGATGCCTCTCGACGTGCTCCGTGTGAGTGGGTCCTTGAGAAGGTCTAGTCTTTCGTGTCGTCCTTCTGTGGGCCCTCAAGTTCAGACAACACCTTCCTCTGGCGCACCGCAGGAAACGCACAGGGAGAGTATTTCTTTAGGCGTTTGTGCCTATTTTTCTTCCACGGATTAGTCTGCATGGCCTCATCGGTTGATTCTTGAGGACTAGTTCCGGGAAGAGTTCCGAACGGATCTACTCTAGCAGGAAGCCCTACCCTCCGTAAGACGACGGGCAAGTGTTCGTCACAGGTAGTGTAGTTGTTCCCTTTTTCGTCTTGCAGTTTCCATCGGCACTCGTTGGTGCATGCTTCATCTGCGCTGTAGTAATAGCATAAGTACTGTGTGGTTCGTATTGTTTTAATGTCGTCTGACATCCAGGTCCTTTTAGGCTATTTGCGCCGTTGAGTTTGGGGAATTCCTTCCCTACCCCTAAATACAAGGAAAGAACGATGACTGTCAGGAGCTTTGGTTCGCTAGACGAGATGATCGCTGCCATGGAAGAGGATAAGCGGGCGGCAGACTCTCAGGTGCAGGAGTGGCAAAAGAAGTTGAAAGTTGGGGACTACTTTCTCCGCGTCGAGTGCGGAATCCACATCTTCTGTGAGGTTCTTGATCCCTCAGTGCCTCCCGATGGGTCGCTAGATCCGGAAGAGGTGGAAGAGATTCGAAAAGAGGCAGAGATATACAAGGAGCCTCACATGACAGGGTTTAGGTTCTGCCGCTGTTTCAGCTCTGTCTGCCCCGAAGGTGAGGTTGGGGACGTCCATATTTCCACGGCAGGGGCCAAGCTTCGCCAGGAAGAGTTTCTGACTGCTCGGCAGAACGACTGGCTACTCTAGTCGCACGGGTCTCGAATGATGCTCCTCAGGTGGGTAACCATCTCTACTGCATCATTCGACAACTCGAACACACTCATACAATCGTCAAAGCCTGACGCGTGGCGTGGGTCTACTACTGCCGCAAGGACCTCCCCTGTGCGGGCGTCACAGATGTCCCGCTCGTCAATGGCGGGTAGACTGTAGCGCGCCCTGTGGCTCTGTCCCTCTTCGTCGGTGAAGACAATGATGATCTTGGCAGCCCCCGGGCGCCAGGTGACCCCCAGATCTCCAGACATCGCCTCCCACACCGCATCATATGTAGGCTCGTCGCCTCCAATCCCGGTGGTTGGGATTATTGCTAGCGCTGCGCCAAACTCGGTGTACCCCGTCAGGTCATGAATGAGCTGCGGTGCGTGCCTGTCGACCAGCCCCGGAGCGTAGGCCAGGGCGAAGTGCCAGTCCCCCGCCGAGAACTCCTCGGAGAAGCTACGAGTGGCCTCTGTTACGGCTCCGATTTCGTCCGACATCGAGCCTGAGATATCGATGATGTAAAGGACATCAAAGCGGGCCGAGGTTGCTGGCTCGCACAGTCCCTCTGCGTTCATGACCCCATCGGCGCAGCCGTCGCAGTCATTGTCGATGCCGTCACAGACTAGAGTTCCAACTTCCTCGATCGGCGGAACCTCACCACGGCAATCACTCCAACCACCCATCTCACAGGTGGAGACCCCTCGCTCACAGGGGGCGATAACTTCCGCAGGAGAGCCCCCGCCAGAGATACACCACTGTGCTAGTGGGCCTCTTTCGTCTCCGTCAATGACCCCGTCGCAGTCATTGTCGATGCCGTCGCACTCCTCAGGGACGCAGTTCACTCGACTGCAGTGTCCCTCTATGCACGCAAAACCGGCTGCGCATTGGTCGTCGAACTCACACCTTGCACCTTCCAGGTCAACTTCGACACAGCGCCCGAACCGACAGTCTTCGCCCTCCCCGCAGGCTGGGCCATGACCGCATACGCACTCCCCTCCCTCGCAGAAGTCCGCGTTGTCAGGATCACACTGAGCGTCACATGCCCCGCAGTTGTAGAAGTCCCGGTCTGTAAAGTCAGGTTGGCAGGTGTGGTCAGGCGGCGGAGGCCTTACTGCAACCCCCGCATCGGGCTGGGTTGAGGAAGAATCTGGTAGTGGGATTGTTTGGTGCGTACAAGCAGCCAGAAGTACCACGACCTGTGTAGCAATCACCCTTGTCATCTTGTTCCTCAGTTGTGATTTATGTCACAGTCTGAAAATAAGCTGTAGAACTACAGCGACTGCAAATCAACGACACGAAAGTCATACCATGGATCTCCCTACTCGCATGAAGCGCTACGAGAGCGCTAGTTCTACTGTGGTTACACCCCGAACCCCCGTCGTTGTACGTGTGGATGGGCGTTCCTTCTCCCGCTACACCGCACCCCTACGTAAGAGTGGGTTTGCCTCGCTTGAGTTCCGCACCGTCATGGCTGAGGTGGGGCTGGCAATGGCGAATCAGTGCTCTGATGTTGAGTGCGCCTTCATCCAGTCGGATGAGATCTCGCTCCTGTTCCATTTCTACAAGGATTTCGAGAGCCTTCCGTGGTTCGGCGGCAAGATCCAGAAGATCGCCTCGGTCACTGCGGGCATCGCTTCCAGTGAGTTCACTGCCCGAAGCCCCCAGATGTTTTCTGGGGAGATGAGGCCCGCTCACTTCGACTCACGGGTCTTTGTCCTTCCCGAGGCAGAGGTGGAGAACTACTTCATCTCTCGGTTCCGGGACTGTACTCGGAACTCCGTGCAGATGATGGCCCAGTTCAACTTCTCCCACAAGGAGCTGCAGGGCAAGTCCATCACCGAGCAGCAGGAGATGCTCCGCAACGCTGGCCGTCCCTGGGAAGCGCTAGACGCGTACCAGAAGTACGGGACTATGATCGTCAAGGACGCGGACACTCGTGAGTGGGTGTCTCACGCAGCAGGGCCCATCATGAATGACCCGCCCACGCGCAACGCCCTGTTCCAGCGGCTGCTAGCCACTACCTGACAAAGAGAAAGGGGTCCTGGTTTCGTCAGGACCCCTTTCAAGCAAGTGTCGGGTAAGTTAGGGCCAAGCCCCCAGTAAGATCGTATTGATTAGATAAGCAAGATTTGCCCCCGAGAGATATTCATGGCTGCACGTAGAAGCGGAAAGACACCGGCCTCCCAAGGTGGTGGTTGGATACATTCACCCACAAGGTGGGCGATCTACCACCGAGATGACTTCCGCTGCGTCTACTGCGGGAAATGCGACTCCCTCACCCTGGACCACATCCATCCAGTGGAGGAGGGAGGGGACGACCACCCCTCAAACTTGGTGACTGCGTGCGGTCGCTGCAATACCAAGAAGGGTGCGAAATCCAAGGTGGAGTGGTACCGTGAGCTGCGAAGCCACGGCATTTGCACCGAGAAGGTTCGGCGCCGTATCAAGAGCCAGACGAAGAAGGCTCTCGACAGAGCCGTAGGACGACTACTCAGCACTCGGGGCGGGTCCCAGCCCAACCCTGGCCATACTAGAGGGCTCATCCCCGCCAAGACCGTCATCACTGTAACTACCAACCGTGAGCATACTAATGAACTCCAAGCCTGATCTCTTGTCCGGTCTCAGATTTATCGAGGACGACGACATCCCGCCACTCATTCCCGGGCACCACATGAGTTCAACTCAATCATGGAAGATCACGAGTGACAATTCAAGTGGCAATTCGTGCCCTGCGTGCGACCTGGGCTTCGAGCCGGTAGCCGTCAGTTACCCCTCCATGCATGATCTGCAGTCTCTTCTAGATGAGTATCCCCGCCTCGTAGGAAAAGACTACGCGGTGATCGCGGGACCGTTCGGTAGCGGTTTCGCCACCTGCACCGACTTTCCTACCGGGGGTCTCGTCTCGCTGCTGGACGAGAACACTGACCCAGACGAAACGAATTGGGTGGAGTCCCTGGAAATCAATGATCCAGAGGGGGATTGCCTGACGGATGAGGATGAGGACGGAGAGGTCCTCCTTCAAAACGGCCTGTTCATGCTCACCTTGACGTCGTCTGCGACCCAGTTTGGGTCCGTTTCTTTCGACACCACGATTCGCCGCCTCACCGACGAGGAGGCTGTCCGTGCTGCTGGTGGAGATATGTGGATCTCGCTGGAGGATGAAGAATTTGCTCCCTTTGTGGAGCAGATGACGCAAGACCAGTACGCCATGTTCGTGAAGGAGTTCGCTCTGCTGTCCAATGAGGACGAGAGCTACGAGCACGTTCTGGCCTCCCTTCGGTCCATGATGCCCGAAGTGGAGGGGTAGGATGCAGGCCAAGGCGCGTTTCTGCGGGACCAGCGGTGCCCCGAACTCGTGGTCTGGTCATGTCATCATCGAAGAAGACGACCGCTCAAAATCAATGACCCTGGAGGCTTGGGGTCATAGTTTGTTCGACGCGAGAGAGCAGCTTGAGGGCATGCTCAAACACGTCGCCAGTCATCTGCGGCTCCTGGCCGCAGACGCTATTTCACTCGCTTACCGCGACGTGGCCTGACGCCACAGAGAGAAACCACCATGCGTAACATGAAGAATACGTTCCACGGAGTCGACTTCTACTCCTCCACGTTCGATCCCAAGACCGGTGTCATCGTCCGGGATATCGAGGTCACGGAGGGCACGGACAGCTTCGACCAATTCGACGTGATGCATGCCACCATCGCTCGTGTGCTTGGTGTGTACGAGAAGGCAATCAATCCGCCGGAAGTACCTGCGTACTCCAACAAGTACCAGGAGGCGAAGTACATTGTCGAAAAAGACTTCGAGGCGTTTCTCAAGCTGAGAGATGACTGGGAAGAGAGGTACGGAATCAAGCGCGGCAACGACTGGATTCACCTCCAGGAGGCACGCCAGTCCTACGCATGGTCCCCCGTCCCGGAGACCATCGACGTCAAGATCACCGACTGGTGCAACTTCGGGTGCGATTTCTGTTACATGTCTTCCACCAAGAAGGGGAAGCATGCACCGCCCGAACTGATCGAGAACATTATCACGGGGTTCGACCAGTCGCCCTACCAGATCGCCTTCGGGGGAGGCGAGCCCTGTGCACACCCCGAGTTTCCCCACATTCTGAAGACCACGGCAAAGTTGGGTTCCGTTCCCAACTACACCACCGCAGGTCACATCTTCCGTGAGGACGTGATCAAGGCGACCAACGAGGACTGCGGCGGTGTGGCCATCACGTACCATGCTTGGGCGGGCCTCAAGAAGTTCGTGGAGACGTACACAAAGTGGGACAAGGCACTTCGCCCCGGTCTTCAGCGGAACGTCCACGTCATCGCTGACAACAACGTGGCGGCAAACCTGCTCGATCTCATGAACTCGGGTCTGCGTAACCTGAACATCGTTCTCCTGGCCTACTACTCTGACGTGGGCTTCGCGCAGTCTTCGGGACATCCCTCGAAGTACGTGTACAACGAGATGCTCCCGCGAGTCATCGCCGAGGTGCAGGAGAAGGCCAACTTCCGTATCGCCTTCTCTGAGGGCCTTGTCCCCTACTTCATGTCCCGTGACATCGAGGGTGTGGGCAAGAAGTACATGACGCGGCAGGAAGGCCTGTTCTCCCTCTACGTGGACGACCAGGGCTTCTGCTCTCACTCTTCGTTCGCTCCGGTCGACACTGACCTGTCGAAGGAGAATGAGCAGTCCCTGCCGTACAGGGAGAAGCACCTGCGGAGTGTCAACCTCTACAGCACCTCCATCCAGGAGATCTGGGACCGCGCCACCTTCGCCCCGTCTTATTCGTTCATGAACGGGTACTCGCTGTGCGACCAGTGCGAGCACCAGTTCGACTGCCACGCTCCTGCCTTCGACCACTTCATGATGTGCGGGTTCAACGACCACAACAAGATCCCGTCGAAGAGGCCCGTGGAGTACACGCCTCACCCTGACCTTGAGGGCGGGCTGGTTCAGCTACGAAAGAAGGGTTCCTGATATGTACACCATCTCAGAAGAAGACATCAGCGAGTCTGACCTCGCGGGCCTCCGCCTTCAAAAGAAGATCGTCGAGGTTGGCGACTGCCTCTTCGTGTTTTCTGCCATGCGCCGCCGCTGCCATAGTTTCTATGTGCGAGCCAAGGTTGACGAAGTCAACTACATCTGGAGCGCTCCTGGGATGCCCACTGTGTGGCACTACCGGAAGGAGGACGAAGAGGTTTTTACCCACGAGACTGAGGAAACGACCGAAGGCGGCTGGAAGAAACACAGGAGCTTCGGCCTTGAAGAGTTCCTTCAGCTCAAAGAGACCCATGGATTCAAGCTGGTGAATCAGTTTCCTTGGACCGATTGGCCCATCGGCCACGCCACGTACCTCGGCACCGACGGCTTCTTTACCCTTGAGGAAGCTCGGAGTGCCTATGGTCGCTTCTCCAAGCGAAAACTCGGTCGTAGAGTAGACAGGTACATCAAGGATGTCTTCGGCTTCATCAAGGGGACGTGGGATAGAAACAACCTTGAGTTCCCGTACGTGGACTTCGAATCTTACAGGAGACGTGCCTACGTCTGAGCTTAGAAAGAAGTGACGATGAGAGACTTGACCCCCATCACCGTAGAGACCCCCAGGTTCAAGATCGAGGGGATCTCTGTCGGAGGGATGTGTACTTCCATCTCCGTGCCTGCCCTGAACGTTGTTCTCGACGCCGGGATCTCAGCCCCCAGCATGGCCAAGGGGAACAGCCTATTCTTCAGTCACTTCCACCTGGACCATGTAGGTGGCCTGGGTACCTATCTGGGGATCCGAGACCTTCGCCGGAACTCCAGCAACCTGTACTGCCTGGAGGGGCAGAGCCGGGCGTGTGCGGACCTGGTCAGCTCCTTCAGGTCTCTGTCCGAGACGGATCTCAAGGTCGCTGTACACGGCGTGGGGTTTGGTGAATCTGTCAAGTATGACACGGGGCTGTACGCCAAGCCGTTCCGCACGCTGCATCGGGTCCCTTCCGCGGGGTGGCTCTTCAGCCGCAAGAAGAACAAGCTCAAGCCAGAGTTCATGGGCATGAATCACAAGGACATCGCGAACCTGCGGAAGTCCGGGACTGCGATCACAGAGACGGTGATCTCCAACGAGCTTGCCTACGCCACGGACACCAAGCTGGAGGCTGTACTAGCGTGCGAGGAGGCCCTCACCGCGGATACTCTGATCCTGGAGTGTACCTACGTGTGCAAAGACTTCACTGTGGCTGAGGCGCGAAACAGGTGTCACGTGCACCTCGACGAGATCATCATGAACGCGGAGAAGTTCCAGAACCAGAACATCGTGCTCATGCACTTCTCCAACCGCTACGACCGAGACACGATCATCAAGACAGTATCTAAGCGTGTCCCTGCAGAGTGGCTGCATGGCAAACTACAGTGGCTCGTATAGAAAGAGAGCAGACAATGGCAAGAAAGATCAGCATCAACACCGGGTTCGTGACCAACTCCTCGTCCGTCGTGTACTTCTTCCCCAAGGAAGTACTGGAGGACCCCGAGGTGAAGGCGTTCATGGAGCGCTACGAGATCGGAGAGTACGTGGGCAAGGACCTGTGGTACCGCAATCGCTGTGACTCCTTTGCCTTCACCCCGGAGCAGAAGGCTCAAATCAAGGGGGGCCTTGACGCAGGGGAGTGGCAGAGCGTCTCTCCCGAGTACCTGGCCATGTTCGACAACGAGGACGAGATCGTTCTTGTCTACGGAGACGAGTATGAGTCCCTCACGATGGAGCTGTGTGTCATCATTTCCAACGCGTACTCACGAATGACCGATGGTACCGCTAACTGCGCCAACCGCTTCGACTACAACTAGGAGATAGATATGGCAACGATCGTAGAGGGACCGCAGCCGCGCAGGGTGGCTTGCCGGGACTGCAAGGCGGTGATCGAGTACCTGCCCGAGGAGGTCGAGCGCCACGATGGCCGCGATTGGACTGGGGGTCCCGCGGGGTACGAGCGTGTAAAGTGCCCACGTCAGGGGTGTCCCGGTCACGGCTATGTGAGATCGTGGTGACGGACGGAGACGGGCGAAGACCCTGCTGGAGATGCGATAGGGACATCGGCGACGACGCCCCACCACATCGTCGTCGCCGAAGGTGCGAGACGTGCCGGGACCTTCTGTGTGGGGCCTGCTGTGTGAGACAGAGCAACGTCACGCGTTGCCCTGAGTGTGCCGTCGCTGCCGCCCCCGCACGCCGTGTGTTTCTAGGCGACCGACAGCCCGAAGAGGAGATAGAACTGTGACTGATAGAGACCCGTTTGACTGGCTGGAGTCGCTAGCGAAACTAGTGAACGAGCAACACGCGCAACGTCAGAGTGAGGCTGGACATTTCTACGAAGTTCACTGGATCGAAGCGGACTGGTCTCTCTACGACGCCCTGCGAAGGACACTACCGGACTTTCTAGCCGTTGTACGGCGGGCAAGTGAGACCTGTGCCGTGTCGGACACTGCACTCACCGATGCCCTTAACGATCTCGAAGCACGGCTACGCGTGGAGATGCAGGGAGGCAATGATGAGTAGCGGAGCAATCGCGCTCCTGTGTGAGGTCTTAGTTGGCTCCTTCGTGGTGTTCTCCTGGGACACGCCATCGCCGCCATGAGTGATGGGCGCAAGTGACCGAGTTCAGCAACGGGTATGGGCAGTGTAAAGCCGATCTGCTTCGGGAGATCGGCGTTGCACTGGACCACATCAATGACTGCTTCGATGCTGTGATGCAGCAGGGACGTGGTGCGCCCGATGCTGGCACCTCCAAGAAACTACACGCTCGACGAGAGGCGCTGCACTGGGTGCGCGCCATGGTCAAGGGGTTGAAATCCCCTCGATAATAGAAAGCAGAACCCATGACCGACAACAACGATTCAGACTTTCAACTTCTCTCGATCATGCATAGCAGCGAGTCAGAGGGTCCAATCTACGTCAAGTTCAGCCCTTCAACTAGAAGGGTTCGCATCGATATGTTGTTTAACGACAACACGCTCGACATGCACATCTCGGAGTTCCTCATGGCTGCCGGGTCTGTCCTGATGGCAGACGGCTCCTTCAGCGACGCCGAAATGCTCTACGCTGCGGCGGAGGATCGCATGCTGGCTCTGGAGGACATGGAGCGGGACCAGGAAGAGGAAGCATAGTGCGCGTCTTTGTCCAGCGGACGTACGGTCACCGTGGCTTCTATGACGATCGCGGCGCTCTAGCCTTCCAAGGGTTCTCTCGCGAGAACGAGCAGGTCGAAGATCTGTTCGGTGAGATGGACTTGGTCTCCACGGACTTCCAGCCGGGGGACATCATTGTGGCGGAGCCAGTCATTACCATGGCAGCCCTGCGTCGGGCTGGTGTGACTGAGTCGGAGCCCGACTTCTTCCCTACACTCATGCGCCGAGCCAACAAGTGGATGGACAACATCCCGCGGCTCGCTCGGGTCCGGGATGTCCGCAAGGCGATCCAGGGAGACCTGTTCAGGCCCCTATGGCTCCGACAAAAGTCCTGGGCGAAGAAGCCCATCCTTGTCCCGCACACCAGCGACATCATCAAGCTCGAACACCTGGAAGAGGACGAGTGGCTCTGGACGCACGACCTCATTGACTTCTCCTCGAAGTACCGAGTGTACATCAGGAACGGCGAGTTCCTGACCATGGCCCTGATTGACGGGGACCCGCTCGCACGGATGGACCGAGTCACACTCAACCAGATGATTCCCCAGCTGTGTGCCCTCCCAGGTGAAGTGGTCGTGTGTGACATTGGAGTCGCCAACTTCCCCGAGCGACCGTCCTCGATGGCCTACCCCACCCTCTTCATCCAGAAGCAAGACATCCTGTTCGCAAGTCCAGTTGGACTTAGCTCATCTGAGTATATCGATCTCCTCCGGGCACGTTGGCTGGAGGTTACACATGAAGGTTCAAACACGTGACGACCGGTTCAATTACCATGGACACCAAGTTCAATGACCTCCCCTGGCACGAGTACCTCACGGGCAAGCGTGTAGCGATCCCGTGGTCTGTAGCCAGGGCCCACCTCTGGCAGCACAAGAATGAGCTGGAGGGGTTCGTGGTCCGTGAGTCAGGGGGTCTCTACGTTGTGCACGGGTACACCACAGTAGTGGTGCGCTACCACATGGAGAACCAGGTGGGTGTCTCCACCCCTGGGGACGACCACGAGACCAGTCACGTGCCCCTGGAGCACATCCTCCACGTGTTCCCCGACGACGTAGGTATCCCTGACGTCCTGGAGCTTGAGTGGAAGAGCCTGCCTCACCTGACCGTGGAGTAGTGAAGTAGGCCATGGAAAAGTACCCCAGCATTTCCAGGGATCCCCAGTACGGGGGTCCCTACTTGGTCTACGACAAGCTGGACGGTCAGAACATTCGTGCGGAGTGGAGCAAGAAGCGAGGCTTCTACAAGTTCGGCTCCCGCAAGGTGCTGGCTGGCGATGGCTTGCTAACGGTGGGCGACCGTGAGCTGATCACTATCTACGAGGGTGACATCGAGCGAATCTTCAAGAAGCTTCGTATCGACCGGGCCGTGTGTTTCTTTGAGCTGTTCGGCCCCAACAGTTTCGCGGGGATGCACAAGGACTTCGACCCGATGGAGGTAGCACTGTTGGACGTGTACATCCATAACCGCGGCATGATGGACCCCCGTGATTTCGAGAAGACTTTCCGTGGGAAGGTCCCCATGCCTAGTCTACTATGGCGAGGCAACTTCAACAAGGAAGACGCGCAGGCCGTCAGAGATCGGCAGGTGGAAGGAATGACTTTCGAGGGCGTGGTGGTGAAGGGGCCGCCTCCTCGTAAGGACTCTCTCCCGGTCATGTTCAAGGTCAAGAGCCAGGAATGGCTCGACAAGGTAGCCTCTATGTACGGGGACAAAGCCGAGGAGCTGCTCTGATGCAAGACAGTAAGAAGGTCCGGCTAGGTCATATACGTCATCTAGGTCAGCTGGGTCATGGGTACATAGGCCCATACAACCACAACATTCTAAACACACCCGAGCAACGTTACAAGTTCACAGATTTGATCTGCTGTGACTGCGGCAAGGTCTTAGATAAGACTCACATTAACAGTCACATGTTTCATGCAACTGAGACGTACCTTCTCCTACTAGAAATGGCCTGCCCAAGTTGCAGAAGGTGCTCAAGTCTAGTGTCGGCTGAAGAAGGTATGGGTGATCCATATAAGTCCCACCTTCGCGGTCTCGAACTCAACGATCCGCAGCGGTAGTCCTCGCCCTGTAAAGGCAACTCGTGGGACCAACACGACACAAGCCGCGCAAGACAGGCTCAGACCCTGCCCTGATGGACAGGTCCCTGGTTGCACTGCGTTGCCTCTACGTCGGCATCCCGGTCGAGTTGGAGGGGTACGTCTACCACCTCGGTCGATCCGCTTCAGGTGCACTACAGCTCCACACCGAGGTCCTATTCGACGCAGAAGGGGAGGACGAGTGGGGAACTCCCCTCGAAAACTCCTTCGCCTGCCCTGTGGACCTGGACCTCAGCGACTTCCTTACCCTAGCAGAAGACCTGTCGCCCGAGTACGTGGAGTGCCTCAGGTCCAAACTCAAGAAACTAGAGGACAAGTAGATGCTCGCAAATCTCCCCAAGCACCTTCAGTACTACTACGAGACTCACGCGGCCTTCATCGGCCCTGAGGTGTACGACCTGTGTAAAAGGAACCAGACGGTCACCTATGAGGAGTACAAGCGTTTGCGCCTCAACTCCTACGAACGCCGCATCGTCATGTACTTCCTCGATGACCACGCCCTAGAGGAAGTCACCCGGTACTACGTGCAGAACTCATCACACGATCTGGCACACGCCTTCGAGTCCCCCAACCGAACCCCCTCGACCTACGACCAGGCACTGGTGGGAGACATCATTCCCACGCTACTGGGACGTCTGCGTACCAAGGAGAGGAGAGGGAACGAGCAATAGGCTCAGGAACTATTTTACCCATTCCAGACAATCTAGTTGGGGCAGACGGTGCAGACCTTGTCTGGGATCCTGACGGTGGAGAGTGGCGGGTCATGCTGTTTGCAGAGGGCGGGCATTCCCACGTCTCTGTGAGACTTGCAGCTCTGTGTGAGTGGGTCGAGGAGCAAGGAATCAGTTACAGATGCACCAACGAAGATACTGAACTGACATAGTAAACACACACCGAGACAACAATGACGAATAGCAATCCAGAAATCACGGCCGTCTGTGCCGTCATCAACAACCGTGGCGGTGAGGTCCTCGCTGTTACCCGTCCTTTCCGGGATGACCTGCTGGGTCTCCCTGGTGGGCACATTGATCCAGGGGAGACGCCTGAAGAGGCAATCGTCCGTGAGATCTACGAGGAGACGGGTCTACGGGCTCACTCCGTGTCTCAAATCTACCTCGGTTTTGTCCCTGCACGGGAGAAAGGTAGTGGCGAAAGTCACTGGGTTCAGTGCTTCCAGGTAGACTCATGGGGCGGCACCCCCGCTAGCCCGGAGGTAGGGACCAAGTCCATGTGGACCACCTGGGATGTGTTGTGCTCTAAGGGCCAGCCCTACGCTCTGTACAACTATGCTGTGAAGATGCAGTTAAAAGAGCTTGACGCGGCGGAGTAACCGTGAGTGCTCCTACCTGCGGCTGCGAACTCACCCCTCTTGGGGTTGGTTGGACCAAACTCTGCGCGGAGCACCAGAAGGTCTTCCAGGACTTCCTGGAAGTCCTGGTGTCCAGAGACATTGGGTTCCTCGCACATCGTGAGTGCCAGCGTTGCGAGGCCAACGGCATTGAGTCTCGCGGCGAAGTCACGTGGTGTAGGCAGAGTTTTATCTCTTCGTTCGCTCCGTGGGCGCCTAACTTCACCTCTCATCTTCCCATTGCACTGTGCGAGCGCTGCAAACCCACGGAGTCCTCCTGATGATGTTACCGACTATACCACGCCCTTCCTTTGCGGCCATCGCTGCCATTGGTGAAGACAACCAGCTGGGTCTGGACGGGTCGATCCCTTGGAGAATCAGCGCTGACTTCAAGCACTTCAAGACGATGACCACGGGCTGCCCCATGATCATGGGGCGCAAGACGTTCGAGTCTCTTCCTGGGCTTCTTCCTGGTCGACCCCACCTGGTCGTCACTCGGGACCAGAACTACAAGCACCCACTACTAACCGCCAACCCCGACTCGGTGTTCGTAGACACCGCCATTAATAACGCCATAGCTCGCGCAGAGAGTATGGCAGCACCGCAGCACGACGCTGATCAGAAGAGGGTGTTTGTGATTGGTGGGGAGGAGATCTACCGTTTCTTCCTGTACCATGACCTCCTTGACGAGATGGTATTGACCCACGTCTCTTACAACGGTGACGCGGACACCTACTTCCCAGAGTTCAATGAGAACCCGTGGATGTCGTCGGAGATCTCTAGCGGAGAAGGCGGCGGGTTCAAGTACAACATCGTTCACTACACTTCTGTCCGTCGGTGGGCAATGAGTTACCCCACCGAAGAGAGCAAAGAGCTTGAGAAGTTGCGGGCTGAGGTTCACCACCTGAAAGAGTTCGCTCGGACAATCAGTAACGTCTACAAGGAGCATCGCGGGTGCTTCTGTGCGGTGTGCGACGCTCTCTACGCTCTTAGGTCCCCTCAAATGGCCGGGGTCAGGCTTCACGACTGCACCCAGGAGTGTAGCCACTCATGACTGACGCAGACGACGACTTCGAAGACGACGACTCTGACTTCGAGACAACACTCTGCCCCAGCTGCCATGGCTACGGGGACGATGACTGCCCTGAGTGTGACGGTGAAGGTGTCGTATGTGACGAGTGCGGGAACTCCCAGTGTGTCTGGGAGCAGCAGTGTGTCATCGATGACATCAACGCCAGACTAGCTCGCGAAGAAGAAAGACTGGCCAAAATCAGAGCTGAGCACGAACGGCTCCAGGCTATCTCAGGACCCGCCTATCTACACTCTGGCGGCAGGTTGGCCGTGACCAACGCGAACGGTGGCGTCGATGTCTACCGCGTGTGTATCGAGGGCCCGTGGGAGAAGAAATAATGAAGTCACAACTACCTTTGTCCGTGGATCAGCTGTCTGAATCAGCTTACGAGTTACTCATGGAGTACAGTCATAAGTTGTACTGTTCGATAATCGGCGAGACTCCTATACCTCCACCAGATTGGTTTCTGCAGGACGTTTACGACGACCTACTGGCCTTTCGAGACGAATCGAGGGATTGTCTTGAAAAACTTGATAACCCCGCCGAGTTGCTTGCTGTGGCGAAGAGCTTCGGGGTCTTCAAGTACCAACCATCCCTATTACCGGAGGTTCTAGCGTCACCCACTAAGCGAGAACACCTTCGGGAAGTCATGATCGAAGAGTACCAAGAGACACTGAGTTACTTTGTCGACAGTACCTCCATAGAGGGGTATTTGCGCATAGCGATCAATGACATTGAGAACTCGAAGAAGACCTGACTTATATGTCAGTCACGGGTTGACATGACTCGACACAGAGGTTACGGTGCCCCACATGCCTAGAACAGACAAGCACTAGCTCCGAGTACGTGGACCTCCTGTAGTCCCTGGTTCCAAGAAATCAGAGACAACAAGATACAGGAGAATACCATGGAAAACGAAGAGCAGATTCGCAACAAGAAGCGCGAGATTCGCGCAGAGATCAAGAGCCTTGCGTCGGCCATCAAGGCCGACCGAGATGAGAAGCGGGCAACGCCCAAGGGCCAGAGACAGGCCTGGGCCTATGGCTATGGATTAAGCGGAGACCCTTTCAAGGTCCGCCACCTTCTCCTTGCGTTAGGGTACTTGAACGGTCGTTTCTACCACGACATCGAGCGTACCACCAGTGCAAAGCCCAGCATGTGGCAGCTCCTCAAGATCCTGGAGGATGTGGAAGTTACCAAGGAGGAACTCAACGCCTGGCTGTCTAACAGGCTCTACATCGTCGTGGCTGAGGACCTGAGGCCCGGCCAGAGGGCCGCCCAGGCCGTTCACGCGATGCAGGAGTTCTCCCATCGCCATCCCACGGTAGTCGCCAGGTGGTACGACAACAGCAACACGGTCGTGGTGCTGGTGGATCCCGACCCAGAGCGTATGGTGATTGGCCTTTGGGAGACAGGGGACAAGTTCGCTGCATTCAACGAGCCAGATCTCGACGGTAGGACTACGGCACTGGCCATCCTTGGGCCGACGAAGAGTCTGGACCATTTGTCACTAGCTTGACCTGACTTGACTTAGCTTGAAAAGGAGTCGGATTTAATCCCCGGCTCCTTTTCTTTGAGACCGTAGCTCAGATGGCAGAGCTGGGAATTCTAAATTCCTGTAAGCGAGGGTTCGAGCCCCTCCGGTCTCATGTTATTTGTGTGGTATGGACGACTACACTAGATACAGCCTGCTACGGATGTCAGACAGGCTGACCAGGTCTGCTGGTGTGACCAAAGAGTCAGGTGCTTCTACCTTCATCAAGCAGTACCTCTTCACCAAGATCACAAATCCCATGAGGCGTCGAATGGCAGCGAGTACATTCGCTGACGTTCTATCCGCGATGCGAGGGACGTCGCTCGATGGGCCACTGATGCAGGCTGTGAAGAAGTTCAGGGCTGACGGGGAGCCTGAACCGCTGTTCAACGTGGTTGTGGACAACCTAGATGTATTTGCGGACCATGTTGCGGAGAGGCTCAAGAAGCGTGCCATCGGTAGCGCTGACCCTCGACTGAACAAGGACCCATCCTGGATGGATGAGGTGAAGATCTGGTGGAAGGGCTCCTTCAGGGAAGAGGCACACGCCATGATCAAGGGCAAGCTGCTCGCTCCGCTACAGAAATACATGCGGAGTAACGACGTCATCACCCCGTCAATGATGAGTACGCTGCTGAACAAGACAGTGGGACTTCTCTCGTAGCCGACAGCTGGTACCAAGCAAAGTAGGTTACAGTTATTTGGGGGCTATGAACCGCCGCTTCGCCCCCGACTTCGATGACGAGCCCACCTTGGACATCCCAAACTTCCGGGTGCAGGCTCAGCGACTACTGCAGATCTGCGGAGGCGGAATGCTGCATGCGCAGGACTACGTCGAGGCGATGGGTGAGTGCGAGAGTATGCTCAAGGAGATGTACCAGCACGGGTACGAGAACGCCAAGAAGCGCCTCGCACACGCCCAGATAGACGCCCAGAAGCTCTCGATGGCAGTGGAGCAGTCCACCCTGCGGCCCAACAAGAAGATCTCTTCTGGCATCGACGAGCTGGACGCTATCGTAGAGCGGGATTCCGCTCCGTACGTACAGAAGTACTCCGAAGAGACGACTGCGTGGTCACGTCCGCCCGAGGCGTCCGATCCCGACGTCGAGTGGGAGAGCCCAGTCCCGGGGCAGAAGTATTTAACCCCTTCCATCGAGGACTTCTCCCCCAACCCCGTCAGCGGATTCGCCCCCACTTCCCCGCCACCCAAGGCACCCAGCGTCTTCGAGGATTTGGAGGAGGTGAAGGAGGCTGTAAAGAACGTGCGTATCCCGAAGCCACCACAACCTCCACGAGGTGTGCCGTGTGGTGTGTTCTCCCGTCCTAAAGAGGACAAGGACTGACCTATAGCAGCCCAACCCTGGCCATACTAAGTAGGAAGCCGGGGGACAAACGAGTAAAGTAGACTATGAGTAACGATACCAAGTACAACATGTCCGATTACGACAAGGCTTTTGGTACCATCAACGAGCTGATGGACAAGTTCGAGACCGACATGGAGAACTCAGACTCTCCTCCCACGAAGGACTACGCGCTCTTCGTGGCGCAGTGCCTGCGCATCGTTGAAGAGAAGGCGCGCAGGATCAAGGAGCTTGAGAAGGCGAGGATCAAGTGACCACTCACAAGATCAAGACCCTCTGGTCGAACATCTCCAACTGGATGCGAAGCGAGGCTTTCGGCTTCGTCTGGGAGAGTGACTTCGACCACGACGAAGACATCGAACTCAGCGTCAGCAACGGCCAGCTGGTCGTGGCGCTGCTATTCACCTCTCCGATCCTCATCATTGTCCTGTGGGGACTGGCCAAGTACCTGCTCCTGGGCCTGCTCACCATCATAGCAGCGTACCAGATCGTGAAGTACCTCCCGCACGACTAGCTGAACCTACACAGTCTTATAGACCCACAGTCTCACAGAAAGGGGCAAACGTATGCCCAGGAAGAAAATGCCCGCTCCCATGAGGACGGTCAAGAAGATCGACCGGCTACTTGAAACGATGGTGGAGGAGTACGACATGGATACGGACGTTCGTGATGACGTTGTACGAGCGTACGTAGACCGCGGTTGGATCGCGATCCTATTTGCTGACGGCACATGGACAGTCAGCTATGACCGCCTAGGGGCCCGGCCCTCTTACGATGGATATTTGGCTGGAAAGTACACTACCTACATCTACGACCTCGTCCGGGCCATGGAAAAGCTGGAACTCATCACAGAGGATGAGTTCACAGTGTTTCATAAGTGGTTTGACCGGGCAAAAGAAAAATACAGCAGGAAGACTGAGTTGCGTCGGCTAGAGCAGACTGCCCACGATCTGGGGTATAAGCTGGTCAAACGGGAGAAGGTGCAGTGACTGACGTCTACGAAGAGATCAGGACGGTGCAGGCCGACGGGACTGTCACGGTGAAGCGCAAGCTCAAGACCGCGGTGGTTCACCGTTTCATGCTCGCGCTGCGAACCGTTCCAGCCACAAAGCTTCAGGAGCTGCTGCTCAAGATTGTAAAGATGAATACGACGTACTGGGTGGACCGGGCCAATCGGCTGCTGGAGGAGTCGCAAGACAACTCCCGTACGAAAGAGGAACGTCGTGCTTCCCGCAAGTCTTACGTTCATGCCTTTCAGCAGTCTTGCCAGTCGTTCCGCATGCAGGAGGGCCTGACTCGGGTGCGAACGGAGTACCTCAGTGAGGTTGACTTGAACCTCCCCTACAAGAAGATGGGCTGAGACAGGACGATGTACGACATCAACACACGTGCCTACCTGGGAGACCAACTCAATTCTGAGGTGAGCTTGACCCAGCAACGCGGTTTCCACAAACGGAGCAACGGGTACGCTCCCTCGATTGAGCCTGCCTCCGACTTTCAGTACGACATGACTAGCACTGACGCGTGGGACGTTTTGTGCAACTCGTGTTCGGAGTTGATTCCTCGGCGGCCCAACCGTGCGAACCGTTCGCGCCGCACTGTAGACTGGGATAGCATCTGATGTCTGGTAAAATCGAGAAGCAAGACAATCAAAATGACTCGATCAACGTGACTGGCAGCCCGAAGTACCCCTGTAAGTACATAAGAGTAGTAAGTTCAGTGCCTGCTGTTGAGGTCTTCCTCCACATGCGCGGCAACGATTTAGGCATCAAGTCTCTCGAACTTGTTCCAACTCGCGTAAGAATTCACTCACCGCAGATTAGAAATCGCTGGTGAGACCCCACTGATGCCTAAGAAATCGAAGCCTCCTGCGGATGAGTATGAGGTTCAGGCGCTGTCCAACGGTGTGCTACGAACCGAGAAGACTCATATGATCTGCCGTGTCTCCTACGCCGACAAGAAGCTCCTTGAGCACATGCGGAAGAGCCTTCAGGCTTACGTGGACGAACACATTCGAGAATAGCTGGAAGCACATGACTAAGCGTTACTCCCAGATGCTCCACGGGCGGGTTGTCAAGCCGCCCGACAAGTCGTACATTGCCTACAAGAAGATGGTGAAGCTGTGTCGCCGGTACGGCGTGCATGTAGCCCACGTACAGGATCAGGAGTCAGTGCTTAGGGCTTCCATGGGGACGATGCCTTTTTGGAGGCGCAACTCCAGCGCGTCGGGGCACTTTACGATCAAGCGGTCGCTGGGTGAAGCTCCGCTGATCATCGCCTGTAAGTACAAGAGGGCGAACAACGATGACAAGGAACTGTACGCGTGTGAGCTGCTGCACGAGCTGTCCCACGCACTACTTCCTGGGCATCCCGGGAGCCATGAAGAGATCAATAGTGGGAACCTTGGGTTCGAGGGAACCATTGCCAGACGGCTCCGGCTTAGGGGTTGGAGCAAGTGGATGCACCACTACTACACCCATGAGGGTCTATGGCGCGACCAGTCTGCCGAGGTGCAGGACCAGCTCATCCGAGAGTCCGCTGAGGTTGCCAAGTACTGGGGTCTACTCACTGCCACGGACGAGCCCACCCACACTCCGCCGTGGGATAACGAGAACAGACTTGAGGAGTGGCACAAGCTAATGGTGGAGGAGCATCTCAACATGATGATCTCTTCTGGCTACGACGTCGAGTACAAGGGGCGCGTGCCTGATGACAGCCCTCAGCCCTGACCTGCGATCGCACATCCTGGTTGTGGCTCAGCTACTCGTTCGGCAACCGCAGCGTGGGATTGAGTATGTAAAGCACCAGTCAGATCTACCCATACGTCTCTGCGTAGCACTGGAGAAAGCGTTCACTGCTGGTGGGGTTACTCACGCTATCGAAAGGCTTCGATATGATAACTCTGCTGAAGTCCGTGAGGTAGGCGGAATCCTGCGTTGGGTACATGAGGCGAAGTCATCAACCACCCGGAGGACAAATGCTCGAACCACCGATTCCGCTTGAATACCGAACCTCCCAACAGGTTTCCAGTCAGGGTCACTTCAAGGCTCGTCGTGGTAGGTACTATCACACGGGTGTGGATCTGTACACTTCCCCCGACGCTCCCGTGCACGCCATGGCTGACGGAGTAGTCGTAGGCGTAGAGAAGTTCACCGGCCCTGACCAGCACCCGGGGTGGCGTGAGACCATGGCTGTGCTGGTGCTGCACCCCTTTTCATGGGTTGATCTGGCTCCTGGGGTCGTGGTCTACGGCGAGGTAGACCCCATGGTGGTTGTGGGTGATCCCGTTACTGCGGGACAGCAGATCGCAACCGTAACTCCAGTCCTGGCGTCGGGACAAGAACGCCCAGACATCGAGGGCCACAGCCGGTGGATGCTTCACTTGGAGTTCCACGCCGAAGATGTCAGGCACACCTACGACTGGCTCGTGGCAGAGCCTGAACCCTCAACACTTCGCGACCCCTACCAACTACTAGCACTCACCCAACTATGACACAGCAATACGACGACTTCGACACCATTCTCAGTAACTCCTTCTGTGGGTGGCACAGCCCGCACCTGAACTACCTGTGCCTCAAGCGGACCCCTGAGCGGGTACACAAGGTGTACTTCATCGAGCACACTGAAGATCCGGTTGTCTCGCCGCACAACCATCGATTCAACTTCGAGACCTATGTCTTGAGGGGAGATGTTGTGCATCACACCTACGTACCATGCGCTGTCAAGCAGGGCGAGTTGTACCAGAAGTTCCACTACCACTCCCCAAACGTAGGCGGCGAGGGGTTTGCGTGGGTGGGGGAGCAGCGCCTCCAAGAGAACCGGCAGTGCTACAGTGCCGGGGAGCGCTTCTTCCTGTGGGCTGACAAGATCCACACTCTGCGGTCTGCCCGCCCTGGTAAGATCCTGATCCTCGAACAGATCCAGCGTGAAGACATCGTCCCGGCCCGAGCCTCCACGGACATGTACCAGAAGGGGATCTCCCACGACCCGCCGAGTCTTGAAGGTCTTTACCGCAAGCCGGACCGTGTGGCCGTGAGGGAGTGGCTCGACACATACTTCTCGCTTCGTGGTGACTCTCTTCGAGGTGACTCGCTGGCAAAGCCAGAAGCAGTTTCCAAAGCCCCTCCCAGTTAAGTACCTACGCGTTCTGCTAAGGTCAACAGGGACAATCCGTTCTACTGAGTCGTTCTAGCATCTACAGTGGCCAACCCTGGGGATACTAGGTAGGGTCAGCGGGTCGAAGGACTCGTTGGCCCTTCCCAGTTTAACCACCACTAATAATCACCAGCGGAGTAACCACCATGACTCAGCTCGCCATCGTCGCCGAAGATTCCCGCAACAACAAGATCGCCGGCAGCCACCGTGTCGCCGCCAGCTACGCTCCCACCAAGCTCACCTGCCCGAAGAGCTGCCCGCTAATGGATGACGGGTGCTACGCCACCATGGGACGCACGGCCATTCACGCCAACCGCCTCAACCAGGCTGTAAAGAAGGGCATGCGGCCTGAGCAGGGGGCTCGTGCCGAGGCCAAGGCCATCAAGGCCACATTCAAGGGAGGACAGATTCCCCAGGACGGGAAGAAGGGCGGACGAGATTTCCGGCTCCACGTGGCAGGAGATGTTCGTACGAAGAAGTCCGCAGAGATCCTGGCCGACGCTGCCCGGGACTGGAAGAAGCGGGGAGGAGGTGACATGTGGACCTACACCCACAGCTGGCGCACCATTCCGCGGCACCACTTCGGAAAGATCTCGGTGCTCGCCAGCATCGAAAAACCCGCAGACGCCGAAGAGGCGCGCAAGCAGGGTTTCGCTCCGGCGCTGGTAGTTCAGACCCACCCGTCCACCAAGGCATTCAAGGTCGAGGGAACCGACACGGAGTTCATTCCCTGCCCCCAGCAGACCCGCGGCGTAGCGTGCTCCGATTGCCGCCTGTGCTTCTCGGAGAGCAAGCTCTTTCACCAGGGCAAGGGCATCGCGTTCGCCGCTCACGGAGCCACCCAGAAGATCAAGAAGCACCTGACGGTGGTTTGACCTACAGCCCCACCAAAACCACGAGGTACCCCATGACGGAACAACTAGACCTCCTGCCCACCATACTCAACGTCTATAGCGTCGCCGACGACCTGAAGCTGTTCCTGTCGGAGGGATCGTGTAACGACCTGCGGCAGCTACAGTTCGTGGAGAAGGGAAACAATCCTCTGCGGGGCCACTGTTACGTGGCCTCGGAGGTCCTCGCTCACCTTCTCCGGGAGAGAGGCGTGAAGATCACTCCCATGCAGATCAACCACGAGGAGGAGTCGCACTGGTACCTGAGATGGCAGATCGGGAACAACCAGGGCGTGGTTGACGTGACCAAGTCCCAGTTCGCCCGCCCACCGAGGTACACACAGGGTCGGGGCAGGGGATTTCTCACGAAGGATCTTTCCAAGCGGGCCGTGGAGATGCTCCATCGCTACTCCGCTTGGAAGCGCTTGGGCGAGACCGCCCACGTTGGGGTGTCGGAGTCGAAGTCTTCGCCGCTCCAGGAGGAGCCTACCAACATCGGTCTCATCTACGCAAAGGTGGACTCGAAGCATGTAAAGCTGGTCTTTGACCTGAAGAACAGCGACCACCCCGAGCGCATGGCAGCCACGGACTGGGAGGACGTTACGGATCTCATGGATGCGTTGACCGACCACTTCAAGCCAGACCTCAAGTGTGAGCTGGCTGTGAACCCACGCAGCGTGGTGATCAACATCCTGGGCCACTGGAACATCTTCAACATGCCACCCCATCCTGACGAGCGTTTCCTCTCGTGGGCTGCTGGGTTCCTGTACGCTCGCCAGCTTAATAGGAGAAACCAATGATTGACCTAGACACCACCGAGGACAAGCGGGTATGGGTGGTAGCCGAGGAGGGTGCCACCGACGAAGGGGCGATGTGGGTGCTGGGCTTCCAGCCCACGGAGCCCGACATGCGCGAGATGTTTTGCGCCGTGTGGGGCTACGAGCCTGACCGAGTCTACTACCACGACGGCCACCTGCGCGCCGAGTCCGGGCCGATCAAGCGAGCACTGATCTGCTGGCGCTGGGGGATGCTGGTCACGGAGCGAGGCGAGAGCTTTGCGGAGGCACTGTATGACGACTAACGACGACATCACCGCCGAGGACCTGCGGAGGTATCTGCGAGCGGAGGGGTGGGGCGAGGGGTGGAACTACGATCCGCGTTCCGCCGAGGATCTGCGGCTCGCGAAGAACCGACGGAAGGTGATGGCGCGGGTGGCTCGCCACGAGGGCCGCCCCCTCTCCGCCGTCGCCGCCGACGTGCGCAGGCTGCGAGACGAGGCGCAGGCCCCGCCCGATCGCGTGGAGGCGGCCCGCAACGAACTCATCCGCGTGGTGCGTGAGTGGCAAGATGCAGTGGGCGAGGACTCGCTCCGACGCATCGGGAAGGAGTCGGGGGAGGACAGGGAGCCCGCTGCTGCGCTGGCGGTACTGGAGGCGCTAGAGGCGCTGGACGTGGCGGAGGAGAACTAGCTGTGACGTTGAACTGGGAAGAAGAGAAGGCGAAGGCCATCGCGTGGATCATCGAGGGCAGCAAGAAGGCGTTCGCCGCCAAGGCCATCGATGAGAGGGCTATTCGCAACGTCCTCCATAACAACAACCTGACCGTCAAGTTCTCGGGTCGCATGGTGGACACCGTGGGACTGGCCTTCAATGGCTACCCCAAGAAGTCTCCCCGCAAACTCGCACGCTGGATCAAGCTCAGTAAGTTTGCGTGGGAGCATTTCTCCGAGAAGGACAAGAAGGAGACCGTTCTTCACGAGTTGGCCCACATCTTTGTGTCCGAGATGGTGCGTGCGGGAAAGCTGAAGGAAGAAGGCACCAGGCGTCGACGTGTAGTTCACGGAAAGAACTTCAAGAACATGTGTGCTGCGTTGGGCGACGCCTCCTTCTCATTCGCCAGGCATGACTTTGGCCTGCCCCCACACCCCACGCGGCATAAGAACCACAAGCCTTCTTTCTGTGGTTGCCCTGAAAGAATGCAGCCTCGCTTTCACCTCTCCCCGAACCAGCAGAAGAAGCTCAAGAGTGGCAATAAACTCTACTGCCGATCTTGCAAACACTACATTGGACTGACGAAGGAAGACGTAGCGCCCATGCCTGTCAGGCGCCGTAAGCGTACCGTCACTGCTCACACCTCCACTAGGTTTCCTCGTGACGGGGAGCCGCTTATCACTTTCATTGACGTCTAAGGAATCACATGGAAACTGAGAAAACCACGGCCAAACTCACCGACGAGCAGCGCAAGTCCCTTCGTAACTTTGCGCGTGTCCTCCCCATCGCTTTCGCCACGGGACAGCTCTGTAACTTCTTTCAGTCGTACGTAACCTTCGACCTGTGGCATCTGTGGCTCACGGAAGAACTTGGGTGGGGCCCCAGCTTCTGGTTTGTGTGGGGAGCTATCATGGTTTGGCGGGTCGCTACCCACGAACACTCTCAGACCCCGCCCAGGTACTCCCTCCAGGTGAGCGGAATGTCTCACATGCTTCTCCCAGAGAGGAAGTTCGATGACTACCACTGGAGGCCCCTCTACCGTGGAATCGGAGTGGCCATTCTATGGGGAATCAACTACCTCATTCATTGGATCTTCGTACAATGACTGACAAGTACTTTGCGTGCCAGAGGTGTTCTGGGTGCCTGGGCCTGGCTGGGGATGGCCAGTGCCTGGATCCCGTGTCCCGAGCGAACCCCCTCCCCCTCCACCAGCCGACCCCAAAGCTGCCCGGGTGGTGGAGCGTATCGTCGAGGACCTGATGGGACGCGCGGGTCTTGGGAATGTGTGGAACGAGATCGACGAAGAGTTGCAGCAGGAGATCGAAAAGTCGTGGGCCAAGATCGTGGAGGAGTGCACGTGACCAGCATCAATGACATGGATATCAAGGAGCTGGGCCGCATGGTCCATGATCTCTTGGGGGATCGCTTCACGGAGCTGAAGACTCAGTGCCGTCTCAGTGCGGAAGAGCTGCAACGTGCCAATGATGATTGGGTCGTGGAGATCAACACTTCCAATGTGAAAGCTGCCCTGCGTACCGGAAATGTGGTGTGGGTCAAGTACGAAGGTGGGTGGGTTTCGTACACCATCATACGGGACAGTCGGCAATGGGCCCAGAACACGAATTGTTCCGATCTAGAAGAAGTATTCGAGACCACTGCTCAGGTACTACATCAACTGGAAGTCAGCGAGAACCTCGCTCGGTGGTGTAAAGACAACAAATACCAGGCAGCTCCCTGATTCCCTGGTACGCACACTTCATCACCAACGCATAGGATTCCATGTCCAATCATCGTATTCGTGATATCGATACTCAGATCCAGTCCCTGACCGCGCGAGTTGAAGAGCTTGAGCGCGAGAAGGCAGCTCTCTTGCAGCCAGCGGGTCAGCGTGTCATGGTTCGTCGCTCCACGTACGGAATCGTACCCCACAATCTCAAAGAGGAGCCAGGCGTGCTGGTAGGCTGGGAGACGGAAGGCACCGCCAAGGTGCAGTTCGACGACGGCCGGGAAGAGCTTGTGGGCCGCTTCTTGATTCGTTGCGTGGAGTGATCCCGGGCTCCCGACTTAGAGGAGCCAACCCTGGCCATACTAGGTAGGGAGCCGACGGGGAGCAGGTCAAAGCCTGCTCTACCTAACCACCAATCAATAACCTTCCAGGAAACCACCATGGAACTCCAGACCACCAAGAGCGACGTGATCATCTCCGAAGGCCAGGAGGTGGTGGATTGTTCGATCAAGATCGACGCAGCCACCTTCAAGATCTTCAGTGAGACCCTGTACTCTCGTACCTACGACGCCATCGTTCGTGAGCTTGCCTGCAATGCTTACGACAGCCAGACTGTGGCCGGGACGCTGGACCGTCCCTTTGAGATCAATCTCCCCACCGCTCTCGCCAGTACCTTCAGCATCCGCGACTTCGGTACCGGGATGAGCAAGGAGACGATGAAGAGGGTCTTCTCGCAGTGGTTCAACTCCACCAAGCGTGAAGACAACACCCAGACCGGGTGCTTCGGGATCGGCTCCAAGGCGCCTCTCGCCTACGTTCCGAAGTTCACCGTCGTCAGCTGGCACGGCGGCATCAAGCACATCATGCAGATGGCGCTACAGGACGACGGCGACGGCCGAGGTGGTGTCCCTGCTCAGGTGTTCCTGTCGGAGACTCCTTCCGACGAGCCCAGCGGTCTGGAGGTTTACTTCCACGTCCAGCCGGAGAACTACTACGACTTTCGTGTGGCCGCCGAGACGGTCCTTCGTCCTTTCCCTGAGGGGTCGTACAAGGTCGTCCGAGGAGGCAGCCACTTCGATGTAGAGGAGTACCCCGAGCGTGACTTCCTCAGTGGCGAAGTCACCTCTCCCTCCATGGGTAAGTTCCCCTACAAGGTCTACTACTCGAACTCTGGCTTTCGTTCCACGCTTGTGATGGGGAACGTGGAGTACCCCCTCGTCAACCAGAACAAGTTCTCCCTCAACGCCAAGCGCGTCGCCAACCTGTCGATCAAGATCGACTGCCCGCTCAACACCTTCTCGATGACTCCGTCCCGGGAGACGGTGCAGTGGTCGGAGGACTTCTCGATCCCCCGGGTCAACGAAGTCCTGGAGCTGATCTTCGAACAGATCGACGAGCGCCTCGACAACGAGGTTGCCGCGGCCGACTCCTACTGGGAGGCTTGCCTTCTGGCAAAGGCGTACTTCCACAAGAGCCCGTTCTCTCAGTGGGGACACAAGCCCCAGTGGAAGGGAAAGAAGATCCAGTTCAAGATCTCCGTCGAGTCCGATCTGAAGGACGGGGACGTCACCATGACCGGCGTCCAGGCAACGACCAAGAGGGGCGACACGCTGGCGAACAACTCCGCCAGTGAGTACGGCAAGGTACGTGATGTGGATGTGGTGGGGTCCACCAGGTTCTTCATCAACGATCTTCCGGGCAAGAAGGGGCTCTCCCGGATCAAGAAGCACATTCGTTACCGGATGGCCATGGACCAGGTCTGCTACCTGATCTCTTCGGAGGACAAGAAGAAGCTCGACGCTCTGACGAAGGAGACGCTGGGTCTCCACACCACCAAGATCGAGCCCGTGTCGTCCCTGGAAGACTTCACCCCGCCGCGCCGAGCGGGTGGTGGCGGCGGAGGTGGCGGAGGTAGCAGCTCTGCTGTGTCGGGGACTCGCTGCCTCGCCTACACGCCAATCAACGAAGGCCACTACAGCCGCAGAGCTGCGGACAAATGGGAACCCTCCGATATCGATCTGGAAGAAGACTCGGGTGTCTTCGTCGAGATCAGTCGGTGGAAGGTCTGCGACAGCATGACTGGCGAGAGCATCTCTGACATCCGAGACATCCTGCGAGATGTTTGTAAGGTTGCTGGGATCGACGAGCCCATTCTTGTGGGAGTTCGGACTTCGCAGGTACAGAAGTTCCATGACTCTGACAGCTGGCACAGCTTCGACGCTTGGGCACGTGACATCCTAAAGGATGCGTGGATGAACGACACGCTTCTCCGGTGGAGCGTGGACTTTCACGCGAGAAGTTCTTTCTACCAGACGAGCAGCTGGGGTGACAGTGTCGTGTCGTCGAGGCACCGGGACGCGGTCAAGACCTTCTGTGCGAGGGTCAACAAGAGCCGCAACCTCTTCTCCGGAACTCCTTGGGTGCTGCACTACGTCGACAAGATCAATGACATCATCTCAAAGAAGGCAGACGAGCAGGCGACGCGGTTCGTGACCTCCTACCTCAACTTGAAGCTCCACGAAGAGTTTGGGCTCGTGAGTCCGAACTACGGAGGCAAGATCCAGTACTACGGGGTCCTCGCTGATCGTATCCCGCTGCTTCAGGAGTTCTGTACCTACAGTGGCTTGAGCCTCAGTGGTCAGGACCTGGCCACGCTCGTGGAGATGAGCAGCCTTTACCTGGCCAAGAAGGAAGCCGAGAAGCAGGCGCGAGACGCGGCAGCGCAGGCAGCTGATGGGGACGACGATCCCAACACCTTGAGGGCCGTGGGGTGATGTCATGAGTGTGGATGTCAAACAAAGACTCGAACACATCAAGAGCATCATCAAGCAGGCTCCGGTAGAGAGCCGTAAAGTGGCTCATGGCCCTGCACCTGAGTGTACCGGTGGGTCTAAGGCTTGGCTCTCTTACTCCCCCGGAGGGCCCTCTTGCTACTGCGGAGGGCGCCGGTACACCTGCCCTGGGTGTCTCCGGTTCATTCCAGAGTGCCTGGGAGCTGACGATGTTCTGGCCGAGTACTGCGACGATTGTGCAAACGCGATCGTAAAGTACGCCTCGCCCGATGGCGGGTGGCCAACCCTGGACACACTAGACGATTGAGCTGAGCAGCTCCAAACAATCAGCCATAAACCACTGAAAGAAAAGACATGACTGACATCGCATACATTCTCGGGCCGACCGCGTTCACGGTTGTGATCCGGGGCGAGGTTTTCGAGATCGGGAACGACCACCCCAAGTTCAACGACATCCTGGACGTCATTCGCAACGCTCCGGAGAACGAGACGGCCGAGCAGAACTTCGACCGCGCAGAGTTGCTCCTGAGCCTCGTCAAGCAGGACAGCGCGAACGCCTTCACCAATCAGCTCGAAGAGCTGGGCATCGAAGACATCACCGTCGAGAACGGGCAGGTGCTCGTTCGCGGTGAGCCCATGCACACTCACCTGACCGACCGCATCTTGGAGCTACAGAAGGCGCGGCTTCCCTTCGAGTTCCTCCTCAAGTTCTGGGTCAACCTCAGCGCCAACCCGGACGAGCACCCGCGGCAGAACCTCTTCAAGTTCCTGGATTCGTGCCGGTTCCCGCTCACCGACGATGGGTGCTTCCTGGGGTACAAGTTCGGCAAGTACAACGACGAGGGTCAGATCGTCGACTGGTACTCCGGAACGACGGTCCTTGAGCCGGGTGCCAAGGTTCCCATGAAGCGTGAGGACGTGGTCGCTGACCCGAAGGAACCGTGCGCCCCGGGTCTCCACATCGGAACTCTCAACTACGCGAAGGGAATAGGGGCCAACAACCCCATGGTGGTGGTCAAGGTGAACCCCAAGGACGTTGTTTCCATCCCCAACGAGTACAGGTTCCAGAAGCTCAGGAGCTGCTACTACGAGGTGGTCAACGTCTTCCGCGGCACCGTAAAGACGAGCAAGCAGTTCGTCCGTCCTGCCTACAAGGAGGAAGAGTACTCCTCCGAGACGTGGGAGGATGAGGAAGACGTCTACGAGGTCACGATGGGTGAGCCCGAAGACGCCCGCCGCGAGCGCTACAGCGCGATGAGCCGGGATGAGGTCTGTCGCATCGCTGCCTCAGAGGGGGTCTTCTTGTCCACCAACGAGGCGCGGGACCTGGGCAAGGACGTCGTGGTCGAGAGCATGGTGGCGGGAATCTTCCCCTACCAGAACTGCCCGAAGTCTGCCATGGTCAAGCTGGCGCTTCGCCGCAAGATGTTCACCTCGCCGCGCAAGGCTCAGCGCACGCCGGCCGAGACTCTGTCTCAGCTCATCAAGGACTCCACTCGGGAGGTGCGAAACCAGACCCTCGAATCGGAAAGTGAGGGTTGACACCGAGCCGGCCCCTGCTAGTATAAGCGTGAGGTAAGGGTGTTTCCTCCTTTCTTCCCTTACCTGATCGCAAAGTCCGGACAGTAAGCTGAGCGTAGAAGTCTCCGAGGGTTGGTGGTTCTCCCATCGGACAAAAGACTCCGCGGCTGAATAGCCGGACACCCGAGGCCGGAGTAGGTTGTGGTTGCCTACTCCGGCCTCACCTATTTAACCACGAAACCACAATGACCTGTAAACGACCTGGGGGGTAACCAGTGAAGAAGGGTAACTACAAGACGATGACGCTTGCTGCTAATGGTGCTCTAGACCTACTGAATTCATTGGTAATGGGGGAGCCACCTCCCGAAAGCCCCAAGCTACACTTGGCGGAGGCTGTACAGGTTTCTGCTGGGATCAGTGGTAGAAACTGGAAAGAGAAGCTGAAGGCTGCGAACCTTCACCTCACCAACGCGGAAGTTGAGAAGCGCTGGGAGTCCCTGAGCGCTACCAAGCGCCGCCGCTTGGACAACGTTTCGCTGCTGTCAGAGATTGTGCAGTGCGCCCCCACTGACCTCGCACTCTTCCAGAAGCAGGGTGTCTTCTGGAACCAGTCTGTTCCGCCCATCGGGGACGCACGATGGGAGACTGTCTGTCTAGGTCTCGTCAAGTTCATGGACATGAACGACCGAACCTACGACGAGCTTTCTTTGTGGGGGCTCTTCCACGGGATGCACGACTGGGTGGTTCGGAACCTGATGGCGTTCCTGGAGGACCGTGGCGTCGCTGAGAGCTACCTCCCTTCCGGCGTGGACAAGTCGCGACAGGGTGCGTGGGTGTGGCGTGTACGGACCCAGGAGGAGTCGGAGGAGGAAGCTCGTGCGAATCTGCTAGTGGAGATTTCGAAGGCCCAGCAGCAGGGTTGAACTGAGCTGACTAGATGGTTATCTGATCCTCAGGAGGGTTCGAATGCTCCCACCTTACGTCATCGAGCAAATCAGAGAACGTGAGCGCCCTGAGCGAGTCGACAGGCATAAGTCCAAGTATGCCTACCTAGACATTCCTGCCCCTCCCAAATACCAAGATCCTGACGAAGTCAAACCAGAGCGTGGTGTCAATATCATTGACATCATGGGCTGAGGCCAAATGTCACAGTAGGCAAGTGCCTACAGAAAGAAAAGAACCATGCTGAACGACGACTTGGACTTCGGTCCTATCCCCGAGCCCCTAGTGCACATTGCTGACCTGACGGATCTCTCCGGCGGGAAAAGCTCGGTGGTCACTACCCTCAGCTTGAGCCGGCAATGGCGCTTTCATCAGCTACTCAAGGCGGGTATCTGTACCATTAGCCCGCGGGATAACATGGGAGACAGCGATTCTTTCGTGATGACAATCCCCTGCTCGGACCTCCTCACGGAGGAGGGCTCCAGCATCCAGCTGCTGCAACTTCCCATTTCTCGTCCGGTCTTTCACGCTCACTTCGGGCAGACTTTCCTTCAGTGCACTGTGCGGAAGGACAAGCACGTCCCTCTCAGGTGGCCCACCCCGACCTACCAGGAGAAGCTGCACCAGATCAAGCGTGAACGCGTGGGCAAGACCAACTTGGAGGGGCCGTTCGCGGAGTACTTCCCGCCCTACGACGACGCGAAAAACCAGGAAGTGGCCAACTTCCTTTACGGTGAGTGGCTGGAGATTCGAATCTCACCCGTTCCTTCTTGGCGACGGGAGTAGGACCTATACCCAGGTGTTATTTGTTGGGTGTAAGTTGAGGGGGAGAAGGGGAACAGTTACCTTATCTAGGGACTAGAGATGGCAAACGACAACCCGACAGACTGGGCCCCTACGCTAAAGCATCTGCGGATCGCTGTGGCGCGTTTGATTCACAACTTTGCCATCCACGCCAACGTCTCCCAGGTGGGAGCAGCAACTGAAATCGCAGGTCTAGCACTGGACATGAAGAAGGCTCTTTTGGCCGAAGAGCGCGAGCAAGAGATCGCTAGTCGAGACGAATCGGAAGCGGAAGAGGGTCCTCTTCCCTGAGCCCGAGCCACTCCACGTGGTCAACTTGTGACTGCGTGAACGATCCCACCTTGTGGATGATCATGGCTCCAATGTGCTGCCCGATGGCTTCTTCATCAATGTTTCCATCTTTGTCACGCAGGTAGTGTAGAACGTTCTCTCCGAGTTCCACACCACCGTCGACCTGCGCATAGCACATCGTTCCAACCGCCTTGAAGTACTCAAAGGGCGCGGGATCCTTATTGATCTCACGGTGCCAGATGAACGGGTAGCGCCGTGGGCGCTTTCCTGCGATGCGAAGTTCAGCTGAAAAGTGTACAAACATCTCCTCTACTAGATAACGCAGCACGCAGATACCAATGGGCCAACCCTGGCCATACTAAACAGGGAAGCCGAGCAGCGGGAGCTGCTTTGATTCAAACCACAGTTCTACTAGAAGCCTAGAGCAAGGGAACCACCAATCATGACTACCGGATTCTACCGCTGCATCGACATCTCCATCTCGCTCGAAGACTGGATGAAGCTCAACTTCAACCGGGTCTCCACGTCCCTGGTTCAGCTCCTGCTGGACAAGGCGATGAACGAGGGGACGGATTCTTACGAACTCCTGGAGCGGCTGGACCGCGAGCGCCCCGAAGAGCCGGAGGAGCCCGAGGACCCGGAGATGGACGAGCCGTGCCTCGACGACTTCGAGAACGAGGAGGACTACTCGGCCGCCATGGACGAGTTCGACGAGGCCATGGAAGAGCACGAGAGAGCCGTGGCTGAGTACGAAGAGGCGTACGCCGAGTGGGAAGACTGGAGTGAAGACTCTGATCTCGCTGGATTCCCTGCGGCGTGGGGGACCATGTGGACCTGCGAGGACACCCCCGCTACGGTCGAGGCGCTGATCGAGGCCGGGTTCGTGGTCTACCGCACCAGCGGCTTCATGGAGGACGTGGGAGACATCCTCTTCGGCGTCGACGGTGGGGGCTACTCGTTCTACGGGTCCCACTGGCTGCCGCTCCGGGCACAGCTCGTCGTGGAGTTGGCGCGAGGTAAGTACAGCGCTCTCGACGAGAACAGCGAAGAGTTTCGCACCATCATCGAGCACTTCGTGGATCGTATGGAGCGGGAGGGGGAGCGCCGCGACGAGGCGTTCCGCCGCTTCGGACTTCAGGACTGGAAGGTGGGGGAATGATTAACGGGCACTTCTTTCGTGATGGCGACGACTATGTCGTGGTCATCGTTGGGATGCCAGGAACGCCCGTGCAGATGGGGGTGGGCGAGTCCCCCGAGGAAGCTCTGGCAGAGGCCTCGAACACTCCCATCGAGTCGGGCGGTAACTGTATCGACGTGGCACTGAACTGGGCCTCTGGGCAGGGCTGGATCACCTCTGCCGCCGACCTGGTCGAGATCGAAATCGAGGAGGAAAAATGACCGCCGCTACCACACTCTCGGAGGCTATCGAAAAGAGTAAGGCCTCCCCCAAAATGATCGTGTACTTGGAGTACACGGACCGGCTGTATGACCTGGCCATGGCCCGACTGACCGACCTGAAAGACGAAGAGGTCTACGACTCCGAAGAAACTCTTCACGGGGTCTCTTTCTACGGGCCGCCGAAGCACGAGGGGTTGTATGAATGGAGCGTCTACCTCAAGCGCTCATCTCCCCTGCGCTACAGCGCTGAAGGGAGTGTTCGAGGCAACTGTGGCCACAACCACAGGTCCATCGACACAGCGTGTGCTTGTCTTCTTCGAGACCAGCGGGACTGCGCTTCGCTGGGAGGTGGGACGTACAGCGACCGAAAGGTGGTGCGATCTGACGGTCGCCCACTAAACTACGGGGAACGAGAGCGAGTCAACAGCTGCCTCTATTACAAGGAGGAGTTGCTGGGGGAGATGTAAAAGCTCGGGGTGACTCGGATACTTCTCTCGTTCAGGGGCAAGGCATTGCTTCCGGAAGGCCGGCAAGCGATGCTTCGCCTCTTGCTCACTGTCCCTCGTGTTGAGAGCTTCGCCCTACGCAAGAACTACTTGTGGTTCGAGGTTCGTGACCCTGGCGATAGTCTAGTCCAGGAGACAGTCAGCCGACTGTGGGCTTGGATATCCACGTCACCCGACGAGGAACGCGATGCTTGAGCACCTGTCAGGCTGGACCGCAGCGGTTGTGCTGGCGCTGAGTCAAATTCTACTGAACGGCCTGCGCACCCTCAATATCAAGCACATCACCAACCGTTCAATAGGGAAGGCCGTTCTGTCTTCGAACGCACTCAGTGCTGTGTACTTAGCCAACACTGCGTTGGGGATCAAGTCTCTACTCGAAGGGGACTTGATCCCCTTCGTGGGTTTCTTCATCGGCTGCACACTAGGTGTGTGGCTGGCTCTACGGAACTGAAGCCATGAGTCTTGTCTGTCGTGTCAAAGCTCCAGCAAATGTGGCTGCACTGTCTCTGACCGAGATCAGAAGTCGCGAAGAAGACGCCTTCACAATCGTCTCTGGGTGGGAGAACGAGTACGACGATCCCAACACGCTCCTGCGGTCCAGTCACCCAATAGAGGTCTCGGGAAAGAAGATCTGGACAGCCATCACTGTAGAGGGTGATGAATCCAACTGGATCTCCACGCTGCACATTGTCCCGCTCGGTCTCATGCAGGACGTAGCCATCTCGACTTACATCTTCATGTACCACGGCATGATGGATGAGGTCCGCGACGTCGACCACGTAGCTCGAACCAACCTAGCGTGCGAGGCCATCATCAAGCTTGGGTGCTCTCTACCGCTCGTGGTATACGAGGGCTGGAAGGCCAACGAGATCGTCAGCCTGTGTAAGCGTGAGTCCACGCTGCTGAGGAACAACTTCTACGCTTACTGCACCCTGGCCGAGCTGGCCCAGCCCATGAAGGATTTCCAATGACAGCCCGCAACGACGTAGCGTACTCTCAGTCACAGATGGTAGCTCTGAAGCGTTACCTCAGCTCCCCTCCCCAGCAGCGCCCTGACCGTGCAAGTGCCCTGGCCATGCGGGCCCTGGCAGCTATCCATGGCCCGCCACCTGGCGGTGACTCTTCACGCAAGGCTATGCACTTCGCGAGAGCTACAGACGCTGTAAAGGCGCAGCACAAGAAAGAACGCCCACGAGCCACCCGCGTGTCGGTCGAAGATGGACCGGTGCTGTGGGCGAGTGTCAAGGGCAATAGCGACTGTGGAGGGTGAGATGGGCATGACGTTGGACGGGTTGGCCAAGTTGGCCGAAGAGCTGGGGGAGTTGCAGCAGGTCGTGGGCAAGCGGCTGGCCTACTACACGACGGAGCAGCACCCCGACGGCGGGCCGCCGCTTTCGGAGCGCCTTGAGGAGGAGATAGCGGACGTTATGGCGGCCTGTGATCTGGTCGTCGGATTGCACCGTCTCGACTCCTGGCGAGTGGAGGAGCGACGACGACGAAAGCTCGCGCAGTTCCACGAGTGGCACGCAGCGGCGTCGAACGATGTGCACGGCGTGATGCCGCCTCGGGGCCGGCTGCCCACCGAGGACCCCCGATCAAGGGCAGAGGAGGACGCGTGACTGACCTGTCCGACATTACCGCCGAGGACCTG
>TARA_R100000656_G_scaffold34892_1_pt1 | contig 33439 bp, 27 predicted proteins | sample TARA_R100000656 | Tara Oceans TARA_R100000656 (sample SAMEA2622517) | marine metagenome | biome: marine biome (ENVO:00000447); feature: mesopelagic zone (ENVO:00000213); material: "saline water (ENVO:00002010), including plankton (ENVO:xxxxxxxx)" | depth 350 m
CGTTTTAAGCGGTAAGTGGGTCAAAATTAGATTGCCGTTGACATTGTCAGGAGGTCGGAAGAGAAGCGCTACATATTCATGTGCTGAAGCGTGCTTCAGTCTTTTACCTCTATGAAGCCGGACTAAGTGTCGACCAAATTTGCCAACAAACACAGATCTTGTTTCGGCCTGTTATCCATCAAATTTTATCGCAATATGTGCTCGATTAGCTATGACAAAACGAATAATCAATAGACGGTATGCTGGTATTTTATTAGAGTATTTTCTGGTTAAAGATCCGGAGCTACCTTTCCAATACGCCTATGGGATCCGATATTCTGAGCAATATGGAGTTCATTATATACGAACGACACCGGTGACCAGAATCAACCACAAAAAGAACAAGCTGTTCACCTTGACGTGTATATATACAGTCCAGCATTACAATACGGATACAGGCTTTAACGAACTGATAGAAGCCCTATTTTCTTACGTTGATATGCCGATATGGGATGATGAATTGATTATTGCCACCATGAGTCTGACGTCACATTAGATGGGCCAGTGTAATTAGATAACTCATTAAAATTGTTAGTAAAGTTGAGAGTTGGGAGCCATTGCTACAAAGGCGCAGAGACTATAAAATACAATCACCGCTGCAAAACAATGGATGATTTACTAGATCAGTTTGGGCACTTTACGGATAACGCTGCTCCGTTTCAGGTAGTCGATCATAGCGTACAGCGGATGGAGCTGAGTAAGGATCAGTTATTTAGACCCTGGCCGAGAACGTTTCCTAATAGTCTGTCATTTAACGATATTTAAATGGCTGGTCAGTTTAAACCGGTTTGCCGGATGGTACAGCACGGCGTAGCAAATAGGCTGGCCATGAGAGTGAGTTATCCGGGTGACTTTCAGGCAGGGTACGCCATCGTCCACTTGCAGGTTGTGTTTAAGTATTTTCGTCGGCATCACCGCTTCTACCGTTATTTCTGCTTCGGTAACCGGTGCTATTGAGTTCAGATACTCGCTGGCAGTGATCTTGCTGAAATCCTGCTGTAAAAACAGTGGTACCCGCTCTGCATTAACATAGCGTTCTTCCAGCTGAATGGGTTGATCGTTCTCCCAGTGCACGATAATAATTTTATATACCGTTCTGCTGTTAAGTGACAGGGTAAATGCGATGGCATCGTTTGGGATCAGCATAAGTTTACTTAACACTGTCATCTTGTGTACGTGCCCGCGGGAGCGAATTTCATCGGCAATATTGCGGATTTCCAGTAATGAACTTTGCGCGGCGGGTTCCTTTACAAAAGTACCGACACTGGCAACGCGTTCAAGCACGCCACTGTTAACCAGCTCATCGACGGCTTTGCGTGCCGTCATCCGGCTGGCAGAAAAGTGGTTAGCCAGTTCGGTTTCCGACGGGATCTGAGAGCCCGCTTTCCATAAGCTGGCGCTTATCTTCTTTTTAATCTCATTCGAAATAAGACGATACTTTGGCAGCTTCATGCAATGTCCATATTACCTACAAACAATAAGTTCGAAGTGCGTATTCAGCTAACTCATGACACTTCAGTGCGAACCCGGTCATTCTATACTGCATTGCGCTGCCGCCAACAGATTTTTGGGGCCTGGTTGGCGTTAATTAGGCTTGTCGCATAAGTAACATGTCAGCAACACCTTGCCAGTATATACCACATGGCTATGCTGTCAATTTTCAGTCAGTTCAACCGAGTTTTCTGTCGCAAAGATAATGAAATTATTTTTAATTCCGATGTTGTATATACCGGTATGCTGTTGTATAACATTTAAGCAGGCAGCGACCTTATAATAATTTCCGGCCTCAGCTGGTACAGATGCTACTCAGGAGAACATTTAATGACAGCAATAAATTTGACGCCTAGTCGTGTATATACCGCGATGCTGATGGCCGGTGCAGTGGCGGTTTCCGCGCAAACGAAGGCACAAGACAGTGATCCGGTTGAACGTATTCAAATTACCGGCTCAAAAATTAAACGTACCGATATTGAAACCGCCAGTCCGGTATCGGTTATATCGTCAGCGGATATCAGTGCATCGGGTATTACCAATGTAGAAAACCTGCTGCAGGAAATGTCGTTTTCAGCCGGGGTGGCCGGTAATGCAACGAACGCATACTGGACCAGCGGTGGTTATGGCACAGCTCAGGTCAATTTACGTGGTCTGGGTATTAAGCGCACCCTGGTATTGTTAAATGGCCGCCGCGTGGTCGGCGGGGGAACCGGTGCTAATAGTTCGGTTGATTTGAATATGATACCGACAGCGATGATTGAACGAATCGAAGTATTAAAAGATGGCGCTTCGGCTGTGTATGGCGCCGATGCGGTCGCCGGTGTGGTGAATATCATCACTAAAAAAGCATTCAGCGGCGCTGAGCTGAGTGTAAAAGCGGGCATGGCAGATAAGGGCGATGCCGAAAATCAGGATCTGAGCCTGACACTGGGCGGCGAATTTGACAAGGGCAATGTGGTTGTTAATTTGAGTTACGGCAACACCTCTGCGGTGCGCCAGTCTGATCGTATTGCCTGCTCTAAGTACGGTACGGAAGAAGGCACCTTTGAGTGTTTTGGCAGCAGCACCAGTGAAGGTGGCCGTGCGTTATTGGCTGACGGTACTCAGGTGCAGTTTAACCAGGACCCGGATACCGCCACTAACGGCAATAACTACAGCCCCTATAATGGCGCGTTGCATAGCTTTAACTATATTCCCTACCTAAACGCCGTAAGCCCGATGGAGCGTATAAATCTATCCAGCTTTGCTAACTACAATATCAATGACTCGGTGCAGTTGTTTGTAGAAGCAAGTTACGCTAACCGCCAGGGCGAGCAAATCGTGACGCCCCGCAATGGTTTTGCCGGTATTAAAGTCGATGCCGATTTCCAGTACAACCCTACCGGTCAGGATTTGGAGTTTTTACGCCGGCGCAACACCGAACTGGGCGCGCCTTACTTTTTCCAGGAAACCAATACCATTCGCATTGTAACGGGACTAACCGGCGTACTAGACAATGGCTGGGAATGGGACTTGTCTTACAACTATGGCCGTAATACCGGGACTGATGGCTGGACTTTCGACATTGACCCTGACCGTGCAGCGCACACGCTGGACGACAGCATTTGTACCTATGACAACAGCAATGGCATTCCTTGTGGTGACTGGTTTGGTAAAAACGAGCTGACGCAGGACGTTATTGACTATGTAAAATACCGCCGTGAGGGCACAGGTGGTAATGAAATGCGCACCTGGTCATTGAATATGAATGGCTATTTGTACGAGTTGCCGGCCGGAGGCATTGGTTTTGCTGTTGGTGCAGAAAGTCGCAGCGAAACAGGCTGGCGCGACCCGGACTCTACCGTATTGCGTAACGGCTTAGAAGACCCGATCCGCGGTAGCTATGATGTAAAAGAAGTATTTGGCGAACTATCGGTGCCAATATTGGCTGATACCTATTTAGCCAAGCGGTTGTCGGTTGAGCTGGCGGCGCGTTACTCTGACTACAGCACTGCAGGTGCGGAAACCACCTACAAAATGGGTTTAACCTGGAATGTTAACGACAGCCTGATGCTGCGGGCTGTGCGTTCTACCGCGTTCCGCGCGCCGGTGATTACAGAACTGTTTGGCGGCACTAATGGCGAAAACCTGCGCACGATAGACCCCTGTGAAAATGCTACTGGCACCATAGCGGCAAATTGTCTGGCGGCCGGTGTACCGGCAGATTTTGTACAGGACGGCACGACAATTTTAACCAGTGTTGGTGGCAACCCCAGGCTGGAGCCAGAAACGGCTGACACCACTACGGTAGGTATCGTATGGCAGCCCGAGTTCCTTGACGGTTTTTCCGCGACGATAGATTACTTCAACATTAAAATCGACGAAGCTATTACATCAGTCAATGGTTCCGATATGCTGCGGTTATGCTACGAAGACCCTATCGGCAATGCGAAATTCTGCGATACCTTTACCCGGCATCCGGTAACACACCAGGTTAATGAGCTGAATCAGCGCCCGGTGAATGCTGCAGTAGAAACCGTCAGTGGTATCGACCTGAACACGGCTTATAAATTTACTTTATTTGGTTTGAGCAGCCGCGCGACTTTGGATATCACCCGTTTACTGAAGCATGAAAGCACACCGTTTAAAGGTCAGCCAACCATTGATAAGGTGGGTTTTATTACCGAAGACCAGGGTAGTTACACTGAATGGCGGAGTAACTTCAGCTACAGCGTGATGACAGATGACTGGTCAGCGAGCTATTCATTGCGTTATATCGGCAGTGCCGATGACGTTAACGGCTCGGATTTCGACCCGCTGGGTAAATCAGTCGGTTCAGTTACCTATTCTGATGTATCAGCCTCGTGGTACTACAGTGATGCGTTGACGCTTAGCCTGGGTGTTGACAACATCTTTGATAAAAAAGCACCGTACCTGACGTCATGGAACGATGCCAACACCGATGTAATGACATATGATCTGCTGGGGCGCCGCGGTTTCATCCGTGCAACCTATCAGTTCTAAGTCAGCTTTTATCGGTAGCACCAGGGCCGTATGCCCGTATACCATAGGGCCCTGGTGTTTACTTTTCTCATAACAGTAATTAATGGTTTTATCCGGGCCACAGGCCTCCTACGCGGCTATTAAACTGCTGTGTGAAATCAGGCCGTGCCGGACTAGAGGGTTGGGAATGAATAAATCAATGCGGCTGCTGAAAACCAGCAGGAAATACCATAAATGGCTGATGGCGTTTATAGGCCTGCAGTTTATTATCTGGTCGGTAACCGGGGCCTATATGGTGTTTTTTGATATTGATTATATCCATGGCGATACCCTGGTTAATAACGAACAGGATAAAATCGACCCGCAGCAGGTAACTTATTCATTGCAAAGCTTGTTACAACACTATCCGCAGGCAAAAGCCATTACGTTGGGCCGTTATCTGGATAAGGTGGTGTATCGTTTTACGCTGGCAGAACAAAAGTTAGCCATTGATGCCAGTAGCGGTGCGGTAATGCCGCCGTTAGACAAGGCTCAGGCGGTAAAAGCCGCCCGGTTTTATTATAGCGGTACCGGCACAGTCGAAAGCGCCGAGCTTATAACTGAAAATGCGCCATTTGAGCTTAATCCGGCTGTCATGCCAGCCTGGCGGGTAAACTTCGCTGACTTTGGCGCCCCGGCAATTTATGTGTCTGCCGAAACGGGCTTATTGGTTGGTAAACGGCATAGTTTCTGGCGCCTGTTTGACTGGATGTTTCGCTTCCATGTGATGGATTACGATGACGGCGCCGATATTGATAACAGCCTGCTGTTCTGGTTTACCTTGTTCGGTATGTTAGCTTCTATACTGGGCATGGTGCTGGCCTATTTCCGTGTGTTTCGTAAAACGGATGAGGCATTAACGGCACCGGCTGGCAATGACAGCCATACAGTTGGAGTTGCGCCATGAATACAGTCAGAAAACTGCATAAGTGGGCCTCTGTTGTCGTTGGCATTCAGTTTCTGATTTGGCTGGGCAGTGGTATGTATTTCAACTTTATGGATCATACCAAAGCGGCGGGACACACTTACAAAGCGCATCAGCATCCGTCGCTGAGCTGGCATACGCTGGCGCTGCAGGAGCCTGCCGAGGTGTTACGGCAGTATGCACCCAGCACCTCGCTGACGTTAATTGAGTTGGCGCAAAAACCGTATTATTTGCTTAACCATCAGCGCGGTTTATACGCTAACTTTGTCAACAAACACAGCTTGGTCGATGCGCAGACAGGCCAGCCGCTGACGGTCGATGCGGATTTTGCCCGGCAGTTGGCCAGCGCTTCATATAGCGGGCCGGGTGAAATCGTATCTGTAACATTGATGCAGCCGCCGATTGCCGATTTACTCAAACAAAAGAATGCCGTGTGGCAGGTTAACTTTGCCGATGAAATTAACACCAGCGTCTATGTTGAGGCAGACTCAGGCCGTATTGCCGGCCACAGTGATGCTGACAAACGGCTGGCAGATTTTTTCCTGAAACTGCATTTTATGGATTATGCCAACGAAGGCAGTTTTAACAGCGTGCTGATGATGGTATTTGCCTTTGTCGCCTTGTGGCTCAGCGGCACTGGCATGGTCTGGACGGTCGATCTGGCGCTGCGCGGTCAGTATAAAATTAAGCTGTTTGGCCGCAAAAACACGGTAAAGTTATTCGACCGTAACCAGAAAAGCCTCGGTCAGGTGGCTTTCTCCAACCATAAAAATTTGTTGGATGGTTTGGTTGAGCACAATATCATTTTGCCTTCCACCTGCGGCGGCGGTGGCACCTGTGGCCGGTGCCGCATTATGATAAATCAAAATGTGAAAAGCACCGCAGCGGATTTACAGCACTTTAGCGCCTTTGAGCTGGAACAGGGCTACCGGTTGGCTTGCCAGCACTTCAGTGATGATGTTGAACATATGACACTGATGGATATTACCGATGCGAAAAAGTATCAGCTGGAATTAGTCAACAGCACCTTTTTAAGCCCGTTTATTAAAGAGTTGCGCTTTACCACCCAGTCTAAAGTACCCATGCGGTATAAAGCCGGTGCGTTTATGCGCTTCTTTATCCCGAAGGCCAGTGGCTGCTCCGTGCCGGCAGATGTGCCAGGTTCATTGCAACCGGACTGGCAGCACATTGCCCGGTTAAACTATCAACATGGAGCCTGTAGCAGAAGCTATTCCTTAGCCGGCATAGATGAAGCTACAAACGAGTTAGTGTTTGTCATTAAGCTGCAAAGCGCAACTAACCCGTCGGTATTGCCCGGTATTGGTTCTAATTATCTGGGTAACTTACGCATTGGTGACCGGGTTGAGGCTTTAGGGCCGTTTGAAGAGTTTTACGCTAACCCAGGCAGTGACAAAACCATGGTACTGGTGGGGGCAGGCTCGGGCATGGCGCCACTAAAAGCGCTGATTGAAGAACAGTTAGCGCTGCATCGCAACAATAAAGGCGACAAGCCGCCCCGGCCGCTGCATTTCTTTTACGGCGCCCGCAATGAAAATGATGTGATTTACGTCGACTACTTTTATCAGCTGGCGAAGCAGTATGCGCATTTTCATTACTACCCGGTGTTGTCACGGCCGGACAAAGGTTGGCTGGGTGCGACCGGCTATGCGCAGCACGTGCTGGCGTTGAATTGGCAGAATGTGGTTGAGCAAGGTGAACCTGAATTTTATCTGTGCGGGCCCAAAGGCTTGATGGATGACACGATCCGGTTACTGCGTGACAGAGGGGTGCCGGAAAGCAACATCGCCTTTGATGAGTTCAGTTAGCTAAAACAGAAACTGCGCGGGGAAGCTTTAGCGCAGTCTCTATGGTAAGGCAGTGGTCAGGCTGTTTTCAGCCTGACCACAAAGCGGGTGCTCTGCTGATCTGATTCGACACTGATATGACCTTCATGCGCCTCAACAATGGCTTTGGTAATAGCCAAACCTAAACCCGCACCTTCAGTATGGCGTTGTCTTGATTGGTCAGCACGATAAAAACGTTCAAATAAATACGGTAAATGCTCTGGCGGAATGAGCGGTCCTGGATTTTCGACGCTGATAGTGACCAACCCGGCTGACGCCATCGCCGTTGTTACCGTAATGCTGTGGCCCTCTGCAGTGTATCTCAATGCATTTGACAGCAGATTGGTTAACGCATGGCGCAGCAAGGTGCGGTCAGCCAGTACCATAATTGCCGAGCCGGAAAAATGTAATCTAATGCCGGACTCTTCGGCTAACGCTTCGAAAAAGTCAAAAATCGCGTTAATTTCGTCCGCAAGATTTAGCGGCTGCTTTTGCAGTGTGATCAGCCCATTCTGACTTTTCGCCAACCACAACATGTCGCTAATCATTTTGTTTAATCGTTCTTGTTCTTCCAGATTTGAAAACAACACATTCTGGTATTCCTGCAGCGTACGTGGCTTGGATAAACTAACCTGGGTTTGGGTAATGATATTGGTTAGTGGAGTGCGCAGCTCATGCGCAATGTCGGCACTAAAATGCGACAGCTTGGTAAAGCCTTCTTCCAGTCGGTGCAGCATATGGTTGAATGACTGCACCATATGCTCTAATTCCGCAGGTACTGTATTAGAGTTGAGCCGGATGTCGAGTTTATTGGTTTGAATATCGCGCATCTGCTCAGTCAAGCCTCTGAGAGGTCCCAGGCCCTGATGCACCGCCAGCCAGGCGGCCAGCAGCGTGAGTATGCAGGAACCAAATAAAATAAAACCAAGGCTTCTTTGCAATTGCTGCAAAAACTGCAAGTGAAAGCTGGTATCAATGGCGGCAATAACCTGGTAGTTTGCGGCTGCGGAAGTAAGTTTCACTACTACACCGTGATATGTTTTTTCTGCCAGCGTCCAGTTGAAAATCTGCGCATCATCAAAATGGTCGGCTGCGACTGAGAGGCTTGACAGCTGAGTTAAATCAAAATCGGCATTGCGATAAATCAGCGCGTTGTGTTCATCCATAATTTGATAAAACACGCCATGATGCCCGGCAACCGCCAACGACAGTGACGTTGCGCTCAGTTGTTGCTGAGTTGCGGCACGGTGCAGTATTTCTTCGACAGAACGCACGATAACTGCCAGCTCATCCGCATCCTGTTGAATAAAATGATGCTCAACCGAGCTTATCAGCATCTGTCTGACAAAAAACAGGCAAATTGAAATGGTCAAAGTGACAAAAAGCACCACGCGTAGCGTAAGAGACAGCGGGCGCTGACGGCTGTTATTCATTATCTTGCTCTTCATCCAGTTTATAACCCATCCCGCGCACAGTATGGATCAGTTTAGGCGTAAAGCTGTCATCTACTTTTGCCCTTAGGCGCCGGATAGCCACATCGATAACATTGGTATCGCTGTCAAAATTCATATCCCATACCTGCGATGCGATAAGCGATCGCGGCAAAACTTCACCCCGGCGGCGCATCAGTAGCTCCAGTAAACAAAACTCTTTATGACTGAGCGTTATTTTTGTGCCGCTGCGCACCACTTTGCGTTTGGCGATATCTAACTGCAAATCGGCGACCTGCAACAGTTCAGCAGCGCTGATGTTTTGTCCGCGTCGCAGCAAGGTACGCACCCGGGCCAGTACTTCAGAAAAGGCAAATGGCTTGATTAGGTAATCATCGGCACCCAGCTCAAGCCCCTTCACCCGGTCATCTACGCTGTCGCGGGCCGATAAAAACAGCACCGGCGTGCGGTTATCGCGCTCACGCAGTGCCTGCACGATGCGCAGGCCGCTGACGTCGGGTAGCATCACATCGAGAATGATCAGATCGAAGGCTTCTGTCATCGCCAGATGATGACCATCCAGGCCATTTCTAACCAGCGATACCTGAAAGCCAGCTTCAGTCAGACCTTGCTTGAGATAGTCACCGGTTTTCAGTTCATCTTCAACAATCAGTAAACGCATCTTTTTTCCTTTGGCGTTGGCTCTGCCAGAAGTATGGCGCTGGTAGGCATACAGCAAGATGACGACAAGATTACAACTTTGTCATGTTTGAGTCATGCTGCTGACAGCTTTAATCACTAGACTGCAATAAATTACAACGTATTGAGGGATAGCAATGGGCAGCAACAAGTTATCGATGCCGCGGTCAGTGTCGCGTCGCCGTTTCGTCCAGGGGCTGGCTGCGGGCGGTGTATTGGCTACCTTTCCGCATATTGTGCATGCGGGTAGCCGCTTCAGAGATAATGCTTTCACCGGCTATGCGTCAGAGTTAAGCGGCAAGGTTATTGAGCTGACCATTGGCGAAGCCCTGGTTAACTTTACGGGGGTAGTGCGAACAGCAACGACGATTAATGGTTCCATTCCCGCCCCGACGTTACGCCTGTGTGAGGGGGATGAGGTCACGATAAAAGTGACTAACACCTTGTCAGTACCCAGTTCTATTCACTGGCACGGCATTATTTTACCTTACCAGATGGACGGTGTGCCCGGCATGAGCTTCAGGGGCATTATGCCCGGTGAAACCTTTGTTTATCGCTTTACGTTGCAGCAGAGCGGCACCTACTGGTATCACTCTCACAGTGGTTTTCAGGAAATGACCGGCATGTATGGTGCGCTGATCATTGAGCCCAGAGCACAAGATATTATTACTGCCGATCGCGAATATGTGGTGCAGCTGTCAGATTGGACCGACGATGATCCGAGGCAGGTGTTTGGCAAACTGAAAGTGCAAAGTGATGTGTATAATTTTAATCAGCCTACAGTACGGGACTTTTTTCGCGATATGTCGGCTAAAGGTTTAGAAGCGGCCTTAGCGAAGCGCAAAATGTGGCAACAGATGCGGATGAACCCCACTGACCTGGCCGATTTGTCTGCGGCAACATTAACTTATTTAATGAATGGCAGCACACCACTGGCCAACTGGCGCGGCTTGTTTCAGCGAGGCGAAAAAGTGCGCTTACGTTTTATCAATGGCTCCAGCAATACCTTTTTTGACGTGCGTATTCCCGAACTGAAAATGACCGTGGTGCAGGCCGATGGACAAAATGTGCATCCGGTAACGGTAGACGAATTCCGCTTTGGTCCAGGTGAAACCTACGATGTTATCGTCACGCCGCAAACCGATGCCTATACCATTTTCGCTCAAAGTATGGACCGAAGCGGTTACGCCCGAGGAACGCTGGCAGTAGCGGCTGGCCTAAATGCGCCTGTGCCGGCGTTAGATCCGGTGGAGTGGCTAACCATGGCCGACATGATGGGTGATATGGCAGGCAGCAACGCGATGGACCACAGCGCGATGCAGGCAGGCGCTATGGCGACTGGCAGTGCCGCGGTGGATCATAGTATGCACGGTGGCATGGCAATGGATCACAGTCAGCATGCCAGGCCAACACCATTTGCTGTGCCCAGCAAAACAGTGCGCCACGCCAGCACCGAATACGGCCCGTCGGTCGATATGCGGGTGGACATGCCCAGAACCAATCTGGACGATCCAGGTATTGGTTTGCGAAATACCGGACGGCAGGCATTAACGCTGGCCGATTTACATTCATTGGACGGCATTATCGAAAAGGGTGGCCCGGAAGCAGAAATAGAGTTACACCTTACCGGCAATATGGAGCGTTATAGCTGGTCAATTGACGGTTTAGAGTTCAGTAAAAGTACCCCGGTGCATATGAAGCTTAACCAGCGCATCCGGGTTATTTTGCAGAACGACACGATGATGACCCACCCGATGCATCTGCATGGTATGTGGAGCGACCTGGAAAATGACAGCGGTGAAGTGCTGGTTCGGCGTCATACCATACCGGTTCAGCCGGCACAGCGTATTAGTTTTTTAACCACGCCCCATGATGTAGGCCGCTGGGCCTGGCATTGTCATTTACTGTTCCATATGGATGCAGGCATGTTCAGAGAAGTGGTGGTGGCATGAAGAAACCAATTGCGACAACCAAGCTGCCGGCTTTATTGTTCACCAGCACATTATTGCTGTTAAGTGGCGGGCTGGCCGCACAAACAGCGACTGAAGCGCAACCACATCAGCATGAAACGCAGGATAACAGTGGTGTAGATCACAGCAAGATGGACCATAGCCAAATGCAGCAAGATGAGATGCCGATGGACCATAGCCCTATGGACCACAGCAAAATGCAGCATGGCGAGAAGCCGATGGATCATAGCAGCATGGATCACGGCGATATGCAGATGCAGGGCGGTAAGGCGCCGGCGGATGCGCGCGATCCACATGCTTATTCCAGTGGTTACACCCTGACAGACGGCCCCTACGGCATGGCAGACTCCCGGCATTTAAAACATGCTGTTGAGCATCCAATGTGGTCAATTGTGGGGGACCGGCTGGAGTACGATATTGACACCGATGCAGTGGTGTTCGATATGCAGGCCTGGTACGGCACCACCTACGATAAACTGGTAGTGAAATCTGAAGGGCATGTTAGCGAGGGTATACTGGAAGAAAGTCAGACCGATTTGTTGTGGGGACATGCAGTTGCAGCATACTGGGATCGCCAGCTTGGTGTACGGTTCGATCAAAATGCTGAGGGTGAAAGTCGGCAATGGCTGGCATTTGGCATTCAAGGGCTGGCACCATACTGGTTTGAGCTGGATATCACCGCTTACGTTGGTAGTAATGGGCGAACTGCACTGGCCGCTGAAGCAGAATATGAAGTGTTGTTGACCCAACGCCTGGTATTGCAAGCGCGGGCAGAAGTAGCTGCTTACGGTAGAGATGACGCGGTAAACGCTATCGGTAAAGGATTGACGTCTTCAAACGTCGGTTTGCGTATGCGCTATGAATTTTCCCGCCAATTGGCACCCTACGCCGGTATAGAATGGAGTAATAAGTATGGTAATACGGCCGATCTCGCCCGTTTGTATAATGAAGCAACTGAAGAAACGGCGCTAGTTGCCGGTTTACGGTTTTGGTTTTAATTAATAAGGAAACGAAGATGAAAATAGTTAAATTTCTGCTGCCGCTGGTGGCACTTTTTTTCGCCGGCCAGGTGCTGGCACATGTCCATCTTACACAAACGGTGCCAGCTGATAAGGCCATGCTGACGCAGACACCGGATACATTGATCCTGAACTTTAGCGGCCCGGTTCGCCTTACAAAAATAAGTTTGACCGACGCGGATAACACCAGTGTTGAATTTGGATTTACGCCATCAGCGTCGGCATCTGAGCAATTTAGCTGGGCGTTACCTGTGCTACAAAGCGGTAACTACCAGGTAAGCTGGATAGCACTGGGTGCCGATGGCCACAAAATGAGTGGCGACTTCAGTTTTATGCTGCATGGCCCGAGTGCATCTGCGACCGCAGTAGCTTCGCCGCATTCACATCAGCATTAAAATAAGGTAACGAAGATGGTTGATGTTTGGGCGCTATTTCTAATGTTGTTAAAACTGCTTAGTTATAGTGCAGTGGTTAGTGGGATCGGCGCGGTGCTGCTTTTTACCCTCTTGCCGCTTCGGAGCACCTTCGACCAATATGGCTCAAACCGTTTTCAGTTTTGGCTTAACCGCTGGTTGATCAATTGGTCTGCTGCAGGGATGATTTTAGCACTACTACAATTGCCGTTGCAGGCAGGTGCTATGGCAGAAAGCGGACCTGCGGCGATGATGGACACGATAATGCTAAACATTGTCTGGCAGTCTGCCATAGGGAGTCAAACTGTAATACGGTTTAGTGGCTTTGCAGCACTGCTGTTCGCAGCACTGCTGTGGTCGGGTTGGGGAAAGGATACCATTGTCGCCTGGATTGTTGCCTGGATTCTCGCTGTCAGCGGCATTGTATCTCTGGCAGGTAGTTTTATCCTCACCGGTCACACAGCGCCGCTTGCCGGTTGGGTACAAGCAATATTGCTTTTGCACGTGCTGGCGATTGCAGCCTGGGTTGGTGCATTGTGGCCGCTTAAGAAAAGTTGCGATTTGATGGCTTTATCGTCTCTGTTGACGCTGATGGAGAGATTTGGTCGCGTTGCAGTTGTAATCGTAATAGTGCTGCTGAGCTGTGGTCTGCTATTGCTGCTGCAGTTAATTGGTTCCCTTAACGCACTATTTACCACCGACTATGGTCGGTTAATGTTGTTTAAACTGATGTTAGTCAGTTGCATGTTGTTACTGGCAGCTTGGCATAAATTTAAACTGGTAAAAGACCTGGCACGGCATCACAACAGCGACACGCTGCGAAGATCTATAATGGTCGAGACCCTACTGGCCGTGTTGGTGCTAACAACAACCACAGTTTTTACCACTGTGGTAGGGCCGGCGGGCTAACCATCCAACTGAAATTTATAGAATTGAAGGATATATGGCATGTTATTCAAAAACTTAAATGCGTTAACTGTGGTATCCCTGTTTTCTCTACTTATGCTGCCGGTTATCGTTGTTGCACATGGCACTGAAAAACCGAACGCTACTGAGATGTTTACAGGCGAAACGTCCGCCGCTGCGCAGGTCGTAAAAGCTTTCCACAAAGCCTTGCAGCAAGGCAATGCTGCCGTTGCCCGTTCAAGCTTGGCAGACAATGTCCTGATTATTGAAGGTGGCGGTGTAGAGCGCTCTGCCGATGAATATGCCAGTCATCATATGTTGTCGGATATGAAATTTCTGGCCGCGGTCAAAGGAGAGGTAATTGAACATCATACCGTCGTGCAAGGTGATGTCGCGTATTCGGTAAGCAGAACAAAAATGTCCGGCGAATATAAAGGAAAAGTGATTGATTACACTGGTAAAGAAACATTGGTACTGGTGAAGAATGAAAAAGGCTGGCGCATTGTGCATATACATTGGTCGCGATAATAGCGACCCGCAAAGGAGACTACGGATGACAATCAAAATTACTTCGCTAATGCTGTTGGTGCCGCTGTTATTGGTGGCTTGCACCGAACCTGCAGTAGATCCAGCAGTAGATAAAGTAGCGCAGGTTTCAGCGCCGGTAACCGACAGTGTTTTGCCAGCAATCACATTAACGATATACAAAACACCCAGTTGCGGTTGCTGTAAAAAATGGATATCGCATCTGGAACAGAACAATATCGTGTCTGCTGCAGAGAATTATGATGATTTAACCGGCATAAAAAAACGCTATGGTATTAAGCCTGAACATTATTCCTGCCATACGGCCGTTTCAGAACAGGGCTTTGTGTTTGAGGGCCATATTCCTGCCAGATATATCAGGCAATTTTTAGCTGAGTCACATCCCGACGCGCTTGGCCTAACCGTACCCGCTATGCCAATGGGTTCTCCGGGAATGGAAGTAGGTGATAGCTTTATGCCGTATGACATCATCATGTTGATGAAGGATGGCAGCAGTAGCGTGTATGCGCATATCAGTGCAGCCAGCCAGCAGTAGTATGCGTATTAGCCAGATGCAACAGGTGCAGCGGGGTAATCTGTTTCATCCAGTGCTGCCAGAATGGCTTTCTATGTCTACGCGCTGTTTGCTCGGGTTGATGTCTTTATAAAAAATAGTTTTGCCAAGGAGCGTCCCTTTGTTTTAGATCAATTTTTTAGCCACATTCAGGTTTATACTCCAGTTTGTTAGTCTGACAAATATTGAATGTTTGATCTGTAGGATGGATGTGAAAAATTCAAAATTCTTTACGTACTTGTCTCTCTAAAACTTATGAGGAGTTATTTCATGTCAGTAAGATCAACAAATTGGCTCAGTCTTCATGGTCTCATTGTACTGTTTTTAGTTGCATCAGCACTGTATTTCCTATTGGTTGAGCATGGTAGTCACTTTTTGCCTTATTTACCCTATCTTATTTTATTGCTATGCCCGCTGATGCACGTTTTTATGCACAAGAGCCATAGTGGACATAATCAAAACAATACTTCCCCGGATTCAAACGAGGCTTTTCGTCAGGGGCTTGAGGAAGGAAAAAAACAGTGTTCTCAACATTCTAAACAGCAGCAATGATTTATTAACTTTTAGCTTGAGCAGTAATTGTGAGGCGCACGACATGGAAATTAAAACCTTTTCAGACCTGATAGAATGGACCCGTCAGCTGCATCAACACTTGGCATTGTGTCTTGCTCACTGTGCTACTAAGAATGAACAACAGCAGGCCAGAATATTGCTTGACTACCTGGCTGAGCATGAAGCAAAAATTGAGCGTATGCTGAAATTATTCGAACAGCAGGCTGCACCTAAAGTTCTGAAAACTTACATTTATGACTATCTGTGCCATCAGCCCATTCAGTCACACCGAACTTGTGATAGCCACTATGCAAGCCTTAGTTTTGATGAAATCTGTAACGAGGTATTTGATTATCATCAACAGGTTATAGAGCTTTACCGGGATATTGAGGCGAGGGCTGACATTCCTGAAGCGAAAGCATTGCTGGGTTCGTTACTGGCAATGGAAGAGCATGAAGCCATGCGGCTGTCCAGGCAGACTGGCCGAATGAGCGATCTGTAACTAACCACCTTTTCGTGTAGGTTTAGAATGCTAATCTTGAAGTTTTAGCTAGGTTAATTTTTAGTCACCTCTGAAGGAAACGTCATGAGCAGTGCAGCACTGGAAAACAAAAGTCAGGCACGGCTAACGGTGCCGGGCATGGGGTCGGATCACTGCGCCGGGATTGTGAAAACATCTTTGAAGCGGCTAAAAGGTATTGGTGAGATTAGCACTAATATTGCAGCGCATCGCGTGCAGCTCAGCTATAACGCAAAAGTATTGACTCTGAATGATATCCGCGCTGCCGTCGAAAAAGCAGGCTACGATGTGGCACAAGTCTCCGCTGACGATGATGCTGACACCGGTCACGACGCTGAAGTTGACGCAGCGTATTTAACCCAAGCCCGTAAACGACTTTGGATAGCGGGCATTCCCACTTCATTGATTATGCTGCTGATGGTGCCACATATGTTCTGGCAACCCATCCCCGGCTACCTAGCTATTGTCGCGCTGCTGGCTTTTCCTGTGGTATTTTTGTTTGGCGGTGCGGCAACTCATAATTCTACCTGGCGCTCACTGACCAACCGCACGTTTAATATGGACGTGCTGATTTCACTTGGCTCAATTCCGCCTTATCTGATTGGCCTGGTCGGCTTTTTTTATAGTATGACTTCTTTTATCGAAATGGCTGCCACCATCATGACCTTTCACTTGCTGGGACGTTTTCTGGAAGCCAAGGCGAAGGGCCGAGCCTCTCAGGCTATCCGTAAGTTATTGACTATGGGCGCTAAAATCGCCCGTATAGAACGAGACGGCGCAGAGCTGGAGATACCGGTCAAGGAGTTAAAACCTGGCGATGTGATGCTCATCCGTCCTGGTGATAAAGTGCCAACAGACGGCGAAGTACTGGATGGAGAGAGCCATCTGGACGAATCTATAGCCACTGGTGAATCAGTGCCGGTGTATAAGGCAGCAGGCGATAATGTCATCGGTGCTACTATTAATAAAGAAGGTCGATTGCGGGTAAAAGTCACCAAAGTGGGCGGCGATACGTTCTTATCTCAGGTTATTAAATTAGTGGAGCAGGCTCAGGGCTCGCGGGTGCCTATTCAGGAATTTGCAGACCGCATGACGGGCCGCTTTGTTCCTGTCGTGTTATTTATTTCGCTCGGCAGCCTGATTGTTTGGTTATTGGCTGCTGATAGCTTGCGGCCTATGCTGGAGTGGGGGGCCGGCTTTCTACCCTGGGTCGACCCAAGTGCAAGCACGACAGTGTTGGCGATACTATCGGCCATTGCCGTATTGGTTATTGCTTGCCCTTGTGCGTTAGGCCTGGCTACCCCGACAGCGTTAATGGTTGGCTCAGGAATTGGCGCAGAACGAGGCATTTTGATTCGATCCGGTGAAGCGATTCAGACCTTTAAAGACATTAGAGTGATAGTACTGGATAAAACCGGCACTATTACCCGTGGTGAACCTAAACTGACCGAATTGACAACCGCTGATGGTGTGACCGAGCAACAATTGTTGCAATGGGCAGCTACGGTTGAAAATGCGTCGGAACACCCAATTGCCCGGGCGATTGTTGAGGGTGCACGCGAACGCAATGTAAAACCTGGCGAGGTTACTGAATTTCGCTCTACCGGCGCCCGAGGAGTGTCTGGTATGGTTGCGGGTGCTTTTGTGCTGATCGGAAACCGCAAATTGCTCGATGAAGAGGGCGTCATAGGCCTGCAAGCGCTGGATCAAGAGTTAGATGAGCTGGAAGGGCGTGGCCGCACCGCTGTGCTGGTTGCGGTTGACGGTAAAGCCTGTGGTGTTGTCGCCGTGGCCGATACCATTAAGATGGAGTCAGTTGCTGCCATTCGTGGCATGCATGAGCTGGGCCTGCATGTGGTGATGATCACTGGCGATAATGAACGTGCGGCACGCGCTGTGGCTAATGAGGTTGGCATTGATGAAGTGCAGGCGGGGGTGCTACCCGCCGGCAAAGTCGATGCGGTGCGCGAACTACAAAAAAAATATGGCAACTACGTGGCGATGGTGGGTGATGGCATTAATGATGCCCCCGCGCTAAAACAAGCAAATGTCGGAATTGCTATTGGCGCAGGAGCTGATGTCGCCATCGAAGCGGCCGATGTAACCCTGGTGCGGGGCGAGCTAACTGGCGTGGTTGATGCGATGCATCTATCAAAGGCGACCTTTAATAAGATTGTGCAAAACCTGATTTGGGCCAGTGCCTATAACATTGCAGCTATCCCGATTGCTGCGATTGGTTTACTACACCCAATGATTGGGGTCGTGGCAATGACCGCCAGTTCATTATCAGTAATTGGTAATTCATTACTGCTAAAACAGCAATTTAAACGAAAAATAATGTCTTGAACGTTAAAATTTAAAGATGCGTGATCTTAAACATCACGCCGGCGTAGGCAAAATCAATTTGGTGATACGCCATCTATAATTGATAAGTTATAATTGATGGGCCCTGAGTCGCCACATAAAGCCGTCAACACAAAATGGACAGGCTTGCATATCAATTCTTTTGTGAAATTGGGTACGCTGATATTAGTACAAACATATTATAAGTGAGAAACGTTTTGCGTAAAGCTTCATGGTTTTTTTGGCTAATATTAATCACTTTCCTTACCAGGGAAGCGTTAGCCAATGGCTTTGATTCGTGTACTATGTTTCCTGAGCAGATAGGGCTTACCACTACAACCTCTCAACACCAAGCTGAATCAGAGCATTCGGCTATCCTTCACAACCTTTTAATCAACCAGTCTGAGCGAGGTTGTTGTACAGATTGCCAACTTGATGCAAATTGCATGATTAGTGGTATTCCGCTAATTTCCCCGCCGCCAGTAAGCATGCTCACCCAGCAATTTACGTCGGTCACAACTTATTTTGCTGATAATAAAGCAGTTCCTCCATCACCTTATTTTCCGCTATTAAGACCGCCAATAACCTAAATCACTTGATTTTAATACGTTTGAGAAAGGCATACTGCAAAGTATTTTGCTAACACTAATAATGAGAGCATGTCGCTTCGTTAGTGGTTAGTTTGCTTTTTGTTAAATTGTTTTGGAGGCACTAATGAACTTGTCAAATGTTACTTTCTTTGTCGTTTTGTCGCTAAGCGTCAGCAATGTTATTGGGTATGCTCAGACGTTTCCTGAGCCACTGAAGTTGGAGCAGGCGGTTGCACTTGCCGTAGATGCTGATCCCTGGCTTACGGGAAGCCAGTTCACTCAGGAAGCTCTCAATGATGAAGCGATAGCCGCGGCGACTTTACCGGACCCACGAGTGAGCTTGATGGCGGGCAATTTCCCCGTGGACACTTTCGATTTGAACCAGGAAGCCATGACCCAGTTGTCGGTAGGGGTCAGCCAGATGTTTCCACGGGGCGATAGCCTTGCGCTCGCCCAGCATCAAAAGCAGCAACTAGCCGAGCAACATCCACTGCTAAGGTTGGATCGCAAGGCCAAGGTAAGCGCTATGGTCAGCCAGTTGTGGCTGGAGGCCTTCAAAGCTCAGGAGAGTATCCGGCTGATCGAACATGATCGCGCACTCTTCGAGCAACTGGTGGATGCCGCTGAAGCTGGTTATTCTTCGGCGCTGGGGCGGGCACGTCAGCAGGACGTGATCCGTGCGCAGTTGGAGCTGACTCGTCTCGAAGACAGACTGACGATGCTCAGGCAGCAACAGCAATCCGCACAGAAACGCCTGTCTGAATGGATTGGCGCGCCTGCTATGTTCCCTTTGGCTCAGGTACTGCCGACGCAGTCTCTTTCCAGGCAACTGTCTGCACCCACTATTAAAAGGACCAACGAAGATACGCACTATCAATGGATCCGTCATCATCCGGCGTTGCGGGCGCTGGAACAGCGTATCAACGCGACGCAAACCGGTGTCGATTTGGCCAAGCAGAAATACAAGCCCGAATGGGGCCTGTCCGTCCAATACGGTTATCGCGACAACGACCCCTTGGGGCGCGACCGAGCCGATCTGTTCTCCGTCGGCGTAACCTTCGATTTGCCAATTTTCACTGGAAACCGACAGGACAAGGAAGTCAGCGCCGCCATGAATCGAACCGAGGCAATCAAAACCGAAAAGCAATTGCTTGGTCGTCGGCTGATGGCAGAACTGGAAAATGCGAGGGTACAACTGACTCGTCTCGATGAGCGCCAGGCGCTATATATTGATAAGCTGCTACCACAAATGGCTGATCAAGCAGCGGTTTCGCTGACAGCCTACAACAACGATGATGGAGACTTTGCAGAAGCAGTCCGAGCTCGGATTGCCGAACTTAACGCGAGGATTGACGCCCTTGCCATCGCTGTGGAACGTCAAAAAATAATCGCTCAAATTAATTATCTACTCGCCGAGGCGTCATTCGACGATGCACAGCCAGCGAAACCGTTTTAAAGGATTTCTAAAAATGAATACATTAACCAAAATATTGCTGAGTTCAACTGTCGGAGCACTGATAGGCGCCTCTGTTGTCTGGTTGTTAAATAGCCCAAATGATAGTGAGACGACAGCAGCCGGTGGTGACCGTAAGCCGCTTTACTGGGTGGCACCGATGGATCCAAACTATAAGCGAGACAAACCCGGCAAGTCGCCTATGGGTATGGATCTTATTCCGGTGTATGAAGACGGTGCAGACGAAGCTGGCACCATTAAAATTTCACCTGAGGTTATTAATAATCTTGGAGTTCGTACCGCTAAAGTTCAAAGAGGACAGCTGGATTTACAAGTAAACACTGTTGGTTATGTACAGTACGATGAAAACCAGTTGGTGCATGTGAGCCCCCGTGTTGAAGGATGGATAGAACGCTTATATACCAAAGCAGCAGGCGATCCAGTTGTACAAGGTGAACCTTTGTTTGCACTGTATTCGCCTACGTTGGTTAATGCCCAGGAAGAATTATTGCTGGCATTGAAGCGCAACAATAGAGTATTGATCGACGCCGCAACAGAACGATTACTAGCTCTTCAGTTGGCAAAAGAGGACATTGAAAAGTTAAAAAAGACGCTGAAGGTTAGCCGAACTATCACTATCAACTCTCCACAATCCGGTGTAGTAGATAATCTGGCAGTCCGTGAGGGAATGTATGTCAAACCCGGTATGAGCTTGATGAGTATTGGTAAGCTGGAACATATCTGGATCATTGGTGAGGTATTTGAACGCCAGGCAAGCCTCATTGGCGAGGGTGATCCTGTAACTGTGCGTCTGGACTACGTGCCAGGCCGTGAATGGCAGGGAAAGATAGATTACGTTTATCCCTCTTTGGATACTCAAACGCGTACTGCTCAGATTCGTGTTGGTCTCCCTAATCCTGATGTTGTTTTAAAACCGGGCATGTTCGCCCAGCTTTTTATTGAGACTCAATCAGAAGCTGAAGCATTGCTAATACCCCGAGAGGCACTGATTCGCACCGGCAGTCAGTCCCGAGTGGTGTTGGCACTAGGTGAAGGAAAATTTAAATCTATAGCAGTTACTGTTGGACGAATAGCTGAGCAGCAAGTGGAGATATTAACCGGTCTAAACGAGGGAGAGCATATTGTAACTTCTGCTCAGTTTCTGATTGATTCTGAGTCCAGTAAAACGTCCGATTTCCTGCGTATGACTCAGTATGAGCAAGAGAGTGATGAACATAATTATAATGCTGAGCCTGCAAATCTAAAACAGCCGGTTTGGGTAGCGGCTCGCATTGTCGGTGTGATGGCAGAGCATAGAATGTTATCGCTTGAACATGAGGCCATTCCTGAGTGGCAGTGGCCTGCTATGACCATGGATTTCTTCGTCGCAGACGCTGTAGATATGGATGAGCTCAAACAGGGAATGCACCTGCATGTGCAGATCATCAATAACAACAATGGGGAATACCAAATTAGTCTAGTACATATTCCCGATGACCAAGGCAATGAAAACATGCCTACAGAAATGGATCACGGAGATATGTCGATGCCGGAGCACAGAGAACAGCGAGGCATGAACCACGGTGAACATGATCAGAAGGAGCACAATCATGATTGAGTCGATAATCCGTTGGTCCATCGGTAACCGTTTCTTCGTGTTGCTGGCTACTTTGATGTTGGTGGGGATAGGTCTCTATTCGCTTAAAAACACCCCGGTGGACGCCATCCCCGATCTGTCCGATGTACAGGTCATTATTAAGACCAGTTTTCCTGGGCAGGCGCCGCAGGTGGTGGAGGATCAGGTCACGTACCCACTGACTACAGCCATGTTGTCGGTACCTGGTGCGGTTACCGTGCGCGGTTATTCCTTTTTTGGCGATTCCTACGTGTATGTCATTTTTGACGAGGATACCGATGCCTACTGGGCACGTTCCAGGGTGCTGGAGTATCTGTCTCAAGTTGCGCCGACATTGCCGCCAAGCGCCCGGCCGCAACTGGGGCCGGACGCTACCGGAGTTGGCTGGGTTTATCTCTACGCGCTGGTGGATCGTACCGGCAAGCATGACCTCAGTCAGTTGCGCAGCCTGCAGGACTGGTTCCTGAAATTCGAGCTGCAAACCGTACCAGGTGTTTCCGAAGTCTCGACGCTTGGCGGCATGGTCAAACAATACCAAGTGAAAGTGAACCCTGAAAAACTGCGTGCTTTCAGTATCCCCCTGTCCCATATTCAGATGGCGATCCAGCGCGGCAATCAGGAAGTGGGCGCCTCAGTGGTGGAAATGGCTGAAGCCGAATACATGGTGCGGGCAAACGGTTACATCAGGGGGATCGATGATCTGGCCAACATTCCATTAGGGTTGGATGTTAACGGTACGCCGCTGTTGCTCAAGGACGTGGCGGATATTGAGTTGGGGCCGCAAATGCGCCGTGGTATCGCCGAGTTGAACGGCGAAGGTGAAGTGGTGGGTGGTATTGTAGTGATGCGTTTCGGTGAGAACGCCCAGAAAACCATTGATGGGGTCAAGACCAAACTGGAAAAACTCACGGCGGGATTGCCCGAAGGCGTGGAGGTTGTTACCGTTTATGATCGTTCCGGATTGATATCTCGCGCCATTGGCAGTTTGTGGAGAAGTCTGGCGGAAGAACTCGCTATTGTGGCGCTGATCTGTGTCATCTTTCTGTTTCATGTCAGGTCATCACTGGTGGCGGTCATTAGTCTGCCACTAGGTATTCTTACGGCTTTTATCGTGATGTATTGGCAAGGCCTTAATGCCAATATAATGTCTTTAGGCGGTATTGCAATTGCGATAGGTGCCATGATAGATGGCGCGATTGTCATGATCGAAAACATGCATAAGCATATGGAACGTACGCCTTTGACGCCAGAGAACCGTTGGAGAATCGTGGCCGAGTCAGCTAGTGAAGTCGGTCCTGCACTATTTTTTAGTCTGCTAATTATCACTGTAAGCTTTGTGCCAGTGTTCACCTTGGAGGCTCAGGAAGGTCGGATGTTCAGCCCGTTGGCTTTTACCAAAACCTATGCAATGGCAGCCAGCGCCGCGCTTGCTATTACCGTAGTACCTGTTTTGATGGGCTATTTCATCAGAGGCAAGGTGGTAGCTGAAAATAAAAATCCCATTAATAGAGTACTGATTGCTGGGTACATGCCCCTGCTTAAAACCGTATTACGATTTCCGAAAATCACACTTTCCATGGCGGTTGTGATTTTCCTCGTTGGGATCTGGCCCGTTAACAAAATTGGTAGTGAATTTATCCCCGATCTGGATGAAGGTGATTTAATGTATATGCCGACCACTTATCCGGGGATCTCTATCGGCAAAGCCAGAGAATTGCTACAGCAGTCGGACAAGTTGATCGCGACAGTGCCTGAGGTAAAAACCGTGTTTGGCAAAATTGGCCGAGCGGAGACAGCCACAGATCCAGCTCCGCTGACCATGATTGAGACGTTCATTCAGCTCAAACCAAAAGAAGAATGGCGCGAAGGCATGACCACGGAAAAGCTTAAAAAGGAACTGGACGCGCTGGTGAAGTTTCCGGGCCTGACCAACGCCTGGGTGATGCCGATTAAGACCCGCATTGACATGTTAGCCACCGGTATCAAGACGCCGGTAGGCATCAAGGTGGCGGGTAAAGACTTGCGACAAATTCAGAAGATTGGTCAGCGACTTGAACAGATCCTCAAGGATGTACCCGGCACAGCCTCGGTGTATTCCGAAAGGGTGGCCGGTGGGCGTTATATCAAGGTAGATATTCAGCGTGCACAAGCGGCGCGTTATGGCCTCAATATTGCTGATGTTCAGCAGGTAATAGCCACGGCCATTGGGGGAATGAATGTGGCGCAGACCATTGAGGGGCTGGAGCGTTATCCAATCAATCTACGCTACCCACAGGACTATCGAGACTCGCCAGAACAGCTTGCGCTGCTGCCCATCGTCACGCCCAGCGGCCAACGGATTGCGCTCGCAGATGTGGCCAATGTCTATGTGGAGGATGGTCCGCCAGCGATCAAGAGCGAGAACGCCAGGCTGAATGGCTGGACCTTTGTAGATATTGAAGGGGTGGATGTAGGTAGCTATGTACAAAGTGCCATGGCAACGGTTGAGCAGCAGCTAGATTTACCGGCAGGCTACTCGGTGAGCTGGTCTGGTCAGTACGAATACATGCAGCGTGCCAAAGAGAAACTGACCTATGTGGTTCCTTTGACGCTTGCCATCATAATCATTCTGTTATACATGAATTTTCGTAACTTTACTGAAATAGCCATTATATTGGGAACGTTACCACTGGCTGTCATTGGATCTATCTGGTTCATGTACCTGCTTGGCTATAATTTTTCTGTCGCAGTTGCGGTTGGTTTTATTGCACTGGCGGGGGTTACGGTAGAAATAGGTATCATCATGTTGACTTATCTCAACCAAGCGTATCACCAATTGATAGATAAATGCCGTGAGCGTGGAGTGACACCATTAAAACAAGATTTGCTCGAAGCCGTGACACAGGGCGCAGGACTTCGTGTAAGACCCGTAATGATGACCACTGTCTCCACTATCGCTGGATTGCTGCCCATTATGCTCAGTTCCGGAACAGGTGCGGAAGTTGTTAGCCGGATTGCGGCGCCTATGATTGGCGGAATGGTGAGTGCTGTGGTTTTAACATTATTGGTACTACCCGTCGTGTACTATCTTTGGCGGACCCGTTCGTTGGAGATGTAGGAATATTTCATTTGACTACCCATCAGCTAGTATTATGGTCGAAAGAAATTAAGGGATGCTTGACACTATTAAATTACTTCACAAACACCGGAACGAACTGTTTTCGGTGTTTGTTGATTTTTACCTGTAAGCTGCTGAAGGCGGATAAATTCAGCGTGTTTAAGAGAAAAAGGCGATAAAATATTTCGTTTAAATAACTGTTTATCATGACTACACTAAGTCATCGTACACAAGCATAAATCGCGTCATGGCAAGTTTCAATGTGATTTGCCTCTTTTACAATTTCACCCAAGCGCATGAAGCCGGTAGCCAGTCAGATCGATTTAGCACGGACACTGCGATCATTAATGGGCAGTAACATACCGCTAATAGACTGTGGTTTTAGCTGCGACGACAGTAGCCAAGGCCGCGCATTTATACAGTTGAACACCAATGCATTGAGCTAATGGAGCAACAGCTGACGACTCTGCGACCACAGCAGCCACATATCAGAGCAAGCTGAGACCCTTTTGCAAAAAGGGCAACAATTAAAACGGACCTTGTACTGATACTCAAACCAAGCGTGTGTTGGCAAAGGTGTTGTGCCGTCGTCCTACTTGTATTGACAGCAAGCATATATCGGTTAGCAGACCAAAAACCTTGAATAAGCGAAAAGGAGTCAATTGAACTGGAAATCATACCGCTGATTGAACGGACAAGTTTAGCTAAACTTTTAAATAAGCAGTGAATTTTTGGATTCAACTGCTTTTCAGATTAGAATGCTCCGTACTTAAGTACGAAGAGTGAAGCTACCTATGTACACGATCAGTCAATTGGCCAATTCAGCAAGTGTCAATGTCGAGACAGTCCGCTATTACGAGCGGCGTGGTCTTATCGAACAACCTGATAAACCAACCGGGGGTTATCGTCGCTATCCTGTGACAACCCTAAATAGAATTATATTTATCAAGCGTGCACAGGAGCTGGGGTTTACTCTGGAAGAAATATCCAATCTGCTGACCTTAAATGATGCTCCTTGTCGAGAAGTACAAGATTTGGCTTCCCAAAAGCTTACAGGTGTTCGTGCCAAGATGGCCGATTTGCGTCGCTTGGAGTTGGTTCTAAATAATTTAATAAACCAATGCACCACTAATCCAAATCAAGCACATTGTCCCATAATCGATTCCTTACTCCCTGAGGATGGAAGACGCTTTTAGCTTGTTTTTTCTTGACTCCGTACCATAGTACGGTATTTAAACTCACCGTACTGAAACACATCTCGTGAAGTGAGTCATGTTAAAAAACGATTCTGATTTTCCAATAATCGGCGGAATTACAGCTGCCATAGGTGCAAGTTTATGCTGTGCAGGTCCTCTCGTTTTGTTGCTGCTAGGCGTAAGTGGCTCCTGGATTGGTAATTTAACCTTGTTAGAGCCTTATCGTCCTGTTTTTGTCTTGCTGGTTCTAACCCTATTTGGCTTCGCAGGCTGGAAGGTCTATCGCCCCGTTGAGGCGTGCGAGCCAGGCACCGCTTGTGCAGTTCCTCAAGCTCGAAAACGCCGGCGGGTGATTTTCTGGTTAACGACCCTTACCGCGTTGGTGTTAGTTACCAGTAATTATTGGATTATCTGGTTGGCCTGACTACTTTGTCACCGCTCATTTTTATTTGTTTACTTATACGTTATTGGAGAAAAATGATGAAGAAAACTGCCTTGTTGTCTTTGATGGCCTTGTCTAGCTTGAACGCTTTTGCTGCGCCGACAACCGTGACTCTGGAAGTGCCCACCATGAACTGTTTGACCTGTCCGTATACGGTCAAGAAGGCGTTGAGAAATGTTGAGGGCGTCAGTAAAGCTGAAGTCACCTTTGAAACTAAGTTAGCAGTAGTCACCTTTGACGACGAAAAAACCACAGTAAAAGTACTGATCGAAGCCACTACTAACGCGGGTTATCCGTCAACCATCAAGGAATAAAGAATGACCTGTTCACAGACGACTAAAACACGGGGTTACAAAACAAAAGAAAACCCTTTACCAGAAAACAAAGTACCAGATTCCTGTTGTGAGGGCGAAGATTCAAGTAACAGAGCTCTAAACGTCGTAATTATCGGCAGTGGCTCCGGCGCTTTTGCCTGTGCTATCAAAGCCGCTGAAGGTGGTGCCAAGGTCACCCTCATTGAAGGTGCTGACGTCATTGGTGGCTGTTGTGTCAACGTCGGCTGCGTACCCTCAAAAATTCTGATCCGCGCCGCTCAATTGGCTCAGCAGCAACGCATTAATCCCTTTGCAGGATTGGAAAATTATGCGCCCCAATTGAGCCGCGCTTTGTTAGCCCAGCAACAAACCGCTCGGGTCGAAGAGCTGCGCGTGACAAAGTACCAGGATATTCTGGAGACAAACCCGGCGCTTAATTTACTTAAAGGCTGGGCGCATTTTAAAAATGCAAACACTCTGTTAGTCAGAGAAAACGATGGAACCGCGCAGGAGATTCACGCCGATAAAATCCTGATTGCCACAGGCTCTACGCCGACTATCCCTCACATTGATGGATTGGCTGAAACGCCTTACTGGACCTCTACTGAAGCACTTTTTGCTAAGGAATTGCCGCAGCACCTGGTAGTGATTGGTTCATCGGTCGTCGCACTAGAGATTGCCCAGGCTTATCGCCGTTTAGGCAGTGAAGTCACTGTATTGGCTAGGCATACTCTGCTTTATCGAAGCGATCCGTTACTGGGTGAAAAGCTCACTGCCTGTTTTGAAAAAGAAGGCATTCGTGTTTTAACCAATATGCAAGCTACTAAAGTTAACCACGATGGCAGTCAATTTACATTAGAGACTAACGCCGGAGCTCTGCGCTGCGATCGATTACTGGTAAGCACCGGCCGACACGCCAATACCGGCCAACTTAAATTGGACGCAGTGGGTATCAGGACCAATAAAAAAGGCGAAATTGTTGTAAACAAGCGCATGGAAACGAATGTTCCCGGTATTTACGCCGCCGGAGATTGCTGCAACATGCCGCAATTCGTCTATGTCGCCGCGGCCGCTGGTAGCCGTGCTGGGATCAATATGACGGGTGGCGACGCCATGCTGGACCTGTCGACCATGCCTGCTGTCATCTTTACCGATCCACAAGTGGCGACCGTTGGACTCACAGAAGAACAAGCCAAAACCAAAGGTATTACAACCGACAGTCGTGTGCTGGACATGGTGCACGTTCCGCGCGCCTTGGCCAATTTCGAAACCGACGGATTTATCAAGCTGGTGATTGAAAAGACTAGCGGACGACTGATTGGTGCACAAATTCTTGCCCACGAAGGCGGTGAACTTATTCAAAGTGCAGCCCTGGCCATTCGCAATCGTATGACTGTCACCGAGCTGGCCGATCAACTATTTCCCTACCTGACAATGGTGGAAGGATTGAAACTTTGCGCCCAGACTTTTAACAGGGATGTTAAAAAACTCTCCTGCTGTGCCGGGTAATCAACTAAAGGGACCTCGCAGAGCCGTCCTGCATCAAGAACGAATAACGACCTGCCCAACCAATTCTGAATTGACGGCGCACTTGTTGTGACATGCTGGCGGGATAAGTTGGCTGATCTGTGCGGCTAACAACACTCATTTCCGCCAGAGCAATACAAACGCATTCGACGTTAGCCGGGCTTTAATATAAGCGCTTTATCCTACTTATCCCGCGTTTTGTCTGAACGCAAGTACTTCCAAAGGGCGGCCACTGCCGCGATTAGGATGACCACTATCAGTAGCCAAATCAACCCCATGCCTATCATCATTCCAGTGCCCATCGTGCCTCCCATGCAATTTATCATATTTTATATTTTCCTAAAGTTATCAAGCTTCTACTGCAGGAAAGTTATGTGGGCCGCTGAAGTGACACACCAACCGGTATATTAAACAGTGTTGCATCAACGGTTTCGGCGGCCTGCACAGTTGTCAAGCTGACCAAGTAAAGGATCAGCATCAATCTACTTCTTTTTTTGATTTACTGTAGAATAGGTATTTAATCATACTTAGTATCGCCAGAACCAACGTAGCGAACAGCAAAATCAGCAACACAGAGCATGCCAGCATGAATCCAGCGCCCATCATGCCGGAGCTTTGCATCATCCCACCTGACACTTGTTCTGCACCTAGGGAGGTGTTTGCAAGCAGAGTGAATGCTAAAAGTAAAAATGAACGCATTAAATTCTTCATGGGTTGTCTCCAATTAAATATGTATAGATCCGAGAATACTGCCGGCCGATATCGAAAGTACGGATCGACACCAACCTGATAAAAGTCGACGGGCCGAACATTGATCTGTACGTCAAACAACTCTCATTGCTGGTAGGCTTGTATCCTCCCTGCTAACAGAATAACACTGCTCGATTCCGTTGCTGCGGTGACGTCTGATCCAAATGCACGTTAAAAACTCAAGGTTGTTAGCTCTAACAATTTTGGATACCGTTTAAGATATAGTGGCATCGAATTGACAAGATGTTTTTCAAACTATGTAACGATCCCATTCACCGTAATGTTCACGGCTACGACGACCACGTGAGAAACTTAGTGCAAATATCAGAATCCCAACAAGTGTTGTAGATACTTGGCCATCAATTTGTCCTCCACCTAGTATCCATGGCGCGATAACTAACCACACACCGAACAATAAGTTAATAAATCTTGCAGGACGAGCTACTTCTGCCATCGAGATAATAGCGATGGTTATGATCAGCGCACCGACGAGATGGTCACTATCCGCAAGAGCCCCGTCTGTACCGAATACCAGACGACTGAACATTAGCCAAAGTCCCAATCCCGCGCTAGCTGAAAGTGTCCAGGGCATGTTGACCCCACGAACTGCCGAATACCAGGCCTCCTTAGGCGAATCCCGGAAATCAGGGCGGGTGTCGACAGTTCCACCAGGCAGAGCATCTCCCTTGAAAAAAGCGCGCCAGAAAGGTCGCCCGCGACGCGTATTCGTAATTAAAAACTGCCCCATGGCCACGAGCTCGTCCAAGGAAAAGGGGATCATGATCAACATTGCAAGCGCGGTAATCAAACAGGGCGTACAATAGGTGCCGATCACTATCGGTTGGATGATGATGAAATAAATGCTGATAACACCAAGTGGGACGACTGCAATTCCGAATAATACTACCATCCAGGGCATGGTCCGCCACCGGCTTCTTCCTCCCATGATGCCCATGAGCACCTCGAAAAGATACACCATCGCTCCAAGCGCGCCATCTGCGATGGGCCAAGCCTTAGATACCTCTGACGTAATAATGAGTTCACTGCCGTTGCGCTCGCTGTTACCCGTGAAGAATGGCTCCCAGACCCAATCAACATGACCCAACTGGTAAGCCGCCAGTACTCGTGCCACGACGAATCCAAAAAGGCCTAACGCAATCATCGGAATTCTCTGCAGATAGGTCGACGGCGAATAGCTCCATCCGGGTGGGACTTCCGAGTCATCCATCATGCTTTGTGCACTCATCCCCGGCATCATTGGTATCAAGATCGTAAAAGCGATAACAAAACAGCCAACTAAAGTGTCGTTCGCATAAACGGCGGCATTCGGTGTCCAGAAAAGAATCGGGGCGAACAACAGCCACACCCCCAACAGCGCGTTCATCCATTGTGCGAGACCACCCCGCCTGGAAAGAGAGAGAACCGCGAAAAGTACAATAAGCAAGCCCACGATCAAATCGTTCCAGGCCGTTAGGAGGTTTCGGACATCCAGATCCCACAGATTGCGCTCCCGGGTAACACCTAACAAAATATCTGAAAACTGGGTATCGGTGAATGTCCCGAAGACAAATGGGCTGGTTGCCAGCCAAATGCCCATCATCATAGTGGCAAAATGCACCCAGAGCATGTTGAAGTGCATATTCTCCATAGCATTTTCATGCTTCCGCATCGATTGTCGCTCTTTGATGGGGTCTGGCTCGACGATCCGTTCATCTGCATGTTCGATTTTGTCATGAGTCACGCGGGCAGCGTTCAACCCATTCTGCTGATACCAAGCATAGGGGTCCTGCTTCAATTGGTTGATCATCGCTGGTAGTGAGTCTTCTAGCCTGTGCGATGGCGTCCACTCGAGTAGTTCTTGCGCTCGGCCTATATCCAGTTCGTAGTGATCATTTGCAATGTCGATCATCCATGACTTCTGAAATACGTTCTCATCAAGCATCGTTTCCTGAACCCACAATCCAGCATGCGCTATCTGCGGTGTAATCGACACCGTTGTCCACTCCTCATCATGAAGCAGTAGTCCCAGCTTCCGCTGCAGCTCTCCATAGCCAATTACATCCTGCTCGCCAATCAAGATCGTTGTGGTATTGGGCAGGTCATTTCGCTTGCAAACCGCTTTATCTATTGCATGTACCAGATCCTGCAAATGCAAATAGGGTTGACCCGTTGACAAAGATCCGGGATATAGGTGCGCGATCAGTTGATGTTCGTAGATCCTGGCAATCTGTTGACTGAGGAATGCTGAATGGCATCCCTCGTCATACACACCCGCCGGACGTAATATCACCAGCGGTATGTCTCTTGACTCCTCTTCAAGAATTTTCTCAGTGAGCAACTTCGATTCCCGATATGGAAGCTTCGGATCCACTGGACTGCTTTCATTGATAGGGTACCCATGTTTAGTGGGCGCATGCACAAGCATTGTGCTTACAAAGACAAACTGATCAACTTTAAATGCCTTCAGACATTCCAAAAGGTTGCGTGTGCCATCAAGCGTCACTGCATCATAGGCGGGATTGGGTTCACCAGTAAGATCAAAGTATGAAGCCAGATGGATTATAGAAGCAATTCTAGCCCCATGAGCTGACCTTATGCGGTCAAACGCAGCATTCAGACTCATTTTATCAGTCAGGTCGATACAGATGCATTCTGCCTCTTTGGGCGGGTGAGGCGAGGTCTCTCTGTCGAAACCAATAACACGGAAATGCAAGGCAAGACGCTTAACGACGGAAGAACCTATATAGCCACTACTTCCAGTTACAATGACGATCTCATCAATGGACTGGTTTGTAGACATTAAATATCCTCCAATTGACTGAACATATGAAAAACTAAGTTTTAGATGCCTACCAGCTATTCCAGATCGTCGAAGAAATTTCCCCAGACCAGAACACGAACATGAGTAGCCCCGCTGATACCATGATTTAACTTGTTAAAAAATATCTTCTCCACCTCGTGTATTGTCTATTTTTCAGTATGACATCTGTTATTTGTCCATAATCTCTTGTCTAATACAGACATAAGGTGTAGTGGTACATCCTAAAATCTATTCAAATCAGATCGCTAAAAAATTTGGGGCGCCATTTTAGCGCCCCAAATGAATATCAACGGGACATTAACCTAGCAACGAATGTCGACGCCATAAATAGTACACTACAGGCAACACCAATAAAGTTAGCACCACTGCGCTTATCATGCCACCCACCATGGGTGCTGCAATTCTACTTACAACTTCCGCACCAGTGCCGTCACTGATCATAATTGGCAATAGTCCAGCGATAGTCGAGACGGTTGTCTAACTTTCAAACGGATACTCGGTATAAAACTTGCTTCACCTCGGTGCAAACATTATCACTGCCATGCCTGCAAGCATTAGCCCCACGCCAGCCAGATCCCAGCGGTGTGGCTGAATGTCATCTACTCCCCATAACCACACTAATGCCACTGTTACATACACTCCGCCGTAAGCTGCATAAACACGCCCAGCAGCCGTTGGGTGAAGCGTTAACAACCAGGCAAATAATGTCAGACTGATTGCAGCAGGTATCAGCAACCAGGCTGAAGCCCCTTTTTTCAGCCACAGATACGGCAAATAGCAACCAACAATTTCTGCTATTGCAGTAATGATAAATAAACCTAAAGTTGTAATAACGGTCACTTCACTGCACCTTATCCGGGATTTCATCCCGACAATTTTCTTGTGTTAGCTCCAGTTCTATCGTGGTATGTGCTAAATCAAACTGATCTAACGCATTGGCAATGCGCTGTTTGATATCAGCATAACTAGTTGCATTGAATTCGTCACAGACATCGGTTACCACGTGTGCGGTGAGTACATGATGTTCTCCATCCAGCGACCAAAGATGTAGGTGATGAATGCTATCCAACCGATCAATCTCCAGTAGTGTGCTATGGATCTTATCCTGAAGCGATTTGTCGGGTACAGCTTGCAGAAACAACCGGCCGGTCGCTATCAGGTTGCGCACGATATTAAATAAAATAAACAAGGTAAAACCAATTGATAGCAATGGGTCTAAAATAGGCCAGTCCACAAATTGCAGAACAATGGCTACAATGAGTACCGCCACCCAACCCATCACATCTTCCAATAAATGCCAGTTCAGTACTTTCTCATTCAGTGTATTTCCTTTGCTTAG
>TARA_R100000656_G_scaffold4549_3_pt1 | contig 31836 bp, 30 predicted proteins | sample TARA_R100000656 | Tara Oceans TARA_R100000656 (sample SAMEA2622517) | marine metagenome | biome: marine biome (ENVO:00000447); feature: mesopelagic zone (ENVO:00000213); material: "saline water (ENVO:00002010), including plankton (ENVO:xxxxxxxx)" | depth 350 m
AGACTATATTTATCGAGAACAGGTACAGATTGGTACGATTAAGCGTGATCGCTACCGGAATATTCGGGCGAGTCTGTACGGGCTGGAGTGGGAAGGTGGGGTACGCTATGCCTCCCACTGGGAGACTCGCGCCCAGGCACTGATCATGCGAGGTGACAACCGCAGCGATGGCGGCACCCTGGCGCAAGTTTCCCCTTATCAGGGGCAACTTTCCCAGCACTGGCGGCCGGGCAAATGGGATGCTTCAATAACTTTGCGCCTGGCCGCTGCCAATGATCGTCTCAATGAGGATGCGGGAGAGCAGGCCAGTGCGGGATATACCGTGGTCGATCTGGGGCTCATGTGGATGGTGAGTCAGAATGCCGAGATCGCTCTTGGGGTGGATAATCTTTTCGACAAGCGCTACGTGAATTTCATCAATCGTAATCGGGCCGCCAGTGATCCGCTGAATATCGGCGAGGACAGTTTCACTGATACGCTGACAGAACCAGGCCGCAATGCCTGGATCAGCGCCAGCTACCGGTTCTGAGCTGCCGGTGTTACCGGAGCAATCAAGGAGAGTCCCATGAAAGCGGTTCATGTTGGTGGTTTGCTGTTGGCGATGGTTGCACCACTCTATGCCGAAATACCACAATCTCAATCTTCGCAGGCACCGCCTGAAGCGGCAATCGATCCCATGTCGGAGCCCCGCCAGCACAGCATGGCTCTGGCGGGTGCCTTGAAGCAGGCGTTGGTGGCAGCCATGCAATCAGGTGGGCCAGTGGCGGCCATTGATGTGTGCCATATTCAGGCTATGCCGCTCACTCGCCAGATTAGTGAGAGTAGCGGTTGGCAAGTCGGGCGGACCAGCCTGAAAGTGCGCAACCTGGACAATGCGGCGGATGAGGTGGAGCGGGACGTTCTCGCCCGGTTTGAGCAGCGCCTGCAGGCAGGGGAGCCCGTCGGCACTATCGAGTGGATGGATGAGCGAGAAGAGAATGGCAAGACCATTCAGCATTTCATGAAAGCGATACCGGTTCAGGCTCCCTGTATGGCTTGCCATGGAACCGATTTGGCGCCCGCCGTCAGTCAGCAACTGGATGCTTTGTATCCGGGGGATCAGGCCAGGGGCTATACCCTGGGCGAGTTGCGCGGCGCCTTTACGCTGAAGCGTGCAGTTCCTCCGGGTTCCTGACAGGAAAGCCAAGGCAGGCCTTGCCCTCGAACATGGGCAAGGCTTAGTCGAAATCGGGCATAGTGGGCTTTATTACAGGCTTTTCGGCTTGTTGCCATGCATCAAACCCGCCTTCTATAGAAAAAATATGTAAATAGCCCATCTCTTTAAGTGCCCTTGCGGCAAGAGCTGCGCGCCCGCTGGTTTTGCAGTAAACCACTACTTTCTGGTCGCGATTCTCCAATTCCGGGTCGGAGCTGAGTTTGAATTCGAGGAGTCCCCTTGGAATATTGATGGCTCCGGGAATATGTCCATCACGAAATTCGTCGGGTTCGCGGACGTCCAGTAACAAATCGGCGCTGGGAAGTGCTTCTTCAGCTTTATCCGGAGAAATCTCGTGGATGATACGTTTGGCTTCCTCGACCATCTGATGGGCGTTCTTCATTGCTGTGCTCCTTTGCTTGCAACTTGAAACCCCGCGCGGCGCTCAGGCCGCGCGGGTAGCATTGCATTAGAGGGACTTGGTGCAGAAATAGAAATCCGTGCACTCGTATTCGCCAGATTCCACCCGTTGATTGGCCGCCTCGGCTGTTTTCGCGGGGGGGACGATTACCTTGTCTCCCGGTTGCCAGCCTTCGGGGGTTGCAACACCATTTTCATCGCTGGTCTGGAGTGCTTCGAGCAATCGCAGGAACTCCGGGATTGAGCGACCGTTGCTCATCGGGTAGTAGACCATGGCTCTGAGTACGCCATTGGGGTCGATGATGAAGGTGGCTCTTACCGCAGAAGTATCCGCTGCGCCCGGATGAATCATCCCGTAGGCGTTAGCAACATTCATTTTCAGATCTTCGATAATCGGAAAGGGAATCTCCACGCCGAAATTCTGTTTGATGTTACGCATCCAGGCGATGTGTGAATGGATGCTGTCGATGGACAGACCCAGCAGTTCACAGTTGCGCTTTGCAAACTCTGGAGCTGCCTTGGCAAAAGCCATAAATTCGGTTGTACAAACCGGCGTAAAGTCAGCGGGGTGGGAAAACAGTACCAGCCATTTACCGCGGTAATCTGACAATGACTTCTCTCCGTCTGTGGTCAGCGCAGTGAAATCCGGAGCGGGTTCGTTGATCCGTGGCAGGCCGCTTTGAGTCTGGTTGTTCATATCCATGGCAATCTCCGTAGGTTCCAGGGTTGTGAAATTCATAACCAGACTATGGGTATTGATATATTCCATCAAGATATATGCTTATATCGTTTCGATATGTAAAACCTATCGAGCCTGGAAGCCAGCGATATGCCTGATGCCTTGTCCTGAGGGGCAGGGCCAGATTTGGCCAGCAATAACCAAACGCAACGAATCTCATAATGCTGTTTCGCCATGAATATGGATGATTTGGTTATTGGCAGATGACAGCCTCGGGGCCAACATCGTCCGTGGCCCATAACAATAAGGAGATCGGGATGGCACGAAAATTATCCATTATGGATTCCGGCTGGTTGATGATGGAAACCCGGGAAACCCCCATGCACGTTGGCGGGTTGGCCCTGTTCGGGGTGCCGGAAGATGCCCCCAGCGACTACATGGAAAGCGTTTACCGCTACATGGTGGAGGTGGACGGGGTATGCCGGCCCTTCAGCCAGAAGATCCAGTCCCGCCTGCCGGGCCGGCTGGATGCGGCCTGGGTGGATGACAAGAATTTTGATATTGATTACCACGTACGCCATTCGGCGCTGCCGCGTCCGGGGCGGGTACGGGAGTTGCTGGCGCTGGTCTCTCGCCTGCATGCCCAGCGTCTGGATCCGGGCAGACCCCTGTGGGAGAGCTATCTGATCGAAGGGCTGGAGGGTAATCGCTTTGCCCTTTATACCAAGATGCACCATTCCATGGTGGACGGTATGGCAGGCATGCATCTGATGCAGTCGCGAATGGCGAGCAGCGCCGATGAGCGTCTGCCTGCGCCCTGGTCAGGAGAGTGGGACAGCCGTAAAAAGCCGCGCAAGAAAAACGTGGCCGTGGCCGCCAAGTCGGGGGTGCTGGATGGCGTGGGAAGCGTGCGCCGCGGTGCCGGTCAGCTGGTGGATCTTCTGCGCCTGCCCAAAGAAAGCAACGTGAAAACCATCTATCGGGCCCCCAAGACCCAGCTTAACTGTCGGGTCACCGGCGCTCGCCGGTTTGCCGCCCAGTCCTGGTCCTTGCCGAGGATCAAGGCAGCGGCGAAACAGCACAACGGCACCGTCAACGATATTTTCCTGGCCATGTGCGGGGGCGCCTTGCGCCGTTACCTGGAATCACTGGATGCTCTCCCTGCCGAACCGCTGGTGGCCCAGGTGCCGGTGTCCCTGCGCAGTGCGGACCAGGCGGAAGGCGGTGGCAATGCCATCACCACGGTACAGGTGAGTCTGGCCACCCACATTGCCAGCCCGCTGGGGCGGCTTGTCGCCATTCAGGAATCCATGCAGGCGGTGAAAACCCGTCTTGGCGAGATGCCGAAATCGGACATCGACGCCTATACCGTGATGACCAATATGCCGCTTTCGTTGGGGCAGGTGACCGGTTTGTCCGGTCGGGTCAGCCCCATGTTCAATCTGGTGATCTCCAATGTGCCGGGGCCCAAAGAGACCTTGTATTTCAACGGCGCTGAATTGCTGGCGTCTTACCCGGTGTCGCTGGTACTGCATGGCTATGCGTTGAATATCACGGTGGTGAGTTACAAGGACAGCCTGGAATTCGGCGTGATTGGTTGCCGCGTTACCTTGCCGCACATTCAGCGGTTCCTGGACTATTTAGAGGCTTCGCTGGGTGAACTGGAAGCTGGCTGATGTTGCCGGGCATTAGCCCGGTTTGCCATTACCGGCGATTCTTCACTGGCGGTATCCCTTTTCATCGGTGGGCAGATTCTTTCCCCACCATTCCTTCATGCCGCCGGCAAGTTGGTAGGCCTCAAACCCCATGCGTATCAGTTGTCGGGTGGCAGGAATGCTGCGGTGGGCCGAACGGCAAATGGCAACCACCGGGCGGCGTTGGTCCAGTTGCAATGCCGCGACAGTGCCGTGGTTGAGTGCGGTAATGGCCAGGTGTCGGGCGCCGGAGATGTGTCCGGCGAGAAATTCCCGCCGGGTTCGCACATCAAGTAGCTGTACCTCGTTCAATCGCTCTGCCAGTTGTTCCGCCGAGAGTTCCGGCACCTTGCCAAAGGGCAGCCAGTCGCGCCATGGGCTCATTGCGCCGTTCCCTGTTGTGTCGAGGCATCACCGTATTGTTGCTGCAGGTAGCGGATGATGTCGCTGCTTTCGAACAGACCCGTGTGGGTATTGGGGTCATAAAGGTAAGGCAGCTGCACCTTGCCGGTTTGTTTCATGAGCCTGGCCCGGTTGGTGCCGGGAACAGGACGGTAGGGCCCCTTGCCCGGCCTTAGCCATGGCAGACCTGCATCACTGAGCTGCTGCTTGCCGCAATTGCGCAACACATAAGCCAGCCCCAGCTCGGTGAGCCGTTCACGGACCAGCCGTGAGAAAGGACTGGATTCGAAACTGTACAGTTCGAGGGGCGTTTGGGGCGCCCAGGAGGGGCGGCCACATGTTCCTTTTGCCAAACGGAGTGCGCTGGCCAGCTGGCTGAGTTTCAGGGATTCGCTGCTGCGGGGCAATTGGCCTTTGCCGTATTGTGTATGCAGGTAGGCGATGATGGCTTTGCTTTCGGTAACCTGGTGGCCGTTGTTTGGGTCGACAAAAAAGGGAACACGGCGCGTACCGCTGAGCTGTTCCAGCTCGTCCCAGTAACCGGCCTGTCCCTTGGGGCAGGGTTTGATCAGCACATCCAGATCCAGTTCGGTGAGCGCTTCGCGAACCGGGCGGCAGTAGGGGCAGCCTTCCATGTCGTAGAGGGTGAGCATGGCGTGCGGCTGTTCGTCGCGGATCAAGGCAGAGGTGCCGCGCCATTGTCGTGCCGTGGAAGCCAGCAGGGATGAGACAAGCTGTATCATGCGGGTGTCCTTTGTTCAGTGTTTGCTTCAGTGGGTTTGGCGGTATTGATGGTTCTCCGGGCGCGTTTCCCTGTGCTCTTCCTGTTGTGCCCTGTGCGGATCAATCCTGTTGCCACATGCCGAGACCATGCTGCAATGGTCATGGAAGGTGGGGTGCCAGGCGCTGCGGGGAGTGCGGCGGCATCAGCCACGTACAGGTTCGGGTGGCCGAACACCTGGCCGCTGCCATTCACGACGCCGTTCTGTTCGCTGGCAGCGAGCCGGGCACCACCCAGAGGGTGGACGGTAAAGGCCATGCCGGGCAGTGTGCGCACGGGGCGCTGGCTGCGCCGACCGACTTCGGAAAATAATCGCTGGATCCTGGTCAGCACCGGGCTGTTCTCGGCCAGATAGCGAATCCGCAGCCGCCCCCGTTGCCAGGTGACCACGCCATCGGCCAGGTCGGCGCCCATCCCCACCAGCAGGGCGTTCCTGCGCAGGAAGGCTTTCAGTGATGCCGGTAGCGGCAGGGTGTCGATTCCGTTGAAACCATACCGGGTGAGAATGGGGCCGGGCTGAGCCTTGCCGGTGACCGGATCGCGCAGGGCGAAGCGGCCATGGGTGGCGGTGCCACGGGTGAAATCGGCCCCGTCCTGATTCAGCCCCCACCAGGCCACGCTGTCGCCATTGCCGCCAAAGCCTCGCCCCAGGGCCGGCATGCCCTCTAGTCCGCCCAGTTCCCGACTGTGGAACAGCAGGCGCAGAGTGTTGAGGGTGCCGGCGGCCAGGATGACACGGTTTGCGAGCAGGTAGCGGCGCCGGCGTGCGGCATGGTCCATGACTTCCAGTCGATAGCCCCCGCCGGGTTGGCGCCACAGGCTCAGGCATTCGTGCTCCGCGGCTACCTGCAGTCCCTGCTCCATGGCGGGTAACAGGAAGGCCCGGTCCAGGGTCATCTTGGCGCCGTTGGCGCTGCCGAAGAAGCTGTTGTTGGCGTAGTCTGCCTGGCAGCCTTCCATACAGATGGCCATGGCCGGCTGCGGCACGCTGTCATCGGCGACAAAGGCGGTGCTGTGGGCAAAGGCCTGCGGGGTCCAGTTGGGAATCCGGTCGTCGGCACTGGCTCGGCGGGAACCCATTCGCTGCATCATCCAGCGGTAGTGGTGTTCCATCCCGGCGGCCTGGATTCCAGCTTCGGGATGGTCCCAGTAGTCAGGCTGTTCCGGGCGGGTATTCATGGCGCTGTAGACATGGCTGCCACCACCGACACCGTTGCTGGCTACCACGGTCATGTCCCTGCCCAGATAAATATCAAACAAGCCGTGGCGGGACAGCTTCAAGCCCTTGCCGGGAAGCCAGCGCTGGCCGAAACGGTGCAGCAGTCCGCTCCAGAGGTGGCGTCCGGCGGGCAGGGGCCTGCGGTGCGGGATGCCGGCTTTGCGGACCGGGTCAGTATCTCGCCAGGGACCGCGTTCCAGTAACAGTACGGATTCACCCGCTTCGGTGAGGGTGCTGGCGGCCACGGCGCCACCGAAACCGCTGCCGATGACAATGGTGGAATGGTGTTCAATGCTGCCTGGCATCAGCGAGTCTCCTGCAGGGTGAAATAGAGCAGGGTGCGGGTGCCACGGCGGGTGCGGTAGCGCATGCGGGCGAGATAAAGCGCGTCCTGAAAGTAGCGTACTTCGCCGAGAATCGGGCGAAGCAGGGCTGGATTGCCCTCGACGTCGTAATCCAGCGCCAGTGCATCGCTGTCTTGCCGATCCTCAATCCGGTATTGCCCCCAGGCGCCCTGCAGGGTGCCAAGACCCCACAGGTTGGCGCCATTGGACGCGTCGAAGTGCTTTCCCTGCCAGGGATTAAGCCAACTGGCCAGCAGTCGGTAGAGGCCAGACTTGATCACGCCGGGCAGACTGCTCAGGCCACTGATACCCAGCAGGGTGCCTTGATAGTCGCCTTGCAGTTCGTTCTTGCGCGGCGCTGGAAGGGTAGCGAACAGAGCATCCAGTTCGTCCTGGCGGTGCCGGGCAAGGAAGGTGCGCGGGGGAAAAGGAGCAAGGGGTTTAGCGACTGCCATGGTGCAAATTCCTTATAGCGTCTTTGCACATCAATCTAGGTAGTCAGGGGGGCTTGGACAAACGATAAAAATTAATGTTTCGCGTTAGGCTCGCTAATCTGAATCATCATGCCGGCAACGTGGCAAGCCGTGTCTTGAGCCAGTCGATGAAGGACCGGCCGCCTTTCGGGAGTTCAGCGTTGTCCGGGTAAACGGCGTAGATGGCGTTGTCCAATGGGCCCAAGGGCGGAAAGGGTGCTTCCACCCGGCCGCTCTGTACCAGGGAGTATTCCACCGGGTAGAGAGCGAGAGCGGCACCGAGGGTTTCGGCGGCCTGTATCGCAGCAGGGTAATCGTCGACGTAGTACTGGGGACCCTCCGGTTCCGGTAGTCCCAGTTGGTTGAACCAGTGCTGCCAGGCCTGGGGGCGGCCGGTCATGTGAACCAGCGGCACCCTTGTCATGGCTTGAACATTGCCAGCTAGCCCATAGCGGTCGGTGAAGCCGTTGGGGGTGAAGACCTGGATCATCACTTCGGCGAGTTTTTCGTGACTGAGGCCGGGCCAGGGAGGTTGCCCGTAGCGGATAGCCAGATCAAACGAACCTTGTTGGAGATCCATGTTGGCCAGATTGGTTTCCACTTCCAGTTCTACTTCGGGGTGCTGCTCGCGGAAAGTTTCCATGCCAGGCAGTACCACCCGTGCAGCAACCGGGGGCATCATGCTGACCCGCAAGCGACTGTGAAGCGGTGTTGTCAGAGCAAGTGTGGCGCGACGTAGCCCTTTGAGATGTGGCTGTATCTGGTTCAGGTAACGGGTGCCTTCTTCGGTGAGGGTCAGGGCGCGGTTATGACGTTCGAACAGCGTGACACCCAGACTCTCTTCCAGTTGCTGGATCTGCTGGCTGACGGCTGAGGGGGTGATGTGAAGTTGCTTCGCCGCTTGCTTGAAGCTGAGCTGCCGGGCGGCGGCTTCGAAGGTCATCAGAAAGTTCAGATTTGGAAGGGGTCGACGCATGCTGTTTCCATTCTTTTGTTCGCTATTCTTCTGACGCCAACTCGGCCGGCCAGTCACCAACCATAGCATGCCAGCCTGTCTCGGCGGGTGCCCAGGGGATGGGTGATTCGAGTGCTCTGTTTTTACGGGGCTGTTCAGTTTGCTATCGATGATTATATTGGACAGGTGTATTGCGGCATGGTGGATGTGAAAGGCATCTGTCGACCGTTCAAACAGAAGCTGTATTCGCGGGTCTCGGGCAACCTGGATGCTTTCCTGGATTACCGATAGCAACTTCGATATCGACTATCACGTGCGTCATTCGGCTCTGCCGCGCCCGGGCCGTATTCGTGGGTTGCTGGCGCTGATGCCGCGGCTGCATGTGCAGCGTCTCGATCCCCGCCGCCCTGGTCCTCGGCGTGGAATACCCTCTTGCCGCGCAAGCGCCGCTAGGGCTCTCTGGCCCGTGCAGGGATGTTGAAACCCCTGCGTAGTCTTCAACGCGGCACAGAGCAGTTTGTTAGGTGGTGTCGGCACGGCTCCATGGTCGGTAAACTAAGGCTCTCTGATCTCCCGACCTGTGGGAAATCGACAATTCAGGAAGGCAAGTGTGACACAAGGCTCAATTCAACAGGCGGCGTTGCAGCTGTCAGAGAATCTGCTCAAGCAGCAACTGATGGCGGTGACAGCGGAATCCTGTACCGGCGGTGGTATTGCTCAGGCGCTTACTGAGATTCCCGGTTCCTCACGCTGGTTTGAACGTGGCTACGTATCCTATTCCAACGAGGCTAAACAGGAGCTGCTGGGGGTGAACGCCGAAACCCTTGAGACGCACGGTGCGGTGAGTGAAGAGATCGCGCTGGAGATGGCCTGTGGTGCCGTCGCCCGCTCACGGGGCCATATTAGTGTTGCGGTGACCGGTGTGGCTGGCCCGGATGGCGGCACGCCTTCCAAGCCGGTGGGGACGGTGTGGATTGCCTGGGGCCAAAAGCTGGGCTATGCCGAGGCGCAATGCTTTCATTTCGAGGGTGATCGTCACGCCGTTCGTCAGCAGACCATTCTGGAAGCCATCAAGGGCTTGAATGCCCGTCTCCAGTAGTCACAATCTGCCCATTGGATAAACAGGGTTGCAAAGGACAGGAATACCTGTCCATAATGCTGTCCATATTGTCAGTGCTGTCCGAAAGGTCAGCCAGAACGGATCAGATAACGGCGATGCAATGACTGTCACGCCGAAACGGAGAGGGGTCATAATGAGCGATAAATCCAAGGCGCTGTCCGCCGCACTATCCCAGATCGAACGTCAGTTTGGTAAAGGTTCCGTGATGCGCATGGGCGATCGCAAGCGCGAGCGCATGCCGTCCATTTCCACCGGCTCCCTGGGGCTGGATATTGCTCTTGGTATTGGTGGTCTGCCGAAAGGGCGTATCGTGGAAATCTATGGCCCGGAATCCTCTGGTAAGACCACCCTGACCCTGAGCGTGATCGCCCAGGCGCAGAAGAAAGGCGCTACCTGTGCCTTTGTGGATGCAGAGCACGCCCTGGACCCGGACTATGCCGAGAAGCTGGGCGTGAACGTGGATGACCTGATCGTGTCCCAGCCGGACACCGGTGAGCAGGCACTGGAAATTACTGACATGCTGGTGCGTTCCGGCGCGGTGGATGTGGTGATTGTTGATTCCGTGGCGGCACTGGTGCCGAAGGCCGAAATTGAAGGCGAAATGGGTGACACCCACGTTGGCCTGCAGGCTCGTCTGATGAGCCAGGCGCTGCGCAAGATCACCGGCAATGTGAAAAACGCCAATACCCTGGTGGTGTTCATCAACCAGATCCGCATGAAGATCGGCGTGATGTTCGGTAACCCGGAAACCACCACCGGGGGTAACGCCCTCAAGTTCTATTCCTCCGTGCGCCTGGATATCCGTCGTATCGGCGCGGTGAAGCAGGGTGACGAAGTCACCGGTAACGAAACCCGCGTGAAGGTGGTGAAGAACAAGGTATCGCCGCCGTTCCGTCAGGCCGAATTCCAGATTCTTTACGGCCAGGGCATCAATCAGCTGGGTGAAGTGCTGGACCTGGGTGTGCAGCAGGGCCTGGTGGATAAATCCGGTGCCTGGTATGCCTACAAAGGTGACAAGATCGGCCAGGGCAAGCAGAACGCCTGTGAGTACCTGCGTGAAAACCCGGCTGTCGCCGAGGAAATCGAACAGGAAATCCGCGCTCGCTTGCTGCCTGATCCCACTGAGGCGCCGGCTGTCAAGGAAGAGGAAGCCGAAGCCGGCAATGAGTGAACCGCTCACTGAATCCGAACTGCGCCAGCGGGCTGTCAGCCTGCTGGCGCGTCGGGATCATGCCCGCCGGGAGCTGGAAACCAAGCTGTACCGCAAGCTCGGTGAGCAACCGGCGCTGCCAGCGGTGCTGGCCTGGTGTGACGAACACGGCTTTATCGACGACCGGCGCTTTGCCGGTTTTTTTGTGCGTTCGCGCATCGATCGCGGGCAGGGCGCCCTGCGCATCCGCCAGGAACTACAGCTGAAGGGCGTGGATAACGAGCTGATCGCCCAGGCCCTGGCAGAGGCTGAGGTGGACTGGTTCGCGCTGGCCCGGGAGGTGCGGGCTCGGCGCTTTCGTCAGTACCCTGGCAAGGACCAGAAAGAAAAAGCTCGCCAGCTAAGGTTCCTGCAACAGCGCGGTTTCAATGCCGAACAGAGCTTTGCTGCGCTGGATTGTTCCCCGGAAGACGAGCTGTAGTTCGTCCTTCCCGTTTCCCATCGCTGCTATCCTCACCCCGTTGGAGCTTTGCTCGCAAAGCGAAGGGCTGACGTTACCCGGATGATTCGCCTTGCGAGCAAGGCTCCAACGGTGCCGGTTTGTGGTCGACGGAGCCAGCCCGGTAATTTTTCCTCTTGGTTTGAATTCCGTTCACGGCGTATCCTTCGCTTTTGCGGCTTGTGTGAGATTTTCCATGGAGTACCTGTCTGATCCCTGGTTGGCGGCAGCCATGCTGGGTGCTGGTGTATTGGCGGGTTTTATCAACACCCTGGCCGGTGGCGGGGGGCTGCTGATCCTGCCGTTGCTGATGCTCAGTGGCATGAGCGCGGCATTGGCTAACGGCACCATGCGGGTAGGGGTGCTGATACAAAGCGTGGAGGCGGTGCGCCAGTTCAACAAGCGCGGCACCATGCCGTTCAAGCCGCTGCCAGCGATTCTGGTGCCCTGCCTGCTGGGGACGCTGGTGGGTACTCTGGCGGCGTCCTATCTGCCGGAGTCCATTCTCAAACCGGTATTGCTGACGACCCTGGTGGTGGTGGCACTGATTATGGTGTTCAAACCCAATCAACTGTCGCCAGCAGCGGATGAGCTGCCACTGCAACCTAATGACTCTGTTGCCGGCTGGTTGGGCCTGTTCTTCTGTGGCGCCTACGGCGGCTTTGTGCAGGCGGGCGTGGGCTTTGTGTTGATCGCGGTGCTGGTGGGCCAGCTCCGCTATGACATGCTGCGCGGCAACGCCCTGAAGCTTGCCATCACCGGCAGTTTTACCGTGCTGGCCCTGGGCATTTTTGTGGCCCGCGACCAGGTGGCCTGGCTACCGGGCCTGCTGGTGGCTGCCGGCACCCTGCTCGGCGTACGCCTGGGGGTAGGCTTCGCCCACCGGGTCTCCCCGACAGTGCTCAAGCGTATTTTGCTGGTGATGGTGCTGGCGGTGTGCCTGGCGGCGGCGATCAAGGGCTAGAAACAAGCTACGAGCTGCTAGTTTCAAGCTATTAGATTAAAGAAGGGCTACCTTCTGTTTTCGGGTTGTTCTCGAAGCTAGAGGCTAGTAGCTCGCAGCTTACTGAACCATCGCAACCGGGCCGGCAGGGCGGTATACTCGGCGCTCTCTGTTAGCCAGCCGATAATGTTTCTCCTATGAAGAGTGCTGAACTACGCCAGGCCTTCCTGGACTACTTTGCCAGCCAGGGGCACGCCAAGGTGCCATCCTCCTCGCTGGTGCCCCATAACGACCCCACCCTGCTGTTCACCAACGCGGGGATGAACCAGTTCAAGGACGTGTTTCTGGGTCGTGAATCCCGGGATTACACCCGTGCCACCAGCTCCCAGCGCTGTGTGCGTGCTGGTGGCAAGCACAACGACCTGGAGAACGTGGGTTACACGGCGCGGCATCACACCTTCTTCGAGATGCTGGGTAACTTCAGCTTCGGCGATTACTTCAAGCGCGAAGCTATCAAGTTCGCCTGGGAGTTCCTCACCGGCACCCTGGGCCTGCCTGAAGAGCGCCTCTGGGTCACCGTGCATGTGTCCGATGATGAAGCGGCGGATATCTGGCTGAAGGAAATGGGCGTCAGCGCCGAGCGTTTCTCCCGCCTGGACGAAGATAATTTCTGGCAGATGGGTGACACCGGCCCCTGTGGTCCCAGCTCGGAAATTTTCTACGATCACGGGGCGGATGTGCCCGGCGGTCCACCAGGGTTCGAGGGCGAGGATCTGGATCGCTACATTGAGATCTGGAACCTGGTGTTCATGCAGTACGACCGCCAGCAGGATGGCGAGCTGAAGCCGCTGCCCAAGCCCAGCGTGGATACCGGTATGGGCCTGGAGCGTATCGCGGCGGTGCTGCAGGGGGTCCATTCCAACTACGAGATCGACCTGTTTCAGGCGCTGCTGCAGGCCGCGGCAAAAGCCACCGGCTGCCAGGATATGGAAGAGAAATCCCTGCGGGTGATCGCCGACCATATCCGTTCCGCCAGCTTCCTGATCTGTGACGGGGTGATCCCGTCCAATGAAGGCCGTGGCTACGTGCTGCGCCGCATCATCCGTCGCGCCCTGCGTCATGGCCACAAGCTGGGCCAGGACAAGCCGTTCTTCTCCACCCTGGTGGGGGCGCTGGTAGAACAGATGGGCGAGGCCTATCCGGAGCTGGTTCGCGAGCAGGCCCGTATCGAGAAGGCGCTGCTGGCGGAAGAAGAGCAGTTCGGCCGCACTCTGGCCGCAGGCATGAAGGTGCTGGAAGCGGCCATTGCCGAGCTGGACGGCAAGGAGCTGCCCGGCGAGGTGCTGTTCAACCTCTATGACACCCATGGCTTCCCGCCGGATCTCACCGCCGATGTGGCCCGTGAGCGGGAGTTGACGGTGGACATGGCCGGTTTTGAAAAAGCCATGCAAGCCCAGCGTGAGCGGGCCCGCGGTGCCGGTAGCTTCGCTAATGATTACAGCGACCGCCTCAACATCGAGGCGGTGACTGATTTCTCAGGTTACGAAAAACTGGCGGACGAAGACGAAATCGTCGGCCTGTTCAAGGACGGCGAAGCGGTGGACGCTCTCCTGGCCGGGGAAGAAGGCATGGTAGTGCTGGCCAGCACGCCGTTTTATGCAGAATCCGGTGGTCAGGTGGGCGACAGTGGTTTCCTGGTGCAGGGCGACAACCGTTTTGCGGTGTCCGATACCAAAAAACGCCAGGCGGCCCATGTGCACCTGGGCAAGGTGGAAAGCGGCAGCCTGAAAGTGGGCGAGAAAGCGTCCGCCTACGTGGATGTGGATCGCCGTCGCGCCATCATGCGTAATCACTCTGCCACCCACCTGATGCACGCCGCCCTGCGTGACGTGCTGGGCGACCATGTGCAGCAGAAAGGCTCTCTGGTGGCGTCTGACTATCTGCGCTTCGACTTCTCCCATGGCGAAGCGGTGAGTGAAGCCAAGCGCGAGCAGATCGAGATTCTGGTCAATCGCCAGATTCTGGCTAACACCCCGGTCACCACTGAATTGATGGATATCGATGCCGCTCGTGAAGCCGGTGCCATGGCTCTGTTCGGCGAGAAATACGACGACCAGGTGCGTGTGCTGAGCATGGGCAGCGAGGGGTTCTCCAAGGAGCTGTGTGGCGGTACCCACGTGAGCCGCACCGGCGATATCGGTCTGTTCCGTATTACTCTGGAAGCGTCAGCCGCTGCCGGTGTGCGCCGTATCGAAGCGGTCACCGGTGAGCATGCCCTGGGCGTCATGCGTCAGCAGGAGAGGGCGCTCAGCGAGATCGCTGCCACGGTGAAAAGTACCCCGGACAACGCCGCCGAGCGGGTACGCAGCCAGGCGCAGAAAGTCCGCGAGCTGGAAAAGGAAATCGAACGCCTCAAGCAGAAGCTGGCCAGCGGTGCAGGCAGCGACCTGACCGATGAGGTGCAGGAGATCGGCGGCGTGAAAGTACTGGCTACCCAGCTTGATGGTGCCGATGGCAAGACCCTGCGGGTTACCATGGACAAGCTGAAAGACAAGCTGGGTTCGGCGATTATCCTGTTGTCCGCCGTGGAAGGTGACAAAGTGGCCCTGGTGGCCGGTGTCACCAAGGATCTAACCGGCCGCTTCAAGGCCGGTGATCTGCTAAAGCATGTGGCCGAGCAGGTGGACGGTCGCGGCGGTGGTCGCCCGGACATGGCCCAGGGCGGGGGCAACAACCCTGCAGCCCTGCCGGCGGCCCTGGAAAGCGTGAAAAACTGGGTGTCTGAGCAGGGGGCGTAAGCCGCGGTCAAGACCATGGCTCAGCCCTCAACATGAAATCCCGGCGCGTTTCTGTTAGAGTTACGCGCTCTTTTTTGCAGATAAAGCGACTTTATGGCCCTTATAGTGCAGAAATACGGCGGTACCTCAGTGGGTACAGTCGACCGCATTCAAGCCGTCGCCGAGAAGGTGGCAGGCTTCCATAAACGGGGCGACCAGGTGGTCGTGGTGGTGTCCGCCATGAGCGGCGAAACCAATCGCCTGATCGAGCTGGCCAAAGGTGTCAGCGATAACCCTTCACCGCGCGAGATGGATGTGCTGGTCTCCACCGGCGAGCAGGTCACCATTGCCCTGTTGTCCATGGCGTTGCAGAAGCAGGGCATCAATGCCCGCTCCTACACCGGCAGCCAGATTCCCCTGCGCACTGACAGTGTCCACTCCAAGGCTCGTATCGAAGAGATCGACGACAAGAAAGTGCGTGCCGACCTGAATGGCGGCAGCGTTGTGGTCGTGGCAGGTTTCCAGGGTGTGGATGCCGACGGCAACATTACCACTCTCGGCCGTGGCGGCTCCGATACCACCGCCGTGGCTCTGGCCGCCGCATTGCAGGCCGACGAGTGTCAGATCTACACCGACGTGGACGGCGTTTACACCACCGACCCCCGTGTGGTGGATAACGCCCGTCGCCTGGACAGCATTACCTTCGAGGAAATGCTGGAAATGGCCAGTCAGGGCTCCAAGGTCCTGCAGATCCGCTCTGTGGAATTCGCCGGCAAGTACAATGTGCCGCTGCGTGTCTTGTCCAGTTTCCAGGATGGTCCTGGAACTCTCATTACCGTCGACGACGAGGTTGATATGGAAAAGCCGGTAATCTCCGGAATTGCCTTTACCCGTGATGAAGCCAAAATCATCGTGCGTGGCGCCCCGGATACCCCGGGCATTGCCTACAAGATCCTCGGCCCGGTGAGCGCAGAGAACATAGAAGTGGACATGATCGTGCAGAACGTGGGCAAGGACGGCGCCGCCGACTTTACCTTCACTGTGCACCGCAACGATTTCGCCCGTGCCCAGGAAGCACTGCGCAAGGCTTCCGAAGAGCTGGGCAACCCGGAAATCATTGGTGACGACAAGATTGCCAAGGTGTCCCTGGTGGGTGTGGGCATGCGTTCCCACGCTGGTGTAGCGTCCAAGATGTTTGAAACCCTGGCTAACGAAGGGGTCAACATCGAGATGATCTCCACCTCCGAAATCAAGGTGTCTGTAGTGATTGCCGAGAAATACCTGGAGCTGGCGGTACGTGCTCTGCACTCCGCGTTTGAGCTGGATCAGCCTGCCGGCTGAGGGTGTGGATCAGCTTGCCGCTGATCCACATACTGCCAGGTAGGTACGGGGCGACGACCGGTTGGTCTCGCCCCCCTTCACGGCGAGACTTACGAATACGCTTCAGGCATACTACCGCCCCCGTGCCAGGGGTGGGTAAATGGTCCCGCACCAAGGAGTCGTCAAGGACGGCAACCCGCGAGCCTCAGGTACGGCATGCGCTCACGGAAATTGAAGGACCCCAGGAGGGATCATTATGTTAATTCTTACGCGTCGAGTTGGTGAGACCCTGATGGTAGGTGATGAAGTCACTGTGACTGTCCTGGGTGTAAAAGGTAACCAGGTTCGTATCGGTGTGAATGCACCGAAAGAGGTTGCCGTGCATCGGGAAGAAATCTACCAGCGAATTCAGCACGAAAAATCATCAGACGGTGAGTCTGCCTGATTTTTGGGCTGTATTTTCTCCGCAAAATCGTTATGATGCGCGGCGAGTTTGGAAACAGGCCGGCAAGAGCCCACATTCCAAGCTGACAATATGACCGCATTCCGGAGAGGTGGGTGAGTGGCTGAAACCAGTTCCCTGCTAAGGAACCATACGGGTTACCGTATCGCGGGTTCGAATCCCGCCCTCTCCGCCATATAAAGAAAAGCCCCGTAATTCAATGAGTTACGGGGCTTTTTCGTTTTGGATTTGTAGCAAAATTTTGTAGCAATCCCTAGCCCACTGTTCTGAAGGGGCAGGGTTGAGGTTTAAGGCCCCTCAGAAGGCCCTAGAAGGCTCAGAATCACGATTATGATAGGGAGTGCTTGGATCTATACTCCTCTACCTCAGCAAAGAATCTGGGGCCATATGGCTGCGAAAGTATGTATTCTCTCCGGCGGGCGTCCATCGCTTCTACTTGGCCGAAAGAGCTGTCTATTTTTTCGTCAATTACTACGTAGTGAAGATCGCCAATCTTTTTCCCATTGATCGTGCCTTCTCGTAACCACTTTAAGACGGTGTTCCGGCTTGGTGTTGACCCTGATGTGAAATAGACCGTTTGGAATTCTGAAATCTTCATTAGCTGATTGACAGTCATTGTAGTGGCTCCATAGCTCGGTATAGCTTGCCCTTGGATTCCATCATAGGAGTGTTGTGTACCCTAAATAGGTACAAGGCCTTGGTCTTGTCGCGAAAACCAATCTATGCATACTGCTATGCTTGGACAAAAAAATTGCTGGGAGCGCTACAAGATGGATTTGATTGATAGGCTGCAAGACCTAGCCGCAAGGATTAAGCGGCAAAAAGATACTGTTTCGACTGAGGAGGCGGCCAAAACAGCCTTTGTTCTTCCGTTCATTCAGTCATTAGGTTACGACGTATTCAACCCCTCAGAGGTTATCCCTGAATTGACGGCAGATCATGGAGTCAAAAAAGGGGAGAAAGTCGACTATGGTATTAAGCAGGACGGGCAAATAGTCATTTTGGTTGAATGCAAGCCCGTCGGTGCAGACCTTGCGGCTAAGCATGCTGGACAGCTTTTCCGCTATTTCTCAGTAACAGATGCTCGGTTTGGCGTCTTGACTGATGGCGTTAAGTATCTCTTCTTTACCGACCTCGACCGCCCAAACCAAATGGATCAACGGCCATTTTTTGAGTTCGATTTATTGGATTTTGGCGCTCAAGAGGTGGAGGAGCTAAAGAAATTTACAAAAACCAGTTTTGATATCGACACTATTGTTAGCACAGCCAGCAATCTTAAATACCATCGAGCGCTGATGGTTGAAATTGAGAAAGAATTTGATGGTCCTACTGAGGATCTCGTAAAGATTCTGACAGGCCGAGTATATTCGGGTCGTTTTACCCAGCAAGTGAAAGAGCAATTTACAGAGCTGACGCAGCGTGCCCTTGAAGACTTTGTTCGGGAAAAGGTTAATGCTCGGTTAAAGTCTGCACTTGATACTGGGTCCCATGCAAAGATCGAGAGCGGGGTGCCTAAAACTCCAGTTGTGCAGTCTGAGCCTGTATCTGTTGAGCAAGAGCAGGGTGATGGTATTGTCACAACAGAAGAGGAAATAGCTGCACATCGAATTATTCAGGCAATCGGCGCTGAATACGTGGACGTTGAACGAATAGTTATGCGGGATGCCAAAAGCTACTGCGCAATATTGTTGGATGATAATAATAGAAAGCCTATATGTAGGCTTATTTTCTTGAAAACAAAAATGTCAGTTTTAGTTTTCTCACCTGATGGAGAAAAAAGAAAAGATATATCGAAGGTCTCAGATATTTACACAATGAAAGAAGATGTATTGGCAGCTATAAGCCAATATAACTCTTGAGGTTAATATTGGATTTTTTGCCAGTGAGCTAAAAGTAACAAAGTCAATATATAGGAAGCAAAAGGGGAAGGGTTTTGAAGATAAAGGCTATACTATCTCTCACGTTGATTACTGGTCTTCTTGTGGGTTGTGCTTCAATGCAGCCGGTAGCAGATGAAGACAGAACATTTGATCGTGTTGTTGAAGCTCCCGGCCATTCAAAAGATGATATTTATACTGCCACAAAGGTATGGATTGCTGAAAACTTCAAGTCGGCAAAATCTGTTATCGAGCTTGATTCAAAAGAAGATGGGATCATTATCGGTAATGGTGTTATTCCCTATCCCTGTTCAGGGATGGACTGCATGGCTAAGAGTGACTGGAGTGTTCCATTCACAATGCGGGTTGATATCAAAGACTCAAAGTTCAAGATTGGCTTTTCCAACATCAAGCTTTCTTGGCCACCGTCTTACAATTCCGTAACTGGAGCCAGTAGCGGGCATGAAGGCCCTGTTAGCACACAAGGGGACATGGACAAAATTAAGCCAATCCTTCTTGGTTTTGGTGATGAAATTCTTTCCTCTGTTAACTCACATAAAAGCAATAGTGATTGGTGATAGAAAAGCCTCTCTTTCCTGAGGGGCCTTTTTTGAAAATTCCGAGAAAAATTATATATACCTTGTTTCTTCTTTCTCTTTCTATTAGTTATTAATACGTTTGTTAATAAAAGAGCACCTAACCCTTCGTTTCACTTCGCCCTTCACTTTGTGAAGCCTCGCTTTGCTTAACCCAGCTCAGTCTTCTTGCCTGTTTTTCCAGAAATTAGAGCCGTAGGCTCGTAGGGTTTTAGGTTTTAGCCAGCAAAGCGAGTCTCTCCCTCCACCCATCAATTAAGTACGGCTTCAAGAAAGTCAGCTTTGCATGATCAATGTCATATGTGCTTATGCATTGATTACAAGACACTTAAACAGATACACAACCTGCTCACTCCACCCTGTCTTGTTCCTTTTGACGCCTAGCCCGGTCAGGTTTGCTATGCAGTTACCAAGTACCATTTTTAAAGCTGCTTACCAAAAGGCGCTTCGTGGGTCACGTCTACGGAGTGCTCCCCGTTGTAAACGCTAAGAATAAAACAAACAGCAAAATCCAACTAACACGACTAACGATCCAAAAGATTGCCGGATATAGTGAAAATTGTTTTTTTGAGCGGTTTGTTTTTGGCAGGACTTGAAATACAAAAAATGAGTGATAATCTTTTTTGTATGGTGTCAGTCCTGCCAAAGACCAATCTCCACCATACCAAGAGTCGCTTAATGCGGCTCTTTTTTATTCCTAATAAAAAATGTTTTCATATTTTTTTATATTGTCAAATTATTTCTTCTTGAACATCAAGCATTGTTTGCCACATTTTTTACCACATAGAGCGAAGTGATATGTTTTTGGATGTGGTTTACCACATTTGCATACTGCCCGCACAGTATGTATTTTGCTTTGCTTTAGTAATGAAATAAAAAATACTTTATCAGTGCTTTAATAATTTTTATTCTGCTTTAGTAGATATTTTATTGACTCCTGATTTTTAAATGATAATTTTTATTAAAAAGGAGAATAAATGACAAAGTTATCAGATATGGCTATGGCAAATTTAACAGAAAGGCTTTATACACAGGCGGGAAATTTATATGATTTTTTTGATGAATTTGATTTCAATGATAGCTTTTCTCGTGAGAAGCTAATGGCTTCCGGGTGCATCAAAGGGTCTCTTTTGGGTGAGCTTGAAAGCCAGTACAGAAGATATTGTGATGGGAAAAATGAATATGAATACATCTCTGACTTTCAGTATTTTTGTTACGAGACAACATATAGCATGGTTGAAGATATTTCAGAAGGTGCAAATCTAAATCCATATTTATTTATGGTTGACGATCCTGAGCTTAGAAAAATAGTTTTTTTGACTTACAAAATAATTGCAGAAATAAAAGAAGGATTATCAAGAAAAAAATATAAGCCATGCCATACATGGGACATAGAATGATTTTTAATTCCGAAAAATCAATTTAACGCTTTCTTTATTTTTCTTCCTGCTTTCCTGAGATCTTTTTCTGTGATCTCTGACTGTAGCTTCTTGAAACTTTTGAGCTGTTCTTCATAGTCTTGCCCGGCCTTGAATGCTTCTTCTAATTTTTCAAAAGCCAAAAGCATTGGCTGGATCTTTGTGTTGTGTAATTCTTCTAACTCTTGATACTCAGTCAATCTTTCTTCTTTCTCTTTCAGACTAAGTTTCTTTGTTGTTATATCTTTATCGATATTGTGAACCAGCTTCCTAACCTTATCGTACCTGTTGATTATTTCGCTTAGTTTCTTGCTGACAACAAACGTATCTTTATCTAAGTGCTTCCTGTTCCTTTCCCCTTTTGATATTCCCCTACGAAATCCTAACGGTTTAAATGCTAATGCTGCGTAGTCTTGCATTTTCACAAAGTTATGGTTGAGCGGTAGAGTCTTGCCGTTCTCATCCTTTCCTTTCTTCATCAAGTCACGCAATGGCGCTTTTTTCTTCTTGAAATCATAGTTAAAGAAATAAACATGAGCGTGTATGTTTCGCTTGAATTGCCCAGTTTTCTCGTCTGTATGCCCTTCATCCAAGTGAAGCTCATAGCCTAAAGGCTGGAATCCAAACTCTGCATGTATGTCTTTTATGTAGCCTCTCATGCATTCGTCAAACTCTTTCTTGCTTGGCTTTCTCTCTTTGAATTGATCTTCAGAGAGTACAACCACATGCTCAAACAGCACATTCATCTTATCTTGTGGTTTTCTGCCAGATGCTTCTTTGTATTGCACCATGCAGTCGTCTAGCGACTGGTAACGCATTCCAAAGTTATGGTGAGTGTCTTTCTCGTAGACGTTGGGGGAATTGCTGTGCTTTCTGTAGCCGTGTGCCAGAACTTTCTGCGCTTCACTTTTCTTGTAGTATTGTGTTCTTACAGCGACGAAGTTTTTCTTTTCTCTCTGACTCATGCTTCTCCAGTTGTTCATGATATAAATTATCACTTTTCAACTGGATCGCAAGAGCCAGATTTAACTCACTAAAGCATAACCCGCTCCGCTCTTGTTATGCAGTGAGCAAAAGAGGCTCCGCCCCTTCTTGAATCCCCAGAAAAGAAAAACAAAAATCTGTTAAAGCAGTGGTCTTTGATTTTGTGGTTATAAACAATGTCAAGCAAAGCGAGACAGCAAGCGTAAATGGACACTTGTGGCTCATTTACTACTGCTTGCAACTTTAAATGTATTCCATTTAATACTGCTTGCACATTTTTACTATTGCTCTGCTTTAGTAGAAAAATGCAAGCAGTGAAAGCAGTGTTTTAGTAGAGAATTACAATATTTTCAGGGTCGATATTGCTTTGAGTTTTTGCTTGGCATTTGGCCCAGCACTGTAAACGTCAAAGGTAATCGTCCCGGTTTCATGGCCAACTATAGAGGCGATAGTTAAGCCGGATATGTCGTTGTTTTGCAGGAAGGTGATGAAGGATTTCCGCAGACTGTGAAAAACGTGCTCTTCCCCATATCCCAGATCTTTTTTCAGTCTGCCGAATTGTTTGCTAAGGGAGTCAGATCGCGTGCCGTACTTGTTTTTACTCGAAGCCGGAAGAAGAAAATCACCATCCGCTTCCTTTGCTAGGCGCTTTATCAAAGGCTTTAAATCTTTATGTACTGGAACAATCCTTTCAGCATTGCTGGTTTTCCCATCTCTGATATACAGACAATCAACCCCGTCCTCCTTCACTACGTCAGAGACTTTCAACTGGCAAAGCTCCTCAATCCTTGCCCCTGTATACGCTCCAAGCATTATCAGATCTGCCAGCGTTTTTCCTTTGACTGATTCGTGGAGTTTCTGAATATCAGTAACTGTAAATGCCTTTCGCTCTTTCTTGCGAACGCCTCTAACTTCTTCGATGTGCTGATTTTCAAAGGGATTGGCTTGCTCTTGGTGCTGTCGCTTAAAGGTTTTGTCTTTCTTAATCGCCCACTTCCAGAAGCTATTCCCGGCAAACAAGTGCTGTTTCTTGGTTTTGTTGGCACAATCCAGAGTATCAAGATACGTTTCAACGCCTTCGTGGTTCAGCTCTCTCTGGTTTTCTTCAAGCCACGCTTTTAGCTTTTTGAGTCTACTTAACTGCGTATCTACAGTTTTCGCCACTATGCCCCTGCGCCGTTGGTAATCTTCAAAAGCATCCAGTCGAGTGACGGTTATTGGGGATTTTGCTCTGTAATGGCTTGGGTCTTTGAGAATCTGGCCAACTTCCTTTTGATTCACAGGGTTGATTGCTGTCACCACCTGCCTTTGCAGTAGCTCTGTTAGCTCTTTCTGAAAGCCAACCCGATCAGCAATATCTCCGCCTCGATATTTCTGCACCAGTGGCAATACAGCTTCATAATCCAGCCCAAAAGAATCCAGCTCCTTCAACAGCTCAAAACTGGCCTCATTCGCCTCTTTTGTCTTTCCGAGGGCCGAAAGCCTTACCGAGTCGTTTAAATAGCCTTGAATAGCCTGAGAGGCCGTATAAGCCGTTTCTCGTTGCTTTTCCCCCAAGTCTTGGGTCAAACCCCTTGCCTCTGCTATTTCGTCCCTCCACGTTTGCAGGAACGGCAATTTAAGGCGTTGCGCCTCTTGCTTCGATCCAGTCTTGAGACTTGCCGTATATTCCCTGCGGTTGAGGATTGGGCGAACGTCAGCAGGAACGGAGAGGCGGACGTACCAGTTTCCACCTCTGAGGATGATGTTATCGCTTGCCATAGCTGTTCAATATTTAGCCATATTTGGCAGAATTGTAGCAGTGGTGAGATTCATTTTGTAGCAATATTTTGTAGCAAGCTGTATTTTAAACCATTGAAAATAAAGGAAAACAAAGACTTAACCCCCAAATATAGAGAGTCCCGCCCTCTCCGCCATATATAAAAAAACGCCCCGCACTGCGGGGCGTTTTTCGTTGCAGCCTTGCTCACCAGGCGAAGCCCCTCCGATTTTCCTCACTCGTCACGCCTCAATGATTCAGGCTCTCACGCAAAAAGCGCCCTAACGAGCCGCGCTCATACTTACAAGCAAACATTTTCAACCCGCCCGGCCTCGCAGTTGCGCTACACTATGTACCCCGAAAAACTCCGACCCAAGGTGACGCCATGACTGACACCCTGACCATCGCCCGCCCTGACGACTGGCATCTGCATTTCCGCGACGGCGCTCTGCTCGCCGAGACGGTGCCGGCCACGGCGAACGTGTTTGGCCGTGCCATTGTCATGCCCAACCTGACCCCGCCGGTGAATACGGTGGCCCAGGCCGACGAGTACCGGCAGCGAATTCTGGCTCAGGTGCCTGCGGGCGTCGCCTTCGAGCCGTTGATGGTGTTGTACCTGACCGATACCACCTCGGTGGAAGAGGTGGCGCGGGCCGCGAAGAGTGACTTCGTGCATGCCTTCAAGCTGTACCCGGCCGGTGCTACCACTAACTCCGACAGTGGCGTCACCGATCCGGGCAAGATCACCCATCTCTACGCGGCCATGGAAAAACACGATGTGCCGCTGCTGGTTCACGGTGAAGTCACCGATGCAGACATTGATATTTTTGACCGTGAAAAAGTCTTTATCGATCGTTACCTCAATGATATCCGCCGCCAGTTTCCCGGCCTGCGGATTGTCTTCGAGCATGTGACAACGGCAGAAGGCATTCACTTTGTGCGCGAGGCCAGTGAGCTGACGGCGGCGACAGTGACGCCGCAACATTTGCTGATGAACCGTAACGATATGCTGGTGGGAGGGGTGCGCCCGCACAACTACTGTCTGCCGATCCTCAAGCGTCGCCAGCACCAGGAAACGATCCAGCAGGCGGTGCTGGAAGGTCATCACCGTTTCTTCCTGGGCACCGATTCCGCGCCCCATGCGCGCAACAAGAAAGAAGCGGCCTGTGGCTGTGCCGGTTGCTATTCCGCGCGGGCGGCGTTGCCGCTGTATGCCAGCTTTCTCGAGCAGCACAACGCGCTGGACAAGCTGGAAGGCTTTGCCAGCCATTTCGGCGCGGATTTCTACGGTTTGCCCCGCCATACCGACACGGTGACCCTGGTGCGCAAGCCCTGGTCCGTGCCCGAGGTGATTGATGCGGCCGGGGAGGCTATGGTGCCTTTCTACGCTGGTCAGCAACTGCCCTGGTCCCTGGGCTGATTGAATGGAACGCTTGCCGGTCGTTGTCCTGAGCGGGTTTCTGGGCAGCGGCAAGACCACGCTGCTCAACCGCTGGCTCAGTGAGCGCCAGGACCTGGCGGTGATCATCAATGAGCTGGGCGATATCGGCATCGACCAGCACCTCACCGGCCCGGGGCGGGTACCGGTAACCTTGCTGGCCGGTGGCTGCCTGTGTTGCGTGATACAAGGTTCTCTGTCGAGCACCCTGCGCAATCTCTTCATGGCGCGCAAGAATGGTGAGCTACCGGCGTTTTCCATGCTGGTGCTGGAAACCACCGGCGCTGCCGATCCCTTCGGTGTCACCGCACCGCTGGAGCAGGATCCCTGGTTGAAGAAACGATTTTTCTGCCAGTCGGTACTGACCGTGGTGGATGCGCTGGCCGGGGTCCGTAGCCTGGAGCGTCATCCTGAGTGGCTGGAACAGATCCATGCTGCCGATGCCTTGCTGTTGTCCAAAACAGCGCACTGTGAGCCGCAAGCCCTGGCGGCTCTGAAGGCGCAACTGGCTGCCCTGAATGTCACCGCGCACATTTACTCGGAACCGGCCCCGGTGGATCTGCTGGCACAGTCATTTCCCCGTCGCTGCCGGGTCACCGGCAGTTTTGCGCCGGTGCAACCGGGCGGCTCGCTGTTGTCGACACAGTCACCGGTTACCCCATCATCCCGTCACCAGCTGTATAGCGCTTCACTGCGCTGGGATGGAGTGTTGTCCTGGCCTCTTTGGCAGGCCGCCCTCAAGCAGCTTGCCGAGCAATGCGGTGATGCCCTGATCCGGGTAAAAGGCCTGTTGCGCGTGGACGGCCTGGATGGGCCCTTGCTGGTGCAATGGGTGGAAGGCAGTGAGCCGGCGCTTGGCCCGCTGAATCAATGGCCGGATCAGGATAGGCTCACCCGATTGGTACTGATTGTTCGCCATCCCCAGGCTGACTTTGCGCAACAACAACTGGCACACTGGGAAACCTTGCTGACACAGCTTGCCGATCAATAGGATCCGACATGGGTTATCTATACCTTGCCGTAGCCATCCTCGCTGAAGTGGTGGCGACCAGCGCGCTGAATGCCTCCCAGGGATTCACCCGGCTGTGGCCTTCTGTGGTGACTGTGGTGGGCTACAGTATCGCTTTTTATGCCCTGTCGTTGACCCTGCGTACGGTACCCATGGGGATTGCCTATGCGGTGTGGGCCGGTGTCGGTATTGTATTGATTGCGCTTGTCGGGGCGCTGTTTTTTCGCCAGCAACCGGACTTGCCGGCAGTGATCGGTATGGCGTTTATCGTACTTGGTGTGGTGCTGGTAACGTTCGTATCGCGCACCATGCACATTGAATAACAAGGAGTTCCCGTGACAGAGCGGATGCAGAATGCCGAACAGGCAGTGGATTATGTGATCGAGCAGACCGGTGGCGAAATTCGCCTGGCCATGCCGCTGGGACTGGGCAAGCCAAACCGTTTTGTGAATGCGCTTTATGCCCGGGTGGAAAAGGATTCCTCTCTGTCCCTGGATATCTATACCGCCCTGTCCCTGGGCAAGCCGGGTGCCGGCAGTGATCTGGAAAAACGCTTTCTCAATCCTTTCGCCGATCGCTTGTTCGGCGACTATGAAGAACTGGCTTATCTGAAGCCCCAGAAACGCAGTGCCCTGCCGGATAATATCCGCGTCTTCGAATTCTTTGTGCAGCCAGGCAGCATGCTGGGCAGCGACAGCGCCCAGCAGCATTACATCAGCAGCAACTACACCCACGTGGCTCGGGATCTCAACGCTCGCAAGGTCAATGTGGTGGCGCAGATGCTCGCGCATCGGCAGGAAGACGACAGTGATTGCTACAGTTTTTCCTGTAACCCGGAAGTGACTCTGGATCTGATGCCGCTGCTCAAGGCGCGCCGGGATGCCGGCGAGACCATCATCTCCGTGGGGCAGGTGCACCGGGACCTGCCCTTTATGGAAAACGATGCCCGGGTGGATGACTGGCTGGCTGAGATGGATATCCTGCTGGACGATCCCCAGGGGCATACGCGGCTGTTCAGCACCCCGAACATGCCGGTGAATATTCAGGACCACTTTGTCGGCTTGCATGCCAGCACCCTGATCAAGGACGGCGGTACGTTGCAGATCGGTATCGGCGCCCTGGGAGATGCGCTGGTACATCATTTGCGTCTGCGCGAGCAGGATAACGATCTCTATCAGTCCCTGCTTAATGCCTGGTCGCTACCGAAAAGCCACCAGGAACTGGTCGATAGCGAGGGGGGCACCGGGTCTTTCCGTGAGGGGCTGTACGGATGCAGCGAGATGATGACTCATGGTCTGCTGACGCTGATTGATGATGGCATTATCCGCCGCCCGGTGTATGACTGGGCACCGCTGCAGCAGCTGGAAATGCATAACCCGGCCAAGCCCGGTCTGGCCCTGCTGGATGCTCTGCGTGAGCAGGATGCCATTCGCCGTCGTCTTAATCATGACCACTTGCGTCAGCTGAAACGCTTCGGAATTTTCCGTCACGATGTTGAAAAGCACGGTGATGAACTGGTGCTGCCCAATGATATCCGCGTGGCCAACGACCTTGATGACCGCGCTACCCGGGAGGCTCTCAAGGCGGTATTCGGCGAAGAGCTGGCCGGTGGCGTGGTCATGCATGGTGGCTTCTTCCTGGGGCCCCAGGCGTTCTATGCACGCCTTCGTGAGATGGATGCGGCGAGCCGGGCTGCCATCAACATGACCCACATCAGCTTCATCAATCATCTTTACGGTGATGAAACCCTCAAGCGCTTGCAGCGCCAGGATGCCCGTTTTGTGAATACCGCTTTCACTGTGACTCTTCTTGGGGCGGCAGTGGCCGACCAGGTGGAAGATGGTCGGGTACTCAGTGGGGTAGGCGGGCAGTACAACTTTGTCAGCCAGGCCCATGAACTGGAAGGGGCCCGTTCCATCCTGATGGTTCGTGCCTGGCGTGAACGCGCCGGCGAGGCCATGAGCAATGTGCTGTTCCGCTATGGTCACAACACCATCCCTCGCCATTTGCGCGATGTGGTAGTCACCGAATACGGGGTGGCAGATCTGCGCGGCAAGACCGATGAGGAAGTGGTGATGGCCATGCTCAATGTGGCCGACAGTCGTTTCCAGATCGAACTGATGGAAGAAGCCCAGGCCGCCGGCAAGCTGCGTAGGGATTACCAGATCCCGGAATCTTATCGGCGTAACAATCCGGAGCATCTTCACGAGATCGCTGAACGGCATGGTGACAAGGCGTTCCCCACTTTCCCGTTGGGGTCAGATTTCAATGACGTGGAGCAACGGCTGCTCAAGGGGCTGACCTGGCTTAAGGAAAAAGTCAGCCAGAAGGAATATCTGAAATTGGGTCGAAAGGCGTTGTTCGAGGAGGGAAGCGAAAGCGATTTCGCTGCCGAAATGGAACGCATGGCGCTGGGCGATCCGCACGGAATCCGCGCCCACCTTTACCAGCGGTTGTTGCTGACGGCGCTGGAAGCCACGCGCTGATATTGATGCGTGGGAATCTTCCGCAGGGTGCGATGAGCGAGGAGAACCGCACCCTGCGTAATCGTAGCAGCGGCGCTTGAGCCGCGAATGGAGTTAAGGTGTGGAATCAACCTTCTTAAGCCTATTCGCGGCTCGAGCGCCGCTCCTACAGAAAAGCATTCTCTCCGTGTTCTCTGTGACCTCTGTGGTAAAAGCGGATTTTGAAAGCGCCTGATCAGGCGCTTTTCCTTTCCTCTACCTGATCGGCTTTTTTGGAACGTGTCTTGGCGGGGTTGCTGGACAGTGCTCGCCAGAACGGAATGCGGCGGGTGACCGCCACCATTTCGTCGACGCTGTCGCTGATGCCGGAGAGGCGATCCACGGTATCCCTCAGGCCCACCAGTTCGTCCACATGTTCGGACATCTTGAACACCACCATGTAAAACTCCAGCAGGGCGCGCAGTACCGATGCCAGTACCAGAAACGTCAGTGGTGCGGCGAAGAAAAAGTAGAACAGCCCACGCCAGGTTGAAGCCATAAAGGCTTCCACGCAGACGTAGACCAGACCGCAGGCAATGGCTACCAGAGCGATCCCGTAGACGCCGGGCAGCACCTGAATGATCATGTATTTGTCGAACTTGAAGTTGAACAGCTCGCGCCAGTACTGCACCACCCAGAAGAGTCCGCGGCGCATACGGTCACCGAATTTTTCCGTTTGTTTTTCCGGTGTTATGTGCTGATTATTCTCTACCATTTTGCGTACTGCTCCTCGACAAAACCGTATTGCCCGTCAATGGTCAGGGTGCGTCCGTCCTTGAGTCGGAGCTCGCCATCGAAGCGGCCAAACAGCTGATTGAAATTGCTGGCAAACAGGCCCAGGTTCATCCGTTCGCGATGATTGCCATTGGGGGTGAAGCGAAGCGATACCTGCCCGCACTGACTGCGCAGGGTCCAGGGTTGCATCAGATCATCCCGGTTGTATTCAAAGATCACACCGCCGGTGGGGATCAGCTGGTCGTCCACCCACAGGCAGTTTTCTGAAAATGTGGTTTCGTTGACGCCGCAGGACAGATTCAATCCCACCCGTGTGCTGCCGATCAGGGCGGACAGGCACGCCCAGTTCCAGAATGTTTCGCGGCGCATATAGCCGGCGGAAAAATCGTGGTGGCCGCTGGCGCCCAGCTCGGCCAGATCCTGGTGGTTGCCGTCCTGCTGCAGGGTGCCGGTGACAGTGCGACCGGCGACTTTATTGGCGTACACCCAGCCATTGACGCCGGTGCGGGTACACAAGGACATGGGCTGATACTCCGGGCCCTCGTCCATCTGTACATTCAGCGACAGGTCCTTCAGGTCCACCCGCAGGGTTTTGCTCAGGGCGCCGTCCTGCTCCTGGTAGCCCAGGCGGATATCCACGCCGCGGCGCTGAAAGTGGCTTTCACCATGCCTTGGTGACGTGGACATGTTCAGTTCCCGGCCCAACGGCGAGCGCCAAGTATATTCTCGTAAGCGCCCGGTGCGGGGCTCAAAGATGTAAAAAAACGCCATCCCCAGGTAGGCGGTATGGGCCAGGGCACAGCCGGCCAGCAGCTCCTGGCTGATAACGCCGAAATACTGGAACTGCTTGTAATGAAAATGCCGGGCAAAACGTGGCGCGGGCTGACCCATGGGGGTGCGGTAATCCGCCTCGCGACCGTTGATGGTGGCGACGGTCTCGGGAAAGACGCCAAGGGCGACCTGGCCCTGGTTGTCTACCAGTGCCAGGGGTTGAGGCTGAAAGTTCATGTGTTTGGCCAGCTGACAGGAACAATAAAACCCGGTGTATCACGATGGCGTTGGGTCACCATGAGGGGGCGTTGACGAGTCTCAACATAGTCAATCAGGGTGGGGGTAGCAATCAAAGTGGTACTTTTGTCCGACATGAACGGACAGGGCCAGTAAGGCCGCTCAACAATTGACCATTCGCCGTCATCCAGGGCGTCGCTGGGTAGCCACCAGCCCCGTTCATGGCCCGGGTGGGGTTGCTGGCCCGAGGTGGGGGTATGCTGCCGGTAGAACAGCCGTCCCCGGCTCAGCAAGGCGGTGCCATCCGGCTGCCAACCTTGCTCGGCAAGCTGGGTGCGCACTTCCGGCATGGAGGAACGTGGCAGCTGCTGGTCGAACAGATGGCGGGCCTTGCGGTCCAGGGTGTCGTGGCTGTTGGGGCCAAACCAGGCCTGCTCTGTGCCCAGGTAAAATTTCAGGGCCAGCTCCCAGTGCCACAGCTTTCCGTCCAGGTGATCGCGGACCAGCAGGTCCAGCTCCCCCAGTGTGCGGCCCTGGTGGCGAAAGGGCAGATTACTGGCAATTCGCTCCAGATTGTTGCTGGCATCTACCATCGCGGATACCCATTGCTCGAACATCAGCCCCAGTCGTCTTGCTGGCGTGTGTGCCTGCAGACGCAGTGAGGCCCGTTCCGGCAACCCCGGGTCGAGTTGGTATTCGCGTTTTAGCAGCTCGCCGGCATCCCGGCAGGGAGAAGGGCAGGGCAGGAGGGATGGGGCCTCCACCAGCCAGCGCAGCAGGCCAGCTGGTGTATGTAAGAACCTGTTCATAATCTATACGCAACCGCGTTGCTGCTAAAAATGGCCCCAGGCAAGGCATGAACCGCAGGGCCTGACGGGTCAAGTTCAAGGTTCATAACACAGCATGGGGCCATTTTTAGCAGCAACCCGAAGGGCCGGGCCCCTTTTTCCGCCAGGCCGTGATTGCGCTTGTTTATGTAGAGTGACTACACGGCGCAACCGCAATCACGACCTGGCGAAAAAATTGACTCCGGCGCGGCTGCGTATAGATTTTGAACAGGTTCTCCGGCTGTGGTCATGCTGAAGTGGATAGAATCTCGCGTTTGTTTAATGCCGTTTTTACCTCATCAGCCCAGTGAAGCCAGGCCTGTTGATCGAGAATACCCCGGCGCAGGGTCAGATAGGTAAACAGATCCTTTTCACGGCCCTGTTCATCCAGTTTCCTGGCCAGTGCCTCGAAGGTATGCAGACGCTCACGACGCAGATCCGCCTGGTCATCCAGCTCGCGCAGGATCGACGACGAATCCGACAGGGCACCGCCTGCAATTTTTACCATAAAGGCGTCGCGGATGCGCGGTGGGGCTGCGGGTTTTCGAAGCCATCGAATCAACTCGTCGCGGCCTTCTTCCGTGATCCGGTACAATTTTTTGTCCGGTTTGCCATCCTGGGGGATATGGCGAAATTTCACCATATGCTGGTCATTGAGTTTTCCCAGCTCCAGGTAAATTTGCTGATGGGTGGCGTTCCATACCAGCCCAATGCTGTTAGCAAATTCGCGAGCGAGGTCGTAACCGCTGGCTTCCTGATCTTGAAGCAGGACAAGTATGGCATGGCGCAAAGACACGGCTCACTCCTCGTTTTATTATGTGACGTAATACTATTTTGATAGTAGAGAGCCGTGTTATTGCTGCGCAATCCGTTGAATAAGTAGTTTTGTAAAAACTTGGTGAACTTACACCACAGCCAAAGTGCAATGTAAGTAATTGTTATCAAAAGGGATGCACTCTGTAGGCCGAGCAGGCCATAAAGGAAAAGATTGTTTCAGTCAGGCTTACAAGATTTGGAGCACAGGGAGTAGTCCAAAATCCTGTCAGCAATGACAGGATTTTGGACGTTGCCGGTCAGGCGGAACGGGGGGGAAGCGGGATCAGCTGGCTTGCCTGAAACTCCGCGGAGGCCTTGAGCTGTTCTGCGTTTAGTTTGGGGACCAGGCTGTTGATCAGACTGCGTGATGCCTTGCGGGTGGTTTCCACACCCATGCTGGCTAACTTGCGCAGTACCGGGCCGAATTGCAG
>TARA_R100000656_G_scaffold95654_1_pt1 | contig 30708 bp, 28 predicted proteins | sample TARA_R100000656 | Tara Oceans TARA_R100000656 (sample SAMEA2622517) | marine metagenome | biome: marine biome (ENVO:00000447); feature: mesopelagic zone (ENVO:00000213); material: "saline water (ENVO:00002010), including plankton (ENVO:xxxxxxxx)" | depth 350 m
AACACTGGAATTCGAGCACCCGGACCACGGACACAAGGATGCCCACACCTATGGGCATGGGTAAGAGCAAGGTTCTTCGCAAGAATCGACGGGAACGGAGCCTTCAACATACCAACCAAAGCGCACAACGATATTCGGAATACGACTGTATATCGATATCATCCGGTGATGTTTATCACGAGCATCGCCGGTCGCCCAACCGCGAACATCATGTACTCATCGCCCATGTGGTGATAACTACCGCGATGGATATGGACCATCTCACCGATCTAACAAAAAATTGCTGAAGCGCTGGAGCCGTTCTACCTTAAACACACGACCATTGAAATTGAATCCGGCCATGAAACTTGCCGACACGACAAGAGTTCACCAGATTCCTAGCTAACGGCGCAGGAAGGAAGCTTTGTTCGCTCAAGGCCAGTGCGATGCGCCGGGCTCCCAAGACTGCATAGCAAGGTTTTCATGATAGGTATCGACTGGGGAGATTAAAATGCTGGGGCTGAAGGAGATCAATAGCAACGGGGTGGTAGTACTCGAAGCAAGCGGAAAAATTACGCGTGAGGACTGTCATAAGGTTTTTCCTAAGCTAGAGGCTGGGTTCGACGACCACGAGAGCTTGCATTTTTACATTGATCTGCGCGATCTCTCAGGTATGGAGCTCGTGGCTTTAAAGGAGGACCTACGTTTCGACGTAAAGTACAAGTGGACTTACCCTAAATAGGTAGGCACTCCTAAGCTACGCTTTGAGCATAGGAGAACAGCATGAATAATCCACGATATAGCCCGGAATTTAAAAACGAAGCGGTCAGGCAGGTGATCGATAGAGGGTACTCCGTGCCCGAGGTGGCCCAGCGGCATGCCCGGCACGGCAATGTCGGCAACGTCGGGTTTTTCGGCCAAGAGACGTTTCACGTCGGACGCCGGAGCGTGCCCCCTCAATCGCATATCCAGCTACCACATAGGTATGGCATGACCACAGCGAGGCCGGAACCTTGGCTTGGCTTGCCGCTTGAACGAAGCCATGTCGCTCGCGGCCTCGGAGCGTACAACACAGCCTGCCTCGCGCATATACGCCATCCACTTGCCGCAGCAGTTCGGGTCGTGATAGACCACCATCTCCGGGAGTGAATCCGAGCCGGCCTCGGCGGGTGCGCTAGTGTTGAAAGAGGAGACCAAAACGACCAGGGTTGCAAGAACGATTTGCAATGTTTTCATGATGAAGCCTCTTTGTTGAAGCTGCTGAGTTTCCACAGTGAGTACAAAACCGGTACAACCAGCAGTGTCAGAACAGTGGCGCTGATCATGCCGCCGACCATCGGCGCTGCGATGCGGCGCATGACTTGGGCGCCGGTACCGGAACCCAGCATGATCGGCAACAGACCCAGCACGATGGTGGCAACCGTCATCAGGATCGGCCGCACGCGCAGCAGCGCGCCCTCGGTAATCGCCCGCATCAGGTCGTCCCTGGTCAATACTTTGCCTTGGGACTCAAGTTCCTCGCGCCTATCATTGAGCGATTGCTCCAGGTAGGCGACCATCAGAATGCCGATCTCGATGGCCACGCCGGCCAGCGTGATCATCCCGACAGCTACGGCTACCGACATGTTGTAGCCCAGAAGATAGAGCAGCCAGTAGCTGCCTGCCAGTGCCACCGGCAGCGTGCCGAGAATAATCGCAACCGAAACCAGATTGCCAAAATTCATAAACAGCAGCAGTACGATGATGGCGGCGGCGACCGGTACAACAAGCTTGAGCCTTGCCTCCGCCCGCTCCATGCTCTCGAACTGGCCGGACCAGCCCAGCGAATAGCCGGCCGGGAGCTCGACGTTGTCGGCGACTGCCTGTTTGGCCCTGCGTACATAGCCACCCAGGTCGGAATCGGTCACGTCGACATAGATCCAGCCATTGAGACGCGCGTTCTCGGTGCGGATGAGGCCGGGACCGCTTTCGACATCGACTTTGGCAACCGCAGACAAGGGTATCTGCTCGCCACCGGGGGTGACGATGGCGAGCTGACGCAGGTCAGTCAAGGAACCGCGCAGGTTGCGAGGGTATCTGAGGTTGATCGGATAACGCTCCAGCCCCTCGACGCTCTCGCCAACGCTCATGCCACCGATGGCCGAGCGCACGATATCGTGCACATCGGCGATGTTCAGGCCGAACCGGGCTGCGGCGAGGCGGTCGACATCGATGGTCACGTAGCGCCCGCCGGTGACTCGTTCGGAGTAGACCGATGCGGTTCCGGGGACCTTCTTTAACGTTCGCTCGATCTGCTCACCGACGTCGGAAATGACCGCGAGATCCGGGCCAGCCACCTTGATGCCGACCGGCGTCTTGATGCCGGTGGCCAGCATGTCGATGCGGTTCTTGATCGGCATGATCCAGGTATTGGTCATGCTGGGAACTTGGACCAGCGCGTCGAGTTCGGCCTTGAGCTTTTCCATGGTCATGCCCTCGCGCCATTGATCGCGGGGTTTGAGCCGGATTGTCGTCTCGACCATCGTCAGCGGCGCCGGGTCGGTCGCGCTATCGGAACGCCCGGCTTTGGCATAGGCGGTCTCGACCTCGGGCACGGTCATTATCAGCCGGTTGGTCTGGCCGAGAATTTCGGCCATCTTGCCGGCCGAGGCGGCCGGGAACGCGCTGGGCATGTACAGCAGGTCACCCTCGTCGAGCTCGGGCATGAATTCCGAACCCATGCGCTGGTACGGAACCAGAGTGCTCGCCACAAGCGCAAGCGTGACCGCCAGCGTGACAAACGGGCGCCGCAGCACCAGTGCCAATACCGGCCGATAGACCCCAATCAGCACGCGGTTGACCGGGTTCTGTCGTTCTGGCGTGACGCGACCGCGCACCAGGTAGCCGATCAGCACCGGCACCAGGGTTACGGCAAGGCCGGCGGTTGCGGCCATGGCGTAGGCCGTGGTGAATGCCAGCGGCTTGAACAGCCGGCCTTCCTGGGCCTCCAGCGCGAAGATGGGCACAAAACTCAGCGCGATGATCAGTACCGCAAAAAAGAGGGCCGGGCCGACCTCAGAGCACGATTCCGCGACCGCGTCCCAGCGTGCCTTACCACTGAGCTGCCCGCCGGCTTTTTCCAGTCGCTTGTGAAAGTTCTCGATCATCACGATGGCCGAGTCGACCATCGCGCCGATCGCAATCGCAATGCCGCCCAGCGACATGATATTGGCGTTGATGCCCTGAATGTTCATCACGATGAACGCCATCAGCACGCCCAACGGCAGAGTCAACAGCACCACCAGCGAAGAGCGGAAATGGAACAGGAACAGCAGGCAGACCAGCACCACGATGATGAATTCCTGCACCAACTTTTCACCCAGTGTGTTTACCGCTCGCTGAATCAGGTCGGAACGGTCGTAGGTCTCGACAATCTCGACGCCCTCGGGCAAGCTTTGTTTCAGTTCTTCCAGCCGCTGCTTGACGCGCTCAATAGTGCCCAGCGCATTCTCGCCGAAGCGCATCACGATCACCCCGCCGACCGCTTCGCCCTGGCCGTTGAGTTCACCGATGCCGCGCCGCAACCCCGGGCCAAAGCGAACCCTGGCGACATCACGGATCAGCACCGGTACGCCTTCATCGGTAGTCATCAATGGTATGGTTTCGAGATCCTCCAGCGAATTGACGTAGCCGGTGGCGCGGATCATATACTCGGCCTCAGCCATTTCGATCACCCGGCCGCCGGTTTCCATGTTGCCGCGCCGGATGGCATTCCTTACTTGTGTCAATGGAATGGCATAGGCACGCAATTTATCCGGGTCGACCACTACCTGATACTGGCGCACCATGCCGCCGATGGTTGCAACTTCGGAGACGCCCTCGACGGTCTGCAGCTCGAACTTCAGAAACCAGTCCTGGATGGAACGCAATTCGCCCAAGTCGTGTTGGCCTGTGCGGTCGACCAGCGCGTATTGATACACCCAGCCGACCCCAGTGGCATCGGGGCCCAGCGCGGTGCGGACACCCTCGGGCAGTGTGGGCGTGACCTGACTGAGATATTCCAGCACCCGCGAGCGCGCCCAGTACAGATCGGTGCCGTCTTCAAAGATGATGTAGACGAAGGCGTCGTTGAAAAACGAATAGCCGCGTACGGTCACGGCGCCCGGAACCGCCAGCATGGCGGTGGTCAGCGGATAAGTGACCTGGTCCTCAACTACCTGCGGGGCCTGGCCGGGATAGCTGGCCTTGACGATGACCTGTACGTCGGACAGATCCGGAATCGCGTCAAGCGGGGTGCGCAGCATCGAGATTATACCCCCGGCGGCCACCAGCGCCGAGATCATCAAGACCAGGAAGCGGTTGGCGACTGACCAGCGAATGAGATTCCCGATCATTGACCTTTTCCTCCATCATCCATGACTTGCATGTCGTGACCGGAATTGTTCATGCCCTTGTTTTCTCCACCACTATCCATGGCTTCCATGTCGTGACCCGAATGGTCCATGCCCTGCATGTCATTGCCCGTTTGCTCGGTAGCCTCCTGTTCCTGCCCGATCATGCGCAGCAGGGAAGCGTCCATGCTGGCTTCGGAGTCCATCAGGAACTGGCTGGAGATGACGATCTGTTCGCCTTCGCCCAGCCCTTCGAGAATCTCCACACGGCCCTCGCTTTCCAGCCCGGTGTGCACCTGGGCCGGCCGGAAATGGCCGTCGCCCAGCGCAAGAATCACCCGCTCCTGGTCGCCGGTCCGAATCACTGCCTGGCTAGGCACATGAACCACCCCGTGGCGTGGCGCACCGTCGATCGCGACGGTTGCATACATGCCGGGCTTGAGGGCCAGATCCGGGTTGTTGAACACCAAACGGGCTCGTGCGGTGCGGCTCTCGGTCCGGATCGTCGGATAAACGTAGTCGACTTCTCCGACCCACTCGCGCTCCGGCGCGAACGGCAGCTTCATCCGCGTGGCCTGTCCCGGGGCCACCCAGTCGATCTGGCTTTCGAAGACATCGACATCGACCCAGATCGTGGACAAGTCGGCCAGGCTCATGATGGTCGTGCCGGGCTGGACGAACATGCCCTGGCGAACGCCAAGTTCAATCACATAACCATCAATGGGGGCGGTCACGTCGAACAGTTCGCGGGCCTCGCCGCGACTTTTTAGCGCTTTAACCTGGTTGTCCTGCATGCCGAGTGCCCTGAGGCGGGTCGCGGTGGCACGCATCAGCGCGGCCTGCCCGGAACTCATCGCCTGCAGATACTCATCCTGCGCGCTGACCAACGCCGGCGAGTAAATCCTGAACAGAAACTGACCGGCCTCGACGCGATCGCCCTCTGTATCGGCGGCAAGTTCTTCTATCCAGCCTTCGGTGCGGACGTGGATGTGTTCGAGGCGATCCGCGTCGGGCGTGATGAAGCCCACGGTCTCGATATTCCGGTACAGCGTGCCGCGCTGGGCCGTTGCAGTCTTGACGCCAATATTGTTGATCACTGTTGGATTGATCCGTAGCGATGGCTGATCGGCGCCCGCAGCGCCTTTCTCATCGGCGTAGACCGGCACCAGGTCCATCCCCATCGGCGACTTGCCGGGCTTATCGGCGCGGTAATTCGGATCCATCGGTCCGACCCAGTAGAGAATTTCGCGCTCGCCTTCGGCGGCCGAGTCACGGCTTTTTGATTCCTTTGTCAGATTGGCAAGCCACCATCCCGCGGCGCCACCGAAGATCGTCGCGACAACGGCAATTACGATCAGAATTCGGGTCTTGTTCACGAAGGATCTCCTGTAAGCCAGGCCAGCCGAGCCCAGCTCTGTGCAGCCTTGGTTTCGAGTTCGGCCAGTTTGAGTTCAACGTCCAGTTCGGCGAGTTGGCTTCGAATTAACTCAGCGAAGTCGGTCTGGCTGTTGGCGTAAGTGGTGATCGAAGCCTCGGCGGTTTCACGGGCGCGATTGCCAACCACCTGGCGATAGAGCACGATCCGCTCGTTGAGACGTTGCCAGTTGTCGAGTTCCTGATCGAGTTGCCGCTTCAGATCGCGTAGCAATGTCATGCGGTCGAAAACACGCGCACTCCGACCGTGCACGGCTGCCTTGCGTTGGCGATCCTGCCGTTTATCGGTAAAAAGCGGCAGCGACAGCGTTATGCCAACCGTGGCCAGGTCCGACCGTTCGGTGCGCCGGCCATAACCTGCTTCAATCGCGAACTCGGGCTTGTAAGCCTGCTCGGCCAGTTTGATGCCGAGATCCGCGGCCTCGACTTGGGCATCGGTAATATGGACCTGCGGATTTTCGACCAAGCGGCTTTCAAGTGCGGTGAGATCTTTCGGCTCGGAAAACTCCGGGATCGCTTCGGGCAACGGTCGGAACGCCTCGCGCCCGATATACCGAGCCAGAGCTTGGCGCGCGACGTCGGCCCGACGCCGGTGTTCGACCAGGCGATCGTCCAGCAGGGAGAGTTCAAGTTGTGTGCGCAACACATCCTGGGAGTGCATCCGGCCAGTGGCGAAGCGCGCGAGCAGTGAATCGATCTGTTTGTCGATCGCTTCGCGACTGGCCGTGACGATTCGAATTGCGCGTGTCTGATAAGCCAGATCCAGCCAGGCCGTGCGTGTCACCAGCGCGACTTCGCGTAGCGCAGCTTCGCGCCCGGCACGCTCTGCCTCCGCCTCGGCCTCGCGCTGTTGACCGCGAATTTTCAGCGTTTTCCCGGCCGGGAACTCCTGGCGCAGGCCAAGCCGTGCCGCCTGGGTCATGCCGTCCTGGTCGAATTCAAACGAGTCAGTCGGGACGTTGGCGACCTGGGCGGTGATCTTCGGGTCGGGTAGCTGCGCGTCGGCGACGGCGCGCTGTTCCAGGGCCTCGGCACGTGCGGTGAAGCGTTCGAACTCAGGGTCCTGGGCAGTCAGTGCGGTTTCTACCGCCTCGGCAAGGGTCAACGGTTCTGGCTGAGCCAGCACCACAGGCGACAACAGCCACCCCGCTGCCAGCAGTGCAGCTACTCGACTTGCCATTAAAATTTGTGGTGTGAGCATGTATACACTCCTTGCAGATATAGCGAAAGCGCTGTGCCCGATGTAGCAATACGCACCTTAAGCCGCCGCTGGCTAAGCCGCTTTGCCACCTAGACCCTAGCCTAATAAAGGCCATCCAGAAGGGTATTAGGGATAGACACATCAGGGGGCAGGATAGCCAATGGTCACGAACAGGAAGATTACCCCAGGATTACACCTTTGTAATCCTGGGGTAATGCTGCCGACAGGGGACGACATCTAAAATTATATGCGTTAGAGACATGGAGTCAGAAGCCTGACCGAGCTCCTACGGGAGACATGGTCTGTCATCTGATCGAGGAATTCAGCGATGGCGACCATACCAGTTGAAAAAACGTTCAGATCTAAAAAATATTAAAGGTAGGCGTGATGGCGCAAAAATTAGTTGATCCTGGTGTCGCGGAAGGAAGAATAAACGAATGCATGTAGGTGCCTGGGGTTTGGCGATTATCGTGACCGTTGTTGTCTCGTGGTTGATGTACCGCTATCTGGCGCCGGACAGCTGGAAAGAGTGGACGCGCGCGGGCGTACTTCAGGCTTTCATTATTGCCTTTTACGCCGAGATGTACGGGTTTCCCCTGACCATCTACTTTCTCGCGCGGTTTTTCGGCCTCGACCTGGCCTGGGGCGAAGGCGGCAACCTTTGGGCGCAACTGTTTGGCACACCTACCGCTCATATCGTAGCCATGCTGATCGGCTATAGCCTGGTGTTTCTCGGTGCGACTTTGGTCGCTGACGGTTGGCGCAAGATTCACCAGGCGCGACGCAGTCAAACACTGATGACCGATGGCATCTATGCGCACGCTCGTCATCCACAATACACGGGTCTGTTTCTCATCGTCTTCGGCGAGGGGGTTGTGCACTGGCCAACCATTCTCTCTGTGATTGCGTTTCCAGTGATCCTGCTGGCGTACACGCTACTGGCACGCAGGGAGGAGCGTCAGATGCTGGAACAGTTCGGTGATGAATACCGCAACTATCAACGGCGGGTTCCAATGTTCGTCCCCAATATCAATGGTCTACTACGACAGGAGTCTTGAATGAACGTAGAAATCACGACCATCATCAGCGGTGTTGTCCTGTTGGTTGTTTTCGCCCTTGTGGGTTGGAACCTGCGGCGAAAGCGATCGAATTCTGAAAAGACAGGAAGAAAAAATGAGCACTGAATCAAAGCAGACACTAGCACTGGCACGGCTGACTGTACCGGGTATGGGATCAGACCACTGTGCCGGCATTGTGAAAACCTCGCTGAAGCGCCTGGACGGCGTCGGGGATATCACCACCAACATTGCCGCTCACCGCGTGGAAGCCAACTACGATCCCGACAAGCTGAAACTAAGCGATATCCGCAAAGCCGTGGAAAAGGCAGGCTACGATGTCGCTTCGGCCAGCAACGCCGGGGCAGGCCAAGGCATCCAGCTTATTGTCCCGGGCATGGGCTCGGATCACTGTGCCGGTATTGTGCGCGAATCTCTCCAGCGGCTCGACGGCGTCACGCACATCAGCACCAGTATCGCCAGCCACAAGGTACACGTTGAGGTGGCCGAGGGCGGTCCCACTGCTGACCAGCTTAAACAAGCCGTAGAAAAAGCCGGTTACGACGTCGCCCAGGCCTCTTCGGAGGCTGAGGATGACGATGCAGGCAAGGATGCCGATATCGAAGACGCCTACTTGCGCCAGGCGCTCAAGCGCTTGTGGATTGCCGGCGTACCGACCACCCTGATCATGCTATTGATGATCCCGCACATGTTCTGGCAGCCTATTCCCGGCTATCTGTCGATTATCGCGGTGCTCGCGTTCCCTGTGGTCTTTCTTTACGGCGGCGCTGCCACCCATAAATCTTCCTGGCGCTCGCTCACCAACCGCACCTTCAATATGGATGTGCTGATCTCCATGGGCAGCCTGCCACCCTACCTGATCGGCTTGGCGGGCTTTTTCGTCACCATGACCTCGTTTATTGAGATGGCCGCCACCATCATGACCTTCCACCTGCTCGGGCGTTATCTCGAGGCCAAAGCCAAAGGCAGAGCGTCCCAGGCGATCCGCAAGCTGCTGACTCTTGGCGCCAAAACGGCGCGGGTGGAACGCGACGGCCAGGAGCAGGAAGTCCCCATCAAGGAGCTCCAGGCGGGCGACATCATGGTGATCCGCCCTGGTGACAAGGTGCCCACCGACGGCGAGGTCGTGGAAGGCGAGAGCCATCTGGATGAGTCCATTGCCACCGGTGAATCGGTACCGGTGTATAAAGCGCCGGGCGATACCGTTATTGGCGCAACCATCAACAAAGAGGGGCGACTGCGGGTCAAAGCCACCAAAGTGGGTGGCGATACCTTTTTGTCCCAGGTGATCAAACTGGTAGAACAGGCGCAGGGGTCTCGGGTGCCCATACAGGAATTCGCCGATCGCATGACCGGACGTTTTGTGCCAATCGTCATCCTGATTGCCTTGGCGAGTTTTGTCATCTGGTTTGTTGCCGCCGACTCTCTGCGCCCGATACTTATCTGGGGCGCAGGGTTTCTGCCCTGGGTCGACCCGACTGCGACCACCCCGGTGCTAGCCATTCTCGCCGCTATTGCGGTGCTGGTTATCGCCTGCCCCTGTGCTCTCGGTCTGGCGACACCAACCGCACTGATGGTCGGCTCTGGTATTGGCGCCGAGCGGGGCATCCTGATCCGTTCCGGCGAAGCCATTCAGACCTTTAAGGACGTCAAGGTGATGGTACTGGACAAAACCGGCACTATCACGCGGGGCGAACCCAAACTGACCGAAGTCACCGTCGCCGAAAGCGTGACCGAGCAACAATTATTGCAGTGGGCTACGACGGTGGAAAATGCCTCCGAACACCCCATTGCCCGCGCCATTGTTGAGGGCGCCGGTGAGCGCAGTGTGAAGCCGGGAGAGGTAACGGAATTTCGGTCCACCGGCGCACGCGGCGTTTCTGGAAAGGTCGATGGTGCCCTGGTGCTGATAGGTAACCGCAGGTTGTTGGCTGAAGAATCTGTAAACGGTCTGGAGGCGCTGGATAAAGAGCTTGATGACCTGGAAGGACGCGGGCGCACCGCCGTGCTGGTGGCGGTTGACGGTAAAGCCTGCGGCATTGTCGCGGTAGCGGATACCATCAAGGAGGAGTCGGTAGCCGCGATTCGCGGTATGCACGCACTAGGCTTGCATGTGGTGATGATCACCGGCGACAACGAACGTGCGGCGCGCGCTGTTGCCAATGAAGTGGGCATCGACGAAGTCCAGGCCGGTGTGCTCCCGGAAGGCAAGGTGGGTGCCATCCGTGAACTGCAGAAAAAGCACGGTGATCATGTCGCCATGGTGGGCGACGGCATCAATGATGCGCCGGCTCTAAAACAGGCCAATGTGGGCATTGCTATCGGCGCCGGCGCCGATGTGGCCATCGAGGCGGCGGATGTCACCCTGGTGCGCGGCGAACTGACCGGCGTGGTGGAAGCCATGCATCTGTCGCGTGCCACCTTTGGCAAAATCGTGCAAAACCTGATCTGGGCCAGTGCCTACAATGTGGCCGCGATTCCCATTGCCGCGATCGGTTTGCTGCACCCCATGATCGGGGTTATTGCCATGACTGTGAGTTCGCTCTCGGTGATTGGCAACTCACTCTTGCTCAAGCGGGTGAAGTTGAACGTGAGTGACAAACCTGAAACCGAGTAGATAACAAATTACACAGCCCATAGGAGACACCACCATGGCAACCAAACCCGGATACTGGACCAGCCTTCACGGCCTGGCAACGCTCACGCTTATTGGCACCGCACTCTATTTTCTCTTTGTGGAACACGGCGTCCACGTGCTTCCGTATCTCCCCTTTCTGATTATCCTGCTGTGCCCACTGATGCACCTCTTTATGCACAAGGGCCACGGCGAGCATCAACACCAGGATGCGGAAGAGGCCTATCGCCGGGGCCTGGAAAAAGGCCGAAAAGAGGCTGACAAACGCCGCTAGTGTCAAACAACGGCAGATATTGTGTACAACAGACGAGTTCAACCCTTACCAGACAATGTCGAGTTTTCGACTTACCCACCAGGAGCGCAATATGAAACCACTATTCAGAGTAATCGCCCTCACCGCAGTGTTTGCACTTCCCGCCTTCGCCCAGGACAGTCATCAACACGGCGAGGACAAGGAGGACGGCGCCATGGGGATGCATGATCAACCTATGGCATCAATGCACGAGAACATGCAGGAAATGCATGCGCTGATGGAAAAGATAAAATCAGAGAAAAACCCGGAAAAACGCCTGCAATTGATGGAAAAGCACATGGATGCCATGCAAACCGGGATGCACAAAATGAACATGAATATGGGCATGTCACACCAGTCTGGTGACAAGGGCCAGAATATGAACATGGAAAACTGTATGGGCATGATGAGAGAACACAAGAGCATGATACAGGGGATGATGGACCAGATGAAGGAGCACCAGGCGCAAGAGAAAAAGTTGCGCAAGCATATCCATAAAAAATAGCCTGTACAGTTGTCCCGCTACCTCATTGCTAAACCTTCAGATCTGTCGGGTAGAAGGAGCCGCGTTAATGAAACACAAGGAACATCGCTTGGGCGTTTCAGAGATCAACCGGGTGACTCGTCACCTCGTGTTGGTGACGCCCATCAACACCACACAACTGAACGCAGCCATTGCAGAGATTGACCAGCTATACGGCCTGGATGACGTCACTTTCGACGAGAAATCCGCCAGGCTCGACTTTTCCTACGATGCCTCCCGATTATGTATTGACTGCGTGGAGGAAGTTTTGGAAAAACACAGCATCCATCCCAAGCATGGCTGGTGGACGCACTTCAAGGAAGAGTATTACCGATTCGTCGATCAGAACGTCAAGGACAATGCCCAACATGAGCCTTGGAGCTGTCACCAAACACCCAGACATACCAGAAAATAGGGGCTGCTGAGACCCCTCTCATGCAAATAGTCTGGTGCACTAGCTTTTACAGCATGGGCACCCCGAGGGCCTGTACGGCCAGTGGATACGGATGGTCGCCTTTGGTGAATTCGATGATAACGGGAATACTGACCTCCCCCCAACTCAAGTGTCATGTGGTTTCGCTGGTAAATATCGTCCAGTGTCTCCAGCAACATCTGCATGAAAACTGGGGCGTACAGCGGCACGTGCACTTCAGTAACGATTCTCTCGATCTGCCGGCCATTTTTTTGGAACATGTCGATGGCGGCGCGCCCCAGATCTAGCGCTGGCTGGGAGAAACCCTGAAGGCCACGGGCATAGTCGGACTTGTCATTGGTTTTCTGGGTGTGGCATTGTTGTCTTGGTCGGGATTCAGCGATGACAATGACGACTACCTATGGGTAATTACCTGGGTTCTGATGGCGGCTATCGGAACGGCAGTAGACAATGTTCTGCTAAAGAAGGAAGCTGGTGGCGCTATTGCTGCGCCCATGGCAGTCCAGCTTTTAATCGACGGCACAATACTGTTGCTCGCCTCAGCGCTGGTCGGTGAGTACTGGGACGTTGGCTGGACAATCCGGTTCACCGCTTCGCCGCTCATTCTTTCCTCGCTGGCGACAGCGGCAATGATATTTCTATGGTTAGGTCTACTGGCTCGAGCCCCCTTGAACCAATTGAACGTTTTCAGCTTTCTGACCCCGGTGTTCGGGTTGCTAATCGGTTTTCTGTTCTTTGAAGAGCGGCTGCAACTTCTTGTCCAGGTGCTGGGTATTCTGGTTGTCCTTGTGGGCATAGCCCTTATGCAGGAAAAGGATGCCGTTCAGAATGGCATCGAAGAACATAAAGCGGGTTGTTTATGAACAGTTTGACTATATTTCTGAGGAAATATCTGGGTGATGTGGGACTGGTATTTTACATCTCCGTATTGATTATCACTGCTTTCGTCACCGCCGCCGCCCTGTATCCCGACGCTGTGCAATCCACGGCCCAACAAATTCTCGATCTCACCGCCAGAAAGCTCGGCTGGATGTATCTGTTGGCAACCACCGGCTTTGTGCTGTTTGTCCTGTTTCTCGCCTTTTCCAAATCTGGAAGCATTCGCTTGGGAGCAGAGGACGAAGCACCGGAGTTTTCCTTCAACAGTTGGCTGGCGATGATTTTTTCAGGCGGGATGGGTGTCGGGCTGGTTTTCTGGGGCGTGGCCGAGCCGATGATGCACTTCAATGACCCGCCCCTTGGTCTTACCGAGCCCCGTACCGCAGAAGCGGCGCAGTTGGGGATGCGCTATGCATTTTTTCATTGGGGATTCCACCAGTGGGCAAATTTCACCTTGGTGGGGCTGGCGATTGCCTATGTGCGTTTCCGTCACAACAGTCGCGGCTTGATTAGCGAAAGCGTCCGCCCATTACTGGGCGATCGGGTGGACCGGAGTTGGGGTAGCATCGTCGATATCCTGGCTGTGGTCTCCACCGTATTCGGCGTCGCCACAACCCTGGGGCTCGGTGCATTACAGGTCAACAGCGGGCTGGCTAATCTGGGCGTGGCTGACTACTCGGCAACCTCGCAATTCTACATACTCGGAGGACTCGCAACCTTATTCATCATTTCGGCAATGACACCCCTCAACATGGGGATTCGCTACCTCAGCAATGCCAACATGGTGCTCGCCGCAGGGCTGTTAGTCTTTGTACTTATCACAGGCCCCACCGGTTTTATCTTCAGCGAGCTCACCCAGACAATGGGCGAGTACCTTGGCAATGTCATTGAGATGAGCCTGGTAACTACGCCTTACTCCCACGAACACTGGGTGGAGCAGTGGACCATATTCTACTGGGCCTGGGGCTTGAGTTGGGCCCCCTTCGTGGGCAGTTTTATTGCGAGGATATCCAGGGGCAGAACTGTCCGTGAGTTTGTCCTCGGGGTGATGATCGTTCCCGTTGGGCTCAGCATGTTGTGGTTTGCCACCTTCGGTGGCTCCGCCATCTACTTCGACTTGTTCGGCGGCATAGCCATTGCGGATGCCGTGTCGAAAGAAGTGCCGGCCGGTCTTTACGTGCTTCTCAATCAACTGCCCTGGGGCGGGTTCGCGGCCGTCCTGACCGTGGCCCTGGTCTCCATGTTCGTGGTGACTTCCGCAGATTCCGCCACCTTTGTGCTGGGCATGTTCACCTCCAAGGGAGTTCTCACGCCAACACGCGTTGTTCGTATCCTTTGGGGCGTACTACAGTTGCTAATGGCTTCTGTCCTGTTGCTAAGCGGTGGGCTGAACGGGCTCCAAACCGTATCCATCATCGCAGCGTTCCCATTCATGTTGCTAATGGTGCTGATGGCGTTCTCCCTTCACAAAGACCTCGCTGCGGAGATCAGACGGCGGGAGGAAAAGAATCAACTGCTCCATACCCGAATGGAACAATGGCTGATGCGGGAATCCGAGCGGGAGGCGGAGCGCCGGGAAGAAGAGGGGATTCATCCAACCGCCCCGGAGGAATGCCCCGCACAGACACTCGATCGCTAACCGGTTGGGGCCTTGTTCATTTGAGCTTGTGCCAAATTTAACTCTCACAGGAGAAATGACATGCAGCAACCCAAAGCATCTAACGCTCGTTTACGCACTGCCCCACTAGGCAACACCCTATCCATAGTTCTTCTATTGAGCTATCTATTGTGCGTAGGCTTCGGCCTACTCGCCCCGGAACAAATGCGCATGCACGAGGCATGGGCTCCGTTACTGCCGGACTTCGAATGGTTAACATGGCCGGGATTTTTGATCGGACTGGTGGAAACCTATTTGTATGGCTGGTATATCGCGGTTTTGTTTGTCCCTTTGTACCGTTTCTTTTCCAAAAGCAACGGATAGTATAAACGAACGGAACTGGAGGCACGCTCTTGCAATCGACCAATGACTCCGCCGGTCACGGCGCATCGGAAAAACTGAACCAGCAGTGCGTTTGTGTCACCGTGGACCGAGCCGCGATCGCCCAGGATATCACTTCGCAACTGGCCGACAACGCCGACGAGGTTCTGTCCAGTGGGGCCTGGCATCAACTCTTTTCCGACGTTGCCGTATTTATGGCACGCCAGAATCTGGAGCGGCTGCAGGCTATTGTCCGGGCGCTGGAATCCGCCTCAGTACTTCCCGGTTATCGGGAACAGGTGCTCTCTTGGGCTCCGGCGGCAGCATCAATTAACCCCGGCCCCTCAGGTGTTTTTATGGGCTATGACTTCCATCTTGGGGTAGACGGGCCACGCCTAATCGAGATTAACACCAATGCCGGAGGTGCATTTCTCAATGCGGTACTGGCCCGCGCCCAATACCGGTGTTGTGGCGGAGCATCCGTTGAGTCGTGGATCGAAGATTTCGAGCGGGCGGTGATCAATCAGTTTCAGAGTGAGTGGCGAGCTCAACGCGGCAGCGGTTCCCCCCAGAGGGTAGCGATCATTGATGATCGGCCGGAGGAGCAGTACCTGTATCCGGAGTTCAGGCTGGCTCAGAATATGCTTCAACGGAACGGCATCGACGCCCTGGTTCTCTCCCCAGAAGCGCTTCAGTACGAAGCCGGGATGCTGTATGGAGACGGCAAGCCAATTGATCTGGTTTACAACCGCCTGGTGGATTTCGCCCTGGTGGCTCCGGCGCATGACGCCCTGCGGCAGGCGTGGCTTGATGGGGGCGCTGTCATTACGCCCAACCCTCATACCCATGCGCTTTTGGCGGACAAACGCAACCTGACGGTCCTGTCGGACCCGACTTCCCTGGAACCTTGGGGGTTAAGCGCCACCGACGCCGATCTATTGCGGGAGAGTATACCGAAAACGGTACGGGTTACCGCCGAAAATGCCTCCACGCTTTGGCAGGAGCGGCGGCAGTGGTTCTTCAAACCCGTCGCGGGCCATGGCAGTAAAGGGGTGTATCGTGGCAGCAAGCTCACCAAGAAAACCTTCGCCCAGATTCTCGAGAGCGCCTACATCGCCCAGGCCTTTGTGCCACCCTCAGAGCGCACGGTTCTGGTCAACGGCGAACGGGAAACCCTGAAAGTCGACGTGCGGCTGTATACCTATCGCGGCGGGGTATTGCTCGCCGCCACCCGACTTTACCGGGGGCAGACCACCAACTTCCGCACCGCAGGTGGCGGTTTCGCGCCTTTGCTCCTTAAGAATTGATCAGCAAGCGCCTCTCTCAACCCGCGACACGACACAGTACGCCGCTCCATCCCGACAGGTTTCACGAAAGGTAAAGGCCCTATTCCCCTTGCCTACAGGTCGTCCATTCGTTCTACCTGCCGGACCAACCGCTTGGTTTCGTTTTCCTCCATATCCAGCAACGACTGCACAAGCTCCGCAGCTTCATGAATTTCCGCTTTACCAACGAGTGACTGGTAAAGGCTGATGATTTGCTCATGAAAATCGAAAACTTCTGTACTAATCGCACCTGAATCCAATTTGGCGTAGTGATCATCGCAAACCAAATGTGTCGTAATAGGATGATGCGGAATGTAATCATAGACGTAGGTTCGAGCGGCCTTTGGATTGGCGTCGCGCGCGAAGGCTGAAACCATCTTCTCCATTTCGGTTTCGTGGGACGCCAAGTACTCAAGCAACATTTTCGCTCTCTCATCACTGTGGCGAGAAGCGCAGTGCGTCATGCATGTCGCCATGCTCGAATGTAAACTTCGAGTCCACTCTATCAGGTCAGAAAATGTTTTAATTTGCATGATCGATCTCTCCTAAATCGCTAAAATACTTTCGCCATCATCCAGCTTTAATCCCTGAGCTGATCGGCTCCTAACCATCATCATCTTTCATTGTGGCAATAGCCTAATGCTGGTTAGTGGTGATGATGAGTGTGAGGGCCTTCATCTTCTGACTGCGCGGATTCTGGTGACATTCTCAGGAAAACCTGCTCCGCTACGGCGATCACGATCATGGTGACGACCGCCACGCCAATTACAAACGGGTCGGTATTCAACTTGACCCAGACAAAGCCACCGAGGGCGAGAAGGTCCAGCATAATGGCCGTCACGGGTACCCATGCCTGTGCTTTGATATCCTCACTCAGATAGCGAAGAACGCCCCAGTGAATGGCAATATCCATGATCAAGTAGAACACAATACCCAGCGCGGCAATTCGAGATAGATCAAAGAACGCCGTCAGAACCAGCCCGAGCACTACGGTATAAACCAGCGTGTGCTTTTGAATACTCCCTGGCATGCCGAAATGGCTATGAGGCACCAACTTCATTTCCGTCAGCATGGCCAGCATACGCGAAACCGCAAAAATACTGGCCAGAATGCCACCGGCAGTAGCCATCATGGCAATGGCGACTGTGAACCAAACGCCGTAATCACCCAATGCGGGGCGGGCGGCGGCAGCCAGGGAGTAGTCTTGTGTCTCGATAATTTCGGAAAGCGAGAGATTGCTCGAAACGGCAAAGCCGACCAGAGTATAAATTATCACGCACGCCGCAATGGAAATGACTATTGCACGCCCAACGTTGCGATGGGGGTCTTGCACCTCCGAGCCACTGTTGGTAATCGTTGTGAAGCCCTTGAACGCTAATATTCCGAGGGCGGTCGCCCCCAGAAAATTGCCCAAGGCGCCGGCCTCTCCGGTGCTGGAGAAGTCAACGGCAACGCTGTCGGCAATCCAGACACCCACCAGTCCGAAAATCACAATACCCGCGATTTTCAAAATACCGATAAAGGACGCCACCCCCTGAATCATTCGGTTGCCAAGCAGGTTGATCAAGAAGGCGGCGAGGATGAGCGACACCCCAAGAATGGGCACCATGCGACCACTCTCATCTCCGCCAAAGAGCTGCATGGTGTAAGAGCCGAAGGTGCGCGCGAGAAAACTCTGCGCGATGACCATCGAAAAATACATCAGCAAGGCATTGAAGGCCGTCGGTAGGCGGTTCCCATAGGCCTTGTGCAGGTACATGCCAATGCCGCCGGCTGACGGATAGGCGTTTGAAATCTTGATGTAGGAGTAGGCGCTAAAGCTGGTGATCACAGCGGCCGCCAGAAATGCCAACGGGAAAAGAGCGCCGGTCATCTGTGCCATTTGGCCGGTAAGCGCAAAGATGCCCGCACCGATCATGACGCCGGTTCCCAGCATTACGGCCCCGGCCAACGTCAAGCTGCCTTCTCGGTAATGCGTTGTTCTGTCTTCCTGATTCGCCATAAACCCTCCGGTTATAAATTTTCCCGATATATGTGCCTAGCAGGCTGTTGAAAAACGTTCGTGAGGTAGCCAGCACAAGGCAAAAATTAGCGAAAAAGCGGAGTTTACAGTTAGTAAATGAGCATTTTGAGCCAATTTTTAACGCAGTGATGGAAACACAGGTAGTTTTTCAACAGCCTGCTAGAACCACATACGAACCCCGATAACCACGCCGGTTTCGGACTCATCGCCCCCTTGATCGCGGATCAGGTCGGCCTTGTTACCCAGCGAGCGGCTCCAGTAGACACCGATGTAGGGGGCAAACTCCCTGGACAGTTCGTAGCGATAGCGCAATCCCACACGAACATCATTGAATCCGCTGGGGCGGTCATAAGCTTCAGCGTCAGTCAATGCTGCTTTCAACTCCAGACGTGGCTGCAGGTACGACACCTGTGACATGCGTATGTCGTACTCGGCTTCAATGCTCGCGGCGATGTCACCGTCTTCGTTAACAGTGACGGAATTATCCATTTCGAATCGATAGGGAGCCGTACCAAACAGACTGAATACCAGGTAGTTTTCCCTGTCTGCACCCGATGCCATTGAACCCCGGGTACCAACCCCTCCCTGCATTTCCCAGAATGGCGCGATCAAACGGCTGGCGAGTATCTCCGCACTTTCCAGCTCGGAGGGCTCGCCGTCACCCCGCTCGTTTTTCCCCTCACTCTTGAAATATAGACGATTCCTGTCTCCACCATACCAAGCCAACATATCCCAGACTATCAAGCTCTCATCATTGTCGGTGCGGGTAATTTCCAGCCGGTCAAACAGGATCTGACCGGTACGATAGGGTTTGACGGGTTCCGGCCAGTCGTCTTCAGCGTGGCCGGCAAACAGCGGAGCACTCATTCCTGCCAGGGTTAGGCATATAACAACTTTCAGTTTTCTCATAACTCCCCCTTAGCTGACCCTGACTACTCGGAACATCCCCGCCTTCATGTGATAGAGAAGATGGCAGTGGAAGGCCCAGCTACCGGGTGCATCGGCACTGATTTGCAACGAGACAACTTCACTGGGTTTAAGGCTGATGGTGTGCTTCCTGGGGCGTGGATATTGACCGTTCTCCAACTCCATCCACATGCCGTGCAAATGAATGGGGTGATCCATCATGGTGTCGTTCACCATAATCAACCGCAGACGTTCGCCGTGGCGAAACTCTACTGGCCCATCGACTTCGGTATATTTCACACCGTCAAAAGACCACATGTATTTTTCCATATTGCCGGTCAGGTGGAGTTCTATCTCTCGCTCCGGCTCCCTTTCGTCCGGCCAGGGATGGGCGCCAATGAGATCGCCATAGACCAGAACACGGTGACTGACATCTTTGAGACCAACTCCGGGCTCGTTCAGTCGGCTGACTGGATTTCTGGCAATCATTGCCGCAGCGGGCCCGTGTCCGCCTGGCGCATGTTCGATGCCGAGGTCTGGCGCCGAAGGACGCTGCTGCCTATTGCCTGTTTTTCCGCCATGTCCCTGGTGCATGTCTTGGTGGCCATCCATGCCCGATTCATCCCCATCAGATGACTGCATATTCACATCACCCATGCCACGGGACATTTCATGAGTCATCCCCATGGCCGCCATACCCCTTTCGGGCACCGGTCTCAGTTCGGGTACTGCCGCTTCCTGTCCCAATATTGTCGCCAGCGTCCCCCGCACATACCCACTGCGATCCATGCTTTCCGCAAACAGCGTATAAGGTCGATCACTTTTTGGAGTAACAATAACGTCGTAGACCTCCGCCACCCCGATGCGGAATTCGTCTACCGTAACCGGCTTGACTGGTTGGCCGTCTGCAGAGACCACCGTCATCTCGAGGCCTGGAATACGGAAATCAAAAAACGACATGGCAGAGCCATTAATAATTCTCAGGCGGATTTTTTCTCCGGGTTTGTACAGTGCCGTCCAGTTGGTTGCGTTGTCGCGACCATTCATCAGATAGGTATAGGTGGATCCGGTCACATCCAGAAGATCCCGGGCGCTCATGCGCATCTGGTTCCACATGGACCGCTCTTTCCAGGTTTTCGCCAGCCCCTGGCGGCGGATATCGGCCAGAGTGTCACTCAACGTTCGCTGCTGGTAGTTGTAATAACCCTCCGCTACCGTGAGATTGCGGAAGACCTCGTGGGGATCTTCAAAGGTCCAATCGCTCAGAATAATGACGTGTTCCCGATCCGCACCAATATCTCCATCCGCCGGGTCAATCACCAGGGGTCCCAAATGCCCCAACTGCTCCTGCAACCCCGAGTGACTGTGATACCAGTAGGTCCCACTCTGCTCAACGTCGTACTCGTAATGAAATGTCGCCCCCGGCTTGATACCGGGAAAACTGACGCCGGGAACACCGTCCATATTCTCGGGCAGAATAATCCCGTGCCAATGGATCGAGGTATCCTCCGCCATCCCGTTGGTGACATTCAGCCGGACTCGTTGCCCCTCTTTCAGTCTGATCAGCGGTCCGGGCATGCTACCGTTGATGGTGATCGGTCGACCGATCCGTCCAGCGATATTCAGGTTGTCCCGGCGAATAAGCAGATCGACCGCGCTGTCGGCTGCGATGACATCGCCATAGCTTCTCCCCAGCGGATAAGCCCAGACCGGTGCAATTTTCGCCAGGGCAAGGGCGGACACCGTCCCGGCAGCAGATTTGATAAACCGTCGGCGACCCGGTTTTATCGGTTCTTCCATCTCATACCCTCTCATCTCGAAGTAATGAATGTGATGCCTGCACCTGGCTCCTCGTTATGCGCTGTATCAATGGTGATCTGAATCAGTGGATCCACGGGCGGTCAGAATTTGGTATTGCTCGGGCGACAAGTCAGGAAGCCGCCGCAAAAAAGCAACCATATTCCAAATTCGCTCATCATTGTGCCCCGGCCCCCAGGCCGGCATACCGGAGGCCTTGATGCCATGTTTGATGGTCCAGAATCGACGCCGGACCCGCGACTCAGCGTCGCCCTCGCCTTGAGTCTGCCGAGCCAGATGCGGCGGCGCGGGATAGAGGCCCAGGGTGAAATCGCTTTCGGTTTTGCCCGGCTTGAGGTGGCAACCGACACACATATCATTGTAGTCGGCTCCGCCAGCCAGCAGGCGCTCGGGCGTATCCAGGTCCGCCGGCACATCGATGCCGGCCGACGCCCGGCTGATGGAGCGCTCCCGCAGCGTTTCCAGCGCCCAATAGGTCAAAGCGGTATGGCGGTCATCCGCCCCCATGGGGTAGAGGCCTGAGTAAATGAACGCCACGCCGGTTGCGACAGCGATAGCTGACGCCACGGCAAGGCATTTGATACACGGCAGAAACTTGCGGGACACCACAATCCCTCCTTAGGGAATAACTTCCGGCAATGGATTAGTGCTCATGCTTGGACGGGCGCTTCACGTCGCCGTTTTCATCCTCTCCAGAGTGGTCAGCATGAGAGCCGTCCGGCCGGGACTCTTCCTGATGCATCTCGTCCATGCATTTCTGCATCATGGCCTGCATGACCGGATCATCCCTGTCCATCTTGGAAGGATCCATAGTCTTCATCGCCGCACACTCCGGTTTTTCGGCCTCCTTCATGTGCTTCTCAGGCTCATGCGCCTGAACTGAAAAGGCCAGTACAAGCGCCGGCACGACCAAGGTAGCCTGCCAATAGAGAATTTTGCGTTTCATGGTATTACTCCTCAATCGTGTGAATAAAGGGCGACTTGCCATTCTCAGAAACAGGTTCAGCGTAACCAACAAGCCCTGTCTGCCGGATGACCCTTACATTACAATTCTGTAATCATGGAGTAACCTTGCCGTTGGGCGCAGCCCGCTAGACTGGAACTATACGGATCTGGAGCAATGCATCATGCGACTGTTGGTTGTGGAGGACGAAGTCAAGACAGGCGACTATCTCCGTCAGGGTCTGACCGAGGCCGGATTTTTGGTCGCTCTCGCACGAAACGGCTTGGACGGACATCATTTGGCCATGACCGAAACCTTCGACCTGATCATTCTGGATGTCATGCTGCCGGATGTGGACGGCTGGCGCATCGTGCAATCGCTGCGCGAAGCAGGTCAGCAGACACCGGTGCTCTTTTTGACCGCCCGCGACAGCGTGGATGACCGGGTCAAAGGTCTGGAACTCGGTGCGGACGATTATCTGGTCAAGCCGTTTGCCTTTGCCGAACTGTTGGCCCGAATACGCACCTTGCTGCGCCGTGGCTCCACACTTACCATGTCGGAGCAGCTCCACGTAGCCAATCTCACCCTTGATTTACCCAAACACCGCGTGACACGCGCAGGCAGGAAAATCAATCTCAGCCACAAGGAGTTTTCTCTTTTGGAGCTGTTTGCCCGTCGCCGCGGTGAGGTACTACCTCGCTCTCTGATCGCCTCCCAGGTATGGGACATGAACTTTGATTCTGACACTAATGTAATCGATGTGGCTATTCGCCGGCTTCGGGCCAAAATTGACGAAGATTTCGAGCCCAAACTGATTCACACAGTACGGGGCATGGGGTACAAACTTGATGTAGAAACCGATGATGAAGCTCATTAATCGGCAACCCTTTCGCCAACTTTTTCGTCAACCATTGTCGCTGGCCATCCGAGTAATGGTATTCGTCGGACTGGCTATCGGACTTAGCCTCTTCTTGATCGGAAACCTAGTGCTCAATGCCGTTGAACGCCACTTTGCAGAACAGGATGCCGGCGAACTGGTAGTGATGACCGAAGCCGTGGTCAAAGCCCTGCACAATGGTGGCGGCGATCCGGGACGACTGCGAGAGGCCCTGTCCAACGCCATATCGGGACATCACGGTGTCTATTTTCAGGTGCTGGATCCGCGAGGTGGAGTTGTCTACAGCACCCCGAGAGGTAATCTGTCGCAAGCAGCAAAAACTCTCACCCCAGTAACCGAGATTTACGCGGGCAACCTGCAGAACTGGCATACAGACGGTATGGCCCTTCGAGGTGTACTCACACAGAATGATGTCATGGGTCGAAGCTACTCAATTGTTACTGCCATTGATCTGGGCTTTCACCTGCAGTTTTTGGATAGTTTTCGCCGCAGCCTTTGGTTTATCATGAGCCTCGCCGGCGCCATTACCCTGCTGGCCACCTGGTATGGAGTGCATCAGGCACATGCTCCCTTGCGCAGGCTCTCCGACAAAATGGGAGACATTCAGGCCGACCGGCTACACGTGCGTCTCAATCCTTCTCTGGTTCCACCAGAATTACGGGACGTGGCCACCTCCTTCAATCACATGATCGGTCGACTAGAAGACAGCTTTACTCGCCTGTCACACTTTTCCGCCGATATAGCCCACGAGTTGCGCACTCCGCTTACCAACCTCATCACCCAGACCCAGGTCGGGCTGGGCAAAGGCAGAACAGCCGAGGAATATCGTGAACTCTTGTATTCCAGTCTGGAGGAACAAGAGCGTCTGGCGAAGATGGTCAATGACATGCTGTGGCTGGCCAAAAATGACTATGGCCAGCTTAAACCGGTACAGATACCGCTGAATCTAGCCAGCGAAGTCCATGAACTGTTCGATTTTTTCGATGCGCTTGCGGCAGAGCAGCAAGTTCGCCTGGAACTGGAAGGCCAGGCACCAACTATCCAAGGAGATCGCTCCATGCTACGGCAAGCGATTTCTAACCTGCTATCCAATGCCATCCGGCACACACCCCCGGGTGAAAAGGTGCAAGTTCGGCTAGCAAAGCCTTCGGAGCAAGAGGTTTCACTAAGCGTCCGGAACTCGGGGGCAGAGATACCCGCCGAACACTTGGCTAACATTTTCGAGCGCTTTTACCGTGTCGATCCATCTAGGACTCGACAAAGCGAGGGGGCGGGACTTGGTCTGGCCATAGTGCGATCCATCATCGCAGCTCATGGTGGCCGTGTTGAAGCCGCCTCGTCTCCGGCTGCGACAACATTCACCCTTTGGCTCCCTGTAGCAACCTGAATTAATGTTAACCGGAATCACAACCTTCAAGCGAATAGTGGCCGATGTGCTCGGATTGGTGGACGCCATAGTGGACTTGCACCAAAATTTGGGCACCCCAAAGCCTCAACCTGTTCATTCTGTTCAATATGACCCGCAACTTTTGGACCACCGGAAAGCTGTTCTTTCAGGCGGTATCCGACCGGGTGCTTCACGATGATATTCGAAATAAGCTGCTGAATATCTACGGTATCAGCGGGGTTCATCACCAGTATCTCTGATGCTCTCGACAGATAGAACCACGTGCGAGAACACACATTGTAGTTAATGTCCGCTTTGACGCCATCAAGAACATCATGGCTCAAGTATTGGAATAGTGCGTATTGACCCGCACCTCTACCTATTTTTTAAAAATTTTTCTCAAAAAACTTTGTACACGATCTCTAAGGTTGTTTCCTTATCAACAGCTCAATCTGTTTTGTTGGAGAACGACACAATGACAACCTTAAATACCTACGAATTAGTCCCCATTGAATCATTAAAGCCCTATTCTGGAAACCCCCGTCGACATTCGCCAAAACAAGTTAGGCAAGTGGCCAAGAGTATTGAGAACTTTGGCTGGATCAACCCTATTCTGGTGGATGAAGACAACCAGGTTCTGGCGGGGCACGGGCGTCTGCTGGCTGCTCAACACCTCGGTTTACCCAAAGTCCCGATCATACAGGTCACACACCTTTCAATGGCGGAGAAACACGCCTATCGCCTAGCTGATAATAAGTTAGCTGAGAATGCGACCTGGGACGAAGGTCTGGTCCGGGTAGAACTTGAGATACTCATGGATTCAGAGATTGATTTTGATATGGACCTAACCGGATTCAATACACCTGAGATCGATATGTACCTGACAACCAGTGAAGTAACAGATGATGAAGGGAGTGATAGCGAGCTACTTCCAAATCCCCCCTCGCCAGATCAGACGGTTTCCAGAAACGGAGATGTTTGGCTGCTCGGTGAGCACCGCCTGACCTGTGGGGACTGCCGAGATCCGGCCATTCTATCTGCATTAATGCAGGACCAACTGGCTGAGATGGCCATAACGGACCCACCCTATAACGTCCCCATTAAGGGCCATGTCTCTGGTCTGGGAGTTCATCAACACTCAGAGTTTGCCATGGCCAGCAGTGAGATGAGCGCAGAAGACTTCACCGAGTTCCTGAGAGAAGCGCTCAGTCATATGGCGTCAGTGTCCAATGATGGATCCCTGCATTACGTGTTTATGGATTGGCGACATATTGAGGAATTAACAGCGGCAGGGAGTGCCGTTTACGACTCACTCAAACATTTGTGCGTTTGGGTGAAGAGCAATGGTGGAATGGGGTCATTCTACCGTTCTCAACATGAACTGGTGTTTGTCTTTAAGTGCGGCAAAGGGGCACATATCAACAACATAGACCTTGGCCGTTATGGCCGCTATCGCACCAACGTATGGGCCTATACCGGTTGTAACGCGTTCGTACCAGATCGAGACAAAGCCTTGGCAATGCACCCAACCGTTAAGCCAACTCCCATGATTGCCGATGCCATTCTGGATGCGTCACGGCCCAGCGGTATCGTTCTGGATGTCTTTATCGGTTCTGGTACCACCTTGATCGCCGCTGAACAAACCAGGCGGCGATGCTTTGGGATTGAAATCGATCCTCGTTATGTGGATGTTGCTATACAACGTTGGCAAAACCTCACCCTACAGCCTGCTGTTCATGAAAGTTCAGGACTCACGTTTGAAGAGCGCACAGCGCTATTAAGCAACAACACCCTGGAGGCAAACCATGAGCAATAAAGATTATGAAGTGGGCTATGGCAAGCCGCCAAAAAAGTATCAGTTCAAACCAGGGAAATCCGGCAACCCTAAGGGCCGACCCAAAGAAAGCAAGAATCTCTCCACCGACATCTCAGAAGAAATGTCTGAAATGATACAGCTATCCGAGTCAGGTAAAACCAAGTCCACCAGCAAACAACGCGCCATGATCAAGGCACTGTGCTCAAGGGCACTCAAAGGCAATGTTCCGGCAATTACCACGCTGCTGAAATTGATTACACAAGCAGAATCTGTCCGAGACGGCCAGACCGACATGGACCACCTCAATCAAGAAGACAAAGCCATTCTAGCGCGGTACATCGCTCGTCTTTCCAGTCCGTCTTTAACCTCAAAAGGGGATAAATCATGAGTGAGGAAGATGTATTAAATGCCATGTTGCGCTCTGACTTCTCCGCTTTTGTAGAGAAAGTGTTTAATGCACTACATCCAGGGACAGAATATGCCGACAACTGGCATATTCATGCAATCACTCATGCCTTAAATGGATGTATAGACGGCACAACGACGCGCCAAATCATCACGATACCTCCGCGTAGCCTGAAATCAATTTGTGCCTCCGTGGCATTTCCCGCCTGGGTATTGGGACATGATCCCAGCAAAGAAATCATCTGTATCAGCCACTCCCAAGATCTGTCAGAAAAGCTGGCAATGGATTGCCGACAAGTCATGGAAATGGCGTGGTATAAGGCCCTGTTCCCCAAAACACGCGTAAGCCCACTTAAAAATAGCGCTGCAGAATATGTCACTACAGAACATGGCCGCCGGTTTGCAACGTCCGTTGGTGGGTCACTAACTGGACGCGGTGGAGATATCATTATCGTAGATGATTTCCATAAAGCTGATGAGCCACTATCAGAGGCAAAACGCACCAGTTCGATCAACTGGTATAGCAATACCGTCCCCTCTCGACTCAATAATAAAGAAACGGGGGTCATTATCATTGTGCAGCAACGCCTTCACGAAGGAGACTTGGTTGGTGAGCTGACGGCACAAAGCCATTGGCAACACCTTTGCTTGCCTGCGATTGCGGAGCAGACCGAACTTATTCCTGTCGGCCCAAATAAAACCCACACACGCATGCCCGGTGAGACACTTCACCCTATTCGCGAATCAAAAAAGACGCTGGACGAGCTGGCCTCTCAGCTGGGCAGCATTACTTTTGCGGCGCAATACCAACAAACGCCAGTGGCATTAGAAGGTAATATTTTCAAAGAAAAGTGGATCACTCGCTATCAAGGAAAGCTGACGAAGTACCCTCGAGATTCGATTGTACAAACCTGGGATACAGCAAGCACAACCGGGCAAGCATCAGATTACTCGGTCTGTATGACCTGGCTAGTCAACAGCAAAGGAGCCTATCTGCACCACGTCTTCCGGGGCAAGTTGGAATACCCGGAACTGTTACAAAAAGTCTATGAACTGGACGGACAATGGGGGCCTGACTTAATTATCATTGAGCAAAGCCCTTGTAGCACTGCGCTTATCCAAACGGTACAAAAAAAAGAGCTTTCTAAGTATAAATGCCACCTACCTAAAGGCGACAAAATTTCCCGTTTAATTCAAGAGGTACCTGTTTTGGAGGCAAGACTTGTTCATATCCGGGATGACAAGCCCTGGTTTGCCCCGTTACTTCACGAGCTGAAAGCCTTTCCTTCCGGCAAACATGATGACCAAATGGATGCGCTCACTCTCTTCCTCTATTGGTACAGAGAATTCCATTTACACCAGGTGATACCAGCATCAAAACAAGATGATCCCGCTGACGGTTCGTGCCCACCGCAATCTTCACTTCCGCCACCAGAAAGCACCTTAAACGTGAATGTCACCGTTTTGGATTCTGGGCCAGATCTGGATTTAAGCTCCCTGTACTGATAAACAAAAACCAGCATGATCACATGCCATCTTGCCGCAACGACAAATACGTCGACATTTCCAACCCGCACGCACTAACAAGATGACCGGCGGGTTGGTAACTCAGATACGGACACGCATAGACTGGCCCAACCATATAACAGTGTCCAAGAGTACTTCCATGGACACTGTTCACATTCGACTGAATGACTCTCCTGATGGCTCCATGGAGTCATGATAAGCCCAAACCATACAGTCTTACCGAGTTTAGAAGCTCTAGGGGAACTAACAGCAAAAGAGCTCCGCAAGCTTTATGGACAGCACTTTGATCATGCACCCCCCAAAAATGCCAGCGCCGGCTTCTTGCGTTATAACCTGGCTTGGGCAAAACAAGCCATCGAGCAAGGCCATGATCCCATGGCGCTGCGAAAGATATTAATCGATCAACTACAAACCTGTCTGGGGGTGAACGCCCGCAAACCCCAACTCTCCCCGGGCACACGACTGATCCGAGAATGGCAAGGCCTCGTGTATGAAGTCATGGTTACCGATGGAGGCTATGTTTGGGAGGGCCAAACCTATAAAAGCCTGTCCCCTATTGCCACCACCATCACAGGCACACGCTGGTCTGGCCCTAAATTCTTTGGCATCAAGGGGCAAGCCAGTATTTCTTACACGACATCTGGAGACATTCTATGAATCGATCTTCAATTCAACACAAACGCTGCGCCATCTATACCCGAAAATCTTCAGAAGAAGGCCTGGAACAATCCTTTAATTCCCTGCATGCCCAGCGAGAAGCATGCGAGGCTTATATTCGTAGCCAAGCCGCTGAAGGCTGGGTATTAATGGATACCGTCTATGATGATGGCGGTTTCTCCGGCGGCACAATAGATCGTCCTGCCCTGAAACAGCTACTGAGGGACATTGATAACGGCCTAGTGGATTTAGTGATGGTCTACAAAGTGGATCGACTCAGTCGCTCGCTGGCAGATTTTGTTCGTTTGATAGAACAGTTTGATCAACAGAATATTTCGTTTGTCTCGGTCACCCAGCAGTTTAATACTGCCTCTTCAATGGGCCGACTCACCCTGAATGTTTTACTGTCCTTTGCCCAGTTTGAAAGAGAGGTCACGAGTGAACGTATCAGGGATAAGATCGCTGCTTCCAAAAAGAAAGGGCTATGGATGGGAGGGGCTGTCCCACTGGGCTACGATGTAGTAAATAAACAATTAGTCGTTAACGACTTGGAAGCACAGCAAGTCAGGCAACTGTTTGAACAATACTTAGGCTTTGGCTCAGTGAAGAAACTAAAATCCTGGGCAGATCATCAGGGTATGCTAAGCAAGCGCCGGACGACCCAAAAGCAGCGGCAAATGGGGGGATGTGCTATATCTCGAGGGGCACTCTACACCATTTTGAAAAACCCTACTTATATCGGCAAGGTTGCCCACCAAAATGAACTCTTTGATGGGCAGCATCAAGGAATAATGGAAACCGTGCTCTGGCAGGAGGTGCAAGCAAAGCTCAGTCAAAACCGACAACAACAGCAATTAAAAACTCACTGCCAATCTCCCAGCCTGCTCGCTGGAATTCTGTTTGATGATCTAGGCAACCCGATGAGCCCATCTCATTCTAAAAAGGGAAAGAAACGCTATCGTTACTATGTCAGCCAGGCACTACTTCAGTTTAGAGAACAAGATGCAGGCAGCGTCACACGACTTGGTGGCAAAGATATCGAAGATATCGTGATTACCCAACTGAAGGCTTTATTAAGTAATCCAAATCAACTATTGAACGGTGTCAATAATGGCACTTTATCGGCGACTGACCATCAGGCATTAACCAAGAATGCCGGAGCTATCGCCAAAAAATGGGATCATCAGAGCACAGAGAAACAGATTACCTACCTGAAAAACTTCATCCAGCGGATCACCGTCAGCCGGCATCAAGTCGTCATCAATCTGAGTGGAGCAGAAATCTTAACCCATTGCCTGGGGAGAAACTTATTGGGTCAACATCAATCAAATGTCTCTAACCCTATAAAGCTTGCAATCCCTGTTCACCTAAAACGCTGCGGTATCGAAACCAGACTGATAATGGTTAACGGACCAGCGCCAAAAACACACTCATCTTCAGTAAAAGCGTTACAAACAGCGCTGCTCAAAGCCTTAACCTGGAATCAGGAACTCATCACAGGGAAAGCCCTATCAGCCTCTGAAATTGCTAAGCGTGAAAAGGTAACAAGCCGCTATGTAACACACATACTCAAGTTGGCCTTTCTATCGCCGGCGATTATAAAATCAATTATTCAAGGTTCACTACCCGCCTCTTTCAACATGGAAGTATTTAAAAAAATGGATCTCAAATATTTCTGGGACGATCAAGAAGATAAGCTGTTAGTTTGGTAATGACCGTTACCCGCCAATAGCCGTCATATAAATGAGACTGACAGTGACGACTTAGATACCGTTACACAACTCTTATATAAAAACCTCTCTTTAGTCCCGTTGGTTCTTTCAACCCAAAAACACTTGGTTACATTGACTTGCCCCGCCCACAAAAAACATTAATCCCAGAACCAATTTTTTCGTGTGCCTCGGAGTGTTTTTCTGAAGTATGAGCCAAAGAACAAATACCCGCTTTGGGTCCGCTGCAGACAATATCGTTTTGACTAAAGGCAAGGCAAAAGCGAAGCGAAATTTTCCACTTTGAGAAAACACAGGTATTTTGGGTGATCAGTGGTCTCTATGGTAGTGTTTGAGACAAATTTTAGGGGGGTATAGTGTGCTATCTAACTAATTCTTAAAGAGTTCTGCCGAGTCTCTACAAGACTGTAGAAACTCGGCAGACTGTATGGCGGTGAGAGAGGGATTCGAACCCTCGATACGCTATTAACGTA
>TARA_R100000656_G_scaffold28963_10_pt1 | contig 28633 bp, 27 predicted proteins | sample TARA_R100000656 | Tara Oceans TARA_R100000656 (sample SAMEA2622517) | marine metagenome | biome: marine biome (ENVO:00000447); feature: mesopelagic zone (ENVO:00000213); material: "saline water (ENVO:00002010), including plankton (ENVO:xxxxxxxx)" | depth 350 m
AAAACTGAAAAACCAACTGGAACTGGAAAACGCCTATTTACAGGAAGAAATCAACTCTGAATTCAATCACCACCAGATCATTGGTAAAAGTGGTGCCGTGCAGCATATCCTGCAGAAAATTGAACTGGTGGCGCCGACAGATTCTACTGTGCTTATCAGTGGTGAGTCCGGCACCGGAAAGGAACTGATTGCCAGGGCAATCCACGAAATGAGCCACCGTTCCAATCGCTCACTGATCCGGGTCAACTGCGCAGCCATTCCAGCGGACCTGTTCGAAAGCGAATTTTTCGGTCACACCAGGGGCGCTTTCACCGGCGCCACCAATGATCGACCCGGTCGCTTTGAACTGGCTAACGGCGGCACACTTTTCCTCGATGAAGTCGGTGAAATCCCCCTGCACCTCCAGGGCAAGCTGCTGCGGGTGTTACAGGAACAGCAGTTTGAGCGGGTGGGCGAATCGAAAACCCGCCACGTGGATGTTCGTATCATCACCGCCACCAACCGCAACCTCAAGGAACAGGTGCAGCGGGGCCAGTTTCGTGAAGACCTTTATTTCCGACTCAATGTTTTCCCGATTGAATCGGTACCACTGCGCGAGAGGAGAGAGGATATCCCTCTGCTGACCCAACATTTTTTGAAAAAAAGCTGCACCAGAACCAACAAGCAGGGCCTGAAAATTTCACTCAGTGAGCTGGAAAAACTAAAGGACTACCACTGGCCGGGAAATATCCGCGAACTGGAAAACGTAATTGAACGCCAGGTCATACTCGCCCAGGGACCGACATTGAGATTCAGTGATCTGTTGACCAGAGATCAACAAAACGTTGCCCGGGTTGAACCGGACAGTAGTGTTCTGACCGCTTCCGACCTTAAACAACAGGAACGCCGCAATCTGCTAATGGCGCTGGAAAAATGCCATGGCAAGGTCTTTGGCCATGACGGGGCGGCCCAGCTATTGGATATCAAACCCACCACACTGGCATCGAGGATCAAGAAATATCAAATTGACACCAGGCTTTTTAAACAGGGTTCCACCAAACATTAACACCGATTTAACAGGCCTACCCCCACAGGGTCCATGCTTTTAAAACTCCTTTTCCGGGAACCACCCCTGCATTGTGCACTGACGGGTTATACGAAAGACATGGCCCAGAGATTCCTACCCCACCAGCGCTAAAGAAATATGCTCTGCACTCGCTTGAACAGCACAGCAAAATCAATAACCATAGGAGCGCCTGATATCCACAAACAGGGCAATGAGAGAAGGAACCACAATGAATAATCGAATGAAAGAAGCGGCGGACAGCGTATTGACGAATACGGTCGCAGAGTCCGGTGGGGCACCGGGCGTTGTAGCCATGGTCACCGACAAAAGGGCCAATTTCTACGAAGGGACTGCCGGGGTGAGAGAAATGGGCAAAACAAAGCCTATTGCCACCGATTCCGTGTTCGCCATTTTTTCCTGCACCAAGGCCCTGACCGGCACTACCTTGATGCAGCTGGTCGAAGAAGGTTTAGTAAGTCTGGATGATCCCGCCAGGGACTATGTACCCGACATTGCAGAGATTCAGGTACTCGACGGTTTTGACAGCAACGGCCAGCCGAAGCTGAGGGCACCGAAATCAGATATCACGATCAATCAACTGATGCTGCATACCGCCGGTTTTGGTTATGAGTTCTTTAGCCACGATGACCTGGCATTCCGCACAGCAAGGGAAACAGCTTCAGTGGTATCCAGCACCTATGACGGCATCAAATCCGTACTGCTGCACGACCCGGGAGAATGCTGGATGTATGGTGTCAACCTCGATTGGGTGGGCAAGATTGTCGAAGCAGTGCGAGGCAAACGCCTGGGCGAAGTCATGCAGGAACGCATCTTTAACCCATTGGGCATGACAGACAGCGCCTTCACCCTGACCCCCGCCATGCGATCACGACTGGCCAGCCTGCACACCCGCGCCGAAGATGGCCAGCTGGCACCCTGGGATCTGGTTCTCCCGCAACCACCGGAAATGGATATGGGTGGGCACGGGTTGTACGGCACCGTACCGGATTACATGAAATTTATCCGGATGATACTGAATGATGGCGCGGGGCCAGATGGCCGTGTACTGAACAAAGAAACCGTAGAAAAGATGTCCAGAAATGGGCTGGTGGGTTTACAGAGTGGCGGCTGGACAACCTCGATGCCGGCGCTTTCCAACAGTGGCGAGTTCTTTCCGGGGCTGAAAAAATCCTGGGGTTATACCTTCCAGATCAACGATGAACCAACGCCCTCTGGCCGGCCCGCCGGGCAAATAATGTGGGCGGGACTGGCGAATCTGTTCTACTGGATTGACCGACAGAATGGGATCGGGGGCATGTGGGCCTCACAAATATTACCGTTTAAGGATATCTCTTCCTACCCCGGTTTTGTTGACTTCGAATCATCTATTTACCGTTACCTGAAATAAAAAAACCGCACCCGAGAATCTCGGGTGCGGTTCTGTTGACCTGCTTGTCTAGCGTGAGGCAGCGCGTCTCGGTCGCGGCGCACCCTGGGTGGGTTTTGCCCCAGCCGATCTGCGACGATCACCTGTGGCGTTGCCACCATTGCGACTGCCAGTGCTGCGGGCATGTTGGGGCTTGCTGCCCGGTCGACGGGCGCCTGCTGAAGCGCCGGGACGACCACCACCGCCACTGCGGCGACCATTCTGGATAGGCTCCGGACGAATGGAGAGATCCGGCTCAAAACCTTTGATATTTCCCCTGGGAACCTCGCGTTTAAGCACTCGCTCAATATCGCGCAACAACTTGTGCTCGTCCACACATACCAGCGAAACAGCCTCGCCCTCATTACCGGCGCGACCGGTACGACCGATACGATGCACATAATCCTCCGGCACATTGGGTAATTCGAAATTCACCACGTGCGGCAACTGATCAATATCCAGTCCTCGGGCGGCAATATCCGTCGCCACCAGCACCCGTACCGAGCCTTTTTTGAAATCTGCCAGGGCTTTCGTCCGGGCACCCTGGCTTTTGTTGCCGTGAATCGCTGCCGCCCGCAAGCCATCCTCAGTCAACTGATCAGCGAGCCGGTTGGCACCGTGTTTGGTTCGGGTAAAGACCAGCACCTGCTGCCAGTTGCCGTCACCAATCAGGTAAGACAGCAGCTCGCGTTTACGGCCCTTGTCCACCAGATGAACGGTCTGGGCCACCTGTTCAGAAGCCGTATTGCGGCGAGCCACCTCGATCAGCACGGGCGCATTGAGCAAACCGTCAGCCAGGCGTTTAATCTCATCGGAAAAAGTAGCGGAAAACAACAGATTCTGACGCTGCTTTGGCAACAGGGCCAAAACCTTGCGGATATCATGGATAAAACCCATGTCGAGCATGCGATCTGCTTCGTCCAGCACCAGAATTTCCACCTGTGACAGATCGAGAGTGCGCTGATTCACGTGATCCAGTAACCGGCCCGGGGTGGCAATCAGAATATCCACACCCCTGCGCAACATTGAAATCTGTGGGTTGATATTGACTCCACCAAAAATCACACCGGATTTCAGCGGCAGATGCTTACCGTAGGTGACAACACTCTCCGCTACCTGCGCAGCCAACTCCCGGGTGGGGGTTAACACCAGAGCGCGAACGGGGCGACGGTTGTTATCAGTGGGTTTATTACTGCTGAGGCGATGCAGCAGTGGCAGGGTAAAGCCGGCCGTTTTGCCGGTGCCGGTTTGAGCGCCCGCCAGGACATCAAGACCCTGGAGAATAATAGGGATGGCTTTCGCCTGAATGGGGGTGGGGTTGCTGTAGCCCTGATCAGACACAGCACGAAGCAATTCGGCCGAAAGGCCGAGGTCATTAAATGACATATAGATTTTAACTCCGGAACCGGCCTAGCCATGCATAGAGCACAGTAACGGTCTTAGGCTGGCAACAATTAATTAAGGGGGGTGTCAGGGAAAAACCGAAAGGAAAGTACCGAGGACACAACAGGTACCGACCGATGGATACCATGCGGGGGGCACTATAACAGCACCCCCCAGACAAGTCGATCAACTTATTTAAATAATCGTTCTTACAGCGCGATTATCCTCTCGACAGGACAGACCGCCGGCGGCTCAGTTTTTGTCCAGCAGGCCCTTGAAGCCGCCCAGTTTGTCCTCTACCTGTTTCTTGATCTGATCACCCGCTTCTTTAAGTGCGCCGGAATTGGCTGCCGCATTGGCGGCGTTTTTATTGATCGCCACCATCACCTGGCTAACGACCTCTGCAGCGGTGGCACCGTTGGACCTTTCACCAATACCGGTCAGCTGTATGTCCGGCAAGGTCAACTCAATGGGTTTTATGTCCAACAACTGGTTCACATAGCGCATTTTTGCACCGGTTATCTTCAGATCGCGGATAATAAGTTTTTTGGCTGCGCCCTCACCGGATTCATCAGCAGAAGAGGTCGAATCACTTCCACCAGCAGCATTGCTGACATTTTTCTGTAGTTGACTGAGGTTCGTGCCACCCTTCCCCGACTCGTAAGTAATTTCAGGGGCAACAATACGGATGCTGTTGATAACAACGGTATCGGTGGTGATGGACCCCGGTTCAATAGAGAGGAATATTTCCCCCAGAGAAAATGCATCAGCGCTGCTAAAGCCAGCGGGATTGCCCACCACCAGCCCCTGCAGGCTTCCCTCACCAGTTTTCAGGGAAAGGTCGACATCTGCCAGCGTGACATCGGACTGGGTCAGCCTCGGGCCGACAGTTTCAACCGCCATTTTGATACCGCGATCAAGATTCAGCACCCCGATCACCAATAAAACGATCAGTACTACCACCAGACCAGCTACAATCTTCAACAGAGTTTTCATTATTTTTTTCCTTTGACCAGGGGCCTACTCGCGTCTTTTAAAAATAAACGTGCTCAGTTTAAATTAAAAGTGTACAGCAATCTGATCGAATGCCAAAAATCCGGAAACCCTTATGACAAAAGCTCCCAGAATCGGCCCGACCTATCTGCTTCAGGGCATGCGACTACTCCACCACCGGCAACTGCGCTGGCTTGTGTTATGGCCGCTGTTGATCAATGCTTTTCTGTTTGTCGGTCTCACCTGGCTGGCGATTGATCAGTTCGGGCAATTACTGACCTGGCTGACCAGTAAAATTCCAGCCTGGCTGGAATTTATTACCTGGATCTTCTGGATACTGTTCGGTGGATTCTTATTGCTGGTATACGGCTACACGTTCGCCATTCTCGGGAATCTGCTGGCCTCACCATTTTACGGGCCACTGTCGGAACGGGCGGAGCAGGTGATCACCGGCCATATTCAGTCAACACCGACCTCAATGAAGCAGCTACTGGCAATGGCGGGCAGTGCCATGAAGCGGGAACTGTTCAAAATGGGGTATTTTCTGCCGAGAATTGTCGGCATCTTTGTGCTGACACTAACCTTGTCATTTATCCCGGTACTGAATCTGGTGGGGCCGGCAATTGCTTTTCTGTGGGGGGGCTGGTCGCTGGCATTGCAATACCTGGACTATCCTTCGGACAATCATGGACAGTCCTTTGATGAGCTGCGCCAGGTGCTGAAAAAACAGCGCCTGCAATCACTGAGTTTTGGTGGCACGGTGCTGATTGCCACCACCGTACCGCTGTTGAATCTTTTTATCATGCCCGCCTCAGTGATCGGCGCCACCAGCTTCTGGCTGGACCACCTGGCCAGCGACCCGCAACGGCTGGGGCACAGCGATAAAAACGGCTCAATCTTGACCGAGTAATTCGGGGCCCGGCTGTTCACAGTGCAGCTCTCTACCCAGCAACTTCTGAATAGGTTCCAGCAAAAAGGCATCATCCTCGCAGGCAAAGCTGATGGAGGTTCCGAATTTTCCGGCGCGACCGGTACGGCCGATCCGGTGCACATAATCCTCAGGTTCTTCCGGCAGAGTAAAATTGATGACGTGGCTGACACCGTCGATGTGAATACCGCGGCCCGCCACGTCCGTGGCAACCAGCACCTTGAGCTCACCGGACTTGAAGTCGTCTAGGGTTTTCACCCGCTTTCCCTGTGGCACATCGCCCGACAGCAGGCCGACACTAAAGCCTTTCGCTCTCAGTTTTTCCTGTAACCGCCGGCACTGGTCACGGCGGTTGGCAAAGACGATCACGCTTTCCACCGCTTCCTGTTGCATGATGCCGTCCAGGAGACGAAATTTTTCTTTTGCCGAAACAATAAAGACTTTTTGATCAACACTGTCAGTCGCCACATTCTCCGGCTCAATCTCGATACTCACCGGACTCACTGTCCACTGCTCGGCGAGATTCAGCACCTCCGGGGTAAAAGTGGCAGAGAAGAATAACGTCTGCCGGTTTTCACGGGGAGGCGTAAGTCTGACGATACGGCGCACCTGGGGAATAAAGCCCATGTCCAGCATGCGGTCAGCTTCATCGAGCACCAGTACTTCAACCCTGTCCAGATAGACATCACGGCTTCCTGCAAAGTCCAGCAGACGTCCCGGCGTAGCCACAAGGATGTCGCAAACATTCTCAAGTAAATGACGCTTTTGCTTGTCGTAATCCATACCGCCCACCAGGGTATGCACATGCAGGTCCGTGTATTTGCAGAGATCCTTGGCATCCTGTGCGATCTGCATGACCAGCTCGCGGGTAGGGGCAATAATCAGCGAGCGGGCTTCACCGGCAAAACGCTCATCATCGATCGAGTGATTCAGCAATTCGGTAATAATAGTCACCAGAAAAGCGGCTGTTTTACCGGTACCGGTCTGGGCTTTACCCACTACATCGTGGGCCCTGAGGGTAAACGGCAACGAGCGGGCCTGAATCGGTGAGCAGTATCGAAAACCCAGGTCAGCGATGCCATGCATCAGCGTTTCCGGTAAATCCAGATCGTGGAAACGCAGTTTTCCCTTTTCCTCTGGCACCTGGAAGTCCGACAGTGTCCATGCGATATCCCTAGCCCTGGCGGGGGTTTTGCCACCGCGGCGGCGACTGCGGCGGGCAGGTCGTTTGGGGTGAGTCTCAGGCGATTGTGAAGTGGTTTGTTCAGTCATAGTATGCCAACAGGGGGAATGTCCGGGTTAACCCGGTCTTGAAAAGGCGGGGATTATAGCACGGGATAAAATACCTGCATTCAGCACCACCGAAAACAGCGGCTGCCACCATTCCACCTTACCTGTTTGTCAGGCAACGGCAACAGGGGTTCTTACTCCAACAACTTTACCGGCACCCGTCTAGGCCCCCAATGGCCTGGCTCCGCTTCAAATACACCCGGTAACGGGAAGTTGCAGACGTGGCAGCGCCCCCCCGCCGTTACGCCCCAAAAACCCAATTGGTACCAGTCTCTCTCAATCACGACCTCATGACAGTTTGGGCAGAATGTACTGCCACCTGCAGGATCGTGGACATTACCGGTGTAGGCAAAGTGAATGCCGTTGGTCAGTGCAATCTGTCGTGCACGGGTTAGGGTTTTCGGCGGGGTGGCCGGCGTATCCCGCATTTTCCAGTCAGGGTGAAACGCCGTGAAGTGCATCGGCACATCCGGTCCCAGCTCACTGACTACCCAACGGGTCATGGCGTCAAGCTCCTCATCGGAATCATTTTCCCCGGGAATCAACAAAGTAGTCAGCTCCAGCCAGACATTTGTTTCGTGGGCGACATACCGAAGGGTCTCAAGAATATTCTGCAACTCCCCTCCACATATTTTCCGATAAAAGACATCAGTAAAGCCTTTCAAATCGATGTTGGCGGCATCCATATACTGGAAAAACTCGCGGCGCGGTGCATCCTGAATATAGCCGGCACTGACAGCCACCGCTTTTACCCCCAACTCCCGACAGGCTTTAGCGACATCCACGGCATACTCCAGAAAAATAACCGGGTCGTTGTAAGTAAAGGCAACGCTACGGCAACCCAGCTCCAGGGCGGTTTCCGCCAGCTTCACCGGCATCGCCGAATCCGCCAGCGTATCCATTTCGCGGGATTTACTCATATCCCAGTTCTGGCAGAATTTGCAGGCAAGATTGCAGCCTGCCGTACCAAAAGACAGCACCGAACTGCCTGGCAAAAAATGGTTGAGCGGTTTTTTCTCGATAGGGTCGACGCAAAAGCCGCTCGACCGACCGTAACTGTAGAGGACAATTTCATCGCCCTCCCGACCCCGGACATAACAAAGCCCTCGCTGTCCTTCGTGCAGCTTGCATTCACGGGGGCAGACATCGCATTGCAACCGCCCATCCGCAAGCGTATGCCAATAGAGAGTAGGATGGGCTACTGGTGGCAGCTGGTTGTTTGTTTTCATGGTTGAGGGCAACCTCTTCACTTTCAAAATACTCACAAAAGCACACTATAGTTATAGAACAAGCAGGCGCGTTGGGAGATATCATGATCGCAATCAGAACAGCGGCTGTAGCAGGTACATTTTACCCGGCCGACCCAGCTGCATTGCAGCATGAAGTGGATGAGTTGCTGGCCGGGGCATCCTGTGACATTGACGCCTCGCCCAATACATGCAGACCAAAGGCACTGATTGTTCCTCATGCAGGCTATCGTTTTTCGGGACCGACTGCCGCCACAGCCTACCGCTGTTTGTCACCGGTGAGCCGGGATATTTCCCGGGTAATAGTCATCGGCCCCTGCCACCGCATACCCCTCCGGGGCATGGCTGCCCCCTCTGCGGCCCGCTTTCAGACCCCTCTCGGTGATGTGCCGGTGGACCGGCAAAGCATTGACAAGCTGGTAAGACAAGCACTGGTAACAGTGAATGATGACGCCCACCAGTTCGAGCACAGCATCGAAGTTCAGCTGCCCTTTTTGCAGCGTGTCCTGCATGAATTTACCGTGCTTCCACTGGTTGTCGGGAATACACCACGGGAGCATGTCACCGATGTATTAAGGCGGTTGTGGGGAAGCGGGGAGACGTTGATTGTAATCAGCACAGACCTGAGCCACTATCATCACTACCAGGACGCGCAACGGCTGGATAAACTCACATCCACCATGATTGAAGGGTTTGACAGCCATCTCACCAGTGAACAGGCCTGTGGTAGCAGAGCAGTCAACGGTCTGCTGAAACTGGCTGAGGAAGCGCATTTGAAACTGCACACACTGGATGTCCGGAACTCCGGGGACACCACCGCCGGAGATAAAGATCGCGTAGTAGGATACGGGGCCTATGTCATTTATTGAGCTCAGCGAAGACGACCGGCAGATACTACTGACACTCGCCAGAGAAAGCATCCGCGTCCGGCTGCTGTTTGACCGGGACCTGCAAATTGATGAGACCGTATTCAGTCATGCCCTGCAACAACCGGCTTGCAGTTTTGTCACGCTAAAGATCAAGCAGACATTGCGCGGCTGTATCGGCTCGACAGAAGCATCGAGACCACTGGTCGTCGATGTTGTACATCATGCCGCCTCGGCAGCACTGGATGACCCCCGTTTCCCACCACTGTCGCTGCAGGAGGAAGCACTTGTTTCGATTGAAATTTCCGTTCTCACCGAGGCCACGCCGCTGCTGTTCTCCAGTGAGGATGAACTGCTGGCTCAGCTCGAGCCCGGCATAGATGGTCTGACTATAGAGTCCGGCGCCCAGCGTGCGACGTTTTTACCCAGTGTCTGGACCACCCTCCCCGACAAACAGCAGTTTCTGGACCATCTCAAAAGCAAGGCTGGCCTGGAACCAGAGCTGTCCGCCGAGAAACTCAAGGCATGGCACTATCAAACGGTGTGTTTTCGGGAATAGCGGTTTTTAACTGATGAGACATGGAGTACCCTTGCGGCAGTTCAATCTACGGCCCCAGAGGCAGCCATCATGACCAAAGACCAGATTCGAAGCATGCGCAACGCCATGGGTAACTTTGCCACCGGCATCACGGTGATGACCACAGTGGACTCAGAGGGAACCGCCAGGGGAATGACAGCCAACAGCTTCTCCTCTGTATCGCTCGAGCCAGCGCTGGTGTCCTGGTGTGTGGGCAGTGAATCGCGGTTGTTTGGCCTGTTTCAGGAGCAGGACTATTTCGCTGTCAACATACTGCACAGCGGTCAGGCCGACCTGTCACAGCTATTTGCCGGTACCGATGACAACAAATTTGCCAGTGTTCACTGGCATCCCGGACTGCATGGATTGCCTCTGCTGGATGACTGCCTCTGCCACTTCCAGTGCCAAATAGAGCACCGCTATCCCGGTGGCGATCATGTCATTCTGGTGGGTCGGGTACTCGAATTCAGTAACGCCCCCATGGATCCGCTGATTTTCCACAGCGGTCAGTATCGGCAGCTTAAAGGTAGCGAAGAGCGCTGAAACAGGTTACGTATTACGGCCAACGGTGACGCGCTCTCGCCCCGCTAGGTCAGAATGGCTCGTCACCGCCAGAAAGCCAGCCTGTTTCATCAACTGACGAACCATGTCACCCTGCTGCCAACCGTGCTCAAGTAGCAACCAGCCCCCAGCGTTCAAATGCTCGCCAGCATTCTGGATAATCACCGCCAGATCACCAAATCCACCGTCGGCGGCCACCAGCGCAGAGGCCGGCTCAAAACGAACATCTCCCTGCTGCAAATGCGTATCGGCTTCATCTATATAGGGGGGGTTACTCACCACCAGATCAAAGCGGAAACCGGCAAGAGCTGAAAACCAGTCACTCTGAAAGACCCGAACATTGCCAAAGCCCAGCTCTCGACGATTATGTTCCGCCAACGCTAACGCGTCCGGGCAAGCATCCACCGCTGATATCTGCCAGAGCGGACGTTCGCTGGCCAGCGCCAGAGCCACCGCACCGGTACCTGTGCCCAGGTCTGCCACCAAAGCCGTGTCCCCCAGCGGCAACGCCAGTGCCAGCTCCACCAATAATTCGGTCTCCGGCCGGGGAATCAGAGTGGCCTCAGAGACCTTCAAAGACAATGACCAGAACTCCCGCCGGCCGGTAAGGTAGGCGATTGGCTCGCCCTGGACGCGGCGCGCAAACAACGCATTAAATCCGGCAACTTCAGCCGGCAGCAATCGATACTCGGGCCATGAATAAAGGTAGGTTCTCGACTTGCCGAGCACATGGCAGAGCAGCAGCTCCGTGTCCAACCGCGGGCTGTCACTGCAGCCCGACAGCTCGCTGCTGCGCGCCAACAAACTGGCAATGTCGGACACCACTGGATCAGCCCGACAGCGCGGCTAACTGGCCCGCCTGATGCTCATGAATCAACGGCTCTACCACTTCATCCAGGTGGCCTTCCAGCACCTCCCCCAGCTTATAGAGCGTCAGATTGATGCGGTGATCGGTGACCCGACCCTGAGGGAAGTTATAGGTACGGATTCGCTCGGAGCGATCACCACTTCCCACTTGCAGTCGTCGCTCGTCGGCAATATTTTTTGCGGCCACCTCATCCTGAGCACTTTTCAGCCGGGCTGCCAATAATGACATCGCCCTTGCCCGATTCTTGTGCTGGGAGCGCTCATCCTGACACTCAACCACCAGTCCGGAGGGCAAGTGGGTAATGCGGATGGCAGAGTCGGTTTTATTGACGTGCTGGCCACCGGCACCCGATGCGCGGAACGTATCAATCCGAAGGTCATTTTTATTGATATTGACCTCTTCCAACTCATCGGCTTCCGCCATGATGGCCACCGTACAGGCAGAGGTGTGAATCCGGCCCTGGGATTCTGTTTCGGGGACCCGCTGGACGCGGTGCACACCGGATTCAAACTTCAGTCGGGAATAGGCCCCCTGTCCGACAATACGACTGATAATCTCCTTATAGCCACCGTGTTCACCGTGGCTTTCACTGATAACCTCCACTTTCCAGCGCCGGCTTTCCGCGTACCTGCTGTACATCCGAAACAGGTCACCGGAAAAGATCGCCGCTTCGTCACCCCCTGTTCCAGCACGGATTTCAAGGAACACATTGCGGTCATCATTGGGGTCCTTCGGCAACAGTAATGTCTGCAACTCAACCTCAAGGTCGGCAAGCCGACTTTGGTTTTCAAGAAGATCCTCTTCCGCCATGGCGCGCATATCCGCATCGGCATCCTTGAGCAATACTCTCGCCTCTTCAATGTTCGTCTGAACCCGATAGTAGTCGCGATAGCTTTTTACCACCGACTCCAGCTCCGCATATTCACGGGACAGCTCACGGAAGCGGGTTTGCTGACCGATCACTTCGGGGTCACTCAGCAGCGCGCCCACCTCCTCATAGCGGTCGGCCAAATGTTGCAGTTTTTCCAGGATCGATTGTTTCATTGAGGCTCATTAATGGAGAGTTATAGACGTCGTTTTATTTGGGTTCGGAATCAGACTTGTCAAGACCGAACAGGTCGTGGGCCAGACTCAGTTGCTCGGTGCGTCCCGCTTCACCGGCCTGCTTTAATCGCGTGGTCGGCACATGCATAAGTTTGTTGGTAATGTTGCGCGCCAGTGTTTTCAACACCTGCTCCGGCGCTTGACCCGTGCGCAATAGCGCGATGGCCTTATCCAGCTCCTGATCGCGCACCTGCTCTGCGCTGCTGCGGAAAGCACGGATGGTTTCCACCACATCCAGGCCCCGCAGCTGATTTTGCCAGGCATTCACCCCTTCTTCGATAATCTGTTCTGCTTTACTGGCGGCACTCTGACGAGAGCGAATGTTCTCTTCAATCACCGCCTGCAGGTCGTCGACCGTGTAGAGGTAGACATCCTGAAGCTTTGCGACTTCTGGCTCAATATCCCTGGGTACCGCAATATCCACCATGAACATGGGTTTGTGCTTGCGCTGCTTCAGAGCTGACTCCACGGCCCCTTTCCCCAGAATCGGCAACTGACTGGCCGTGGAGGAAATCACCATATCGGCCCGGGGTAAAAAATCGGGTATTTCCGAAAGTAAAATGGCCTGTGCTCCAAACTGGAGGGCCAGATCCTGCGCTCGACTGAGGGTGCGATTGGCGACCATGATTTCCTTCACCCCCTTTTCCCTGAGATGCCGGGCCACCAATTCCACCGTCTCACCGGCACCAATTAACAACGCCCGCACATCGCGGAGATCGGAAAATATCTGCTGGGACAAGCTGACCGCAGCATAGGCAACGGACACCGGATTCTGACCGATAGCCGTTTCTGTGCGAACCCGCTTGGCAATCGCAAATGCCTGCTGAAACAACAAATTGAGCTGAGTAGAGACTTTGCCGGCTTCTCTGGCCACGGCATAACAGGATTTCAGTTGACCGAGGATCTGCGGCTCACCCAACACCATGGAATCGAGACCACAGGCCACTTTCATAATATGCCGAACGGCGTCAGTGTCCCGGTACAGATAATGGCAGGGGTGTAATTCAGGCAGGGTGATACGGTGATAATCCGCCATCCAGCCCAGGGCCTGCTCGGGCTCATTGCCGATGCCGTAAATCTCTGTCCGGTTACAGGTAGACAGAATCGCGACTTCTTCAATACCGGCGTAATCGCACAAGTGCTGTATCGCTTCAGCAGTCTGCTCAGGGGCAAAGGCTACCTTCTCCCGGATATCGAGAGATGCGGTGCGGTGGTTGATCCCTAGGGCAAAAATCGTCATTACAACAGTGCTTGGCAGTAGATCGGCAATTGTCCGGTTCTGGCCAGGCAAAGACAAGCGGTATCGAATTTAACCCGGACTGCAATATTCCCCTTTCGTTATTGTCTGAGTTATTGGATACAATGTTGCCATCACGGGTTGCGACTCAAACGAAATCACAACCGTACTTTTCTCATCATAATCGACAGAGCACCAGGCTGAAGCCTGCCCCTATGAAAATACCCGGCCACCTATTACTGACCCTGCTACTGGCCCTCCAGGTACTGACGGGCTGTGCCCACCAGGGGTCTGAACAAACCGATCTCCAGACCTCAGCACCGAAGCAACCACCCGCAGAGACCGCGCCAGACCAGGTAGCTACTGAGGTAAAAGCCGATGTGCCATCCCGGCCATTTCCCACCGATACTTTTTACGACTTGCTGGTAGGAGAGCTGGCCGGCATGCGCAATCATCTGGATATTGCGCGGGAAAAGTATCTGAAGCAGGCCCGAATCACCCGTGACCCCGGTGTTGTCGCCAGGGCAACCAGCGTTGCAGCCTACGCCGAGGATCGTGAGGCACTACTGGAAATGGCGCTGTTATGGAGCGATATTGAACCGCAAAATCTCGATGCCCGCAGTCTGGCAGCCCTCTCGCTTGCACGTAGCGGACGACTTAGCGAAGCCATGACACATGCAGTTTTTTCAATCAGTAAGGGTGACGATGAACCGGTCATGTCTATTGCTGTAGCCGCCGGTGGCCTCAGCCCTGAACAGCGAGCGCCGTTGCTGACCGAATATTCGAGCCTCCGGAAGCAATTCCCCGACAACCAAACACTCCTGCTCTCCAGCGCCATGCTGTTCAGTCAGCAAGAGGATTTGCAACAGGCATTGAATACCATTGATCGACTGCTGGAACTGGCACCTGAACAAGAAAATGCGCTCATGTTCAAGGCACAACTGCTCCACCAGCTGGATCGCAAAAAAGAGGCCATAGCTTTTCTCGCAGGCAGCCTGAAAACTCTGCCCGACAGCATGAAACTGCGCCTCCAGTATGCCAGGCTGCTTTCGGAGGACGACTTGGAAGGGGCCCATGCCCAACTGCGCCTGCTGGCTGACAAACACCCCCGCGATACCGAACTGCTCTTCACTCTGGCAATGGTGAGTCGGGGCCTGGATAAAACTGACGAAGCACGCCAGTTGCTTACCGATCTGACCCGTCATCCGGGAACTGCTGCAGCTGCCCATTTCGAGCTCGGAAAAATGGCAGAAGAGGCAGAAAATATGGATTCGGTACTGTTCCATTATGCCCAGGTACGCAGTGGCCAACAGCTCCTCCCCGCAGCAGTCCGGCTCAGCCAGTTCATGGCAAGGCATGACGAGCTGAACAATGCCCGGCTCTACCTGCACGAATTGCGACTGAACCATCCCCGACAATCGGCTCCCCTGTTTCAGATTGAGGCCGAACTGCTTGCCGATCACGGCTCGCTCGATGAAGCCCGCAGCCTGATGAACGAAGCCATTAACGAACACCCTGACAATAACGCACTGCTCTACACCCGCTCCATGCTAAGCGAACAGCAAGATGACTTCGCCAGCTCGGAAAAGGATCTCCGGACCATTCTTGCCAGGGATGCGAATAACGCCACGGCGCTGAATGCACTCGGCTATACCCTGACGGTGAACACTGATCGCTACGAAGAAGCCTATCAACTGATCACCCGCGCTCTGGAGCTAAACCCGGGTGATCCGGCCACCACCGACAGTCTAGGCTGGGTGCTCTACCAGATGGGCAATCACCAAGAGGCCATCGTGCATCTTCGCGAAGCGCTGAAAAAATTGCCGGACCCTGAAATTGCCGCGCATCTGGGCGAAGTTCTATGGGTCTCAGGTGACCGGGAAGAGGCCCACGCTGTCTGGCAGACAATCCTCGACAAAGACCCGGATAATGCGACCGTCCTCGAAACCATGGAACGCTTGAAGGAAAACCAGAGATAGCCTCATGCGACTGTTCCTCCCGTGGTTGATCCTGTTTCTTGGCGCCTGTGCATGGCAAAACCCGCAGCCGCCAGTCTCAATAGCAAACTGGCAGAAACACACAGAGCATTTGCAACAACTTGATCTCTGGCTGCTTGAGGGCAAACTCGGTTACAGGGACAGTCGCGATGGCGGCAGCGCCTGGGTCAACTGGCGTCAATCCGGGACTGCCTTCGATGTGCAACTACACGGGCCTTTTGGCAGCGGTGCAACACGCATTCTAGGTGATGACAATCACGCGGAGCTGCAACAGTCGGGGGAAGACACACTGACGGCCGAATCTCCTGCAGCGCTGACGGAACAACTTTTCGGCTGGCAGTGGCCGGTAGACCAACTGCAATTCTGGGTTCGTGGAATACCTTCACCCCATGAGCCCACAGTACTCAGAACCCACAATGCAGAGGGCACCCTGGCGGCACTGCAGCAATCCAACTGGCAGCTGGAATTTACCGGTTACGAACAGGTTGGCCAGTGGGTGCTACCCAGCCGAATCAAAGGTAATAGCGGGGAGTTCAGCTTCACTCTGATCGTCAAGCGTTGGCATCCCGGGGATACTGTGCAGTGAGGCTATCACTACCCGCTCCAGCCAAGCTGAACCTGTTTCTTCATATTACCGGTCGTCGTGAGGACGGTTACCATAACCTGCAAACCCTGTTTCAACTGCTCGATTACAGCGACCTGCTGGATTTTGAGCGTACCGACACTGGCAAAATTTGCCTCACCGATGAACAGACCGGCGTCCCCGTCACAGAAAATCTGATTTTTCGGGCGGCGCGTTGCCTACAGGAAGATACTGGCTGCAGGCTAGGGGCCAACATCCACCTGCACAAGCGACTGCCAATGGGCGGTGGACTCGGCGGTGGTAGCAGCAATGCCGCCACCACCCTGGTGGGGCTCAACGCTCTGTGGGCGACGGCTTTATCAAAACAGCAACTGATGGCCATGGGAGAAAAACTGGGTGCGGATATCCCCCTGTTTGTTTTTGGTCAAAGCGCCTGGGCCGAGGGCATTGGCGAACAACTCACGGCCATCGAATTACCGCCGGCCTGGTACCTGGTTATCGTGCCGGATACCCATGTTTCAACAGGAAAAATATTCACCCATCAGGGTTTGACAAGGAACACGCATCCGATCAAAATACGCGCCTTTCTCGAGCGGGGTGGTAGAAACGATTGCCAGGCAGTAGTGGAATCGATCTATCCCCAGGTAAAAGAGGCGCGCTTATGGCTGGCTCAATTTACTGAAGCCAGATTGACGGGAACTGGCGCCTGCTTGTTCGGCTGCTTTGATTCAGATATCGCTGCAAGGTCAGTACTGGAACAACTGCCACATCAATGGCAGGGCTTTGTTGCTAAAGGGGTCAACCAATCCCCGTTATATCAGCAGCTACCGTCTAAATACTAATATTGGGGTGTCGCCAAGTGGCTAAGGCAACGGGTTTTGATCCCGTCATTCGGAGGTTCGAGTCCTCCCACCCCAGCCATTATTTCTCTGGATTGCTCTGGGCCGCCGGAGACATTTCGAAACTGATCAGGAAAAAGCCGTGCCTAACTTGATGGTTTTCTCCGGGAATGCCAACCCGGAGCTGACAAACGAAATTACCCGTCACCTCGGCCTGAATATGGGCAAGGCTCTGGTTTCGCAGTTTTCGGACGGGGAGATCAACATCGAGATCAGGGATAACGTGCGCGGACGCGATGTCTTCGTCGTTCAGCCCACCTGTGCACCCACCCATAAAAATCTCATGGAGCTGGTGCTCATCATTGACGCACTGCGACGTGCCTCAGCCACCCGTATCACAGCCGTAGTTCCCTACTTTGGCTACGCACGACAAGACCGCCGGGTTCGCTCTATCCGGGTGCCAATCAGCGCCAAGGTAGTAGCAGACATGCTGACCAATGCCGGGGTTGACCGGGTAATGACCGTGGATCTCCACGCCGAACAGATCCAGGGATTTTTTGATTGCGCGGTGGACAACGTCTACGGCTTGCCCGTACTGCTCACCGACGTAGAAAGACAGAATTACGAAAACCTGACCGTAGTTTCACCGGATATTGGTGGCGTGGTTCGAGCCAGAGCGATGGCAAAACAGCTCAACACCGATCTGGCCATCATTGACAAGCGCCGCCCGGAAGCCAATCAGGCTCAGGTAATGAATATTATCGGTGAAGTCGAAGGCCGCACCTGCCTGCTGATCGACGATATCGTTGATACCGCAGGCACACTTTGCAAGGCGGCCGATGCGCTCAAAGAGCAGGGGGCAAAAAAAGTGATAGCCTACTGCACTCATCCGGTGTTGTCGGGCAAAGCCATCGAAAATATTACAAACTCTGCACTGGATACCCTGGTGGTCACCAACAGCATTCCTCTGACTGAGGCAGCAAAAAACTGTGCGCAGATACGATCACTGAGTCTCGGACAAATGCTGGCAGAGGCCATGCGCCGGGTCAGCAACGAAGAATCCATCAGTGCCATGTTCGACTGACAGGCACCGGATAATAAACCGCCCATCCGGGCTTTTTAACTCCCGCAAGGGAATTTCAATACCCCCGCCTCGATTCTGGTCGCGGATCAGCTGGGGTAACAACAGGAGTCAAGGCAATGTCCAATGATTTTCAATTGAATGCCAAGGCCCGTGAGGACATGGGGAAAGGTGCGAGCCGCCGCCTGCGTCGTCTGGCCAACCAGGTGCCCGCCATCATTTACGGCGGCCAAAAAGCGCCACAAAGTATCAGTCTCACTCACAATGAACTGAAACATGCGCTGGAGAATGAAGCGTTTTACTCTCATATCATCACCCTGAATCTGGAAGGCGATTCCCAGCAGGTGATCCTGAAAGATATACAACGCCATCCATCCAAGCCGGTCATCCTGCATGCAGACTTTCTGCGGGTGAGCAAAACCCACAAACTGCACACCAAAGTGCCGATTCACTTTATCAATGAAGACACCTGTGTCGGCGTCAAACCCGGTGGCGGTATTATCTCCCGCACCATGACTGAGCTGGATATTTCCTGCTTGCCAGCAGACCTGCCCGAGTTCATCGAACTGGATGTGGCAGCCGTTGAAATTGGCGACATCCTGCATATCTCTGATATCAAGCTGCCTTCCGGCGTTGAGAGCGTGGCCCTAAGCCATGGTGAAGACCATGACCTGCCCGTATTCACTGTCAACAAACCGAAGTCTGCCGCCACCGAGGAAGATATCGCTGGCGAGGAAGCTGACACTACGACTGAAGAAAGCAACGGCGACGAAGAGTAAGTTCCCGGGGTTACCCCCACCTGAACTTACTGTTCGCGTTAGCAGGCCCCGACATTGGACACGCCCGTTCAACTTATTGTGGGGCTGGGAAATCCCGGCCCCCAGTATGATCGAACCCGTCACAATGCCGGGGCTGATTTCGTTCTGGCGCTCGCCAATCACTACGGCGTCACGCTAAAAGCTGACAATAAATATTTTGGTCTCACAGGCAAGGCCGTGATCAATGGCAAGCCGGTCTGGCTATTGATTCCCACGACCTTCATGAACCGCAGCGGCAAGGCAATTGCAGCCCTTGCCGGGTTTTACCAGATTCGTCCCGAGGCCATTCTGGTGGCCCATGACGAACTGGATCTGAACCCCGGTATCGCAAGATTCAAACTGGGCGGGGGACATGGCGGACATAACGGCCTCAAGGACACGATTCTTTCTTTGGGGAATCAGCGTGACTTTGCACGCCTGCGCATCGGCATCGGGCACCCCGGTCACGCCAGCGAGGTGGTCAACTTTGTGCTGCGGCGGGCACCGGCATCAGAACAACAATTGATAGACCAGAGTATTGATAACGCCATCAAGGCCATTGAGCCCACGGTGGTTGGCCAGTGGAACAGCGGCATGAAAGCGCTGCACTCCATCACTCCCTAAACAAACAACGGTATTGAGGTTACATAGTCATGGGTTTTAACTGCGGTATCGTCGGTCTGCCGAATGTGGGCAAATCCACCCTCTTCAATGCTTTGACCCAGGCGGGAATTGACGCAGCAAACTTCCCTTTCTGCACGATTGAACCAAATACCGGTATCGTACCCATACCAGACCCCCGCCAAGACAAACTCGCCGACATCGTCAAACCGGAGCGCATCGTTCCCGCCACCATGGAGTTTGTCGATATCGCCGGACTGGTTGCCGGCGCCTCAAAGGGCGAGGGGCTGGGTAACAAGTTTCTCGCCAATATTCGTGAAACCGATGCCATTGCCCATGTGGTACGTTGTTTTGACGATGACAACGTGGTGCATGTCGAGGGCAAAATCAACCCGATATCGGACATCGAAGTAATCAATACCGAGCTAGCGCTCGCTGATCTGGATACGGTGGATAAAGCATTGTTGCGTGTTGCCAAGGCGGCCAAGGGTCAGGATAAGGAGGCCATGGCGATAAAAGACGTGCTGGAAAAAATACAACCTCACCTCAACGAGGCAAAACCGTTGCGGGCAATGCCCCTCAGTAGCGAGGAACTGAAAACGATACGCTCGCTCAACCTGTTGACCCTGAAACCCACCATGTATATTGCCAATGTCGATGAAACCGGATTTGAAAACAATCCATATCTCGACCAGGTCAACAGGGTAGCCGCCGCAGAGAATGCCGTGGTTGTCCCCATCTGCAACAAACTGGAATCCGAAATAGCAGAATTGGGCGACGATGAAAAACTCGACTTCCTGCAGGAGATGGGTATGGAAGAACCCGGCCTGAACCGGGTGATTCGCGCCGGCTATTCACTGCTGGGACTGCAAACCTACTTTACCGCCGGCGTAAAAGAAGTGCGTGCCTGGACGATCCCGGTGGGCGCCACCGCGCCGCAGGCTGCCGGTAGAATCCATACCGACTTCGAGAAAGGATTTATCCGCGCCGAAGTCATCGCCTACGAGGACTTTGTCGCCGGCAATGGCGAACAGGGTGCCAAGGATGCCGGCAAGTGGCGCCTCGAAGGCAAGGAATATGTGGTCCGCGACGGCGATGTCGTCCACTTCCGTTTTAACGTCTGAGCACGACACCAACGGAAGATCCAAGCCCGCCGCGTCCAATCCACCCCGAACTGCTGCGCCCGCTGATGCGGGCGTTTTGCTGTACAGACTGCCATCCAGCCCTATAATGCAGCAATGGCTAAATCACTGAAGGTCATGATCCTCGGTCTTCTGCTGACGGTCTTGCTACTGGTTGCACTGACGCGCCATGTGCCGGGATTTCAGATCAGCAGTTTCCCGGTGCTGTTCAACACCCTGATGGGAACCGGTAGTCCTGTCGAACTGGAGACCATTACCGATCTGCTTGTCACCCCCAAGGGATTTGAACTCACGCTTTTCGCTGACAACATTCCCAATGCCCGTTTTCTGAAAACCACCCCCACCGGTCAAATGTTGGTCAGCTCACCAAAAACCGGCACGGTCTACCTGCTGGCCGATACAAATGGCACCGGCAAGGCAGATGAGCACATCCCGCTAATCGGTGGCCTGAATCGCCCACACGGACTCGATATTCACCACGACGGCGAAACTTCGTGGCTTTACATTGCCGAGACCAATGCGGTAGGCCGTATCGCCATAGACTGGTCAACGGCATCCACTGAGGGCGACTATCAACGACTAATCACCAACCTGCCCAATACTGGCGGTCACTGGACCAGGACGATCCAGTTTGGCACCGATGGCTGGCTCTATCTCACTGTCGGCTCAAGCTGCAACGTCTGCGAGGAAGCCGATCCCCGGCGAGCCGCCATGATGCGCTACCGGCCAGACGGTTCCGGCGAACAGATATACGCTACCGGCCTGCGCAACAGTGTGGGATTTGACTGGGCACCCTGGGATAACAGTCTCTACGCCACGGACAATGGCCGGGATATGCTTGGTGACGATTTCCCACCCTGTGAACTGAACAGGATCAAAGCGGGTGGTTTTTACGGCTGGCCCTATATCAACGGGTTTGGCGATCTCGACCCCGACCTCGGAAAAAACAAACCGGCGAAAGATAAAGCCACCCTGCTCGCCACCAGTATTTCACCAGTCTTCGGCTTTCGAGCCCACAACGCGCCACTCGGCATGAGCTTTTTAAACCATCCCGACCGTCCGGATGGGTACCGACGCACCGCTCTGGTAGCACTGCACGGCTCCTGGAACCGCAACGAACCCGATGGCTACAGAGTCGTTGCCCTGCACTGGGATCAACAGGGGAAAATTACCAGCGAGGATTTTGTCAGCGGGTTTCTGCGCCCCGACAATGACGTGACCGGTCGCCCGGTGGATATCGAGGAGGGAATGGATGGCAGCATTTTTATCTCGGATGACTACGCCGGGGCCATTTATCGGGTCCGCTACAATTAACTCTTAACAGCCACAGTGGCAGCCTGAAAATACCGCCATGACCAGATATGCACACCAGCCAGCTACCCTGATGCGGCAACCAACTGCAGGCAGAATACACCTTGACAACATCCGGCAAAATCGAGAAAATTCGCGCCCGTTATTCAGGCAATGGCTACGTAGCTCAGCTGGTTAGAGCACAGCATTCATAATGCTGGGGTCGGTGGTTCAAGTCCACCCGTAGCTACCAATTTCTCCTTTAAAATTAGAGTACTACGGACCTCTCAAACCGCCCCTCTACTCTCCCTTCGCCCGATTGCGGGGAATTTGCGGGAGTTTTCACTTCGTATCAAGGTCAAGGTCGGTGTTGACCGGTCTGACCAGCTCACTTTCTCTACTGCTTCAATCAATTCGCCGATTTCCGGCGATGAATAGTAAGTCGTGATCTGACCGTTTTTATGACCCAGCAAAACCTGCCGCGTCTCATGACTCACACCTCTGGATCGTAACCGCCGTCCAAACGTGTGTTTCAGGTCATGCACCCGCACTTGAGGTAATCCTGCTTCCTCTCGCGCTCTTCGCCAGGCCTTGGTATTGATCCGGTCAGTGGGTTTGCCATTGGTATAGGTAAACACAAACTCCGGGTGCTTACCTCGCTGGCGATTGATGACAGCACGTGCTTCTGTATTCATCACCACCAATCGATCTTCACCGTTTTTAACACCATTACCTGGAATCACAAAGACACTGGTTTTGAGTTCTGGAATCGACACCTCCCAATCCCATCGCAAACAAGTGACTTCCTGTTCCCGTAAACCCGTGTTGACCTTAAATAAAACCATCTCCCTTAAATGGTCTGGCAGACGTTCAAACAACCTCGCCTGCTCCTCCCACGATAAGGGGTAGGGTTTCCGGGCATCATCACAATCCAGCATTTGCAACAAAGGTGCAGTTTCCAGCCAGGTCAACCCGTATTCATCCCGCCATAATCGCGCAGCCAGGTTCAAAATGCGCCTGACCACCGCCAAATCACGGTTGATGGTATTGGCTTTTATACCCTGTTTTCGACGGGACTGGATAAACTCATCCAGCGTTCCCTGATGAACCTGGCGTAACGGCAAGTCACCGATTACTGGATCCAGAGCCTTCAAGGATTGTGCGTAGCGGCCAACACTGCGTTTATGCTGATAATCCAGCAAAATTTTTGTCGCCGCCTGCCGAAAAGTGCGCTCAGGCCGAATACCATAGACATTCGCTTTACGCATCTCCTCCAATCGTCGAATCAGGTACTGCTCCGCTTCCTTGAGGTTGCTTGTTCCAGTGCTCTCAAGAAATCGGCCGTATCCTTTGACGCATTTATCAATGTGCCAGATGCCCTGTTTGCCTCGTTTGTAGAGGCCTGGGATTCGCTTTGACATAGTAGATCTCCTCTATGCTTCTGCGAACGCCCACAGCGGGACTTATAATCCTCCACCCAGCCGTCCAATTCAAGTCGGTCAAACGCAATGCCCTGTTTACCTATGGGCATTTCAGTCAGGTACGGTCGCACTTCCCGATTGAATCTATTGCGGTCCATGGCGAGATAAAGCGGGATATCACGCAACCGGATCAGTCTCGGTAAAAAAGGTGTGTTTTTCTGGATAGTCATTAGCCCATCTCTGCTGTCTAGCGTTCACAGTTCCATTACGCCAGCAGATTAGCGACAAGCTCAGGATTGACTAAGAACCTGAAAGGGTCATTTCACTTCCCGCTTTGGGCACGAATGCTTTTTATCAATTTTTTGAGGCCTGAATACGGGTCTTCACTGTCATGGGAGTAGAGGCCCAAGTGTTCAACAAATATCTCGCAAATGTCATCCCAGGCAAAATTATCCAATACACCTGTTTCGTCCAACACACCCACCAGATAGCGAATGGGATCATACTTTTCTGCGGGCCGCCTGGGCTTGGCCTTTGTTAAAGCCTTGGAAAGCGCCAAAAAGAAGCCTTTGTCATCCATTAGCGCACCTGTCGCGATCCTTCCCTGAACCACTGGTGAAGCCATAACCGCCGGGTCAACCAACACGGCTTTGAACAAAGCCTCATCACTTCCAGCCGCGGCCTGGCTCAACAACTCATCCATACTCTGGTTAAACATATCCATAGCCCGGCTATGCCCTTGCCAGGCGATGATCATAAGCATGAACAGCGCTTCGTTATCCTCCGCCACTTCAACGCCTTCATACATTGAAGCCAAAGTCTGGTCGTGCAGGGGTTCCTGGCTCATAACTTCTGGTGAAGGCAAGAGGCTGTCCAATTGCTTACCACTCAAAGCAACCATCTCGCTCAAAAGCTGATTAGCCGGTTTGTTATATAACCAGCCCCAGCTACCGACCTGTTCAATCCAGGGAAGAACGCCCGCTTTGACACTACCGAATTGGTCAACTTTGGACTGGTATTCATCAGAAGCCGACAGAAGGTTCCGACAAAGTTGAATGACCTGCTCCTTAGTGTAGCGTCCGCTCATAACGCGATCTCCGAACAAGTAAGATGTTACTGGATTGACGGCATAGAGTAAGGGAGTGTTTAGGAATCCTTGTGACTGAGTTATAAGTGCCTTATGCGGACGTTTTGAATACCTTCTGCCCGTCCTTATACACGTAAACCGAACTATCCGCTTTTTACCAGGAGCGGACCTTAGATCCAATAGTAGCCATCGCTAGACTGCCAAGCCCCCGAAGTATATGAAAAAATTGGACTTTCCCCGATACGCATGACACACCCCAGCCTGAAACGGAGGCCATTTCAAAGGCCTCTGGGCTGCTAAAAGCAAAGAGAGGAAAATGATCTTATTCATGCCATCACCTAGATTAAAGCCCATAACGCCTTGCTAAGGGGCAACCGAAACACAGTGTAGGTTGTCCGAGCGGCGCAGCCGTGTTGTGCTGCACTTTGTTATATGTTTTTACAAATGACATTTTTTAAATTGCCACTCTTCAGATTTTTCAGTTTCTGACAATTGGTTTGCATGAAAGCCATATGCTTGCCAGCCTTTTGAACCTATTTTGTTTAAGAGACTTGGAGCGTGAACAGCCTTTATCCCAAAATACTCAGTGAGTGGCTTTTTTATAGACGCAGGCAATGGTTCGTTGTTGTTCCATATTCCGTATTCATTTGGTGCCTGCCAAATTACAAATGTGAAAACACCTCTAGCCTCTTCGTTTTCAATTAGCGTTTCCGTTACGAAGCTAAGACTGGCGTATTGCCATTGAGCGCAATCGCTGTCTTGAGCTATTACTAAGCTTGATGGCAACAACGCCGCCAGCAGGAGGCAAACCCAGAGCGAAGCGGCGGGTTTGACTTCCCTCTGACTGGCTTTGTTATGCATCGATTGTATGACCATGCAACTTACCGTGGAAAAGCTCAGCGGCGATATGAGGAGATATTTCTTTTTCGGCAAGAAAGACATTTTTTGCACCGGCGCCGTAGCCCACCTCTCTGAAGGCTCGCTTCTCTATACTTGTATAGCCACCATCATTCTTACCAAGTAGACAGATCAGCAAGTCCGAGCGAATCCACTTGTGTTTGAATATCTGGCTGAGAACGTCAATGAATTCTTGCTCGACCACCCCAAAATCATTGATGAGACTTCTTGGATGATTATCTCGTCGCGCAAGTGTTGCGGTTTCCTTAGTGTTTGTATTCGTAGCTTTCAAATGCTTATCAGAAACATACACGACGCCTTGTTGTTTAAGCCCAGGAATTCTTGATAGTAATTGAATCAGCATCAGACTCTCAGTTGAATTAATGCATAACGCCAGCAGCAGGGGCGCGACGTCAGGATCGTCCCTTGCCTGCACTTGTTACGCATTCTCTGAGCCTAGCAGGGCATTCACCCTAGGCTGAACAAACCAAACCCCTATTGGAAAGAACCAAAGAAGGAAAAACGGCCCGCTGTACTCAAAGAAGCTTACTTTTTGGCCCTTAGTCATGGTAGTGAGCCGCTTGGCGGTATAACCCAGGCTATAAAAAATGCCAGCCATTGCAAGAAGATGGAATGGCAAAATCAGACTCATATTCGGAGGCTCCTTAGAACTGCCGGGTGAAAGCCACACGCTAAATACGACTGCGTAAAGAGCTGCGTAGATTAGCGCTACGAACATAGGCTTTTGAGACGCCTGAAGTTCACTAGGCAGGCGCCGATTTGCTTCATATCCGATGGAGGCCAGCCACCCGATGAAGCTGAGTAGAAAAACCAGCGTGAACATCTCAGATAGGAACGGAATAGGTGCATTAAAGGCGAAAAATGACTGCGCTACCATGCAGCCGACAAGTAATAGGAAGAGCTGCCAGTGCTTTATTTTTAGTAGAAACTTCACGCCTACTCCTTATGCGTAACGCTATGCTCACCGGGTAAATTTACGATGGCGGCTTTTGTGCGGCCTTATGCACAAAAGGTGACAGCGGGAATTTGTCCGGTGCAGCTGCTTGTTATGGCTTTTACTCATTGAGTTTCTTTGCGATATATACACCGTAGCTGAAGTACGCTTTGTATTTCTCATAAAGCTCGATTTCGTGGCGCTCCGCCTCAACGATTGCCCGAGCCTCCTCACTATTTCCATTCCGGCTCAGAAAGGCATCAAAGCTCTTGCGCATTGGCTCGTAATAATTATCGAGCCAGCAGTGCTCTGGCAGAACGAAATATCCGATAGGTGTATACCCACTACGTTCCAGAATATTGATTTTTGCTGATGCTGTATCTATCTCGGGATATTCATTGCTCCAGTGATCTTGAAGCTCCGAAGGGCGAGAGCTAGTAAGCCACGTAATTTCCGAGGCAATAAGCACCCCACTTGGCTTAAGGTAGCGCTTCCAATCTGCTACACCTTTCTCAAATCCAATGTTGTAGATGGCACCTTCAGACCATATAACGTCAAACTCCTCGTCTTTAAACGGTAGTTGCTCCATTGAAGCGCAAAGTGGAGTGATTTTTTCATCAACGCCGTTACTATGAGCTCTGTTCGCCAGAACATCTATAAAGTCCTGAAGGAAGTCGACAGCCGTAATCTTGGCATTCAATAAGCGAGCCAAGGTCAGCGTTGAGGCACCAGTACCACAACCGATATCGGCAATTTTTAATGGCGCATTTCGGTCGATGCCAGCGAGTCCGATTGCTTTTTCAGTCTCCGAATCGCCACCTGGTCCTTGGCGATTGGCGCCCTTATGCAGATCTAAAAGTAATTCAAATTCGTCCACTATTGAGTCCTTTTGGGCTTGTAGCCATAACGCCCAGCTAAGCGGCCGACCGACAGGGAGGTCGCGACTTGAGCGCCTTGTTAGAACGTTTACTTAATAAATTCATAGTAGCCATATGTCGTAACGACACCCCATATAACTAATACCCAAGCAAATAAGGTTGCTGTTATCTTTCTCCATTTAGGGTAGTCATTTCCTGCTTCTACACCAACAGCAATTATTGCCCATTTGCCTTTACTACGAAGATATATGTACTGGCCACCCCAAAAGGCAAGTAGATAACCATAGATGCCTTTGTGATCATTTATATTTTCCCAACTTAAAACAGTACCAGTTACTAAAATACAGGTTGTTACGATAACGAAAATTCGCCCATAGTATTTTCTTTCTTTCATCTTTCGTTCTAACGCCGCGACCAGCGGGCCGGCGCAGCAGAACATATTTTGTGGTAAAAAGAGCGCAGCGATACCACAAAATATGTGGCGCGTAGCTGGCTCCGCTGCGTTGCATTGTTAGCCCCACCGAACTCAAACATGCGGCAGTGCTGCTTGGATTTGTTGCTCAACGAAATTGAAAATATTTTTAAGATCGACATCCACACACACCCCAGTTTTACCTTTGGAATGATCTCTTGGGTCAAGCCAAAATTCAGCAAACGCAGGACCTGAACCCAAGGAAAAGTGATAGGGATTGGTGTTCCTATGCACAACTTCATTTCTGTAATTTATCAATCGATAAATGTAACCTTTATCGGAAAAAGGATTCGTTGGAAATGGTTCCCTTTTTGTATCAACGCTAAGTGAATCAAGAATAGGAATTAACGGATCGTGGATCGCAATGCTTCTTAATTTTTTGCTCACTTTATGGGCAGCAACTTCGCTTACATCCAAACCTAGATTTCGATCCATATTTATTAATTGGGCTAAATATTCCACCGCCCCCAACAAGTGAAAGAAAAATTCCTGAGCAAGTTGCTGCCTTAAATTAGCGTCCACTGAAATGGTGCTTGATGAAACCAGCTGACCAATTTCATCAAGGCGTTTCTGAGCAAACAGCAACTTTCCCAACACTGAATCCTTGACCAATTCTCGATTCCTTCTTTAATTGCTAACGCCTAAGTGTGGGGCGGAGGCGCGACAGCGCCGCAGTCCCGCACCACTTTTTTGTTAGGTGAATTGAGATGAAAAAGAAAAAACAAGACGACCCTGCGGACTGGTTTATGTTGGGTGTGTTCATGATGGTGGTTTTGCTCACCATTATTTTAGACGACTCCAAAGAACAACCAGAGAAGCAGCAAAACCCCACAACCATTTCCAGTGAGCGAGATAAAAAGTGACAAGAACCCTTGCAACACTTGCCGTCCAATGCCGCTCGTATTCACCACCGAAGATGTGGACTTGGGAGCCAGGAGGGTTTTCGTATGGAACCCACCTACCTTCATACCATTTGCGGATTTTCTCCTTCACGGATTATTCACCTAACGCTCAAAGCAGCGGGTTATCCGCTGCCTTTGCTTGTTAT
>TARA_R100000656_G_scaffold64084_1_pt1 | contig 26959 bp, 29 predicted proteins | sample TARA_R100000656 | Tara Oceans TARA_R100000656 (sample SAMEA2622517) | marine metagenome | biome: marine biome (ENVO:00000447); feature: mesopelagic zone (ENVO:00000213); material: "saline water (ENVO:00002010), including plankton (ENVO:xxxxxxxx)" | depth 350 m
GCAAAGGGGTTGTAGCGATACAGCCCCTTTTTTATTCCCAAAAAAAATCTTCGGTGGGCAACTTACTGGGCAACATTCCAGCTAAACAAGCAGAGCCACTAATCACGATTCCCGGCAGGCATAAAAAACCCCGATCTGGGGGGAGTGAATCGGGGTCTGCTTGGGGGAGAAGCATTTGCTGTACTTAGCTAGTCATCAGCAGTGTCAGGAAGTTCATAGTCCATCTTCCTTTCTATTAGCTCACCTCTCAGCACTTCCACGCTCTTTGGGGCATCAATCGCCAGCTTGATTTGCCGACCATTAAGCCCGCGTTCAATACGAACTTGACCGTCAGCCGTATTAAGAATCAAAACCTCGCTTGGCCTTCTCCTGATCTTCATCATAGAAATAACGTCCTTGTATTGACTGAAGCTATGAGTATCCGATTTCTTATCGCTCCAACTCAGCGGTGCCTCAAGTCAGTGAAGCTGGCACCGTTAGATTTCATCCGTGATTTCGAGCGTGACTCGCGGAAACTCTCGATCTTCTGGCGCCCAGTAACTTTTTACAATACCTGTAACCGTTGTCCCAGAGTCCATTGCTTTGGCGAGGCTCTTAGCGGTGCTAGCCTTGATATGCCCAATCTGAGCGAGAGAGTTACCAAATAGACCGCCAAAACGTGGGGTTTTTAAGTAAACAGCGATCGCATTGTTATCATATTCATTGTGCGGCTCACGTCTGAGCACAACCACCATTCCCTCACGGCAATGTTTTTTGATTGTAATATCTCGGCCCTCGAAACCAGTGCCCGCAACAATTGCACTTTTTCTCATCAGGGTTTCCCTAAAAATTATCGCTACATAGACCGTGTTAGTGACTCTTGCGCCACTCGTATGGGTTAATCGGGTGCGGATCAGCCCACAACCCCAGTCTATTGGCCCTGGCACTATCCTCTGCCGTTTCATAGGCCATTTGGTCTGCCTGTGGCTGTTCTTTCTTATAGTAGCGATACCACCAAGCCATGCCAGCCTTTACCTGCTCCAGGTTTATGTCCTTGCCGTTCAGAATGACTTTTCCCAAGTCTCGACCATAGCGATCCTGTTTTTCCGACTCAACAACAACCTGTTTACCGGCAACCATGTCAGCAAGGTATTCCTTTGACTTCCGGCCATAGGCCTGCCCTCTTTCAGGCGCATCAATACTAGTCAGTCTTACCTTATGGAGAATGTTTCCAGCCACAAGAACGTTGATAGTGTCCCCATCAGTGACTTTAACCACCTTGCCAGTAAAGTCCGCATAGACTGAGATCGAGAGAAGAACAGTAAAGAAGAAGATAATCGGCTTGCACATAGAAATACCTCCTTGTTCTTTTGACTGCAGTTTATTCCGTGTCAGCACTAATAACAGAACACTGCTGATACGCACAGAGGTAGTCGATAGGTGATGTGTTCTGACACAGCGCTCGGTAATACTCCTGGCCTGATTCTTTACTGGTGAGGGTAACAGCTGGAACAATTCCATCTTCATTGGTACACCCAGCCTGGTATGAAGTTTTCGCCAGTTGGTAGGCGTACCGCCCATGCACTATTTCATCCACAGCTGTTTTTGCCTCTTTCGGCGTAGGGGGCTTCTCGACTACAGCAATGGCTTTAGAGTCTTGCTCCTGCCCTCTGATCGTTGGCAGTAAGGCTAATCCTCTATCTTGCTTTGATCTGATTTCATCAGCGGCGGCTGTAAGAGATGTGAACCTTTCTGGGGTGCTTGGGTGGGTACTGTTATAGCGTTCTAGAATGGCTGAAGGATGTTCAATCGCCATACGTCGCCATATCAATGACGCTGTGTCTATGTCATATCCCGCCCTTGCGGAGATATACAAACCTAAGTAGTCAGCCTCCGACTCAAACCCCTGCGAATAGGCTTTGGCTCCAGCTTCACCAAAAGCTCCACTTGTATCAACCCCTGTGGAGGCCAAAAACAAGGCATCTACTAAAGTACCTAGAAGAGCGTTGCCTAGCTTTTTATTGGTGTGCATCAGAATGTTATGAGCAAGTTCATGGCCAACAATTAGCGCCAGCTCATCATCGTTTTCAACGAAGCGGATCATGCCAACAGGAATGTAAACTTTCTCTCCATCTGCAAAAGCATTTATGGACTGGTCATCTACTAGCAGGACTGGAAAACGGCAGTTCTCAGGGGCAGCTTCGAGATTCCTGCAATAGTAAATTGAAGCGGCTTTGACAGATGCAGCAACAGTAGCCAGACGTTTTTCCCGCTCTTTGCGAATCTGAGCAGCCAGTCTTGTCTGAGTGGCCGCTTCCCGCTTAATTTCGGCTTGACTAGCTTTAGTGTGCTGGAGGGTCGGTGCGCAGCCAACAGTAGAAGCTATGATAAGAACTAAAATCCATCTCATATTTTACTCTATAAGTAACAACTAACTAGCTACAAGGGAAGGTAGCGTAGATTAAGAGCGATGCCAACTTAAGAGTAATCATAAGGTGCTTGAGCTTAGCCGCTACCGTCTAGAGTTTTAATGATGGTCTACCCTGATCTTGCCGTTCTGATGAAATCACCTTGTTGTCTAAATGGGGGGGGTGACCTTGCTGTGATAGCTCTTTTTTAAGTGACAATTAATCATCAAACCTTTGAGCGTCTCTTTGCAACTTTTCTTCGATTGCTTGGCGCACGAACTCTGAGCGATTGCCGTGGGAGTAGGTGCGTCGGTAGCCTAACTGTTCATCAATGGCCTGCACTGTTGCCATCTCCACGGAGACAATGAGTCGTCGCACTGGAGTATCTCCGAATATCCGGTTTCGCATCATGATGGTTCCATAGAAATTGTTACGGTTTTGATTAGGAAGGTGGGAACGGCGCTCAACTCTCCTATCGGTTTGAGGATTACCCCTCCCTACCCCATGCAATCAATCTCTTAACGCCGCCAGCATGCGCGGCTACGAAATGGAGGCGAAGCCGCAATGTAGTAGACGTCGCCTTGCCTGGCCTTGTTAGCCTTCACTCGCACATAGCGTTCAATACAAAGTGTGAGTCTTCATCACGAAAGATTAAATTGTTCCTGCCAGCATGCTCAGTGATTCCACTCCGGTCCGACTGAACATACGTATGGCCATAATCGTCTGTTCTCTCGCATGACAGTGATGTGCCAGAATCGAGATCAAAGAATGCTAGCGTGCACGAATACAAACCGTCTGAAAGTTGAAAGTACTTTCTCTGCACTTCCGACTCTGGCCTAAGCTCAAAGGGCAACTGAACAATCTGCTTTGCCGCAGCCTTCGACTGCACTTCGGCGGTCACATCCTCTATTTCAACTGTGCAGTTGGCAGTATCCGCCGACGCGCTCAAAACGGGGGCTGCAATCAAGAGAAGCCAGAAATATTTTAATCGGGTCATTTCGGAACTCTTACGCCGCCAACACGCGCAGCTTTGTAGTGGAGGCGGAGCCGAAACGGAAAAGCTGTCGCTGTGCTTAACCTTGTTATGCATCACTTGCATTCGCTACTCGAAGCCGAGAAATCTTTGCGCGAACTTTATCTACCAATTCCCGCTTTTCAGCACCGTAGTGCAACTCTCGATGGCAGTTTGGACAAAGTGCTACAGCATTATTCACAGTATCCTCACCACCGTCCGCCAAACGCTGAACGTGATGCACCTCCAGAAAAGACGAGCCATCCTCACGAAAAAACGGCGCGGGATCTTCACAGCATTCGCAATGACCCGATGCTTGAGCCAGGACCCATGCGACCACTTCGGGATCTCTGACAAATTGGGTCACGGAAGTCTGAACTGACGCCGGTTGCTTTTTACCCTTTGGCGGGGATGTCGGTGGTTTCTTCCTGAGTTTCTCAACTGCCGCATCAAAGTCTGAATTTGAACCAAGCTGCTGCCCTTCGCTGGCAGCTATAAGCCGCTCCAGGAGTTGGATAACATTACTCCCGACATTGCGGGCTGGCTTCAGGCCTGAAACCCACTGGCGACCTTGTAGCGAATAGACGTACGAAATATTTTGCATCCGGTATTCATATGACTTAACGGTACGTCCAAACCTATTCGCCAAAGCTTCATAATACAATTTCTTGGTGAAAGGCTGACCACTTGCCTCAAGCCGATGCATCTCCACATAGGCATCGACAGACGCACGAAGCTCTTCCTCAGTCCAATTCTCGCTCAAGACCTACCTCGATATGTATAACGCCGCGCACACCGATGCGAGCTTGCGAGCATCAGGCAGCCGAAGGCTGCGTAGTGCTGCGCTTGGTTATAGGTTTTCTTATTCATTGAGCTGGACACATTTGTATTCGCCAGGCAGTACAGAAGAAGACTCACCACTATTGTACTCTTCGGCTAGTGTCCGACACACCGCGCCGTCATTACGGTATCCGTGGATAGTTATCAGGTGATCTGGCCCCGCAACGCCATTTTTCACGAACGCGAAATCTGGTGAATTCCCAACCTTGTTTGAGGCAAAGAATGTTTGGACATCGCTAGCATCTGCTGCGAAAACGCTCGCGGTAATTCCAATGAAAAACCCAACCAGCGCTGCGATAATTACTTTTGGCATGAAATTCTCCTATACCTATAACGCCGCAAACATGGGCCGAGGGCGCGAAGCAACCGCTGGTCAATATGCTTTGCCTTGTTATGTGTCCCTGATTTATTCATGAGGTTCACATTCTGGTATTTGTAAAATATCTAATTCATATTTTTTATTGATATACGCGATGACTTTTTTAACAAGGATTGAATCTTTATTTGGGCTCTTTACTTCGTGTTTGTGAGAATAGAATGTGTCTATTTCGACCTTGTCATCACCTTCAGTAACCCAAATCCATGAGTCACATTGCAGTCCGCTTTGTACATTCTTGAATTTTGATCGAATGTATTGATCTAGTTCAGAGTGGAACTCCTCGTAATTTTCATCATGTGTAAATCGAGCATAGATCATATCATGATTCTGTATTTTTCATTTTGTCACATAACAGTAAATTCAAAAGCCTGAGGCTTTATATCACTTTGGCCTATAACACAAAAACACTCAACTCCTTGACTTGGCTGAAGGCCTTTAATCACAAAGGGATTAATGCGTTTTGATGGAAGTTTCGTTGGGGGCAATACCAGCCACCTCCCACGTTGAAAGGCACTGGCGCCATATCAACTTTGCTCAATCTGAACTATAAGCCGCGCATCACCCATTTCAACACTTTTCGCTCTTTTATAGTGACAAGAAATTATTTGTCTTTGGCCTTAATGCGGCTACTTGAGTAGTCATTTACATTCTCATCTCTGTAACCTTTGCCCCGCGTCTTTGCTAAATAGGACAGCCGTTTAAATACCACTTGCTTGCCGCAATCGTTCTTTCGGTTAATCACAGAAAAACAGCTTTTAGGGGTAAAGGGTTTCGGGTGTCCACGGCTTTGCCAGCGCTGTTCAATCCAGTTAATCAACTTAGCTGGGTGCTGTATTTTATTGGCATCCAGGTACAAGGCTAAGTGGTAGTGTTGCTGTTTGGCTCGTTCCAGTTCACGCACCCAGACATATCCCATTCGCTTACCACGATAGTGCTCCTGGTAGCGTCGCTTAATCTTTTCGATGAACCTGGATAGTTCATGGTTATCAGAGCTGAAACCATCAAGGTGAAGATCAAGTCGCAACACTAATACCTTGCCGTGATAACTGAGCATGGCCTCAAGCTGGTCATGGATGGCACGCAATATCTCAACATAGCACGAATGTTTACCGCCGCCGTTGTTGATACCGTATGACACCCCTGACAGCTCGACCACATCAGCGAATGTTTCCCGTTTCATGAGAAGAAGTGCTTACAAGGCACATATAGATATTATGAAATACCGACCTTATCCATTCGGCATAAACATCCAGATACCAGCACCCCTTGCGGGGTGCAGAGAAATGGAGCTTGCAGAAACAGGGGTGGGATTTCGGGCATATTAAAAGGGGGTGGGATTTCGGCGTTCTAAGTATCAAATCACTCATGACTGATCTCCCCCAACACCTTCACTCTCGGGTTCCCAGCTTGCCAATACCAAGGTTGACCAGGCTCACCATTACCTTGCATTACAAGCTTGATCGCTTCGTCATCACTGGTGGCTTCAATAATCAATGGTGTGACAATTACCGTTTCTACTTCGACCAGATAGCACGCTTTCATATTTGCGCCCCCCTTTTCCCCACCGCGAGTATTTTTTCAGAGGGTTTAGCTGGTGCACCTATGCCTTGGGATGGTTGAGGGTCTAAATCGGTTTTTAGAATGCTCGCCCCCTGTTTTTTGACCTGATAAGGTCTAAAGGGAAACAGTGAGCAGTGCGGGGCCGTACAGTCCCGGATTGACTCGCGAAATCCGCTTTCAATATGATCCTTCGTGCAACCCAGACATTGGGCGCACATCGCATCGATGGCATTCTTGCGAGTTGGCCGGATAAGGGCACGTTTGACGGGGTTTTGTTCTGGCTTTATAGGATGTCTCATTGTACAGCCTCCTCACCGAGAAGGGCGGCGATAAGTTCTTTCCTTTTTCGGTCTGAGTAATAATATTTGCCGCGTATCTCAACATCTGGTGCGGGTACAATATTGAATTTTTTCCACCGCCACCAAGTAGCCTCAGAAACGCCGCATTCGGCTCTGACTTCTACTTGGGGATGGATTAGTTTGAATGAACGTTCTTGTGAAGTGTCTTGCATGTTTCTGCCCTGTTATGAATTACAGGGAGAGCATACAAATTACTCGATATCTACTTTCAGCACTCTGAACACATTTTTTACATCTATCACTTCATGAAGTTTGCATAGCATTTTTTACCACTCAACTACATGTTTGGCTGGTAACTCGAAACCTGCTCCTCGTACATCATATAGTTATGCCAAATACTGTAAGTAAAAGTCGATTTTCTTAGCTCAAGGGCTTTTTCATCATCCATTTTTTCTAAGCTTTGCACATCGAATGGTTCCATAATGAACTCGACAGTTCTTTGGCTTAGCTCATCTTCACCTAAAAAATCTAAAATGTAAGTGACCACCTCTGGGTAAAACCTACCCTTTTTCGATCGTGCAGGCATAAATTCATTTGTGGACGCCACAAGGCATATTTGAAAAATAGTATATCGACGCCTTTCAGGCTGGCTCACTCTAACCCCAGGATAATGATCCACATCATATTTACTAAAATCATCATCATTCATTATATGGGTAAGACATTTATCTAGCTCCATTGGAGTGTCCATCAGATCATTGTGAATACTCCTGTATAGTTTTTTGGCTGCTAGCTTGGTGCTCTCAGAAAAGAATCTTTTTTTGAAAAAGAAATGGTCTTCCATGAAAGATGCCATAAACTCCGTTTTCTCATACGCAAAAATTGCACATGCAAAAATATATTGAAGTCTCCAGCTAAGTTCATCTTTCAGACTATAGAGATGAGGCAGTCTTTCTTCTTCCTCTCCACCCCATAAAAACGCAGCAACTTTTCCTTTCAATACCCTGTTGAAAGCGTTTTGATAGCGGGCATCTTTTTCAATGAATTTTTGGAAAGGAGTTTTTGAAAGCAGAGTGTTTGTCGCTTCTGCGTGTCTCTCTTGGTATCTCTCTTGCTCGAAAACGTCTAATTCTCTGCTGCCTATAGCCAAATGAATTCTTTTATAAAGAACGCACTCCCTTCGGCTCAATCTAAACTCGGCATAGGCAACTAAAAATTTAAGAACATCCGACAAAGGAATGTTGGCTCTATCCATCTCTCAACCCTCGAGAACCCAATTAAGAATCCCGGCCAAAAGCGGTGGGTTGCCGCTCCTTTCGCTCCGTCGAGCTAGGCCGGGATAAACTGGTTAGGGTCTGTCTGGCGCGGCTGCGCCAGTTAAGCCCGATTAAAACCTATGACGTTAGCGCACTTGTCACTCAGCAAACTTTCGAGAAAAGAGCCCCACACCTTCATGGCATGAGATTTCTCCGGCATCATTTGATACTGGTCATAGTGCTGCGCAGTCACGCCCTTCGCGGCATGGTTTAGCAGACTAGAGCAAACGTCCTGCCCTATTCCCAACTGGCGCAATCTTGTTGTGAATGTGCGACGAAGATCGTGTATCTGCCAAGGCTCCTGGAATAGCTCGCTGTCCTCACCGATCAACTTATGAATTTCTGCGTCCAGCCGTTGTTTTACTTTGGACTGACCCTGAATCGGGGTCTTGTCGTTGGTGGTGAAATACAGCTTACTACGAGCCGCCCTGGGCAGCTTTTCTAGCAATGATTGGGCAAGGTCGCTCAATGGCAGCAAATGCGTTCTCCCAGCTTTGTTGTCCGTCTGTGTCCACACCCCTTCCTTGATGTCTGAGCGCACCATATTTGCCGCCTCGCTGCGTCTCTGGCCGGTGGCCAACAGGAATTGGAAATAAACGCCAAAGGGTGAACCAAGCTGACCGCAGGCTCTCCAGAAAACCATAATCTCTGGGTCACTCAGAGTACGTTTGCGGGCCTGCTCTTTCTTCAGCGGTGGCTTTACGCGATCTGTGGGCAGAAGCCCATCAACGGGGATTAGGTCTTTCTCAGCACACCAGCCAAAGAACTTTCTGAGAACAGCCAGGGTGCGGTTAGCTTGTACCAATCGCCCTGATTCAGCGATGTCGTCGAGAACGGAGATAACATCTGCGCGGGTAATTTTGTGAATGGGCCGAGATCGCCAAGTTTTCAGCAGATCACTTCGAAGGATGCCGCTGTATTGCAGGTAGGTATTGCGCGCCAGATTGCGCTCAACATACTGCGTAAGGAATCTTTCAACTGTGCCCGCGTAATCGGTCTTCATTCGCGCTTTAGCGGCATTTGCCTCTGACCGGGGATCATCACCAGCCCGGAGAGACTCTTTCCAGTCTTGCGCTTTTCTGCGGGCTTGCAGAAGGCCGAAAGACTTAGAGCCATCTCCACCGCTGCCGTAAGGGCCAATTTTGATTCGGCGAGGATGCTTCACACCAGGTGGACGAAAAATCAGGTACCAAGTTTTCCCTCTGGGAGAGACGCGCAAAATAAGCCCACCCTCCTTGGCATCGGAAAATTCAATCCGCCCAGCTTCGGGGAGCTTAATTTTCTGAATCCCAGTATCAGAAGAAAAAGACTTCATTTTTTGTATCCATTCCTCATAGCCGTCCAAACTGGGCAACTTACTGGGCAACAATTTAGTATGATTTAGGAAGAAATGCAATGAATAGGCGTGAAAGGGTTAATCTATTATTTTTTATATTTATCAGTTAGTTATTATTTTATTTAAGTATTTCTTTGCTTTTCATTTCACTTCAATTTCAATGACTGTTAATCATTGGGTCGCTGGTTCGAGCCCAGCAGGCGGAGCCAAACACCAGAAAAGCCCCTAAGTGTTAATCATCTAGGGGCTTTTTTTATGCCTATGCAGAAACTGTAGGCCTTGCTGTGTGACTTTTGGGATACCAATGGGATACCTCAAGACATGCAGACTAATGCCCTCCCCGGACGCTATTTGTTCTCCAGAAATGGCCGCTACTATTTTCACCGAAAGGTGACAGGGCAGCAGGTAAGAGTTTCCTTAAAAACTAGAGACCCTATTCTTGCCTCTGAACACGCTCGTACTCTCTATTTATTCACTAATGGACTAAAGAGACTCGGTATCTCTCCAACAGACATCAGAAAGCTGACCAAGAACAAGGCTGAGCTATTACATGAAGACACTATAGGACAAGCAGCCCTTACTCAGGCAGCCCCAGAAGGCGTTACCCCTAAGGCCCCGCAGCTTACGCACTTACACCAAAAGGAAGACACACAACCGCCCGTAGATAACCCTCTGTTCGTGTCTGCTTCTATTGAGGAGGCCGCTGAAGACATCAAGAGAACAGGTGGTAGCAATGCCGAGAACATCAGGAAATACATAGAGGCTTGGACAGAGCTAGCAGAACTCAATCCCGGTTGTTCATTCAATGACTTCAAGTTCAGAGACGCCAAGTCACACTTAAACAGGCTTCTTCAGTTACCTAACAGGAGAACTGTTAAAGCCCAATACAAAAAGCTAAATATCTCCCGTGTTATCGAGTTAGACATCCCTCCTGAAGAACTACTGAGTGCCACCAGTATCAACGAGAGAATGAAGCGCCTCTCAAGGCTCTGGCAGTGGGCTACAGAGCATGAAGCCTACGAAGGCAGCAACCCATTCAGCAGCAGAACTCTGCGTCTCCAAGAGAAGCCACGAGAGCGAGGCAGGTATAGCAGTTCAGACATCCAGGTATTATTCTCGTCTCCCTTGTATACCGACAGGGAGTTTCAAGCATCCTGTGGCGCAACTAAGAGTTGGTGGTGGCTGATACTACTAGCCCTCTATTCAGGTGCCCGTTGCGGTGAGCTTGCCCAACTTACTGTTGAAGACATCCAGATCTGGGAGGGAGTTTGGTGTCTCTCCATTAATGATGAAGACAATAAAAAGGTAAAGACAAGTGCCGGAATACGTCTCTGCCCCATACACCCCCAACTGCTCAAGGTAGGCTTTATTGAGTACATTGAGTATCTAAAGAGAAACAACTTCGTCCATGTACTGCCCTACCCTAATCAGAATGCTACAGACGTAGCCCAGCGTTGTAGTAAGTGGTACTGCGGGACATATAAACCCAACCACCTACCTGAAGCATGGGTCAGAGAGAACAAAGTATTCCACAGCTTCAGACACACCTTCATTAACCGTGCAATCCGAGAGCTAGACCTCCCACTGCATCAAGTACAAAGTATCGTAGGCCATGAGTCGTCCAATATGGGCGAGACTAAACGCTATGCAGGGGGCAAATACAAGATAGGAGACCTCTCAGAGGTTATGTCTAAATTCAATTATGAAAATATGGACTTGGAGTACCTAAGCAAGGGGTGGTGTAGGCTGTCTGATTTATAGGTTTGCTAATGATTTTGGAACATCCGTAAAACAGGGCTACCTATCAAAGGGTAACTATGTAAGATTAATGTCCATTTTTATCAACGCCGACAAAGGAAATCTGTAAATGGAACTGGGGGTTTGTACTTCTACAGGGAAAATCATCGAGGGAAGGGTAAGTTCTGGCCGAGAATTATCACCAGCACCAATGGTATCCCCCTGTAAGTTTGTCAAAGACAAAAGTGAGTGTACGCAGGGACCAATTACGAGTATCCCTACCGAGGGCTACATATTTCGTGAAGATTATTTCGACCCAAAAAGCAGAATTCGCAGGGGGAGGATTTATGCAGCGTATAACTCCCAGCCGCATTCTTGGAAGGCTTCTAATACCTATGGAGTTACTGGCCGCTTTAACACATATGGCGATTATTCTATTTGGCAGCAAGTTTATCAGCCAACCAAATCTCATATTTACGTCCTACTAGGGGATGAAAAACGCTTCACAACATGGAAGTTAGTGGATATTGAAGTGCTTGCCACTGGCGAAGAGCTAATAACCCTCAAAGCACTCACTACCTTTGGGTTACTTCCTGAGCTGCTACATACAGAAATACCAGAAAATCAATTACCACTGATTCAAAAAAAACTGGCAATGGTCGTTGATGACATGTACACCGCCAGCTCTGAATCCATCGTGGACTGCTGTAGAGAAGCAGCTTCCGCTGTATTAGGTGCATATTTGGAAAAGCCAAATAAGGATTTGGGTACACTCAAAAACCTATTAGCAGAGTGTACGCCTCCCAAAAATCTTGCTAAGGACTTAGCCAACACTATTGGGCTACTGCACTCACGCCGCAAGTCTAGTGAGGAGAGAGGCAAGGGATTACGGAGCGTAACCGATGAAGACGCACACTTAGCAGTCATGGCCCTTGCAACTATCCTAATCGAGATTGGTTGGGGTAGATGGTAAACCTAAATGAAAGAAGGTGACCGCCTCAATAGACGAGGAAGGGTCCAATATTTTCTGGGGGTGACAGACGAGCAAACACGAGATTTAACTTGCTTGCTGAAAGCTCTGCTGTGAGTGCCAGTTAGAGGGATTAAGAGTGCCTAAGTCAGAGGAATTAAGAGCGCCTAAGTAGCGTCTATATGCTCGTTTTTCAGACTCACTAAAATAGACAGGATACAAGGCTTTTCTCCCTGACTCACTTCTCCTCCCTCCATTAAATCCTCTTGCATCACTAAGGTTCTCATACTGAATGCCTATATCATGCTTTGTCACTTGTGCATCGGGAAAGACATCCAACATGAAATCAACCATACGTCTGTCACAACAATAGATGTCCACTGGGTCAGCGCTATCCATTACCCGAAGGTTAGACCTCATAAAGAATTGATAACCTGCTAGTACACCTCTTGCTATATCAACTTCATCACGTGGAATACCCAACTGACTGATAATTTCTCCTTCAAATGGGCTTAAGTTTCTACTGCCCAGAAACGCAGCCTTCTTAATGTGCCTTAAGTCATTGCGCCCATGCGTTTCAACTACAGCCTCTTGCCCTAGTCTTTCCTTAAGGGCCTCCCTGTCTTCAGCATTGGCATTGAAAATAAACTCACCGCCCTCTAATTCACCTGCGATAAAGTCCATCACTTTCTTCATATTGGGGACGCCTTTAGAGTCCTTCCGAATTCGCAGCGACCTTGTCCAGACCTCATCAGTCAGGTAATGGATATGGAGACGCTCACTGTTTCTATAGGTTGTCGGGGTAACTGGAGAGACATCATCAAAGCTGACCCCCTGATAGGACATAGCAATAGCAAACTCTGACCTATCGAAGAAAGCTGAGAGACACCGAACTGACTTGTAGTTAGCGAAGAGTTCGGGCCGCAAGAGCGACACACAGCCAAAACTTGCAGTTCCCTTATCTACTAGCTTGCTCTGAAATCTCTCAAAAGCAACACGCGGTATTAAAGTGGCATATAGAGGATTCACTATACGTTGAGACACCAACCTCAACTGCTCACTTGAATTCAATATGTCACAACCACTTGAGCCACTAGCTATATTCTCAAGACCTTCACCCCCTTTAGGACTTATTTCGAAGACATCGCTATTACGATGCCAGGGCCTGAAACTTAGTTTTGAAAGAAATAAATGGCCTGCATCTTTACTCACATTAATGGCAGCCTCCTGAATAGACGATTCCAGTGCTTCATCAATAATTAGATGTAAGTCATCCACCGGATCGTAGAACCCCCCGTAGACAGCCTTTAGGTATGCTAGACCACTAACATGAGTAGTACAGGTTACCCTTGCAAGCGCATTAGATAGTACGTCTTGTAACTGCTCTGTCACCTGCATACCTCCATTTGTAGTAGTAGAGTCAATACGCAGGCTATCAATTAGACCCTCTGACTGTTCCTTGTTAAGCATTTTTGTTGGACTCAAGACCTTATAGGAATCTTTACTCTCATTAATTTCTTTGCGCATATCAGTAGACTTACCTCGTCCGCAAAGACGTGAATCGACCTGCATAGTTTTCAAATTTACTTCCTCAATGATCTGTCCGGAAATCAATAAAATGCCTTCCTATTAAAGGAATTGAAAAACGGACAAGTAGGCTTATGGATGATTTTGGTGTTACTAGATGGGACTGGAGGGATATAACGAACAAGTGTCTTAGAGTCGCTACCGAAGGTGGACCGAGCCTTTGAGGAGCTTTAGCTCCGATAGGGCGACGAACCCTTATTGCAATCCAGCACTCTTTCAAACATAAAAAATCTTTAACTAGGATGTGGCTATATGTATAGCCTTAGAGGCAATGAATGAACTGTAGATACCTCAGGACTCATTGAAGCCCTAAGGGAAAAGATTAAAAGATTAAAAGTTCTGGTAAAAACATAATCATAAGCAAACCTATAGGCACACCTCAACACCTATAGGCTGTGCAATATTCATGGGAAGAGCTATAGAAGCCAGCTTGCCCACTTCAGCTCCCTCGTTCAATCAGAGCTAACGCTCTTCATTCTCTCGACACCCTTCGGCAGGTGACTATTAGTTAGATGTCTAACCGCACTTTTGAGTGTCTCTCCTATTGAGAGGCCATAAGCTATAGCCTCCAAGGCTAAGGGGGACCCTTGGTCTACATCATTGGGGGCTCCATGATATTCAGTACACACTGCGGCAAGAATATTGTTTTCCCACGAACCTACTAGCTGTCTTGGTAGAGCTGAGAACGTGAACTCATACTGAGTAGACTGAGGGTTAGGAAAAGCAGTACGAATAGCTTTATAAATCATCTGTTTGATTACTTCCTAGAGCTATTGGGTAATTGTCCAGCTAATAGCTTGTCGGATTCCAACTTAATTCGTGCAAGCTCTTTGATATTCTTCCAAGCAGACATCCCCTAATCGAGCGTCAGCAATATTAGAACCCATCATCTTCCGGTACTCCTCATATTGGGAAAAGTCAGCACCCTCATGGTTTACTTCCAAGCCACGAATGTAATCGGAGAGTTGCTTAGCATATTTAGTATTCCTAGCATTGTCCGCCGCTCTAAGGACAGCATAAAGGTCCTCCAAGTATTCTCTGTTTATCATGTTTAGTCCTTGTTACTACGTTAAGTTGTTTGTCTCTAGCTGCTACAAAACCACAACCTGGTTATTTCCATCTCTCAACAATCAGCAGCCTCCCTGCCACAAACAATGGCTCTAAGCTCTGCCAGTTCGGCTTTATTTCTCGCTCTATATGCAAGGTTCTGGATTCGGTGACATTCACGACAAACGCCGTTGTATGTCTTTCGGATGGCTCCATGTCCTTCTTTGCTAAAGCGTGTGCCTAAATAGGTATTGTCTTCTTCTAGCTTGGCTTGCTTGCGGGCATCGAGGTTTGCTCGAATAGTCATTTGCTCAATCAGATTTTGTACTTTGATTTCATTCGCAGCCTTAATGGCTTTGATAGTTGAATGCTCTTGTTTATTCATAGAAAGTGTCCTCTATATGGTTAGTGTCACAGTTGATTGGTCAGGCTATGGAAGCCCGATGGTTGTTGGGTTGTGAAGCGATGTTGCAGACGAGGGGTGCGGTGAGAACAGTAGTAAGTGGACTGAGTAAGGTTCTTTGGGTCTTATACAGTCGATTTTATACACCACCCTAAAACTAGACCGACTAAGGCATACGATTCAGAACTCATTACCTTCCTTGTCTGCATATACTGTCCGTTTTTCTGTAAGCCCCGTGGTTAAAGGGCTGTAGAGCACCCCAAAAAACGCAAAAAGCCCCCATATAGGGAGCTAGTCTGTGTTGTCTTAACATCTTATATTGGCTGGTTCGGTCCCTTCATACTCGCTACTCTAGGTATCTGTAGAGGCTTGCCCGACTTATCTCGAACTCTTTAGCTATCTCAGTTAGAGGTTTGTCCCGAGCCTTTGCCGCAGCTCTCAGTGCATCTACCTGCTCATTTGACAGCTTCCTCTTCGCGCCAAACTTTATACCCTCGTTCTGTGCCTTCTTAATCCCTTCAAGCTGTCTCTCCTTCCTGATTTCATTCTCGAACTCAGCGATAACGCCAAGCATATGGAACAACAAACGGCCCGTTGAAGTAGTGGTGTCTACATTCTGATCTAACACATGAAGACCCACGCCCTTTTCTTCAAGCCTCCCGGCTAGGTTTAGAAGGTCCCTCACATTCCTTGCCAGCCTATCCAGCTTAGAGACATATAAGACATCTCCCTCCCTGACGAAATCCAAGCAGGCTTTAAGTTGCTCCCTTTTTAGTAACGCCTTACCCGATCGCTTTTCTTCAAATACCCTGGTACATCCAGCCTTCTCCAGTTTCTCTAGCTGTACCTCTAGGCTCTGCCCATAGGAAGAGACACGAGCATATCCCACCTTTACCCCGCTGAACTCCTTATTGCCCATTCTTAATGCCTCAATATCTTCTTATCTATTCGAGACACCTATATTGAGACATATTATGAGACACAGCAAGCCCTGATTACACGGTCACTGAGAATGTGTGTCTATGTGTACACTTACTGAAACACTGGAAGCCCTAGGCGAGACTACGGCCTCAGGTATACTTTAAGTACCATATGTTCACAGTGTTTTTCTAAGGATAAGTATGTTCAAAGTATATGGAATGATTCGCCAGCATGATGAGGACGGCGAATGTACAGATGAATATGAAAAGACTGTCTTTCTACCTTTTGCACCCTTTGAGGGTCTGTACGTTAGTGAACTGCATCGTAGAAATAAAATTACCTCCGTTTTCTATAGTATCGAAGATGAAGCGTTCACAGTTCTCCTCGAAGACATTCGGGAAGAAACGTTCTCATATGCAGTCAATAGGCAGCCAGACCGTCATAGTAAGGAAACCTTTAAACGACTTCTTCTTAATGAAGGGTGGGTACGTTCATTCTGCTAGATCAAAAAAAGATAGAAATACGAGGCTTCTATGTCAAACGGAAATCAATCAGAAGACTATTGGGATCGTGTCTATTGCCGGCAGGATTTAATGCAAAAGTGGAAAGCTCTATGAGGTGAACAGAGGAAACGGAAGGATGAAGAACAAGATGACTATCAGAAAGAGGTCCGAGCAGAACTCAAATTAATTAATGAAGGTAAAAAAGCCAGTTTGAATTTGACTCTCAGCTCCATACAAAGAAGGAAGTGGGTAGCGGGCAGCATATGTCTTGGTGGACTATATGGTGTGGGCTGGCACTATTCATGGGAGCTTTCAGGCTTCTTAGCAATAATAGTACTTGGGGTATACCAACTATTAACATGCATCTCAGAATCGACAATAGTTGAATATAAACTCCAAAAGCTACAATCGCCATCAGGTGCTGAAGAACTATTAGCTTTACGTAACTATGCTCGTAAAATCGATAGCAAAGCGATGGAGTGTCACAACGAACTATTCGGATTCATTACCGATGAAGAAACGTCAGCCCCACCTATATAACAACACATAAGTGAATACTTACAGGAGGACACTTAAAGAAAAAGAAATCTAACCACAAATGTAGCAGGTCGGCTTATGCCACCACTCAACAATGAAAAATAATCCCCCCCCTACCCCCTTATATATAACATCAGGCTTCACTACCGAGGCATGACCTCACATAAATTTTTCATTCAGATTCTCAGGGGAACCATAAACCAGCTTCTGGCTATCCTATGGCCTCTTTGTATCTCCTAGAGTTTTTCTTTCTGATAGCTGCATTACATAATGCTGTCGTAAACTAAGACCAGACATACAAAACAACTCGAGCAATGGGCCTAGAGATGGAACACTACAAAGAAACCCTTTTTAATGCCTTCATGTGGCTTCAGTCGATAGAAAACCTTCTAAGAGACTGCATAAAGCTTAACTGCTCAATAGACCACTCCAGGGAGATTAAACAGTTAGAACCAATACCCGATGAGAGGCGAATGAAAAATATTCACGATAGATGGGGTTTAGGAGGGCTAGCATGGGAGGCTCATAATTATTCACATGGCATAGACCAACAGTTGACACACAAGCTAATAAAACTAGGGAACTACCGTAACAAGCTTGGGCATAATAGCTTCAATGGGTATATGCAACACATCATACTTAATAACTTTGGAGGAGATGACTCTCGCCAAAGAAGAATACATAGAGAAATAAAAAGCTATGAATTAATGGCTCAAGTATGCGGGGCATATATGGGTCCACTACTTAGGTTACATACAAAGCTGTCTGAAGAACATAGTGAATTAGCTCTAAAACCTTTAGATGAAAACTTCTCCTGCTCTTGACCAGACACTTCCAGCAAGCTGCACCTTTTGGGTCTTATATTTTCTACTTATTGAGACACAGACAAATTAAGACAACCTACAACTGAACGACCTCACCTGCCTGTATATGATTTAATATCAACCATAAAAATACTCCATGGAACTTGGATACTGAATGAACCAACAAGCGCAAAACTCTTCAACATCTGCTGCATTTATATGGTCGGTAGCAGACCTACTTCGTGGTGATTTTAAGCAATCACAATATGGTCGAATCATTCTGCCCTTTACCCTTCTCAGACGCCTTGAGTGCGTGTTGGAGCCATCTAAGGAAGCAGTGCTTGACCAGTATGAGAAGTCTAAGGATATGTCTCAGGAAGCATCTCATAAGCTCCTGCTACACGCTGCTCAGCAGCCTTTCTACAACACTTCCCCAATGGACCTGAATAAGCTGGGGCAGACGCAGGTTCTGGACAATTTGAACAAGTACATTCACTCATTCAGCCCTGAAGCCAAGGAGATTTTTGATTACTTCGCCTTCATGGATTATCTGGTGCAGCTGAATGACTCCAACTTGCTTTTCAAGGTTGCCCGCAAGTTTGCTGAAATAGACCTGCACCCCCAAGTCCTGAGTAACCATGATATGGGGTTAGTCTTTGAGGAACTTATAAGACGCTTTGCAGAATCATCCAATGAGACAGCCGGTGAACACTTTACACCTAGAGACATTGTGCGCCTGACTACATCTCTGGTCTTCTGCGGTGACGATGATGCACTAACTAAGCCTGGGCTAGTCCGGTCTGTATACGACCCTACAGCAGGCACTGGTGGCTTTCTGTCCTCAGGCATGGAATACCTGCATGAGATAAACCCTCAGGCACGTCTGGCTACTTTTGGTCAGGAACTGAATAAAGAGTCTTACGCCATCTGTAAGGCCGACATGCTCATCAAGGGTCAGGATGTCTCCAACATTAAACAAGGCAATACCCTATCTGATGACCAGCTACCTCTCAACCGATTCAACTACATGCTCAGCAACCCACCCTTCGGAGTGGAATGGAAGAAAGTAGAAAAAGCGATTAAAGACGAGCACAAACTGAAAGGCTATGCAGGGCGCTTTGGACCGGGACTTCCCAGAGTGTCTGATGGCTCGTTACTGTTCCTGATGCACCTTATAAATAAGATGCGCCCCGTAGAGGAAGGTGGTTCACGTATTGGCATCATTCTTAACGGCTCTCCACTCTTTACAGGAGGTGCAGGCAGTGGAGAAAGCGAGATTAGACGCTACATTCTGGAACATGATTTGTTAGAGGCCATTATTGCGCTGCCTACGGACATGTTCTACAACACCGGGATTGCTACTTATGTATGGATACTCTCCAACCATAAGCCTGAGGCACGTAAGGGCAAGGTACAGCTAATCAATGCAACTGATTACTCAGAGAGGATGAGGAAGTCACTCGGCTCCAAGCGCAAATGCCTAAATGAAGAACATATAGAAGAGATTGTCCGCACCTATGGAGACTTTGAGGCGTCTGAAGTCAGCAAGATATTCAATACGACAGACTTTGGTTATCGCCGCATTACCGTAGAACGCCCTCTAAAGCTTGCTTTAATACCTAAAGACCCAGTCAAGCGAGAAGCCTTACTCTCTGACAAAAGCTGGCTTAAGTTGGATGAAACATTGCAAGTAGCCATCCTAAAAGCGCTGGATGCCTTCAAAGATGAAATAGTCTTATCTCGCAATACTTTTGACAAACAACTCAAAGCCAACCTAAAACCCAACACTGCACCAGCAGCTGTCTACAAGTTGCTGTACAAGTATCTTGGCGAACAAGACGAAGATGCTGAGGTCTGCACAACCAAAGGCAAACCAGAGCCCTCCAGTGACCTCAGGGACTATGAGAACATTCCACTCGATGAATCCATTGAAGACTATTTCAAGCGAGAAGTTCTTCCTCATGTACCAGATGCATGGATTGATGAAGGAAAGAAGGATGACAACGATGGAAAGGTCGGCATTGTCGGTTATGAGATTCCCTTTAATCGACACTTTTACAAGTATGTGCCACCGAGGTCGCTTGAGGAGATTGATTCAGACCTAGATAAGGTCACAGCAGATATACTCTCACTTCTACAGGAAGTGCACTCCTGATGTCTAGATACAAAACTTATCAGGATTACATGGACTCCGAGCTTCCATGGCTACAGGAAGTTCCTGAACACTGGCAACTTTCGAGACTTGGAAAGTGGTTTGAGGAACGAAATGATACGGTGAGCGATAAGGATTACCAACCTCTTTCGGTCACAATGCAAGGCATAGTGCCACAACTTGAAACAGCTGCAAAATCAGACGCTGGTGATAACCGTAAAAAAGTATTGAAAGGTGATTTTGTCATCAATTCACGTTCTGACAGAAAAGGCTCATCTGGCATCTCAACCCATGACGGTTCTGTTTCACTGATAAGCATTGTATTGAAACCTCAAGGTATTTCCCCAAAATACACTCACTATTTGTTAAGGAGCCAACCCTTTCAAGAGGAGTTCTACAGATACGGAAAAGGCATCGTTGCTGACCTTTGGAGCACAAAATTCAATGATATGAAGAATATCATTCTTGCTGTTCCCTCTAGCATAGAACAACACACAATCGCCAACTTCCTAGACCACGAGACAGCCAAGATAGACGACCTCATCGCCAAGCAAGAACGTCTTATCGAACTCCTCAAGGAAAAACGTCAAGCAGTGATTTCTCATGCGGTGACTAAAGGACTGAATCCTGATGCTCCGATGAAGGACTCGGGGGTGGAGTGGCTCGGGGAAGTGCCGGAGCATTGGAGCGTGAGCAAAATTGGCTACCTCTGCAAGGTAGGCAATGGGTCTACGCCAAACAGAGACAACTCTGATTTTTGGGAAGATGGATATATCCCTTGGTTAAACAGCTCCAAAGTAAATGATAACTTCATCCACAGTGCAGACCAGTTCGTTACGTTATCGGCCTTAACAAAATGTCATTTGCCAATGGTAAAAAAAGACTCTCTAGTTGTCGGCATTACAGGACAAGGAAAGACCAGAGGTATGTCGGCACTGCTTAAATTTGATGCCACAGTTAATCAGCATCTTGCTTATATCCAAGTAGTCAGCCCCAGCGTTAAGCCCGAATTTCTGCATCTTTATATCAAAGCTCAATATGCGAGGATTAGGTATGAGTCTAGCGGCTGGGGAAGTACCAAAGATGCGATAACCTGTAATGATATAAAAAAGTATTTCGTTCCTATCCCACCGTTGGACGAACAAAACAATATAATAAAAAATACACATCAAAAACTTACCATCATAGACTCGCTTGTAAGTAAATCTGAAGCCACAAGAAGCTTGTTAACTGAGCGACGAACTGCCTTAATCTCAGCCGCCGTTACTGGCAAGATAGACGTCAGAAACTGGAAAACGGATACACACTAATCACAGGGAGTCATCATGGCAGATGCCAAAGAAGGTCAATTTCAGCAGGACATTATCAACAGCCTTGTTGCCTCCGGTTGGCTTCTAGGTCAGTCAGAAAACTACAACAGAGAATTGGCTGTCTATCCTGAAGACCTAATTGGTTATGTAAAAGACACCCAGCCTGACCAGTGGAGCAAATTAGCCAATCATTTCCCACAAGGCACTGAAGCAGCCTTCCTAAAAACAGTCGGTAACTGGCTAGATAAGAAGGGGACTCTGTGGGTCTTACGCAATCCTCTTAAGGACAGAGGCGCACGCTTTAATCTCTGTACCTTTAAGCCTGACCATGAGCTGAATGATGACGTCTCCCAACGCTATAGCCACAACCGTCTCAGGATGGTTCCTGAGCTAGTCTACAGTCCTAATGGCTATGCTGGCAGGCTTGACCTTACCTTGTTTGTAAATGGGCTGGCGGTGGCTACATTGGAGCTGAAGTCAGAGTTCAAACAGGCATTGGAAAGAGCCAAGCTCCAGTATATGAAGGACCGCAGGCCCAAAGACCCAACTACCAACAAACAGGAACCGTTATTAACCTTCAAGCGAGGAGCACTGGTCCATTTTGCAGTCAGTCAACTGGAAGTAGCCATGACCACACGTCTTGCTGGCATGAACACATACTTCCTACCCTTCAACAAGGGTACTTCAGAGGGGGGTTCTGGCAATGATGTTCCTGAATACGGCTACCCTACTGCCTACCTGTGGGAGGAAATATTCCAGAGGGATAACTGGCTAAACATTCTTGGCAGATACCTTCATCTTGAAGAAGACTTCAAAGAAGACGCCCTAGGCAAGAAGACAAAGAAAGAGACTCTGATATTCCCCCGCTATCACCAGTGGGATGTTGTCAGAAAGCTAATTACTACTACTGTGGCTGAAGGTTCTGGCAATAAGTATTTAATTCAGCATTCCGCAGGCTCAGGCAAATCAAACTCCATTGCTTGGATTGCCCATCAACTGTCTGCCCTACACAATAGTGATGGAAACAAGCTGTTTAATTCTGTCATCGTTATTACAGACAGGACTGTGTTGGACTCGCAGCTTCAAGACACTATCTATCAATTTGAACATGCAGATGGGGTAGTCTGCCGTATAAACCGGGATGAAGGTGAAGGCAGTAAGTCTGAACAGCTCGCAGAAGCATTACAGTCTGCCACTCCAATTATTATTGTCACTATCCAGACTTTCCCTTTCGTGCTTCAGACTATACAGGAGTCTTCTGGACTCAAAGAAAGTACCTTCGCTGTAATTGCAGATGAGGCTCATAGTTCACAGACAGGCTCTACTGCCAGAAAGCTACGTGAAGTATTGATGGCAGAACAGTTGGGTGAGGATGAAGAGCTATCAGCTGAGGACATACTGGATGCCACGCTAGAGGCCCGGAAAGGCTCTGACAACATCAGTTACTATGCCTTCACTGCAACCCCCAAGGCTAAGACGCTAGAGCTTTTTGGGCGCTGTCCTGACCCTACACGGCCACCCTCGGATGACAACAAGCCTGAAGCCTTTCATGTCTACTCCATGCGCCAAGCTATTGAAGAAGGTTTTATTCTTGATGTCCTTCAGAACTACACGAATTACAGCAGCGCCTACAAACTGGCTCACGCAAACCCTGACAATGATACTGATGTAGAGCGAAAGAAAGCCGCAACAGAAATAGCTAAGTGGGTACGTCTACACCCCCACAACATCGCCCAGAAGGTAGAAGTGGTTGTAGAACACTTCAGGACACGAATTGCTCACCTGCTGAATGGAGAAGCAAAGGCCATGGTGGTTACTGGTAGCCGTAAAGAAGCTGTCCGCTACAAGCTTGCTATGGATAAGTATGTCGCAGGAAAGAACTACCAAAACTTCAATACCATGGTTGCCTTTTCAGGTGAGGTGATTGATAAAGATTCAAGCCCAGACCCTTTTACAGAACGCAATATGAACCCCGGCTTGAAGGGTCGAGATATGCGGGATGCCTTCAATACCAATGAATATCAGGTGATGATTGTCGCTAACAAGTTCCAGACAGGGTTTGACCAGCCGAAGCTTGTAGCTATGTATGTGGACAAGAAGCTGGCGGGGGTGGATTGTGTCCAGACACTATCAAGGCTCAACCGTACTTATCCAGGAAAAGACAAAACCTTTGTACTGGACTTCGTCAACGACCCACAAGATGTACTGGAAGAATTCCAACGGTATTACCAGACGGCTGAGCTGGCTTCAGTATCTGACCCCAATATTGTCTATACCTTGCTGGAGTCACTCAAAGAAGAGCGGATATTCCAGTGGAAAGAAGTGGAAGACTTTGCCGCCGCTTACTTTGACCCTAAGGCTTCACAGTCTGTTCTGATTAAGTCCTGCAAGCCTGCTGTGGACCGTTACAGCGCAAGATATATCTCAGTAATGGATACAGTGAAAGCCGCACAGCAGGCTCTCAAGGCTGCTCAGCGTTCTGGCAATGAGAAAGCTATTAAACAGGCTGAACAGTCCCTGAGTGCTGCTAAAGAATCCAAGGATGTTTTAGATACCTTCAAGAAAAATCTAAAGTCATTTGTCAGGTTCTACGAGTTCATTTCACAGGTCATCGACTTCAGTGATGAGGAGCTAGAAAAGCTATCCGTTTACGCAGCCCACTTATTACCTTTACTGAGAGAAGAGCAACTCAAAGAGGATATAGACCTCGGCCAAGTGGTGATGACCCACTACAAGCTGAATGAGGTTAGACAGCAAAGACTTGTCATGGAACCCAAAGGTGGGTACATCACTGGCATAACTGAGCTAGGTGGACACGTACCTCGTGAACAGGAATACGAGAAGCTATCCCAGATACTTGAACGCTTAAACGATCTGTTTGCCGGTGAGCACCTGACGGACGATGACAAAATCAGCTGGCTTAACACACTGGCAAATAAAGTCGCTGAAAATGAAGCTGTAATGTCTCAGATTCGCAACAATACAAAAGAACAGGCCATGTTAGGCGACTATCCATCTGCTGTTACATCCGCTGTTATTGGTTCTATGGAGGCGCACAAGAACTTAGCGACCCAATACCTGGACAAGGAACACGTATCAAGAGAGATTGCTGAGCTGCTTTTGGACGCATTGAAGAGAGGTCTTATATTCCAGAATAAAAACTCTGAAACCAATTCAGAACGGTAGCACTAACTTAAGCACTCAGTTCATGCCTTGGGAATATGCACCCCCCCTACCCCCTTATATATACATCAAGCCGAGAAAGTGGTGCATGACATCACAGAATTTTTATATCGAAAACTCAGGGGAAATATTAGTGAGTGAATCGCTTTTCAATGGTCCTTTTATATCGCCTACAGCACTTCTTTCTGGTAGCCACTTTAGATACAACTAAGGCACAATCAAAAAACCACATGAAACTAGAAGTGAAATATCAAGTTAAACTAGACTAAGGTATGTATAGAATACCTAAAACCAACACTATATAGCAGTGGTTTTTTTAACATTTTTCAGCCGACGCCAACCGCACCTTCAAACCTGTATGTTAAAACATTTTCGACGACTTTTTTAGCTACAGAAAGGTTTTCAGACAACTCAATCTCATTAACTCGTCCACCATGCACCAATCGACTCCTGAAGTCGTATACTCTGACAGCATCTGCTGAAACCTGTTCAGCATCATCATCTTTATTGCTTCTAACTAAGTTAAAGATATAATTTTTAATTCTTCTTCTGATTGAATCATCTCGTCTAAATAATAATTCATTGCGCAAAGACTCTAGAGAAAAGTACTCATCACTATTACTATCTAGTGCTTTTAACTCTTCTTCAGCTTCTTTTTTCCATCTATTTATAAGCGCAAGGACGTTATCAGTTCTAGGTGTCGGTATAACAATGGTTTCGATAGCCATAACAAGTGTTAAAAATTTTGCTCTCGGGGTGGTTTCCAAAAAATGGCCTGAATATAGATCAAGAGCAGAGAGAAGTTTGCCGTCATTTCTTATTGCATCTGGCGTCTCGAACATAGCGGATTTTGCAAATAGCTCTAGAAAGTTCTCTGACAAACAAGATTCCGTTGTAGTTATACTACCCGCTGTAATTTTCCTAATACTTTTTTCTGTAAGATAAATTGCTGGACGGGCGCCATCAATTAATGCATCCACAGGTTCTTCAATAGTTATATTGAGGCTTTTAGATAGGCTTTTCCTTGCTTCATGTGGATTTTCTGCGTAATTCACCTTCTGAAGTTCTCCTACAGAAAGAAATGAAAGCCCTGTATTCAATGTAATATACTTAAACCCAATATCAATTTTTTCATAGAATCGAACGGCTTGTTTTTGTGTTTCAAAACCCTCTATATGTAGGCAATGGAAGCCAGACTCCTTACCTATTGATATGCTAAGACTTCCAACCATTTTCTTTTCATTGCACTCCGTCAAATCTTGACCTGGAGCCAATCTAAATGGAAACCGAATCTTGTACATTACTCTATACCTTACGTTTCAATGCCAATCTCACCAAAGATAGCCCCTCTCTGCTGACGGACATTACAAATAGAGTTCATTTTATTCCATAGGTTTTGTCTTAACTCATTATTTAATGGGTCTTTAATCTCTTTTAGGTAGTCATTAAAACTATCTCGTAGTGCTTTATGAAATCTTTTTATATCAATGATATATCCGTCACCACCGGGAAATTCTTGTAGCAGGGAGTTTTGATCTCGTCGAATTAGCCACATATTTCTTGCCTCGGCTTGATGAAGTAGACCACAACGAATATCGGTGTAGAACGCACGAATAGCATCTTGTGTAAAATCGGGCTGAAATCGAGGACCCGAAAGGAATTTTCTTACGAGTAGTGCAGACTGGTTTCGCCCATCAATAACTCCATCTCGAAATTGCTGGATAGTTTCAAGTAGCAGGCTATCAATAGAAAGAACTACAAATCCGGAATGTTGTGATTTAAGGCAATTCGTTGCATACCGTAAAAACCGTCCATTCAATCTATCTTTAACAATAGCTGAGGCGGGAGCCCAATCAGTAGGACAATGTTGGTCAAGCTCGTTCCATTCTTCCGAACTATAGTTAGGAGAAACTCTTAAAGTATCGATGCATGTACTTCCCATATTGAATTATTCTCCGTAGCTGGTTTTGCAATGAACCTGTGACTCTATATTTGGCTGGTGTGTAAGGAAGATGAAAACAATTTCTACATCAATGTGTCCTAACAATTTACCCTGCCTTGGACAAATTCACATTTTGGTCTAATTTACTAACACAGCAGCACCTAAATTTCTCTCTATGAAAAAAACTGTCTAAGTTCTATTCTCAGCTGAAATCTGTATCTCTATCATCCCATAGTTCGAACTATCTCAATGAACTACCTTTTTCATCGCACTTTATTCTTAGGAGTGACATTAGTGTACTTCAGAAGTTTTTATCTCTAAATTTCTGGGGAACCTATAGCCCGCTTTTGGCTATCCAATGGCCTTAGACAAGTGGCCTGATGTGAACCAACAAAGGTACTTCTGTGCTACTATCAGACACACTTAGAGACACAGCAAGCCTCAACTTGCATGGCTACTGGCTTCATTGGGTCGCTGGTTCGAGCCCAGCAGGCGGAGCCATATAAAACAATCAGGGTTGCAGCTATGCAGCCCTTTTTTATTGCTTCAATTTATTAACCTACAACCGTTTCTCTGCTCTTGAAGTGGCTACCCTGACTGACCTGTCTCCAGTATTTAATCCAACTGCCACCTGGTAATGTCCGTTACTGTTGAATCAATGGTTCCAAGTCGGAGGGTTAGAGGCAAACGCCAAGGGTGTCTGATTGATATCTCAAGGATGAATGCGGACGGCCA